>Ga0163215_101709_pt1 | contig 10423 bp, 6 predicted proteins | sample SynspAceP_FD_185934 | JGI IMG/M metagenome (GOLD analysis project Ga0163215, IMG submission 185934) | Saline lake microbial communities from Ace Lake in Antarctica - Synechococcus sp. Ace-P (Hybrid Assembly) | ecosystem: Environmental > Aquatic > Non-marine Saline and Alkaline > Saline | place... | reverse complement strand
AGTGTTTGGTCTACCAACATCGAAAAGGCCAGGCAAATTGCCCATAAACTCAAGTTCGGAACCGTAAACATAAACGAAGGCTACGCAGCCGCTTACGGCTCAGTTGATGCACCAATGGGCGGAATGAGAGCTTCAGGAATTGGTAGGCGACATGGGAAAGAAGGCTTTATGAAATATGTAGAATCTTCAACCATTGCAGAGCAGCGTTTTTTACCCGTAGGTGAAAGCAAATATTTACAAGGCAAGAATTATCAAGATGTTATGACTACCGCAGTGAAATCTATGAAGCATATACCTGGACTAAAGTAACTTTTCAATAATAGCTCTGTATGTTTTACCAATTGGGATATACAGATCCCCAATACGCACTTGGTTTCCTTCAATGGCATTAATGTGTGTGCTATTTATCCCGTAAGATCGATGAATTTGAACTATTTTTAGAGTGCCTAAAGATTCAATAAAAACACTTATTCTGCCATGAATCATGTAAGGCGTCTCTCGCTGCGATGTATAAATCTTGATGTAATCATCATCTGCTTGTAACCATAAAATATCCTTGATATTTAGCTTCACATCTACTTTATCGACCCGAATCCAAGTATGGGTTTTCTCCGTCTGTGAGGTATTCGTCGCAAGCGCTAGGCTTTTTTGATCTAGCTTGGTTTTGGCCCGATCCATGCTTGCTAAAAATCGTGGAATGGGTATGGGCTTTAGCAAGTAATCCAAAGCTTCGATTTTATAACTCTCAAGTGCAAACTCAGGATAAGCAGTAGTGAGAATAATAACCGGCGGATTATGCAGTTGTTCTGCCATTTCTAAGCCCGTCATTTTCGGCATCTCAATGTCTAGCAATAAGATATCAACCGATTGCTTTTGTACGATTTGAAAAGCTTCTAGACCATCGTAAGCATGATGCACCTTACCCACCCAGTTTAATGATTTGCAATACTCTTCTAAGATAATGTGAGCCGGTTCTTCATCATCGGCTATGAGAATAGAATAGATTTTCATTAGGTTTTTTTGGATTTCAGTGGTATAAACAAGGTGAATTCATGGGTGCTTTTTGAGGTATTCATCTTTAATTCCATTCGATATTCATCCCCATAAAGTAAAGATAACCCTTCATTCAATTGAACTAGACCTTGACCTGTACTTTTTGTGTTTTCCTTCATCTCTTTGCCTTTTTTATCCAAGTCTACTGGGTTAGAGACAAAAAAACGAAGTTCATTTCCCACTTTTTCAAACACAATTTCTACTAATGAGGCATAGGTTAGGTTGCCGTGTTTAAAAGCATTTTCAATCGGAATCATTAATAACAATGGCGGCACATTAAACGCTGCTGATTCCGTTTTATCCTTAACAATAACCTTTATCCTATTGGTGAATCGTAATTTTTGTAGATCGATGTAGCGTTTGATTTGCGCTAATTCTGTTTGGAACGAAATCCATTTATTTTCGCTAGATAAACTTACTGGGTAGCGCATTAATTCTGATAAAGTGAGTAATGAATCCTTAACATTTTCTGAGCCTTGAATGGCTTGTGCATAGATAGCATTCAGGGTATTGTACAAAAAATGCGGATTTACTTGTTGCAGTATAGTTCTGTTTTCAGCCTCTAAACGCAATTGCTTTTCTCTGGCTAGTTCATCCTTAACTTTTTGTTGTTTCAGCACATATTCACCACCGGCAAATAGCAACCCAAATGCAGAAAATGTCAAATAATAACTCAAAATAATAAATTTATTTTGTTCTGGTATTATAAAAAATTCATCGGAAATAAAATTAAAATTGAGTATTAGATTATATAAAAAATGATGATTATTTGAAATTTGAAATATAATGATAGCCATACCAAATACATATGTTGTTAATGGATAATAAAATATACGAGACCATCCTTTTGATTCTTTTTTATTTTTTTGCTGCTTAGAATCAATCAAATAAATACCTGTGAAACTTAAATAAAAAACAGGTATTATTAGAACATACCATATTGAACTATAAACCCAATCTACATAGCCAAGATCGCCGATAGCATTTGCCTTAGTAAATATCAAAAAACTGATAATCCAGAAAGAGAGGTGTAGTGTAAAGCGTTTAATCATGGGATTTTTACTTTATAAATATAATCAAAAGACTTTGATAATGATCGCATTCCTAGCTTCTAATTTTTTTCAGTAGATAGTTGCCGTTTGAAGAAAGGTAATTTTCATTGCCCATATTTATCAGTTTCTTAACAAAAGCTTGTAGGTCAGCCGTTTTTGCTGTTAAAAATAGCTCTCCTTCTCCATCTTCTTTTTCCATCACTTCTTTAGGAACTGGCTGCGTAACCATATAATCTATGCGAACTTTGCCATCTTCAATCAACTCAGTAATTCTAGAGGAAGAAAAGAATTTTAATCGCATCTGTTTATCGTTTTGTACATCTTCTACTATCGAAAGTGAATGTACAGGAATATGATGTCTACCTTTAAAAGAATTATCCCCAAATATAGTGTAAGGACTAATATCTAACATAGTTTTTCCATCAAAATCAAAGAAGGCTGCTATATATACGTCTTGTTCATCTTCACCAATATCTACACTTTCTGGGTCTTTAAAAAACTGAACCGCTGTTAACGAATCTTTGAATTGTATAAGTAATGTATACTTATCGGTAAAGTCAGATGGAGAGGTACTGAGGTCCATAACTGAATTTTTAAAAACTTGCTCAGCTTGTTTAGTTAATACATCTAAAGAGTCAATACCTACTGTATCAGAAAGAGTGATAGAGAATCCCTCTTCCTCAGTAGTATTTCTATAGCTTGTAACCTTTCCATCGACCTTTAGATTAGCATCAGATTTTGCATTAAGTGTATTTTCTATTCCATCTGAAATGTCAAATGAGGTCTCCTTTTTGTCCATTACAGACATTGGCATAAAAACCCAATAGCTATTTCCTGAACTTTCCCAAACTCCATGATATGGAGTAGAGTCTACAAGCTGCTCAGCTGTATAAAAAGGGTTTAGTGATTTCAAGCAGCCAGTAAGCAAAACGGCAGCAGCCACCAAACTTAAAATAGCTAGTTTACGAGATGAGTCTTTAATTATTGATTTTTTCATGATATAATTCTTTAATAAGCAATGAGTATAAACATCAAAAGTCAGAATTGGTGTACTGTTTTTTGATTTCTGCTGCTAATCTCAGCTAATTACTACAAGGAATCTACAAATTTCGGTGAACGACTGCCTTTTTTCGGGGAAGGAATAAGAAATAAACCAATTAAACTTTTTTTCATTACTGAATAGAAACATTAAATAGGCTCACTATCTGCTAGTTCCTCCTATTACGAGAATAGTAATAAGTACAGGGTACAACTTTCTGATTTCTCAAATATAGCCAAAGCGGTCAACCATTATAACGCGAAAAGAAAGCGTCCTTCCCTGATACACGTTTCCCATTTCCCATTTCCCATTTCCCATTTCCCATTTCCCATTTCCCATTTCCCATTTCCCATTTCCCATAAAAAGAACTTACAATCCATTAGCTCTAGTATCATCACCACCTTTCCATGGACCAACAATCTCTTTTGTTACCCATCCACCATAAAATCCACTTTCATCTTGTGGTAATACCTCTTCATTGTCTATAGTGCAAAGCATTGGTTTGGCATAAAATGCTATATGATCTTTTATATCATTAAAGGCCTCATTTGGTGATTTGTATGACCATCCAACTTTCGTTAATTGCTCACCGTTTACCATAACCGACCAGTAACTAGCCATTCCCTTCCATTCGCAAAAAGAAGCACCTGGTACTTGTACTAAACACTCCATGTTGATATCGATCTGAGGTATATAGTATGTAGGTGGACTAGCAGTCTCGCAAATTCTAATGGCTTTTATAGTTCTTGCGATTTGGACGCCATTCCAAGTAATCACGATTTCTCTAGCATCTATTGTAATCTTCGGAGGTCTTGGATAATCCCATACAGATTCTTGTCCTATTGAAGGCTCTATAGCAAAAGGAGGTCGAATGCTTCCATTATAATTCCACATAATATAGTACTCTACTTTTATAGGGTTAAATTATAACCCTATAACTGAAATAATATAATTGAAATTCATATACGTAAAATATTATAGCCTCACCAATGAGTTAGTTTAATAACTTAGAGAGGTAAATTTATTTCCTATTTCCCATAATAAAAAAAATCCTGCCCGACATTAAAGCCGAGCAGGATTAAATTTTTCGCTAAAATAATTGACTAAGCTAATTAGTCAATATCAAAGCTTGCGCCTAATTCCTCAAATACTTTTGAAGCGGCAGATTCGTCAACCATGTCGTCTTTGCTTCCCACAATAATATGCTCGTATGCGCTCATACCAGTACCAGCCGGCACTCTGTGTCCAACAACAACATTTTCCTTAAGACCAAGTAAGAAATCACGCTTGCCTTCAATAGCAGCTTGCGTAAGTACTTTAGTCGTTTCCTGGAAGGATGCAGCAGATAACCAACTTTCTGTTGATAATGCAGCGCGTGTAATTCCCAATAGAATTGGTCTAGACACGGCTAATTCAGCTTCACGAACTTCCATTTCTGCTTTCCCGTCACGAATCAACTGCTTGTTGATTTCGCGAACTTCACGACGATCAAGGATAGTTCCTAGTTTTATATCACTGTCGCCAGCGTTAATTACTACGAATTTACCATAAAGATCATCGTTCACACGGTTAAGCCCGAAACGATCTACTTTGTCTTCTTCAAGGAACATGGTATCGCCTGAATCAGTGATTTCAACTTTCTGCATCATCGTTTTAACAATACATTCGATATGCTTATCGTTGATTTTCACTCCTTGCAGACGGTAAACTTCCTGAATTTCATTAACTAAGTAACTCTGTACAGCGTAAGGGCCTAGGATGTTTAGAATTTCCTGTGGAGGAATAATACCATCAGAGAGTCCTTGACCGGCGGTTACGTAGTCATTCTCTTGAACAAGAATATGTTTAGAAAGAGAAATCAAGTACTTCTTGGCTTCTGTACCATCTTTACTTTCTACAATAATCTCTTGAGAACCACGTTTACGTGCTCCCATTTTTACTATACCGTCAATCTCAGAAACAGCGGCAGGATCTAGTGGCGGACGAGCTTCGAACAACTCGGTTACACGAGGAAGACCTGCGGTAATATCTTTAGATTTTGATGTAGCTCTAGGGATCTTAGCAATAATTTGACCTGCGGCTACTGTCTGGCCATCTTCTACAACAATGTGTGTAGAAACCGGCAGCGTGTATTCGCGCATTCTATCGCCAGACTTTATAGAAAGTGTAGGAACTAGAGCTTTGTCTCTAGATTCTGTTACAACTTTCTCGCGATGACCTGTTTGCTGATCTGTTTCTTCTTGGAAAGTTACATTATCAATAATATCAGTGTAACCTGCTTTACCATCAATTTCAGAGAAGATATTTGCGTTATAAGGATCCCACTTACACATGGAAACGCCTTTAACAATCATATCGCCATCTTCAATTAACATTTCCGAACCGTAAGGCACGTTATAAGCGGTTATTTGCTGACCTTTGTCATCAATTATCTTGATTTCACCGGCGCGGCTAAGAACAACATTATGATCTTCTTCGCCATCGTTAAACACAACCACACGAATGTTGTTGAATTCAGCTTTACCGTTAAATTTAGCTTTGTGTTGAGATTCAGACTCAAGACGAGAAGCAGTACCACCAACGTGGAAAGTACGAAGTGTTAATTGTGTACCTGGCTCTCCAATTGATTGAGCAGCAATTACACCAACAGCTTCCCCTTGTTGTACCATAGTTCCACGAGCAAGATCACGTCCGTAACATTTAGCACAGACGCCTCTTTCTGTTTCACAAGTAAGTACAGAACGCACTTCTACTTCATCAATATTCGTTGAAGCTATCTTGGAAGCTATTTCTTCAGTAATAATACCGTCGGCTTCACAAAGTATTTCGTCGTTTAACGAGTCAATTACTTGATGCTTGCTTGTACGACCTAATATGCGGTCTTCTAAGCTCTCAATAATATCTTCGCCATCTTTCAATGCACGTACTTTCAAGCCACGGACGGCAGAACAATCATCTTCAGTGATAATTACATCCTGCGCAACATCAACAAGTCTACGAGTTAGATAACCCGCATCGGCTGTTTTAAGAGCCGTATCTGCCAATCCTTTACGAGCACCGTGAGTAGAAATAAAGTATTCTAATACGGTAAGTCCTTCAAGGAAGGAAGAAAGAATCGGTGTTTCAATTACTTCGTTTCCTGATGTAGCATTAGACTTCTGCGGTTTAGCCATCAAACCACGTAAACCACCCAACTGACGAATCTGTTCTTTGGAACCACGGGCTCCAGAGTCAGCCATCATATAAACTGGGTTAAATCCACCACGATCTTCTTGAAGTGCTTTAAATAGCAATTCAGAAATTCTATTTGTGGTAGAAGTCCATTTATCAATAACCTGATTGTAGCGCTCATTATTAGTAATGAAACCCATTTCATAGTTATTGCGAATTGCTTCAACATCAGCAGTTGCTTTGTCGATTAACTCGAATTTCGCTTGAGGAATTACAATATCAGTTAAGTTGAAAGACAAGCCACCTTTAGTTGCTTGCTCAAAACCTAATGATTTCATTTCATCTAAGAAGTGCGCACATTTTGCAGTTCCTGCATCTTTGTGTACTTGAGAAATAAGTAATCTTAATTCCTTTTTACCCAAAGTTTTGTTGATGAAAGGTATTTCAACGGGAAGAATTTTGTTAAAAATTACACGACCTGGAGAGGTATTGATCTTTTCGCCGTTATTACGGTTGCTACGAACATCAATTTTTGCGTGCAAATCGATACGGTTTTGATCGTATGCAATTACTACTTCTTCATCATTAGAGAAGGACATATTCTCTCCTCTAGCACCGTCACGAATTTTTGTCAGGTAATAAATACCTAAAATCATATCCTGTGATGGTACTGCAACAGGTGAACCTGAAGCAGGTGAAAGTATATTGTGCGAACCCAGCATCAATACTGAGGCTTCCATCACCGCATCATTACTTAACGGTAAATGGACGGCCATCTGATCACCATCGAAATCGGCGTTGAAAGCCGTACATGATAACGGGTGAAGGCGGATAGCTTTTTCTTCTATTAATACAGGCTGATATGCTTGAATACCTAAACGGTGAAGAGTAGGAGCACGGTTCAACATTACTGGGTGTCCGTCAATAACATTTTCTAGGACTTCCCATACAATCGCATCTCGGCGATCAACCACTTTCTTCGCTGACTTAACGGTTTTAACGTAACCGCGTTCAATTAGCCGACGAATAATAAATGGTTTATATAATTCTACAGCCATTTCTTTAGGAAGGCCACACTGATGCATTTTAAGCTCAGGACCAACCACAATTACTGAACGGCCAGAATAATCTACACGCTTACCAAGTAAGTTCTGACGGAAACGTCCACTCTTACCTTTAAGCATATCACTTAAAGATTTTAGGGCACGATTGTTAGACTTAACGGCATTTGTTTTACGTGAGTTATCAAATAGGGAATCTACAGATTCTTGCAACATGCGTTTCTCGTTTCTGAGAATCACATTAGGTGCCTTGATATCAATTAATCGTTTAAGACGGTTATTGCGAATAATAACACGACGATATAAATCGTTAAGATCTGATGTAGCAAAACGGCCACCTTCTAGCGGTACTAAAGGACGAAGTTCAGGTGGAATCACAGGAACAACTCGAAGTACCATCCACTCAGGCTTGTTTTCACCACCTTTAGCAGAAGTTCTGAAAGACTCAATAACTTGTAGACGCTTAAGAACTTTTTTCTTACGCATCATAGAAGTTTCATGACGAGCTTGATCTCTTAAAACATACGCTTCTTTGTCGAGGTCAATACGAGCAAGTAACTCTTCAAGTGCTTCTGCACCTTCAAGAGCAATGAACTTCTTCGGATCGTCATCGTCCATCTCAAGCTGTTCTTGAGGGAGCTTATCTAGTGTATCGTAATACTCGTCCTCAGAAATCATTTGTCCGGTTGTGAAACCTAATTCAGCAGCTTCCCCCGGATTTACAACGATATAAGTTTCGTAATAAACAATTTTATCAAGCTCTTTAGAAGAGTAGCCTAATAAGTAAGCAATTTTGTTTGGTAGAGATTTAAAATACCAGATATGCGCAACAGGAACTGTAAGGGAAATATGCCCCATTCGCTCACGGCGCACTGCCTTGCGTGTTACTTCAACACCACAACGGTCGCATATAATACCTTTGTATCTAATACCTTTGTATTTACCACAATGGCATTCCCAGTCCTTTACAGGACCAAAAATCTTCTCGCAAAACAAACCATCTTTTTCTGGTTTGAACGTACGATAATTTATGGTTTCTGGATTTAAGACTTCACCGTGTGAACGATAAAGGATAGCCTCTGGTGAAGCTAAAGAAAGACCAATACTATTGAAATCTTTGGATAAGGTCAGCGTCTTGTTATTCAGCAAGGAAACCTCCTAATGAGTCTAGTGAAAATCGTTGGGTGAAATTATAGAGTGTATTATTCATGTTAATCGATGTTTACTTCTAAGCCTAAACCTTGAAGTTCGCGTAACAGAACTTTGAAAGATTCTGGAATCTCGCCTTCTGGCAAATTTTCCCCTTTCACAATAGCTTCATAGACCTTAGTACGGCCTTTAACATCGTCACTCTTAACGGTTAGCATTTCTTTTAGGATACTAGAAGCGCCATAAGCATAAAGTGCCCAAACTTCCATTTCACCAAGTCTCTGACCACCAAACTGAGCTTTACCGCCCAATGGTTGCTGAGTAATTAATGAGTAAGGACCAATAGAACGAGCATGCATTTTATCTTCAACTAAGTGATTTAGTTTCAACATATAAATGTATCCCACTGTAGTTTTTTGTTCAAAACGCTCACCTGAACGCCCGTCGTGTAAATGTACTCTACCATCTTGAGGTAAGCCAGCTAACATCATTTGATGATTAACTTCTTCTAAGGTAGCACCATCAAAGATCGGAGAAGCGAACGTAACGCCCAGTTTTTTTCCAGCCCAGCCAAGAATAGTTTCGTAAATCTGACCCAGGTTCATCCTAGAAGGAACACCAAGTGGATTAAGTAGGATATCAACTGAAGTTCCATCTTCCATGAATGGCATATCTTCAATAGGTACTACCTTAGCTACAACCCCTTTGTTACCATGTCGGCCAGCCATTTTATCACCCACTCGAAGCTTACGCTTCTTGGCTACATAAATTTTAGCTTTTTGAATGATACCAGGAGGTAGTTCATCACCAACTTGAATCTGATATTTACGACGTTTAAGATCGGTGTCTAGCCCACGACGTAAATCACGGTAATTAATAAATAATAGTTGAACCGTTTTATTCACTTCAGCATCCTTTGTCCAATCAACTTGATCGTTGATGAATAATGGATCTATTTCTTCGAAAGTAGACTTCTTATACTTTGTTCCTTTAGGAATAACAACATGTGCAGAGTAGTTTTCGATACCCGGACTTGTTTTTTCCTTTAGAAGCGCATAAATACGTTCTACCCAAGCAGTATTAAGCTCGTTTAATTTTTCTTTGTAACGATCTTCTTCAACAGAAACGAGACGTTTTTCTTCCTTCCTTGAAACTAGTTCATCGCGTTTTCTGCTAAATAAACGAGTGTCAATTACCACACCTTTAACACCCGGAGGCGTTTTGAGTGAAGCATCTTTAACATCACCTGCTTTGTCACCAAAGATAGCGCGTAGTAGTTTTTCTTCAGGAGTTGGGTCTGTTTCACCTTTAGGTGTAATCTTACCAACTAAAATATCACCTGGCTTAACGTGAGCGCCATTTCTGATAATACCACGATCATCAAGGTCTTTTGTAGCCTCTTCAGATACGTTTGGTATCTCACGTGTTAACTCTTCTTCGCCACGTTTAGTATCACGAACCTGTTGTTCAAATTCAGTAATGTGTATAGATGTATATAAATCTTCTCTTACGATACGCTCAGATACTATAATTGCATCCTCAAAATTGTAACCACGCCATGGCATGAAACCAACAAGCATATTTCTACCAAGAGCAAGTTCACCAGCATCAGTTGAGCAACCATCAGCAATTGGCTGACCGTCGATAACTTTGTCGCCTGTATTCACAGTCGGACGTTGATTTACTGTGGTATCTTGGTTAGAGCGTTCAAACTTGGTTAGTTTGTACGATTTAATACCCTCGTCAAAGTGTGCTAAGCTAGTTAACTCGTCTCTTTCGTACTTGATACGAATTTCAGATGCACTAACGTAAACCACTTCACCGGTTCCTTCAGCAACAAGAATAGCTCTACTGTCTTTAGCAGCTCTGTACTCAATACACGTACCAACTATAGGAGC
>Ga0163215_101708_pt1 | contig 10425 bp, 9 predicted proteins | sample SynspAceP_FD_185934 | JGI IMG/M metagenome (GOLD analysis project Ga0163215, IMG submission 185934) | Saline lake microbial communities from Ace Lake in Antarctica - Synechococcus sp. Ace-P (Hybrid Assembly) | ecosystem: Environmental > Aquatic > Non-marine Saline and Alkaline > Saline | place... | reverse complement strand
GCCTTCGGTGGAGACCACGAAGGCATTGCGACCGACGGTACGGTCGACCAGGATCGAGAGATAGAGTTCGCGCTCGATGTCGGCGCCGTCTTCGATGTAAAGCCGGTTGACCTGCTTGCCTGCATCGCCGGTCTGTTTGGTAACCAGCGTGTTGCCGAGCATTTCGGCTGAATGCGACTTGGCTTCATCAATAGAAAAGGCCAGCCGGACGCCGCCCTTGGCGTCGGGACCGAGTTCCTTGAACTTGCCCTTGCCACGTCCACCTGCATGGATCTGGCTCTTGACCACATAAAGCGGACCGGGCAGCGACTTCGCTGCTGCTTCCGCCTCGTCAGCGGAATGAATGGCGACCCCTTCGGCCACCGGCGCTCCAAAACCCTTCAAGAGGGCTTTGGCCTGGTATTCATGGATGTTCATGGGAACTCCTGGATTGAGTGGGCTGCAAAGCCGCGCTTACTTCAAATTCGGGGCGATGGCGATGCAGGCTTCACAGAGGCCGGCGACTGATTCCACCGACTTGTCGAAGGCTTTCTGTTCGGACTTGTTGAGTTCGATCTCGATGACGCGCTCGATGCCGCCGGCGCCGATAATGCAGGGCACGCCGACATACATATCCTTGACGCCATACTGGCCCGACAGGTGCGCGGCGCAGGGCAGAACCCGCTTCTTGTCCTTGAGGTAGCATTCCGCCATCAGGATCGCCGAGGAGGCCGGAGCGTAATAGGCCGAGCCGGTTTTCAAGAGCTTGACGATCTCGGCGCCGCCGTCACGGGTACGCTGGATGATTTCTTCGAGCTTTTCCTTGGTGGTCCAGCCCATCTTGATCAGGTCAGGCAGCGGAATGCCGGCAACCGTCGAGTAGCGCGCCAGCGGAACCATGGTGTCGCCGTGGCCGCCAAGCACGAAGGCTGTGACGTCCTCGATCGAGACATTGAATTCTTCAGCGAGGAAATGGCAGAAGCGGCTCGAATCAAGCACGCCGGCCATGCCAACCACCTTGTTCTTCGGCAAGCCGGAGAATTTCTGCAGCGCCCAGACCATCGCGTCCAGCGGGTTGGTGATGCAGATGACGAAAGCGTCGGGGGCGTATTTCTTGATGCCTGCGCCAACCTGTTCCATCACCTTGAGGTTGATGCCCAGAAGGTCGTCGCGGCTCATGCCGGGCTTGCGGGCGACACCGGCGGTGACGATGCAGACATCGGCGCCTTCGATGGCCGAGTAATCATTGGCGCCGGACATGCGGGCGTCAAAACCTTCAACCGGTGCCGACTGGGCGATATCGAGTGCCTTGCCCTGCGGCGTGCCCTCGGCAATATCGAACAGGACGACATCGCCGAGTTCTTTCAAAGCGGCCAGGTGGGCGAGCGTGCCGCCAATCATTCCCGAACCAATCAAAGCAATCTTGTTGCGCGCCATTTTGAAATTCTCCGCAGGTCAGTGTGCTCTGGAACCCGCAAAACGCCTGGTCCCGTTTTCGCGGTTTCGAATAGACCCATTGGAGGAAACTGGCAACTCAAACTTTTGACATGAGCTTTTTCAATCGGTTAGCTTTTGAATTTCTTACGTAAACGTCAAAGCTTCCTGTCCGGTTTGGGCACATTCCCTGCTTCGCTTGCGCGGCTCGTCTCGAGATAGAAACTGCTTTGCATCTCGTTGAGCCGCGAGGCGGTGCGATCAAATTCAAAACTCTCGGTCCCGGATTTGCCCAGATACAGGCCCTCGGGGTCGGCAGCGGCGGAGATGAACAGCCGGATCTTGCGGTCATACAAGGTGTCGATCAGGATGATGAACCGCTTGGCCGCATTGCGATTTGCCTGACCCATGACCGGCACCCGGTCGACAAACACGGTGTGGAAATGATCGGCAATCGCCGCATAGTCGGAAGCGCCAAGTGCTGCCTCGCACAGATCATCAAAGGAAAACCGCGCCGCGCCGGCGCCTGCCTGCGGTACCGCTACATCGCGGCCCTTGACGCGAACCGTGTCGGGTTCGGTGAGCTTGCCGGCAGTCGCCCGCGTCCAGGCCAGATCCATGGCATTGCTGCCTTCGCCTTGGCTCAGACGGTGATAGACCGGCAGCCGGGTCGTCGTTTCCATCCGGTAATCGGTCAGCGCATCAAGATTGATGACCTCGACATTGTCCTTGAGGAGCTGAATGAACGGCAGGAACAATTGCCGGTTCAGACCGTCACGGTAAAGCTCATCCGGTTTGACATTGGAGGTCGCGACCAGCACACAGCCTTGGCTGAACATTTGTTCGAACAGCCGTGACAGCAGCATGGCGTCGGTGATGTCGGTGACCGAGAATTCGTCAAAGCACAGCACCCAGGCTTCATCGACCAACTGGTTCGCCACCGGCGGCACCGGATCGGCCTCCCTGGTTTCACCGTTCTTGAGCTTCTGCCTGTGCGCATGAATGCGGTCATGAGCATCGGCCATGAAATCGTGAAAATGCGCCCGGCGTTTGCGCTTGGCCGGCACAAGTTCAAAAAACATATCCATCAGCATGGTCTTGCCACGCCCGACAGCACCATGGACATAAAGCCCGCGCGGCGGCTTTGAAGATGTCTGCTTGCGCCCGAACATCCAGCCCAACGCACTGGATTTGCTCGCCAGCCGACGGTTGGACACCTCAAGCAGAAGCGTGTCCAGCCGCCGCGCCAGTTGCACTTGCGCAGGATCTTCGGAAAACTCGCCGCTCTTGACGCGCGCCGCATAGGCGCTCGCAACGGAATCCAGTTTTTTCCAGGTCATGAACCAGGCCTATCGCGTGAAGCCGCGCCCTGTTCTTAGCGGGACAGCGAAATCGGTTGACCCGATGACGTCGATCCGTCGTAGCGCTCATTGGCCGACTGGTAGAGCCGGGCAACCTGGTTGCCGCTGGAATCAGACAGGATCACCTGCTTGCCCTGCACATCCCACGCTGAGATCGCCGCAGAACTGCCGACGCAGCCGCGCGAAGCGGCGCGGTAGCCGCCAGTCCATTTGGTCAGCGACAGGAAGACATCACAGGTTGTTCCGCCGGTTCCCGCCGACCAGCGGCCGATCAGGGCTTCGCGCGTCAGCTCGGGTGCGTTTGCCGCAGCAATTTCCGGCGCTATCGTCGAGGCAGCCGGGGCTGTCGGCGCGGTCGGGAATTCACCCGCCGCAGGCATCGTCGGAGGTGCGAGCTGGCCCGATTCCACGCCACCCACGGGCGCAGGCATCAAGGGAGCCGGACGCTGCTGGGTGTTCATCCCGCCGTATGTTGTCCGCTGGCATCCGCCAAGCGCTGCGGTAACCGCGACTGCTACCAGCAAGGTGTGGATTTTCATGAGTTAGCTCCGGTTAGGCGAAACATGCGCTTCGCTGTTCGTCCCCTTAAGACGCATAAAATGGCCATAGGATGGTAAATGCAAGGTTTACCCGTCCCCGAACCGCATCAACAAGGGATTATCAGTGAAATAGTTTAGGAAAACCTTCATCTTCAGCATTCTGATTGCTGCCCGCCCACCAACGCTGGTGCTGCGTGGTAGGTTCCACCGCAAATCACCGGCGCGCAGCGAGGACTTCCTCCACCGCTTCGCTAACTACGATTCCCCAATGTCAGCCCGGGGCGGACGAATCCGTCGGCTCAAATCGGTGTTGACCGTTACTTGGCCAAGCCGAAATTCGCCTCTTCGCCCCACAGCGATTTGACTTCGCTGTCACGGCCGCAAGCCCGGCGGTAGTAATTGTAGCGCACCGGGCTCTTTGTGTAGAAATACTGATGATAATCTTCCGCAGGCCAGAATGTGGCAGCCGGTTCGATGGCGGTGACCACATTCTTGCCAAGCAGCTTTTCAGCTTCCGCCTTTGCCGCCTCGGCCTGGGTCGCCTGCTCGTCGTTCAGGGCGTAGACGGCTGTGGTGTAGCTGTGACCGCGATCACAAAACTGGCCGCCATCATCGGTCGGATTGACCGTCCGGAAGAAGGTCTTGAGCAGATCCGCATAGGTGACAACAGCGGGATCATATCTGATCTCGACCGCTTCCCGGTCGCCGTTTGCGACGTGGGATGTGTAGGTCGGATTGTCAGCCGCGCCGCCAATATAGCCCGATATCGTTTCGGTCACGCCTTTGACGTGATCAAAGTCCGATTCCACGCACCAGAAACAGCCCCCGGCAAACACCGCCACGCCAGTTTCTTCGGCATTGGCGGGTGCGGTGGCCAAAGCGCATGTCATCAGGGCGGACGATAGCAGCAGTCTGATCATGGAAGTCTCCTCTGTCTGACAAGAACCTAGTCCAAGGCGCACAGATGACAACTCACAGTTCCGCACAAAGCCGTGAATTCAGACAGATCGCCCAAGCGCGACAGCCGAAACGGAACAGGATGCCCGCATCTCAGCCATGGGTCGGCCAGGCCCGGTGCTCGTCATCAATGACGAAGACATGACGGTGACGCGCGCCGGCGACCGGATGGTCGCGCAGATGCGGATGATCCGCCGGCAGGTCGCGATGCTCATGCTCCACCACCTTCGCGTCATCAGCCGGCCAGACTGCCACGGCCAGCAATACACCCATCATTGCTATGACCCCGAGGATCGCCATCGCCTCCGGCAGGCCAAGCACGTTTCCGGCCCAACCGGCGATCGGATAGGTCATCAGCCAGCCGAGATGCGACAGCGTGAATTGCGCCGCAAAAAGCGACGGCCGGTCTTCCGCATGGGCGGAATTGCGCAACAGCCTTCCCGACGGCGTCAGGATCGCCGCATAGAGCAGGCCGCTCAGAGCCCAGATACCCAGAAACACACCCCAGGCAGGCAGGCCCAGATCAAGCTGATAGACCGCATGAGCCAGCGTCACGCCAGCCAGCAGAAATCCGGACGTCACCATGATTCGGCGATCGGCGAACCGGTCCAGCAGGCTCGGCAATACCAGCGCGGCCAGCATCGACCCGCCGCCGAACGCGGCCAGCGCGTAAGCCACCTGACGATCGCCCATGCCATAGCCGCCGCGCACCACCACGACCGTATTGACCAACACGAAAGCGCCAGCCGCCGCAGCACTGAGATTGAGCGAAAGCAGGCCGCGCAGTCGCGGCGTTGCCACATATATCCGAATGCCTCTGGTCAAGCGGTCGAGAAACGGCCGCACCTTGGCCTGCGGTTTGATTGCCGGGATGGGGGCGGCCAAAACAAGCAGCGCCGACCCGATGAAGCCCACAACCGTGCCGCCGAACAGCCAGTGATAGCTGATAAAGATCAACAGCAAACCCGCTAGCGCCGGACTCAGCAGATTTTCCAGATCATAGGCCAGCCGCGACAGCGACAGCGCCCTGGTGTAATCCCGCTCGTCAGGAAGGATGTCGGGGATGGTCGCCTGAAATGCCGGCGTAAACGTCGCCGACGCCGCCTGCAGCACGAAGATCAGACCGTAAATTTGCCAGACCGAATCGATGAACGGTAAGGTCAGCGCCACTGCGGCGCGGACCATATCGGCACCGATCAGCACCCGCTTGCGCGGCCAGCGACCGGCCAGCGCATTGGCAACCGGCGCCAGACCGACATAGGCGATCATCTTGATGGCGAACACAGTTCCGAGCACCACCCCGGCCCGGTCTCCGGCCAGATCATAGGCCAGCAGACCCAGCGCAACAGTTAGCAACCCGGTGCCGATCAGCGCAATCACCTGGGCTGCGAACAGCCGGGCATAGGTTGGATGTTTGAGAACCTCTATCATCGCTGCAAGCTAGCAAATTGCAGACCCGCTGCGATAGAGAGCAATCGCATGAGCATCCGATTTTTGCGGGACTTGCCTCACATCATCGCAGCACCGGTCAGCTCCGGCCGTTTAGCGCTGTTTGAGGCTGCCGGTGTCGATCAATTGCTGGAACATCTCGATCACCGCTTTATTGACCGGATGGTATTCGAGACCAAGCTCGCGCTCGGACTTCGAATGATCCGCCCGCCAGGGATGCCCCATGTTCTTGGACACAAAGTCCCGGGTTATCGATTTGGATATCATTGGACCGACCAGCCACAGCAGCCATTTTGGCAGCTCGCGGGTCGGGAACGGCCAGCTGTCACCAAAATGGCCGCGCAGGATTTGTCCTGACTGAAGGAAGGACACGGTGTCCTCCGAAGTGATGTAACGGCCCTGTGCGCCCTTGACGAAGCCGGCGCGCATATGCGCCTCGGCGACATCGCGGACATCGACCATGCCGATTTCCAGCGGCGGCGCTCCGGCCTTCAATGTACCGTCGCCGAATTGCTTGACCAGATTGTGCGATTCCGAGGTCGAGTCGCCCGACACTGTCGGTCCCATCACCAGCGAAGGATTGATGGTGACCAGCTGCCAGCGATCCTGCGTCTTGGCGATATCCCAGGCGGCTTTCTCGGCCTCGACCTTGGAGAAGGAATAGGGCGAATGGGTCAGCGACGAGGTGGTGTTCCAAGCCGCTTCGGTGAGTACGCCGCCGGGGGCCGCAGCGACATCGATATTGTCGCCATAGATCGAGGCGCAGGAACTGGTCACCACCACCCGCTGCACAGTTTCGATGTTATTGGCTGTCTCCAGCACATTGCGGGTGCCCTTGACAGCCGGATCGACAAGATCGCGCTGCGCATCATCAAACTTGCTGGTGAACGGCGAGGCGGTGTGAAACACCACCGAACAACCCGCCATGGCCTCGGCATAGCTGCCCTGATCGAGAAGATCAGCTTTGAACAGTTTGAGTTGGCCCGGAAGCTCTGTTGCCAGCTTTGTCAGATGCGCGGTCTTGGCGACCTTGGAGGGATCGCGCACGGCGGCATGAACGGTAAAGCCCTCCTCGAGCAGCCGCTTGACCAGCCAGCCGGCGACAAATCCTGTGGCTCCGGTGACAAGGACGGGATGGTCTGTGGTGTAATCGGGTTGGATCATCGGGCAACTATCGGTAAGGGGATAGGGAGAAGCGCAGGCCTTGTTGGCCCGTCGGTTCCGGCGCAACAATGCGCAGTCTCTATGCCTTTACCTGTGGCCCCGGCGCTGGAAGACAAGGTCGGCGTTGTTTGGGGCCAGTCTCAGCCGCCAAATGGCTGCGCCAGTTGCTTTGCCATCAGATCATATACCAGCCGCACTCGCCGGCTGGTGTGGACGTCCCGGTGCGTCACCAGCCAGACCGGGATGACGATCGGATCAAGGTCCGGCAAAACCTGAACGACATCAGGTTCCGCATCGCCGATGTCCGCCGCCATGATGCCGATGCCAAGCCCCTGTTTCACGTGGCTCCATTGCACCAGATGGCTTTGCGACACGACCGGAAAATTGGCTTGGGTCAATATCAGCCCGAACCGGGTCATCGCCGCGATGAATTCGCCGGACCGGTTGAACCCGATGAAGTCAGCGCCGAAAAATGCCTCCGCCGTCGACGGATTGCCGATGCTGTCGAGATAACTGCGCGAGGCATAGATCCGGCCATGAATATCGCGGATCTTGCGCGCCACAAGATTGGGCTGGGTCGGCCGGTAGTTGCGGATGGCAATATCGGCTTCGCGCCGCCTGAGATCGCTTTCCGAATTTGTGGCGACAATTTCAACATCAATCCCCGGCGCGATCTGCCTGAGCTTTGTGACGATGCTCGGCAAACGGAAGGCCGCATCGACTTCGCTGGCACTGATCGAAACCGTGCCCTCGATAGCTTGCGCCTTGCCCGATGCTGACAGCGACATCCGCGCCGCCGCCTCGCCCATGGCGCGGACATGATCCATCAGCTCCAGACCACTCGGGGTTAATGTCAGGCCGCGACCGACACGCTCGAACAGCGCCACGCCAAGTTCCTGCTCCAGCGCCGAGACCTGACGCCCGAGCGTCGGCTGCGCCATGCCCAGTGCCCGCGCCGCTGCCGACAGCGAGCCTTCCTCTGCAGTGACCAGAAACGCCCGCGCCCGGTTCCAATCAAAATTGACAGATTTCCAATCCATGCGAAAATGCATATCATATCGACGTTCTTGGTCAATTTATTCTACGCCATCGCATGGCTATATCCGGGTCAGAAACGGAGATCAAAATCATGAAAGCCATCGCCTATGCCAAATATGGACTGCCCGAGGTTCTCGCGCTGACCGAACGCCCCAAGCCTGTTCCCAAACCCAATGAGGTATTGATCCGGGTTCACGCCAGCAGCGTCACTGCCGCTGACTACCGCGCCCGCAGCCTTGACCTGCCGCCGGGCTTTGGTCTGATCGGCAGGCTGGTATTCGGGCTGTTTCGCCCCCGCCGCCAAGTACTCGGCGCGCAATTTGCCGGCGTGGTTGAGGCCGTTGGCGACGAGGTCACAAGGTTCAAACCGGGCGACCGGGTCTTCGCCTTTCCCGGCGCGGGTTTTGGCGGCTATGCGGATTATGCCGTGATCAGCCAGACTGCGGCCATTGCCATCGCGCCGGACAATCTCGAGCTTGATCAGGCAGCCATATTGTCCTTTGGCGGCGCTACTGCGCTCAACTTCCTGCGCGACAAGGGCGGCATCAGGCCGGGCGATGAGGTTCTGGTCATCGGCGCCGCCGGCGGGGTCGGCAGCGCTGCGGTGCAAATTGCCAAATCCTTCGGCGCACGCGTCACCGGCGTTGCCTCCAGCGCCAGCCTCGACATGGTCCGCACCCTCGGCGCCGATGCGGTTGTCGATTACACACGCAATGACCCGGCGAATGTCCGCAACGCCTATGACATCATTCTCGACACCAGCGGCACCGCCACCTATGCCAAATATGGTGCGGCGCTCAAATCAGGCGGCCGCTTGCTGCTGGTCTCTTCCAGCCTGTGGCAATTGCTCGGCAGCCTGTTTGCCCGCAAGTCCGGCGGCCGCAAGGCGATTGGCGGCTATGCGCCCGAGCGGGCCGAAGATCTGCGCTTTCTGACAGGCCTTGCCAAAAGCGGACAGTTCACCCCCCATATCGACCGGTGCTTTCCGCTCGAGCAGACCGCTGCGGCACACGCCCATTTCGAAAGCCGGGGCAGGAAGGGCAATGTGGTGATCACGCTGGAACAGGTTTGATATCAGAAAGATGAGACTGAAACGACAGCGTTGAATTTCATTGCGGGAATGCATAGACACGAGGGCAATGGCGGGGCGCGGCCCGCACCCAAGAAACTGGCGCATAGGCCAGGGAAAGACAGATCTCGCATGACGCTCCCCAATGATCTCAAGCCCTCCACCATCGCGGCCCAGGCCGGTGGCGCCATCGACCTCTCATCGGGTGGGGTGGTGCCGCCGCTGCAGCCTTCGACCACCTTCCTGCGCGACGAGGATTACGCGCTGGTCAATCCCGCCAACATCTATTCGCGTGACAATTCCGACATCGTCCGCATCGCCGAAAATGTACTGGCGCGGCTGGAGAATGCCGAAGAGGCGCTGTTGTTTCCCTCCGGCATGGCGGCGATTGCGGCGCTGTTCCGCACCCTGCCAAATGGCGCAACGATCGTGGTGCAGTCTGGCATCTATTGGGGCACCACCAAATGGCTGCGGGATTTCTCTGCCCGCCGCCAGATTGCCCTGCATGAAGTCGACGCCGCCGACGCCAGCGCGCTCGAACATGCCTGCACTACGCACAAGCCGGACCTGGTGTTCATCGAAACGCCTTCGAACCCCTGGCTCAAGACCGTCGATATTGCCCATGTCGCAAAATGCGCCCACGCCGCCGGCGGATTGCTGGCGGTTGATTCCACCGCCGCCACCCCGGTTCTGCAGCGTCCGCTTGAACACGGCGCCGACATCGTCATGCATTCGGCCACCAAAGCGATCAACGGCCATTCCGATGTGCTGGCCGGCGTGCTCGCCACCTCAAACCCAAGCGCAAAGACCTGGACCGACATCAAGGCCGACCGGCACGACGCTGGCGCGGTGATCGGACCGTTCGAAGCCTGGCTGCTGCTGCGCGGCATGCGGACTTTGCCATTGCGCGTTGAACGCATGAGCCAATCAACGCAAACAATCGCCGAATATCTTGCCGCACATCCCAAGGTGGCGGACGTCTATTATCCGGGCCTCGCCAGCCATCCCGGCCATGAGATTGCCAGGCGCCAGATGCAGGGCGGCTATGGCTGCCTGATGTCCTTCCTGGTCAAGGGCGGCGCCAAAGAGGCGCTGCAAGCGGTCGGCAAGCTCAAGCTGTTTCACCGCGCCACGTCCTTGGGTGGCGTCGAAAGCCTGGTCGAGCATCGCCATACCATCGAACCCCACACCGGCATTCCCGAAAGCCTGATCCGCGTCTCGGTCGGCATCGAGGATGCAGGTGACCTGATCGCCGATTTGACCCAAGCGCTGGGGTGAGCGGCGCTGAGGGCAGGGAATCTTTCTCAAGATACATTCGTTGAAGGCTTCAGTTCGACCGCAGCAGAGCAGTTGCACAACGCAGCCTTAATTGGAAGTTCTGCGATAAATCCGTTTCGGTTTTGCATCCAATCGGACTTCAATATCTATTGGACGC
>Ga0163215_101703_pt1 | contig 10468 bp, 11 predicted proteins | sample SynspAceP_FD_185934 | JGI IMG/M metagenome (GOLD analysis project Ga0163215, IMG submission 185934) | Saline lake microbial communities from Ace Lake in Antarctica - Synechococcus sp. Ace-P (Hybrid Assembly) | ecosystem: Environmental > Aquatic > Non-marine Saline and Alkaline > Saline | place... | reverse complement strand
CATAACCCGCATCATCCAGCCGGTGCCTTCGCGGCACGGCGTGCACTGGCCGCAGCTCTCGTGCTTGTAGAACGCCGACAACCGCCAGATGGCTTTGACCACATCGGTCGACTTGTCCATGACGATGACCGCCGCGGTGCCGAGACCCGACTTGAGATCGCGCAGGCTGTCAAAATCCATCGGCGTGTCGATCATGTCGGCACCCGGCACCATTGGAACTGATGAGCCACCCGGAATAACCGCCAGAAGATTGTCCCAGCCGCCGCGAATACCGCCGCAATGGGTCTCGATCAGTTCACGGAACGGCACCGACATCGCCTCTTCCACGGTGCACGGCGTATTGACGTGACCCGACACGCAGAACAGCTTGGTGCCGGTGTTGTTTGGCCGACCAATACCGGCGAACCAAGCTCCGCCGCGGCGCAGGATGGTTGGTGCAACAGCAATCGATTCGACATTGTTGACCGTCGTCGGGCAGCCATAAAGACCCATATTGGCCGGGAATGGCGGCTTCAGCCGCGGCTGGCCCTTCTTGCCTTCGAGGCTTTCGAGCAGCGCTGTTTCTTCGCCACAGATATAGGCGCCGGCGCCATGGTGCACATAGACATCCATGTCGTAACCGAGCTTGGAATTCTTGCCCAGAAGACCTGCTTCATAGCACTCGTCGATAGCCGCCTGCAGCGCTTCGCGTTCGCGCATGTATTCGCCACGGACATAGATGTAGGTGGCATGCGCGCCCATCGAGAAACCTGCGATCACGCAACCTTCAATCAGCGTATGCGGATCGTGCCGCATGATGTCGCGGTCCTTGCAGGTGCCCGGCTCGGATTCGTCGGCATTGATAACGAGATAATGCGGACGCCCGTCGCTTTCCTTGGGCATAAACGACCATTTCAGTCCGGTCGGAAACCCTGCCCCGCCACGGCCACGAAGACCAGAAGCTTTCATCTCGTTGATGATCCAGTCGCGGCCCTTTTCCAGGATACCCTTGGTTCCATCCCAATGGCCACGCGCCATCGCACCCTTCAGCGACTTGTCGTAAACGCCGTAGATATTGGTGAAAATCCGGTCTTTATCAGCTAACATCATTCACCTCTATCGCGGCTTCTTGCCGAAGACCCTGATGTACTCGGCCTCGCCACCCTTGGCCAGCGCCTTGGCTTGCTTGAGCCAATCCTCGCGGTCGATGCGGCCTTTGAAATTCAGGTATCCATCTACCCATTCGCGCTCGGCCTTCTTCCATGCCGCAACTTGCGCGAAAGTGTAGATCCCCAACGAATGCAGGGTACCTTCGATTTTTGGCCCAACACCCGAGATCTTCTTCAGATCATCAGGCTGAGCCGGCTTGGCGATGCCCGTCGGACGGTTTTTGTCATCAATGGATGCAACCGCAGCTGTTGGCGTCGATTTGGCTGGTGCCTTGGCAGGAACCGGCTTGGCAGCATTTTTTGCCTGAACCTTGGCATCGGCCTTCACATTGGCTTTCGCCGCAGCGGGTGATGTGGTTTCGGTTTTCGTTGCCGGCGATTTCGGACGGGCAGCCTTGGTCGCGGCAGGCGATTTTGCTTTCGCAGCGGATGGCTTGGCAGCGCCCTTGCTGCCCGGCTTGATCTCTTCTGTCAGACTTGTCAGTCCGCCTTCCGGCCCGGAGAAAATCCGGTTGATCTGCGGACCAGGGTTAATGTCTTCAGGCCGCCCCGCTTCGAAGCGGTCAATGATATAGGCCAGCCGCTCAGGCGAAAGGTCCTCATAGGAATCCTTGAAGATCATCACCATTGGCGCGTTGACGCAGGCCCCCTGGCATTCGACTTCTTCCCAGGACAGCGTTCCGCCCTCATTGAGATGAAACGGATCCGGGTGAATCTTGCTGCGGCAAACATCCATCAGCGCTTCCGAACCGCGCAGCATGCACGGCGTGGTGCCGCACACCTGAATGTGGGCGCGCGTGCCGACCGGCTTGAGCTGGAACTGGGTGTAGAATGTCGCCACTTCCAGTGCGCGGATATAAGGCATGCCGAGCATGTCGGCGATCGATTCGATCGCCCGCTTGGTCACCCAGCCGTCCTGCTCCTGAGCCAGCATCATCAATGGAATCACCGCCGATTGCGCGCGTTCCTTGGGATATTTCTTGATCCAAACCTTTGCCTGAGCGGAAAATTCGCGGTTAAAGGCGAATTCCGCTGGCTGGACACTATCTTCGGCAAGTCGACGAACGGACATGATGAACTCTTTTGTCTTTCTTCCGGCCTATTTGATTTCGCCGAACGGCGACTTGGTCATGCAATCAAATCTACGAGTATTGTCAGTCAAAGGGTACGCAAAACGCATCACCGGTCGACCTCCCCAAAAACGATATCGAGCGAGCCCAGAGCGGCTGACACATCGGCCAGCTGGTGGCCGCGACAGACAAAATCCATCGCCTGCAAATGTGCAAATCCCGGCGCCCGGATCTTGCAACGGTATGGCTTGTTGGAGCCATCGGAAACCAGATAGACGCCGAATTCACCCTTGGGCGCCTCGACGGCCGCGTAAACCGCACCTTCCGGCACCCGGTAGCCTTCAGTGTAGAGCTTGAAATGGTGGATCAACGCTTCCATCGACCGCTTCATCTCGCCGCGCTTGGGCGGCACGATCTTGCCGTCGGCAGACGAAACCGGCCCGACCTTTTCCTTACCCAGAAGCTGCTCAATGCACTGCTTCATGATCTTCACCGATTCACGCATTTCCTGCATGCGGATCAGGTAACGATCGTAACAATCGCCGTTCTTGCCGATCGGAATATCGAAATCGAGCTCCGAATAGCATTCGTAAGGCTGCGACCGGCGCAAATCCCAGGCTGCACCCGAGCCGCGCACCATAACGCCCGAGAAACCCCAGGCCCAAGCGTCATCAAGCTTGACCACGGCAATGTCGACATTGCGCTGCTTGAAGATACGGTTGTGCGTCAGAAGGCCTTCAATATCGTCGCAGGTCTTGAGGAACGGGTCGCACCACTTGCCGATATCTTCGACCAGCTCATGCGGCAGATCCTGATGCACACCGCCGGGACGGAAATAGGCTGCATGCAGCCGCGCGCCGCAGGCCCGCTCATAAAACACCATCAGCTTTTCGCGCTCTTCAAAGCCCCACAGCGGCGGCGTCAGCGCGCCGACGTCGAGCGCCTGCGTGGTGACGTTGAGCAGATGCGACAGAATGCGGCCGATCTCGGAGTACAGAACCCGGATCAGCTGTCCGCGCTTCGGCACAGACACGCCAGCTAGCTTTTCCACGGCAAGCGCGAAGGCATGCTCCTGGTTCATCGGCGCGACGTAATCGAGCCGGTCGAAATAGGGAATGGCCTGCGTATAGGTCTTGGCTTCGATCAGCTTCTCGGTGCCGCGATGCAAAAGCCCGATATGCGGATCGACACGCTCGACGATTTCACCATCGAGTTCGAGCACCAAGCGCAGCACGCCATGCGCAGCAGGGTGCTGAGGGCCGAAATTGATGTTGAAGTTGCGGACGTTATGTTCGTTCATGATATCCGTCCTCAACCCTTCGCTTTTTCATCGCCCGGCAGCACGTAATCAGTGCCTTCCCAGGGAGAAAGAAAATCGAAGTTGCGAAATTCCTGCCTGAGCTCAACCGGTTCATAGACGACTCGCTTGACTTCGTCATCGTAGCGAACCTCGACAAAACCGGTTAACGGGAAGTCTTTCCTGAGCGGATGCCCCTCGAAACCGTAATCGGTGAGGATGCGGCGCAGATCCGGATGGCCGGTAAACAGGATGCCGTAGAGGTCATAGGCTTCACGTTCAAACCAGTCGGCACCCGGAAACACCGAAGTCAGGGAAGGCACCGGAGCATCTTCGGAGGTCATGATCTTGACCCGGATTCTGAAATTCTGGCGCGGCGACAATAAATGGTAGACCACATCGAAGCGCTCTGCCCGGCCCGGCCAGTCAACGCCGCAGATATCGATGAAGCTGACAAACTGGCACTGCGCGTCATCGCGAAGAAACGTCATCAATTCGATCAGGTTTACCGGCAGAGCGATCAACGTCAGCTCGTCATAGGCAATTTCGGCGCGGTCGATCAGATCGCCTTTGACTTCCGAGAGGTAATCAGAAAGTTCATTGAGTGCTTGGCTCATCATCCGGTCTCCTAGCGCTCTATCGTGCCGGTACGGCGCATCTTCTTCTGCAGAAGCAGCACTCCGTATAGAAGCGCTTCAGCCGTCGGCGGGCAGCCCGGAACATAAATGTCCACCGGCACTACACGGTCACAGCCGCGCACCACCGAGTAGGAATAATGATAGTAGCCGCCACCATTGGCGCACGAGCCCATGGAAATCACATACCGCGGCTCGGGCATCTGGTCATAAACCTTGCGCAGCGCCGGTGCCATCTTGTTGGTCAACGTTCCTGCAACGATCATGACGTCGGACTGGCGCGGACTGGCACGCGGCGCAAACCCGAATCGCTCCGCGTCATAGCGTGGCATCGACATCTGCATCATTTCGACGGCGCAACAGGCCAGACCGAATGTCATCCACATCAGCGATCCGGTGCGCGACCAGTTGATCAGCTCATCGGTTGATGTGACCAGAAACCCTTTATCGGCCAACTCATTGTTGACCTCGCCGAAAAAGGCATCGTCACTGCCAACCGGCTTGCCGGTGTTGGGATCAATGATTCCCTTGGGCGCAGGCGCCACCAGTGGTGCGTTGCTCACTCCCATTCCAGGGCTCCCTTTTTCCATTCGTATACAAACCCGATCGTCAACACGCCGAGAAACGCCATCATCGACCAGAAGCCCATCCAGCCGATATCACCGAAGGACACCGCCCACGGAAAGAGGAAGGCGACCTCGAGGTCAAAAATGATGAACAGGATCGAAACCAGATAGAAACGGACATCAAACTTCATGCGCGCGTCATCGAATGCGTTGAATCCGCATTCATAAGCCGACAGCTTTTCGGGATCGGGATTTTTGTATGCGATCGCGAATGGCGCGATCAGCAAAGCCAGACCGATAACCAAAGCCAGCCCTATAAAAATAGCAATCGGCACATATGCGCCCAGAAGTTCCGTCATAACGTTCATTCCTGTGCCCGCTACAGTCGAAGCCCCGGCCTTTTATTCAAGGTCTGGAGCCGGCCCCTCACCTGTGCGGCTGATCTGTTGCAACGCGGCGTGGTTAGCGCAGCCCGTCACCCTGTGCAAGAGCACTGGCAGTATTTGATCAGATAGTATGAACTTTCGCTACCTATGTTTTGCCGCACCTCCATTACACAGCATTATTTTTGGATTTGGCCAGATTGTTGGAACATTCCGCCTTCCAGGAGAGAATCACCCAAAGGCGAAAATGCAGACAGACCTCAGGCCTCTGCAAACACTGTCATAAGCATATCCAAATTGACTTTCGCAGCGTCACCGCTCGCAGGGCTTTCCGGCCGCCATTCATCGATTGGATAAATACCGATGCAAGCATGCCGGCATCACCGGCATGGATCGGACATTTCTAGATAAGGCTGATGACGACTTGCAAGAGCGGGGCATACGCGGCCAGCATCTGTCCACCGCGTATTCTATTTTTCCCGTCAATCAACTCGCGGCCGACTTGTGACACATGCAACAGTTCAAACACCCTGCCGTCTCGCGCATGCCGCACAACCAGCAATCACTCATCCGCTCTGCAGGCTCCCGGCTCAGCAGGGTGTCACCCTCTTTCTCCAACCAGGCATTTAGCTTGGCCTGAGATCCGAGGGGCTTGCGCTGAGATTCGAGATGAACCGGGCCGTTTCCCATCCTCATGCAGCTTGTAATGCACTTACGCGCTTGGAAAGCCGCTTCCGATTTTCAGCAAGATCGTTGATGGCAACCCATTGTTCCGGCACCAGAAACGAAAAAAGCCCGGTAAAACCGGGCCTTTTCGAAAATGTGTCCATTTCCCCTTCAAGAGAAATGGCGCGAGTGACGGGACTCGAACCCGCGACCTCCGGCGTGACAGGCCGGCACTCTAACCAACTGAGCTACACCCGCGCATTTTTCAGACGAAACAGTGGGTGACCGCCGTTCCGTGAGCGGTGAATTACGGCGTTCGCACTGAGGTGTCAAGCGTCGATTGCAAAGGAAATCATACAAAGTTCAAACTTGCACAAAAACCCGGCCTCGCCGAGAGACCGAGGAGGCCGGTATGGCAATTGCCGATACGTTTTTGATGTTCGGGATATGTGTTTTTTTCTTGCGGAAGTGTCGCGAACCCCCTAAAGACGCGTCACCGAACTGGGGGCGATTAGCTCAGTTGGTAGAGCGCCTCGTTTACACCGAGGATGTCGGCGGTTCGAGTCCGTCATCGCCCACCATTCTTCTCACATGACTCAAGTGCTAAAATTCTGCCACGCAATCGGCGCGGCAAGATTCGTGTGAGCCCCCAATACTTGGCCTGGCGAAAACCTCCGTGAAAAAATCTGCGATTTTGCGGGTTTCCGCGTCCTGCCTCCACTCTCCCCAACCAAATCCGGTGAGTCGGGTTCATCAGATGACGGACACAGAATCAAAATGCGCGCCATCAAGGCGCGCATTGGTTTGGCAGCCCGGCCCATCGTGGATGATGTCAGGGCCCGCAATGGTGCCCTTCCTTGGACGGACAGGGCACACTGCTGGTGTTGGCTCTGTCAGAGTGCCTTGCGGATGCGGTCAAAGGCGCCCTTGATTTCCGAGCCGAGAATCTCGAAGGCATCACCGACATCTTCCTTGCTCTTTTTCAGGTTGGCCTGGCTTTCAAAGTGATTCCAGCGATCCTGAATTTCAGTCCATTCGTCTTGCGCCTCTTTCGAGCCGAGATGCACCTTGAGTTTGATCTCGTCATAGTTTTGCTTCAGCTCTTCGGTCATCTTGTTGATATCAGGCATATATTTATTCCTTGTTTCAGGGGTGATTGATCAGGGGAACGCCGATTTGGCGTCCTTTAGGAGCTACGTTGTCCGAAATTTTGGTTTCTGGCCTGACGGCATCAACATGTTGATTGGCGCAGGCGATAGGACACTCGAATTGTCAGGACTCCGCCTTGCGGCGCCGCAGACTGCGGATGATCATTGAAATGATCGGAACCAAAAACCGCGCATTGTCCCATCCTTTGAAACCGTTGATACCCGCAATGCTTCCCAGCGCAGCCGCTGCCGGGTTTGCTTGCAATTCGCTTTCCAGTGTCGCCGACGTCAGATCGCGCAATTCCCTGGCAGCAGCGAGATCCGGGCCGGGCCGGGTGAAGGCAGCCATGACCACGAGGAGGATTGCCAGGACTATATTTGCTATGGCGAGGATAAATGGCGCCATGATCGCGCCCCAACCGGCCAGCAGCCATTGGTAGGCAGCTATATTGAGGAAGACCAGCGCGATCAGCGCAATCAGCGTCGCGAAGAACAACAGCGAGAGTTTTCGCACCTGCACCTTCAGGCGGATTTCACCAACCAGCAATTCGGAACGAAGATAGAGGCGAAGCACCCGGACGATTGTATGGACTGACATGGATTCACACTACCTTGCTGTTAAACGGCCGATGACGATACCAAGCGCAAGCGCGCCGGAAATCGCCGCAACGGGATGCTCGGTGAAACTCTCTTCGGCCTCATCAATCATGGTCTGAACCAGACCACTAAGCTCGCCGAACAATTTGTGGACTTCGTCAGGCTGGTCATCGGGTTCTGGTTCCGCCGAGTCGGTGGACGTGCCTGGTTGAGCAGAAGTGCGACGCAGTTGTTCGACTTCGGCTCGAAGGCCTGCAATTTCGTCCCTCAGGCTGGGTTGTTTCATGTTCTATCTCCAAGTCTCGTCTCAAGGCCGGATTATAGCCTTCGGCATCGTCTTGCGATTGATCTAGCGCATTTCGCGGAACAAAAATCTGACTGAAGAACAGGCTTGGTTGCGCATTCCCAATAGACGATAGAAACCAAGGCCGCTGAACAGGGCAACTCTGGATGTCGCTTGGACAATTTTGTTGTCTCGGCTACAAACCGTTCAAGCTGGAGGAAAATTCGCTCCTGTTACCTGCTCCACATCGTGAAAGACCCGCTATGGAACCGCACAATTCATCTGTTCAGCGCGTCGGATTCTATTTGATGCTGGCGCTGACAACGGTGGCTTTCTGCGTGCTGCTGCTTCCGTTTTACACCGCCATTTTGTGGGCGATCATCCTGGCAATCATCTTTCATCCGGTTCAGAAGTACCTTGTTCGTCGCCTCAATGGCCGGCAGGGCGCTGCTGCTCTCCTGAACGTTCTCATGTGCGTCTGTCTGGTGATTGTTCCTGCGGTGATCATCCTGGGTTCTATCGCCCAGGAAGGTGCCAACCTCTACCAGCAAGTCAGCAGCGAGGAGTTCGACCTGCGTGGTTGCGTTGCGCAGTTCACGAGCGCTATACCAAGCTTCATCGAACGCTGGACATCCATCGAACTGGGGAGTTTTCCCGATCTCAAGAACAAGTTTTCCGAGGGAATCATGCAGGCCAGTCAGTCGATGGCTGGTCACCTGGTCAATGCTGGCGAGACCACTCTGAATTTTTTCATCGGTTCCGGCATTATGCTGTATCTGCTTTTCTTCCTGTTCCGCGATGGAGAGAGCCTGGTTGCACGGATCAAACGAGCGATGCCGCTCAGCGACGATTATTCCAGCCAGTTTCTGGAGAAATTTACATCCGTCATCAACGCGACTGTCAGAGGCAACATCATTATCGCGGTTATTCAGGGGACAATCGGTGGCGTGACATTCTGGGCGCTGGGGATCGAGGCAGCATTGCTATGGGGGGTGGTCATGACCTTCTTTTCCATGTTGCCTGCGGTCGGAGCTGCTCTGATCTGGGCGCCGGCTGCCCTGGTTTTGATATTCAGCGGTGCATGGCTGAAAGGTGTGATCCTGATTCTTGTCGGGACGCTGATCATCGGTCTGATCGACAATCTGTTGCGGCCTCCACTCGTCGGCAAGGAATCAAAATTGCCCGATTACATGGTGCTGATATCGACAATCGGCGGCATGGCCCTATTTGGAATCAACGGATTCATCGTCGGCCCCCTGATCGCAGCCATGTTCATTTCCGCATGGTCGCTGTTTGCCCACGAACCTGCAGACATTTGAACGCGACATATATCAGCGTCCGACAGCCAGAACACCGCCGGTAGCGGGTGCCTTGACACCCGTGGTGCCCGGATAGGTTAGCGGCAGGCCCCTGAGCGACCTTACCGCCAACCAGGCCCAAGCCTCGGCTTCCATCGAATCACCGTTGAGCCCGGCCTCCTCCGCCACGATCACGCGGCCAGTGCCTTGTGTGGCGGCTGCCAGGTCTTCGACGATCATCCGGTTGTGACGGCCGCCGCCGGTCAGGATCCACAAATTCGGTTTGACCGGAAAATGCGATTGCGCCTTGGCAATAGCTGCAGCCGACACGAAAGCGAGCGTCCGCGCACCATCTTCCAGTCCGGCTTCATCATCGCCCGGCATCTGAAAATCATTGCGGTCGAGCGAAATGCGTTCTTTGGCAGTGAAGAATGGTGACGCGAGATAGCGATTGGCAAGCGCCGAAAGCACCAGCCCCTCCGAAGCGATGGCACCGCCGGAATCATAGGGAACGCCGGCATGGCGCGCCACCCATTGGTCAATCAGCGTATTGCCGGGTCCGCTGTCGAAGGCCAGCAGTTCTGCTTCGGGATCTACATAGGTGATGTTGGAAATACCGCCAATATTGACGAAAGCCACCGGCATCTGGTCCACCCATCCGCTCGCCAGTCCCGCTGCCAGCGCGCGGTGATAGGCAGGAACCAGTGGCGCGCCCTGCCCGCCAAGTGTCATGTCATGGGCGCGCAAATCATGGACGACATCAATGCCCAAACGGGTTGCGAGACGCTGGCCATCACCCAGCTGAACCGTCAGCGCCTTGAGCGGCCGGTGCAGCACGGTCTGGCCATGAAAGCCGATGACATCGACACCTGTTGCGGCAAGCCCCTCCCGCGCCAGAAAGCTTTCGACCGCAACCGCATGTCGATCCGTCAGCTCGACCTCCAGCTCAGCCAGGTCGCCCGGCCGGTCGCTGCGGTGCTCGATTGCCTTGGCAGTCTCAAGAGCGGCCTCGAGCCGCTTGCGAAATTTGGCGTCATAGGGCGTGAACGAAGACGCGCCGCGCCGAACAACCTGATCGCCATCGGTCTCGAGCATTGCCAGGTCAATACCGTCGAGCGAGGTGCCGCTCATCAGCCCTATTGCCCGTTTGAGATCGCCGCCACTCGCCATCATCCGTCGTCCTTGTTGCTATAGACGGTCCGCCTTGGCGGAGTCAGCCTCGATTCGCATCTCAACCTACATGCCGACGAGCCGTCCGTCAGCAAGGCTGGCACAGCTTCAGTTGAATGCTTCCGCCGCTAATGCTAAAGGCCCGCCCGGGCGCGACGCACCGGTTGATGCCCGATTTTTCCGGAATAGCCGAGATAACCGCAAGGA
>Ga0163215_101701_pt1 | contig 10479 bp, 11 predicted proteins | sample SynspAceP_FD_185934 | JGI IMG/M metagenome (GOLD analysis project Ga0163215, IMG submission 185934) | Saline lake microbial communities from Ace Lake in Antarctica - Synechococcus sp. Ace-P (Hybrid Assembly) | ecosystem: Environmental > Aquatic > Non-marine Saline and Alkaline > Saline | place... | reverse complement strand
GCCATGGACGCCTATGACGTTCCGGCGGCACAGGGCTCAGCCACATACGCTGTTGGCGTCTCCAACGATCTGGTCAGCTATGACCGTGCCGGCAATGACGGTTCGCCGAGCTTCGCTGCACCAGCGGCTGGCATCGATTACACACCAACCGCTTCGATCGGTGGCGCTTCCAATGACCGGGTCATTTATGACCGTGCCGGCAACGATGGTTCGCCACACTTCCAGTAAGTCGCTTTTGACGGAGGCGGATCAAGTGGTCCGTCTCCACCAAGCGAGAATTTTCAAATATCGACTGTCCTCTCAAGACACGATCCGAATTTCAAAGGACTATCACCATGAACAAGCTTCTTATCGCACTTAGCCTCAGCCTTGCCGCTTCAACCGGCGCTTTCGCAGCATCCACGGCCATGGACGCCTATGACGTTCCGGCGGCACAGGGCTCAGCCACATACGCTGTTGGCGTCTCCAACGATCTGGTCAGCTATGACCGTGCCGGCAATGACGGTTCGCCGACATTCCAGGCGCCACAGGGTGGCGTTGACTACACTGCAACCGCTTCTGTCGGCAGCGTCTCCAATGACCAGGTCACTTATGACCGCGCTGGTAACGATGGTTCGCCACACTTCAACTGATCGCATTCGCGTTACTTATAAAAACAACGGGGCACCGGTTTCACACCGGTGCCCCGTTTGTATTCGCGAGCTGCTTTCTCAAACCGAGCATTGACCGTTCGCCCTTGCATTATTGCATAGAACCCTGGCCGGTTGAGCCGACTGCAGGGCAAGACTGATGCCGGCGGACAGAACTGAAACCTACGATCAACTCGACGGTGATCTGCAAGCGGCCGTGACGTCGAGGCTCTGATCGTAGTGCGTGGCCTCAATGGCCATCAGCCCCAGTACGGTGTGGAACAGATTGTCATGCGAGACCGGTTGATCCGCTTTTGTGGCCAGACACGTGGTGTTCACACTGAAAAGCTTCGAATAGCTTTGCGACAGCCAGACCACAAAGGGGACATGCGTCTGCTCGGAGGGGGCAAACAAATAGGGCATGCCATGCAGATAGAGCCCTTTTTCTCCAAGCGATTCCCCATGGTCCGACATGTACACCATTGATGAGGCAATGCGGTCCGAGCGGGCGGCGAGCAGGTCGATGATTTGGGCCAGCATGTGGTCGGTGGCGACGATTGTGTTGTCGTAAGCGTTGCGAATTTCCGCTTCGGTGCAATCGGCAAACTCGGCTGTGCGGCAATCGGGCTGGAATACCCGTTCCTGCTCCGAATAACGCTGGTAATAGGCAGGGCCGTGGCTTCCAAGCTGGTGCAGCACCATTGTCGTGTTGCCTTGTATGCTGTCGAGCCAGGGACCGAGAGCATCAACCATGACCTGATCGTGACACTCCGTATTGACGCAATAGCGCGGATCATTTTCGGTTGAAAAATTGCGCAGATTGGTCCGATTGGCAACGCCTTTGTCGCCGGTGTTGTTTTCCCACCATTCAACAGAGACGCCGGCGTGAGCAAGCACATCGAGCAGGTTTTCCTGGGCGAGCCCCTTGTCGTGCGCGTAGTCTGAACGTCCCAGAAGCGAAAACATGCAAGGAATTGAAACGGCCGTTGCAGTTCCGCAAGAGGACGTATTGCGGTAAAAGACGATGTCGCGTTTTTCGAGTTCCGGATTGGTTTTGCGCTCATAGCCACCAAGGGAAAAATCCTGCGCACGCGCGGTCTCGCCTGCCACGATGATGGTTACGATTGGTTTGCCGGCTTCTTCCATACGTGCGGCCTGCTTTGCATCAGGGTCCAATGGCGCTGCCACGATGTTGACATTTCGGTCTTCGTGAAGCGCAAATTTTACTGCGCTGATGATCGGAGATATCGGGTTAAGCGTCTTTATGACGATACGGTTGTTGCGCATCGTCGAGGCGATCGCCGGGTACTGCCAAAGCGTCATGGTCAAGGCGAGGAGCAACAGAGGCACGATGACGGCCAGGTTCCATTTCAACTTGGCGCCAAACGTCCTGTGCCGGATGCGGACTATTGCGATCAGCAGCGAAGGCAGGATCGCATAGATCAGAAAATGGCGGAAGAATGCCGGCGTCATCAGATGCCCGGCCTCGGCATTGGTTGTCTCGGACGCATTGCGGACCATGTCGGTGTCGATGATGACGCCATATTTCTCCATGAACCAGGCGGCGGCTGCGGCGCTGACAATTGCCAGTATGTAAACCGGCTTGGTCACATATTTGACCGTGACGCTGATGCACAGGGCGATCAACAAGGCGGAGATGCCAACGGAAAAGGCGATCAGCGCCTGGCGATGGTCGCCGAAGGCCTCAAATGTCCTGAGCCAGAAGGCCTTGTTGACGACAAGAATAATCCAGGCGGCAACCATGAGGCTCAGAGTGATGCTGCCGACGGATGGCCGGGGTAATTTCATGTAAGAAATTCCTTGTGAAACCAGTGGTTATGTTGGGGGTTGCGGCGGTGGGCCAGAAGGAGACGCCAGCGGGATGGAAACCCGCGCTTCCAGGCCCCCCAGCGGAGACGTGTGCAATTCAAGCTCGCCGCCGAAGGAGTCGACGATATCACTGGCAATCGCCAGACCAAGACCGGCACCCAAGGCCGATTGGTCGAGCCTTTGTTCCGGTTTCATCGCGCTGGCGATGCGCGCCGGATCCAGACCGGGGCCGTCATCGCCAATGCGGATAATGAGTGCGGTGAGAGATTTTTCAGTGTCCACCACCACTTGAGTGCGGGCGAAGCGGACAGCGTTTTCTGCGAGATTTCCTATGAGTTCATTGAGGTCATCGGGATCGATGGGGACGGTCACCGCGGTGCCGATTTTGCATTGCAGATCGAGTTCTTCACCCGCCGGTGTGCGCTTGAGCGCCCGTAAGATGCCGTCGACAACCGGCTTGAGCGGCGTCTTGTCGTGGCTGCGACCATGGCGCAACCGGGCGCGGGCCAGTTCACGCTGAATGTGCCGGCGCATGCGTTCGGTAAGCTCGGCAATGTCATCGGCGATGTCCGTGTCACCCCGGGCGCGGAGCCGTTCAATATCGGTGGCGAGCGCAGATAGAGGCGTTTTCAGGCCGTGGGCCAGATTGGCAGCCCGGTCCCTTGCCCGGCTGATCGCCTCGTCCTGGGCATCAAGCAGGGCATTAACCTCTTCAACCAGCGGCGCGACTTCGCGTGGCACGTCATCGGATTTAAGACGCTTGCGGTCACCGGAGCGAATGGCGCTGACCCCGGACAGGACACGATAGACAGGCTTGAGACCTTCACCGATCTGCAATAGGAAGCCGAGCAGCAAAACGACGCCGAGGATTGCCAGAACCGGAGCAAGATCTCTTGCAAAGCCGGTCGCCAGCGCGCTGATCTCGGCCCTGTCAATGGCAACCGATACCCGCAATCTGTGATCGCCATCCGGTGTGGACAGCAGCACCATTGTTTCACGAACAAACAATTGCGAGGAGTCCGGGCCGGCGACGTCGTGGACATGGGTCTCACCGGGGTTCAATTGATCGCCTGGAATGTCGAGAGACGTGTCCCACAAGGATCTCGAGCGCAGCTGGGCGCCGGTGGTGACATCGTCAACTTGCCAATACAGGCCACCAAAAATGGACTGGAATCGCGGATCCACCGGCTCGCGGGCAAGCGACAAAGCGGAATTGGCATCCAGGCGCAATCCGCCGGTAAGCTGGGTCAGATATGTGTCGAGTTCCTGGCCGACGCGGCGCTCGAGATGGCGGGCGAACAAGGCGGACAGGCTGAACCCGGTCACCAGCAGCGCCACGGCAACCACGACAACAGCATAGGCAAAAAGCCGGAAACGCAGGGAGCGGGCTGGTTTCATGATACTTCTGCAGGCTCATCGACGATGTAGCCGAAACCACGGCGGGTTTGGATGAGTGCGGTCGGGATTTTCCGCCTGACCCGCCCGACCAGGACCTCTATGGCGTTGGATTCGCGCTCAAAGTGAACCGACTGCAGATGCTCGGACAGTTCCTGCTGCGGCACCACGCGCCCCTTGTTGAGCATCAGATAGGCAACCAGACGGTATTCCTGAGGCGAGAGATTGACCGGGACGCCGTTGACGCTGAGCCGCATTTGCCGTGTGTCGAGTTCTGCGGCTCCGACGATAACCACCGGGTTGGCCAGACCGCCGGAGCGGCGGATGATCGCGCGCAGCCGGGCCACAAGTTCTTCCATGCGAAACGGTTTTGGCAGATAATCATCGGCACCGGCATCAATGCCTTCGACCCGTTCGGTCCAGGCACCGCGCGCGGTCAGGACCAGAACCGGGAAATTGCGTCCGGCGGCGCGCCAGCGCTTGAGAATGGTCAAGCCGTCCATGCCGGGCAATCCGAGATCGAGGATGGCTGCGGCATAGGTTTCGGTGTCGCCCAGAAACCAGGCCTCTTCGCCATTGGTTTCAGTGTCGACGACGTAACCTGACGCTTCGAGTGCGCGGCTCACGTCTTCGCGAATGCGGTTGTCATCTTCGGCAATGAGGATGCGCATACCGATCAATCCTCGTCTTCAAGTCTGAGGATTTCAGCGGTGCGGGCGTCGATTTCATACTCAAGACGGCGGCCTTCACTGTTGATGATATAGATCTCGTAAATCGGCATTTCCCTTGAGTATTCGAATTCAATTTCGACAATCCGACCTTGAATTTTCCCTTTCACCTTTTCGAGTATTTCAGTCAATTTCATGACCTCGCCGCGCTTTATGGCGGCGTCGAGACTGGCGCGCTGATGATGGTCATCGTCCTCATCCGCATAAGCGGATGCAAACACAGGTACGATGGCTGCGAACAGCAGCAGGAGAAAGCCATATCGGTTCATGATTGCATCATCCGGGTTTCAACATGACAAAACGCTGACACTCCTCCTCAGCGGCTTGTCATGAGCGCCGTGCGAGAACAGCCAGGTCAATGGCCGGTGGCCAATATCGCACTTCTTGAAGGAGACAGAACATGAAAACCATACTTATCGCAGCAACCCTTGTCACACTGCTTGCACCAGCCGCGGCATCTGCCTCCCAGGATTGCCCCGACGTGCCGCGCGATCAGTGGATGAGCGACGCTGCCATCACCGAAAAGGCCAAAACCCTGGGCTATGACGTGCGGTCGATCAAGGTCGAGGACGGCTGCATGGAGGCCTATGCGCTCGACAAGGATGGCAAGCGCGTCGAAGTCTATTTTCATCCGGGCACAGGAGATGTGCTCAGGGTGAAGGCTGAAGACTGATGTTTGCGGCCAAGGCCACGATGGAAGCCAGCGACACCCAGTCGCCGGCGACCGTCCGGGTGTGGGACCCGCTGGTCAGGATCTTCCACTGGTCGCTTGTCGGCCTGTTCACCTTCGCCTTTCTCACCGGTGATGAATGGCAAGGGCCGCATGAGACCGCAGGCTATATCATTGCGGGCCTGATTACGTTCCGCGTGGTCTGGGGTTTCGTCGGATCGCGGCACGCACGGTTCTGGTCCTTTATCTATGGCCCATCGACCGTAGCCGGGTTTCTTGGCGATACGGTCAGAATGAAGGCCCGGCGCTATCTCGGACACAACCCGGCAGGTGGTCTGATGGTGCTCGGTCTGTTGCTGGCCATCGCGGTGATTTCGCTCAGCGGCTGGATGATGACGACCAATGCCTATTGGGGTGTCAAATGGGTCGGGGAATTGCATGAAGGCGCTGCGTTTGCCGCGCTGGGGCTGGTGGCGCTGCATATTGGCGGTGTCATTGTTGCCAGCTTTGAACATGGCGAGAACCTGGTCCGCGCAATGATTACCGGCAGAAAACGGGCGGCCGGTCCCGATGACATAGCCTGAGCGTTCATTCGCCCCTGACGCTTGGGTCGACCTGCCAGTTGCCGCCGCGCTGGCAGGTCTTGTGCAATGCTTGCATGCCATCTTTGATCTGGCGGCGCTGTCGTTGCGTGAGTGTGCCTCAACCCTCTGAAACAGAACCGGGATCACAGGCTTATACGTCTGTCCGTCTTGTATCTGTCGCATGGCTGAGGCAAGTTCGACCCGGTCCGGACCGTGCGGTTACTCACTGTGTTGCTCCGGGAAACAGACAGCCGTTGCCGTTACGCGGAACGGCTTTGGAGTGTTGTATGGATCTGATCGAAAATCGCACCGTTGATGAAATCGCCGTTGGCGATCAGGCCAATATTGAAAGAGTGCTCACGCATCAGGACATCACTCTGTTCGCCACGGTTTCAGCCGATGTGAATTCGGCGGATGTGGATACTGACAATGAAGAAGGTGCTGCCTTGCAGCAGAGCATTGTCCACGGCATGTGGGCAGGCTCGCTGATCTCCGCGGTGCTGGCAACCCGGTTGCCCGGACCCGGAACAGTGCATCTGGGGCAGACGCTCAATTTTATCCGGCCAGTCAGCATAGGCGACCACATTACCGTGCGCGTTGAAGTGACCGGTATCGACAAGAGCTCCGGCCACGTCGAGCTGGAGTGCAGCTGTCTCAATGCCGAGGGCGAGACCGTTGTGTCGGGAACCGCCGAGGTGCGGGCTCCACGCGAGAAAATCAAACGGCATATTGCCCGCATGCCTGTTTCCCATCTCAAGGCCCCCGGTGTTCGGTTCGGTGCAATGGTGGAGAAGGCGAGGGCGCTTGATCCGCTGATCACGGCCGTGGTTCATCCCTGTGACGACCTCAGCCTGGGCGGCGCAATTGCCGCCCGCGACGAGGGCATGATCGTGCCGGTGCTGGTCGGGCCGCGCGGCAAGATTGAAGCCGCGGCGAAGCAGGCCGGACTTGATCTGCACGGGCTTGAAATCGTCGATGCGCCGCACAGCCATGCCGCGGCGGAAGTTGCCGTGGCGCTGGTGCATGAAGGGCGTGCCGGAGCGCTGATGAAGGGCAAGCTGCACACTGACGAGTTGCTGGCGGCGGTGCTTGACCGAACCAATGGCCTGAGAACCGAGCGGCGCTTGAGCCACGTCTTCGCGCTCGATGTGCCGGGCCAGAACCGGACCCTGTTTGTCACCGATGCGGCGATCAATATTTCCCCGGATCTGGAGTCGCTCAAAGACATTGTCCAGAACGCCATTGATCTGGCCATCGCGCTGGGCGTGGAAACACCATTGGTGGCGCTGTTGTCGGCGGTGGAAACGGTGACCGGAAAGCTGCCGTCGACCTTGCTCGCAGCGGCCATCTGCAAGATGCATGACCGAGGCCAGATTGTTGGAGGCAAGGTTGATGGGCCGCTGGCGTTCGACAATGCCATTTCGCCAGCGGCGGTGGCGGCGAAAGGGATTGTATCTGATGTTGCGGGCTATGCCGACATTCTGGTGACGCCCAATCTCGAGAGTGGCAACATGATCGCCAAGCAGCTGATTCATCTCGCCGGGGCATCCTCGGCTGGCATCGCGCTGGGCGCGCGGGTGCCGATCATGCTGACCAGCCGATCCGACACCGTCGACGCCCGCATCGTTTCGGCGGCACTGGCGAAGGTGTTTTATCACTGGCGACGTCAGCGTCCGCTGGGTCTGGAGTAAGGTGGCTTCGGGCTCAACGACTTGATTGGGCGGGAAGCGGAAGTTCGCTGCGGGTGAAAGGTAGTCATACATTGCAGCTGGAAGCCGACATTCAGGCGTCCGCAGAGCCAGGTCTTACTCTGCGGCACCTCACGTTCGCTTTGAGCCCTAAAATAGCCGACACGCCCCGCTTTGGAAATGTCGGCTTTCTAGGTTAGGAGTAAGCGCCGCCTGAGTAAGTCAGCTCGTAACTATGGCTGTACAGCTCGAATACGATCCCAAACGGATCCTCGACATAGACCATGCGATAGGGCTTGTCGTCGGGAAAATACTCACGCACCGGCATTCGCTGCTTGCCTCCTGCAGCGACAATTTTCGCAAGCAGATCCTCAATGTTGGGATCCTGGATCGCAAAATGGAACGTGCCATGCTGCCTGAATTTCAGGTTTTCTTCCGGCGCATGATTTCCCTCGAATTCGAACAACTCGAATCCGATCCTGTCTCCTGTTGCCAGGTGAGCGATGCGCATACGGCCCCAGCCTGCGCCAAAGACATCGGTGCACATCTGTCCAATGTCACTTTCGTCCTCGACGACCTCGGTCGGTTGCATGATGACGTAAAACCCAAGAACGTCACCGTAGAATTTTATCGCTTTGTCCAAGTCGGGAACGGACAGCCCGATATGTGAAAATGTACGCGGTGTCGGTGTCATGTCGTTTTCCTTTTCTAATCGCTGATGTGGTTGTAGCTGGACCGCATCGGAATAATAGATTATAATTATTCATATTTTTAATAACATTACGGAATGATTATGCTTAACGCCACCTGGCTGGAAACCTTTACGACCTTATGCGAGATCGGCCATTTTACGCGGACGGCAGAACGGCTTGGTATGACGCAGCCCGGCGTGTCGCAGCATTTGCGCAAGCTGGAAGGCCAGCTTGGCAGGCCGCTGATTGTGCAGGATGGGAAGTCTTTTACGCTATCCCCAGCGGGCGAGGCCGTGTTGTCGGTCGGAAAGGCAAGGCGCGCGCAGGAAAAAGATCTGAAAGAAATTGTCCAGGTGGACGTACCGGACGTTGGGACCGTCAGTATCGGGTGTTCCGGCAGCTTTGCAAATTGGGTCTATCCTCACCTTCTTGAGCGCATGCATCAAGCGCCTGACCTTGTCATCCGCCTCACTGCAGCACCGCAGGCAAGTATCATGACAGATATTCTGAACGGTGAACTTGATCTGGGCGTTGTTGCTGAAAAGCTCGACCACCCCCGGCTGCAAGCAACGATGCTGACCCAAGAGGAACTATGCCTGGTCCTGCCCGCAACTTTTTCGACGGCTGGCCTAAACCTGCAGCGCCTGAATGACCTTGGTTTCGTTGCCCACCCGGATGGCTTTGCCTATGCAGACGATCTGCTGCAGAAGAATTTTCCGCACGACTATACAGGGTCGGAACATCTGAAGGTCCGGACATTCATCAATCAGATCGGCCAGATCCCCATACCAGTTGCGCAGGGCATCGGATACACGATCCTGCCAAAGACCGGTGTCGACGCGTTTCCTGACCAAAAGGATCTGACGATTTATGAACTTCAAGAAAAGCGATATCAAGACTTGTGGCTGATATCTCAGAAGGGGCGATCAAAATTTGCGCGGATTGCCACCATCAAAGAGCTAATCGAACGTGCGACCAAGGCATTGCGCTTAAACTCCAATCGTTAACCCCTTTATCGGCAGATTTACGTTGCGCACGAGAATGTCAAAGCTGCCGTCGATGAAACTCAGGCATACGCCAGCATAGTATGCACTCCCGGCATACGAGGATTGATAATGCTGTGCTAAGCATGAATGGCCGGAATGCGATAACTACGCTGCCGCTGCGGGTTGGGTGGTCAATGGCAGCAAAGGGCCGTAACTTCCAGTCAGCTCGATGGCAGATAGCTTCGGCCTTCCTCACCGCATCAGCAGGACAGGGGCCTTGCAGGAGCGCAGCATTTCCGAGGTTGTCGAGCCGATGACGAAGGCGCGGATGCGGGAGTGGCCGTAGGCGCCCATGGCGACAAGACAGGCCCCATTTTCTTCGACGCGCTTGCCGAGTACTACATCGGGTTGGCCGGGGAGGATGGTGGATTCGACGTCGAGACCGGCGCCGACGAGGACAGCCTTGGCGTTTTCAAGCGCCTTTTCGGTGTCAGTGTTGCGCTGCCCGACGGTGACCAAATCAATCTTGAGCCCTGCAAACAGCGGATTGCGGGCAATGTGATCGACCACCCGCTGGCTTGAAGCGCCGCCGTCATAGGCGATGATGACGGTGTTGATCGGCTTGAAGGCGCGCGAGGCGACGAAGACCGGCTTGTGGCTGGCGCGAATGAAGCGTTCGAGGTGGGCCCCCAGCCGCAGGCTGGCAAAATCAGCTTCTTCGCCGCGTTTGCCGACCATGATCATGCTGGCAGGGCCTTCCCGCTCGATAACTGTTTCGACGATTTCTCCCATGCGCAGGTGCGTGCCGGCGACCTTCTGGCCGGCGGCTTTAATGATGTCGCGGGCAGCGTCAAGAATGGCGTGGCCTTTCTGCTGCAGCAGCCTGGCGCGCTGCTCATCAAGCGCGGAGAGTTCTTCCAGCAGCGCTGTGCGGGCGCCCAGGGCAATCGATCCGGAGAGATCGGAATTGCCTGCGCCGGGTTCGCGGTCAAGCACATGCAGAAGATCGACTTCGGCGTCCATCCGCTCTGCGGCCCAGGCCGCGTGGTCGCAAACGCTTTTCGAATAGGTGGACCCATCAACAAGGGCCAAAAGGATGTTGGTCATGATCGTCCTCCTCAATGCGCCGTCAGCTGATCCATCGCGTCGGGCTTGTCATGAATGGCAAGCCGGTCAACGATGGTTTCGGATGCTTCGTTCATGCCGATGATCTCCACGGTGGCGCCGTCACGGCGGAATTTCAAAACGGCCATATCAAGTGCGGCGACACTCGAGAT
>Ga0163215_101696_pt1 | contig 10581 bp, 7 predicted proteins | sample SynspAceP_FD_185934 | JGI IMG/M metagenome (GOLD analysis project Ga0163215, IMG submission 185934) | Saline lake microbial communities from Ace Lake in Antarctica - Synechococcus sp. Ace-P (Hybrid Assembly) | ecosystem: Environmental > Aquatic > Non-marine Saline and Alkaline > Saline | place... | reverse complement strand
GAAGATCAGCGACCAGACGGTGTAAAAGGCATAAAACCAGAGGAATGACGGGGTGTAGAAATAATACAGCCCGACAATCGGGTCGCTTTCGGGCTCGGGCAAGGCAAAGCCAAGTGCTGCGCCGATGGAATCGCCCACCGTGTACCAGATGAAGATGCCCAGACCTGCCCAAAGCAGCATTGACGAGAAAAACAGTTTTGGTCTGGGGAAAAAGGATTCAAACACGGGGGGATCCTTGAATGCATGGCAGGACGTGATTCGTCGAAACTTGGCCGAATACCTAGGACACCGCGGCAACTACGGCAATCCGAAGGCGCCTGCAATCACGCCATTGTGCAAAAACAAGAGCCCGCCGCTGCATGTCAGGGGCGGGCTCTTTCAGTTTTCAGTCACGAAGCAGGGCTTGCTAGCCCTTCTTGAGCATCCGGTGTTCTTCCATCAGGCCCTTGTAGGTGGACCAGATCATCAGCAACAATAGCGCCGCGAACGGCACCCCGGTCGCCACCGCTGCCGCCTGCAGCGCGCCGAGGCCACCGCCGATCAACAGAACGATGGCAACAATGCCCTCGAATGAAGCCCAGAACACCCGTTGCGCCACCGGTGCGTCGACCTTACCGCCGGCGGTGATGGTGTCGATGACCAGCGAGCCGGAGTCCGACGAAGTGACGAAGAACACGATCACCAGAACGATACCGATGAAGGAAGCGATCTGCGTCATCGGATAGGTCTTGAGCATCTCGAACAGCATCACGGCCTGGTCGGAGTTCTTCACCGCCTCATTGCCCTGATTGATGACCTGATCAATGGCAGCGCCGCCAAAGATCGACATCCAGATGATGGAGACAACTGTTGGCACCAGAATCACGCAGGTGATGAATTCCCGCACTGTGCGACCGCGCGACACGCGGGCGATGAACATGCCCACGAAAGGCGACCAGGAAATCCACCATGCCCAGTAAAAGGCGGTCCAGCCATGCATGAAGTTGGTGTCTTCACGGCCAAACGGATTGGACAGCGGGATGATTTCCTTGACATAGGCGACGGTGTTATCGAGCATGCCGGTGACAATGATCATGGTCGGGCCAGCGATCAGGACGAAGCCCATCAGCACGAAAGCCAGCACCATGTTGATCTCGGACAGGCGTTTGACGCCAGCGTCCAATCCGGCAACCACGGAGCAAAGTGCAATTGCCGTGATCATCAGAATCAGCACGATCTTCGACGAGCCGGTGATTTCAATTCCGAACAGGAAATTGAGACCGGCAATGGCCTGCTCGGCTCCGAAGCCGAGCGACGTGGCCAGACCGAAGAGCGTGGCAAACACGGCCAGCGTGTCAATCACGTGACCAGGCCAGCCCCAGACTCTCTCCCCGAGCAGCGGGTAGAAGGCAGAACGCAGGGTCAGCGGCAGACCACGATTATAGGTGAAGAACGACAGCGCCAAACCGACCACCGCGTAGATCGCCCAGGGGTGGAGACCCCAGTGGAAAATCGTCGCCGCCATGGCATTGGTTCGTGATGCTTCCGCATCACCAAGCGCACCGGCAAGTGGTGCCCAGTCGGTCCGAACGCCGTTCTCGACCACAGTGCCGCCAAACGAACTGGCATAATGCGACAGTGGCTCGGAGACGCCGAAGAACATCAGGCCGATGCCCATTCCGGCTGCGAACAGCATGGCAAACCAGCCCATGTAGTTGTAGTCCGGCGCGGCATCGACGCCGCCCAGGCGAATATTGCCCAGCGGTGTGACGATCAGCGCCAGACTGAACAGGACAAAAATATTACCGGCCATCAGCAATGGCCAGTCAAACATGTCAGTCAAGGTTGGACGAAGCCAGCTGAAGAACGCCGAAGACTCGGCGCCGAACATCAAGGTCAGAATGACAAACGCGACGATGATCACCGCGGATACGAAAAATACAGGATTGTGGACGTCCAGCCCCATGACTTGAACGTTGTCCTGGCCGACTTCAAAATCTGAACTCGGCTCCAGAATTGTGGTCTCTGTCTCAGACACTATTTTCCCCTTTTTCAATTGACGCGGCCTTGATCGGCCGCTTCTGCCGGGGCGCAAGCCAGGGAATAGGGTCCTGTTCCCGCGCTTGCACAGTATCAGCCTGAAGGTGGGATAGTTCCGGCGGCTGATCGGCATCGAATGCCCCATATGCGCCTTTTTGTCTCAGGTGACCACCGTTGGTCCGGATTCACACAGAATTTGTCCGGTTTCTGCAAAATACCAGCACGATTGCACCGGAAAGCAGCAATCCGGCAGCCGCAGCGAGGCTGGCCCAGGTGTAGGTCCCCGACCAGTTGGCAAGGTAGCCGGCAACCACCGGCCCAAGAATCTGGCCGGTGCCGAAAGCCGCCGTCATCATCGCCAGCGCCCGGCGCGGACTTTCGATGGCGAGTTGACGCCCGGCCTGCAGGCCGAAGGCCGTCACCATGACAAATGTGCCACCCAGAAGAATGCCACCGATAATTGGTCCGGCAGGCAGTGGCATCAACACGCTTGCCGCCACACCAAGCGCTTCGACCAGACAGCCGAGCGCGAATACATTGACCAATCCGATTCGTTTGACCGCCGGCATCCAATAGGCAACCGAGGGAGCTGCGGCGATGCCGGTGGCAAGCCAGACCCCGGCTTCAAACAGCGACGAGCCACCGCCGTCGCGGACAATGGCGACCAGAAAGGTTGCCGTGACGATGTAGCCGAAGCCAAAAATGCCATAGGCGATGGTCAAAGCCAGCAGCGCTGGTGTCCAGCTCAGCGGTGGCTCCTTTTTTGCAGGTCCGCTCCGCATCACGCCCTGCGGCAGATAGTGGCTGACAAGCGCCAGGCCGGCAAAGGCCAGAACCGCCGCCACAATCCAGGCCATGCGCCAGCCGCCATCACCGAGAATGATCAGACCAAACATGATGGCTGAAACGGATATGCCGATGCCGACGCCGCCAAAATGACTCGACTGCACCCATGCCTTGCCCGCGGCAAGTCCGTGTGACAACACAATCGCCGAGACAAAAACCATGACAAAGGCACTGGCGAGACCTGCCAGGAAGCGAATGACACATATAATGATGAAATTGCTCGAGACACCCATGGCCAGCAACAACAGGGCCGTGGCCAGCAGCCCGGCAAGAGCCACCTTGCGTTCGATACCTTCGGCCCAGCCATAGGCGGCCAGAATGGCACCAAGCAGGTAGCCGGCATAGTTGGCGGATGCGATCCAACCAGCCTCGGCCGGTCCCAAATCAAGGCCTGCCATCATCGCCGGCAGTACCGGCGTATAGAAAAACCGCCCCAGTCCCATCGCCACAGCCATAGCCACCGCGCCTGCCAACGCAGTGGTCAGCACAGCGGGCGCGCCTGATGGTGTATTCGTCTGAGACTGCGGAATATCGGTCATGGTGGGCGCTGCTTGGGCTTCAATCGGTAACGTCTCCATGAACCGGAATGACCAGAGTGGCAAGGATGCCAGTTCCAAACCCGGTCAATTTGATTGCAGCTCCCCAAGAGTTGATTGGAATTTTTGGCAAGACCGCCTATTTGTGCATTGCAGCATTTACCAAAGGATCTTGCCATGAAAACCATTATCGTTACCGGATCAACCAGCGGCATCGGCCTCGGAATCGCCGAGAATTTTGCTCTCGCCGGGTACAATGTCGTTCTCAATGGCCTGGGCAAGGGCGACGAGATCGAAGCCACTCGGGCGCGGTTGGCTTCGCTTGGCGCAGGCGACGTGATCTTTCATGGCGCCAACATGCTCAAGCCCGATGAAATCACTGACCTGGTCAAGACCGCAGAGGCCAAATTCGGCAGCGTTGAGGTTATCGTCCCCAATGCGGGCATCCAGCATGTCGAAAAGATCGAAGATTTTCCGCCGGAAAAATGGGACGCGATCATTGCGATCAATCTGAGTTCGGCGTTCCACCTGGTCCGCGCCGCCATGCCAATCATGAAAAAACAGAAATTCGGCAGGATCGTTGCCATCGCATCCGCCCATGGCTTGATCGCATCGCCCTATAAAAGCGCGTATGTCGCTGCCAAGCACGGTATTCTTGGACTGATGAAGACCGTGGCGCTGGAAGGTGCCGAGTTCGGGATCACCGCCAACGCCATCTGTCCCGGCTATGTCGAAACCCCGCTTGTCAGCGGCCAGATCGCCGACACCGCGAAGGCGCGCAACATGACCGAGGAACAGGTGATCAACGAGGTGATCCTCAAGGCACAGCCAACCAAGCAATTCGTCACGGTCGAACAGATCGCAGCGTTTGCGATGTATCTGGCGTCAGATCAGGCGGCGCAGATCACCGGTGCGGCATTGCCGATGGATGGCGGCTGGACGGCGCAATGACCACGGCGAAACGCACAACCAAGGCAAAAGCTCCGGCCAAGGCCAAAGCCGGAAACGCCGCAGTCCGCAGGATTAATCTGGCGCTGCAGGGCGGAGGCGCGCACGGCGCCTTCACCTGGGGCGTGATCGACCGGATGCTGGATGAACCGGATATCGAGTTCGAGGGCCTCTCCGGCACCAGCGCCGGTGCGGTCAACGCGGCGGTGCTGGCGCATGGCCTGATGGAAGGCGGCCGCATCGGCGGACAAGCCGCGCTTGAGGATTTCTGGCGCAAATCCAGCCGCGGCGGTTCGGTCTGGTCGCCGGTTCGCGTTGTGCCGAAAGGGGCAATCCCCGGCATGGAAATGGTGACGGCTGCCACTTTCGCTGCGTTCGACACCATGACACGCACCTTTTCGCCCTATGAGTTCAACCCGTTCGGCATCAATCCGCTGCACGACCTGTTGTCGGAAAGCGTTGATTTTGAAGCGTTGCGGGAGCGCTGCGAGACAAAGCTGTTCCTCAGCGCCACCAATGTGCGCAGCGGCAGAGTGCGGGTGTTCGAAACCAGCGAAGTCAGCGCTGACGTGGTGATGGCGTCAGCTTGCCTGCCGTTCCTGTTCAAGGCGGTCGAGATTGACGGCGAGCATTACTGGGACGGCGGCTATGTCGGAAACCCGGCGCTGTTCCCGTTCTTCTATAATTGCGAAAGCAGGGACGTGATGATCGTGCACATCAATCCGATGGAGCGTGATGAGGTGCCGAAGACGGCGCCGGACATCCTGAACCGGATCAACGAAATCTCGTTCAACTCGTCGCTTCTGGATGAATTGCGGGCGATCAATTTCGTCACCCATCTGATCGAACGGAAATGGCTCAAGGACGAGTACAAGGACCGGCTGAGACACATATTGGTGCACTCGGTGCGCGCCGACGACGCATTGCGGGATCTGCCGGTGTCTTCGAAATTCGATGTGAACTGGGCGTTTCTCACCGATCTGCGTGACCGCGGACGGCTTGAGGCGGACCGTTGGCTGGAAAACAACCGCGATAGTATTGGCAAAAAATCCACAGTCGATCTTGAAGGCCAGTATCTCGGATTGCCGGGGCCACGGCAGGCAGATGGCAGCCAGACACAGCATTTATCTGCGATGCTTGAAAGAAACGGTGATTAACCGGCTTTGCCTGAAGCTGTCTAATCCTGGTTCCGGTCTTTCGCCGAACGACATGCTGGAGTAAGTTTTGTCCAACTGGTTCAAATTTTACGAGGCGACATGGCCCACCGCGCTTTCATCCGATTTCTGCTGAACGACCAGACGGTCGAACTTTCAGGTTTCGCACCCGATCTCACCTTGCTCGACTGGCTCCGGCTCGACCGTCGCCTGACGGGAACCAAAGAGGGATGCGCCGAGGGCGACTGCGGCGCCTGCACCGTGCTGGTCGGGCGATTGGACAATGGCATTCTGACCTATGAATCGGTCAATGCCTGTATCCGTTTTGTCGGTTCGCTCGATGCCACCCATGTGGTGACTGTCGAACATCTGAACCGTCCAGACGGCGCACTCAGCGCCGTGCAACAGGCGATGGTCGACAACCATGGTTCGCAATGCGGCTTTTGCACGCCGGGCATCGTGGCTTCGCTGCATGGGCTGTGGCTTTCCGAACCAGAGCCGACGGAAGCTGATATCGAGCGCGCATTGCAGGGCAATCTGTGCCGTTGCACCGGCTACGAACCTATCGTCAAGGCCGCGGTTGCTGCTGCCAAAACCATTCCGACCGAAGACAATGACCGGCTGGTCGCCGCCTATGGCGCCACCATCGCAGCGCTGACCGGCTTTGCCGATGGCGCACGGGTGACCGTGGAAAGCGAGCGCGGCACCACCTTCCTGCCCGCCGATGTGGATGATCTGGCCCAACTCTACGAAGCCCACCCGGAGGCGACGATTGTGGCTGGGTCGACAGATGTCGGGTTGTGGGTGACCAAGCATATGCGCGAGATCGCACCGGTGATTTTCATCGGACATCTCGAAGGGCTCAAACAAATATCGCTCGACGAAACCGGCGTAACGCTGGGTGCAGGCGCGTCCTACACCGCAGCACGTGGAGCACTTGTAGCGGCATTCCCGCAGATGGCGGAACTCTGGGACCGGATCGGCGGCGAACAGGTGCGCAACATGGGCACGGTCGGTGGCAACATCGCCAATGGCTCGCCGATTGGCGACACGCCACCGCCCTTGATCGCGCTCAACGCGTCAGTCACGCTGCGCAAGGGTGCTGACCGGCGGACGCTGCCGCTCGAGGCGTTTTTCATCGAATACGGCAAGCAGGACCGGCAGCCCGGCGAATTTGTCGAAAGCGTCTCGGTGCCGGCGCTTGAGGACGGCGTCTTCTTCGCCACCTACAAGATTTCCAAGCGCCGCGACGAGGACATTTCGGCGCTGTGCGCGGCTTTTTATGTGACGCTCGATGCTGAGGGACTGGTGGCTTCGGCGCGGGTTGCCTTTGGCGGCATGGCCGGTACGCCGAAACGGGCCGCAGCGACGGAAGCGGCGCTGACCGGCCAGCCCTGGAACTGGGACACCGTCCAGGCGGCGGGTGCGGCACTTGCCGAAGATTATCAGCCGCTGTCGGACTGGCGGGCAAGTGCCGAATACCGGATGCTGTCGGCGCAAAACCTGATGATCCGGTTCTTTCTTGAAACCTGCGGCGCTCCGGCCCGCATCGAGCGCCACCCAGCCATGGCGGAGGCATAATCATGGACGCACCCTCCCCTCGCAGCAAAACTGAAATCACTGGTGGCGCCCATGTGACGCGCCAGCATGATTCTGCCCACAAGCATGTGACCGGCAGCGCCGATTACATTGACGACATGCCCGAACCGGCTGGCACACTGCACGCCTATCTTGGCTTGTCGGACCGGGCCCATGCCAAGATCACCTCGCTCGATCTTGAGGCGGTTCGCGCATCCGATGGCGTTGTGCTGGTGCTGACCGGCGCCGACGTGCCGGGATCCAACGACATTTCGCCGACCGGCCGCGATGATGAACCGGTTCTGGCTACCGATAAAGTTCTGTTTCACGGCCAACCGGTGTTTGCCGTGATTGCCGAAACGCGTGAAAAAGCCCGTCGCGCTGCCAAGAAGGCTGTCTTCGGGTATGAAGACCTGCCGCATGTCAGCGACGTGCGCGCCGCCATGGACGCAGATTACCCAATGGTCACCGATCCGTTGAAACTGGAGCGCGGCGATATCGATGCTGGTCTGTCCGGCGCTCCGTTGCGGCTTTCGGGCGAGATGCGGATTGGCGGCCAGGACCATTTCTATCTCGAAGGCCATATCGCGATGGCCATTCCCGGCGAGGATGACGAGGTCACGGTCTGGTCGTCAACGCAGCACCCGAGCGAAGTGCAGCACATGGTGGCGCATGCGCTTGGCACGGTATCGAACGCGGTCACCGTGCAGGTCCGGCGCATGGGTGGCGGCTTCGGCGGCAAGGAAACCCAGTCCAACCAGTTTGCGGCAATCGCGGCAATCGCCGCCAAGAAGCTAAACCGCGCGGTAAAAATCCGGCCCGACCGCGACGATGACATGATCATCACCGGCAAGCGGCATGATTTCGTCGTTGATTATGATGTCGGCTATGACAAGAGCGGCGTCATTCATGCGCTCGACGCGACATTTGCCGCCCGCTGCGGCTTCTCCTCCGACCTTTCCGGACCGGTGACCGACCGGGCGCTATTTCACGCCGACAATTGCTATTTCTACCAGGATGTCCGGCTCCGATCCAAGCCGATGATGACCAACACTGTGTCCAACACCGCCTTCCGCGGCTTTGGTGGCCCGCAGGGAATGCTTGGTGGTGAACGGGTGATTGAAGAGGTCGCCTATGCGCTGGGGCGTGATCCGCTGGAGATCCGCAAGGCCAATTTCTATGGCGGACCGGGGCGTGACATCACGCCCTATCATCAGACCGTCACCGACAATATCATCGCTCGGATTGTCGAGGATCTCGAGGCCTCGTCGGACTATCAGGCCCGCCGCGCTGAGATCATCGCCTTCAACGAGACCAGCCCGGTGGTACGCCGCGGCATCGCACTGACGCCGGTGAAGTTCGGCATCTCTTTTACCGCCACCTGGTACAATCAGGCCGGTGCGCTGGTGCATGTCTATCAGGACGGCTCGATCCATCTCAACCATGGCGGTACCGAAATGGGCCAGGGGCTGAACACCAAGGTGGCGCAGGTGCTGGCCGACGAGTTCCAGGTTGATCTCGACACCATCCGCATCACCGCCACCACCACCGGCAAGGTGCCCAACACCTCGGCCACGGCGGCGTCATCGGGCACCGACCTTAACGGCATGGCTGCGGCCAATGCGGCGCAGCAGATCAAGACAAGGCTGGTGTCGTTTGCTGCGGAAAAATTCAACATTCCCGAAGATCAGGTGGCGTTCGAGCCCAATCATGTGCGGGTCGGCAATGAATTGATGCCGTTCGGCGATTTCATCAAGCTTGCCTATCAGGAGCGGGTCCAGCTTTCCGCCGCAGGGTTTTACAAGACGCCGGATATTCACTGGGATCGCGCCAGCGGCAAGGGCCGGCCGTTTTACTATTTCGCCTATGGCGCAGCCGTGTCGGAAGTCTCTGTCGACACGCTGACCGGCGAATATCAGGTTGACCGGGTCGATGTGCTGCATGATGCGGGAAAATCGCTCAATCCGGCACTCGATATCGGCCAGATCGAAGGCGCGTTTGTGCAGGGCATGGGCTGGCTGACGACGGAAGAATTGTGGTGGGATGACAAGGGCCGGCTGCGGACTCATGCGCCCTCAACCTACAAGATCCCGCTCGCCTCGGACCGGCCAAAAACCTTCAATGTGAAGCTGGCTGACTGGGCTGAAAACAGCGAGCCAACCATCCGGCGCTCGAAAGCTGTCGGCGAACCGCCGTTCATGCTGCCGATTTCGGTGCTCGAGGCGCTTGGCATGGCTGTCGCCTCGATCGCCGATTATCAGGTGTCGCCGCAGCTCGATGCGCCGGCGACGCCTGAACGGGTGCTGATGGCGGTGGAACGATTGAAGGCGCTGGTCGCGGAAGCCTATGCGTCCGGAGAGGACGGAGACGGCGCCTGATGGCGCGGTTTGGCGCTTTTCGCGACTTTGCCGGGCTGTCCGGGAAGGATGGATTCGTGCTTGTCCGGGTGGTTGAGGCCAGGGGCTCAACGCCGCGTGATATCGATGCCTGGATGCTGGTCTCCAAATCGGCAGCCTTCGGCACCATCGGTGGCGGAAGGCTGGAACTGGAAGCCATCGACCGCGCGCGCGAGGTGCTGGCCGGAGCCAGTGCCGATCCCATGGCGCTACCTTTGGGACCTGCGATCGGGCAGTGTTGTGGCGGGCATGTGACGCTGTCTTTCGAGATCACCCCCCCTGCCCGCTTTGATGAGATCGAAACGAAGGTGCAGGCCGAAGACGCACGCGATCCCGACGTCTGGCTGTTCGGCGGCGGCCATGTCGGTCGGGCACTGGCCAGCGCGCTGCTGTTGTTGCCGGTCAAGGTGCATGTGGTCGAGACTCGCGCCGATGAACTGGACATGACACCTGGCGGCGCTGAGCGACACCTGACCGCCCTGCCCGAGAGCCTTGTCGCTGACATTGCGCCCGGCAGTGCGATGATTGTGCTGACCCATGACCACGCGCTGGATTTTCTGATCGTCTCCGCGGCGCTGGCGCGCGACGATCTCGCCCAGGTGGGCATGATCGGCTCGGACACCAAGCGCGCGACATTTGCGCATCAATTTGTCCGCGAAGGTGGCGACAAGGATCGTCTTACGAAACTTGTCTGCCCGATCGGCCGCAAAATCGCCGACAAGCGACCGGAGGTGATCGCGGCCACAGTGGCTGCTGACATCATTGCAGCGCTTGCCGATTGGCGTGAAGCCAACCGTCAGCCAACATCCTGAAGCGCCAGCTCTAACGCCCGTCCTGCGGTGACAATGCCCGCCGCGCCGCATCCGATGCAGCGCAGGATGGTTCGTCGACGACAATCACAGGCGGAACATATAGGGGCGAACACGGAAAAGTGTCGCCCAGATTTCTTGCTTACTAAGCATGCTTATAATATATGACGCTTATGAAAAAAACACCCGTCGATCAATTGGGATTTCTGATTCATGACGCCGGCCGGCTTCTGCGCAAAAAGTTTGAGCAGCGCGGCCAGGAGCATGGCCTGTCCTCGGCGCAATGGCGGCTGCT
>Ga0163215_101693_pt1 | contig 10609 bp, 9 predicted proteins | sample SynspAceP_FD_185934 | JGI IMG/M metagenome (GOLD analysis project Ga0163215, IMG submission 185934) | Saline lake microbial communities from Ace Lake in Antarctica - Synechococcus sp. Ace-P (Hybrid Assembly) | ecosystem: Environmental > Aquatic > Non-marine Saline and Alkaline > Saline | place... | reverse complement strand
CATAATGAAAAGCCAAAACCCTTCACATGGACAGCCGATCCAAACAAAATCATCGCCGCCGTCAAACGTGGGCACCAAGCGTTAGATTCTATCCACTAGTACATGATTTCTGGGAGCGCGCAGGCTCGAATGCCCGCTGAAGCAAACGATTGTCGCCAGGCGCGCTTCAGGTGGGCGTAAGCGCCTGGCGCAGATTGTCACTCAGTATGACTATTTCACCGTCATGATCGGCGAGCGCGCGGCCAATGAGATCAAGGTCAATTTTCGCGCAGTGTTGGCTCGTATAGCCTTCGGAATTGTCGGCCTCTCCTGGATATTTACCCTGCGGATGGCGGTAGAGATCGATGCCCGCAATCACAAGCCGCCGCGGTCGCATGGCAGCTGCGAGTGCGATCATCAGGGCGCCATTCGTCGGAATGCGCGGTTGCGAGAAGTCGGCAAGGAACGGTGTGAACCGGTCTAGATAGCAGTAGCCTGCCTCCGGAAGATGTTTCTTGGCGGCATTGTCCCGCAAAATCGACTCGCCGATCTGCTGGGTCGGAAACGCGACGATGGGTTGCCTGGGAAGTTGAACCAGATCCGGATCGGCGGTGAAAACCATGTCCGGCGCAGCAAGCCAGGCGCGCTGTGCCCAGATCCAGTTCACCCTGAACAAGGTGGCGTGCTGTTCATCAGCCAGGCGGGAATCTTCGGAGGATGGGCCATTGCCGAGGCAGACAATTGTGTCGAGCCGTCCCAGTCGGGTTTTCAAGTCATCAAGGCCGTCGATTTGAAAGCCACTTAGTGGGTCGCTTTGCATGGTCTGAAGGTCTCCGTGCGGCCCTTTTGTCTCAATGTCCGGCTGTTGGGTATCTCACCCGGTCAAGGTTTGGCAATTCGAAATGTCTCGAAATTTCGCTGTCCACAATGCGCCGGTTTTACGGGCGTCTGCCCTCCAGCAATTTTCAATCTGTTGCAGTGCAAGTCGGATCGCAAGCCATATAGATATTTGTCGACAATTAATTTAAGGTGACGGGCAGGCGTCAAGTCGCTGTCGCATGATGTCTCACTTGGGCTTGCCGGCCTTCTTCACTATCTAACCCCGCGGAATTCGGAGAGCATTTTGAAAAGACTCCTGCACATGAACAAGGATGACCAGATCGCCATCGCGGTAGATGGTTTTGAGGCCGGAGAGAGGTTGCCAGATGCGAAGTTCATCGCAAGCGAGCGGGTTCCAGCTGGCCACAAGATCGCGGTTGCTGCCATCGCCAAAGGTCAGGAGGTGCGCCGTCTCGGACTGGTCATCGGCCGCGCCACCGCCGACATCGCCGCCGGGCAGTGGGTGCACGAGCACAATCTCGGTTATGAAACCTCCCATGCCGCACGGGATATCGGGTCACGGCTGCACAATACGCAGTTTCTCAAAAGCGAGCAGGTTCCGGTCTTCCAGGGCTTCAGGCGCGATAACGGCAAGGTTGGCACACGGAATTTCATCGGCATCATCGCTTCGGTGAATTGTTCCAGCCTGGTGACAAGAAAGATCGCCGATCATTTCAGCGTGCCCGGAGCGCTCGCGGCCCATCCCGGGTGTGATGGAGTTGTTGCACTCACCCACAAATCGGGATGCAGTGTTTCGGATGGTTCCACCAGCATGGACATGCTGCGACGAACTCTAGGCGGATATATTCGCCACCCGAATTTTGCCGGTCTGCTCATCGTCGGACTTGGCTGTGAGGACAACCAGATTGACACCATGCTGGCAGACCAGGATTTGGTGCCGGGACCGATGCTGCGGACTCTTTCCATACAGGAAGCCGGTGGCACCCGCGCCGCAATAGCGGCGGGGATAGCCGATGTCGGGGAAATGATTGCGATTGCGGCGAAGGCCGAGCGCACCGCTGTGCCAGCTTCCGAGTTGGTCGTCGGCTTGCAATGCGGCGGCTCGGACGGACTTTCGGGCCTGACCGCCAACCCGGCGCTTGGGGCGGCAGTTGATCGGCTTGTTGCCTGCGGTGGAACCGCAATTCTCGCCGAAACCCCGGAAATTCACGGCGCGGAAAATTTGCTGCTCGAACGCGCCGTCAGTCGCGAGGTCGGCGAGCGTCTGATAGGACTTCTCGACTGGTGGCAAGACTACACCAAGCGCGAGCCGTATGGCTTTGATGGCAACGCGTCGCCCGGAAACAGGGAAGGCGGATTGACCACCATTTTGGAAAAATCACTCGGCGCTGTCGCCAAGGGCGGCACCACCAATCTTGTCGACGTGATCAACTACGCAGAGCCGGCGGACAAGCCTGGCCTGATCTTCATGGATTCGCCGGGCTTCGATCCGGTCTCTGCCACGGGACAGGTTGCTTCCGGCGCGACCTTGATTGCGTTCACCACGGGTCGCGGTTCGTGCTTTGGCTGCCGACCAAGTCCGTCAATCAAGCTTGCCTCCAATACGCCGATTTTCGAGCGGATGCGTGACGACATGGATTTTGATTGCGGCACGGTGCTTGACGGCAAGGAAAGCATCGAGGAGATGGGAGAGCGCATTTTCCGGCTGATGTTGGCGACTGCGTCGGGGGCTGCGACGCAGAGCGAAAGCCTTGGCTACGGAGAAGACGAATTCGCCCCCTGGCACATCAATGCCTGGCTTTGAACCAAGCCGGGTTCGATCATATTCTTGCCGCGACATAAACATGTGTCCGGCGTCCGTATCAGCAATATCCAACAGACCGGAGAAACAACGCCATGCCCATTATTCGAGTTGAGATGCTGCCGGGCCGCACCATTGAACAGAAACGCGCGTTCGCTCAATCGGTGACCGATACGGCCTCCGAAATACTGGGCTGCTCACGCGAAGCGGTTGCTGTGGTGTTTGATGAGATAGAGCCTACCAATTGGGCCGATGGCGGTCGGCTGATATCGGACACATCCGGCAAAGCCTCCTGAGGCCGTTCCACAAAGTCCCATATTCCTGCTTTAAACGCGGGCACCAGCACTTGGCCGGTGCTCGCGTTCCTGTGGTTATTCAAGCTACGTCCGACCCGGCAGGCCCGCTCAGGCTATTCTGATCGGGGTGACATTGCTGCGGGGTGGCGCTTCAGCTGCGTCAGCGTGAAGAGGAGCGACCGAGCGTTCCCAATTCCGGTAGGCTTCGACGACCTGAACACGTTGTGGTGCAGGTGGTTGCGCCATGGGCGGCATCAGCCGCAGCCAGTTGGGATCGTGCATCGTGTCGGCGATGATAGCTTTCGCTGAGGGTATGAACGGGTATCGCGACAGCACCGCATCGGCTGCGCGCAAGGCTTCGACAAACGGCCGGCCTTTATAGCTGTTGCGGGTGTCGGTGAGCGCGCGCATGAAGCCCGGCATGATGTTGGCCAAACCGCAGACGGTGCCGGTCAAGCCGAGCGGGTTAAGCTCGGGCAGGTCGATCTCGTTGCCGGTGAATATCGACAGTTTCGAAAACGAAAGAATGTATTGCCTGGTCAAGTCCGGGTCGCCGCCACTGTCTTTCAGCCCGGCGATGATTCCCGGGTACTTTTCAGTCAGGCGCCGCAGCATGGGTAGAGAGATAGTGACCCCGGAAATATCGGGAAAATTATAGACGAAAAGTCGCAAATCATCGCGTCCGCAACGTTCAATAATCTGACGATAGAACTCGAAGACACCGTCATCCGTGATGCCGCCCCGGTACATGCAGGGTGTCATCAGCAGGCAGCCATAGACCCCGTGACCGGTTGCATGTCGCGCCAACGCCACCGAATCCTCAAAGGCAAGCGCTCCGACAGAGACCATGATGCGCTGCGGTTCTATTCCTGCCGAGATCAATGCATCAAGGGTTGCCATGCGATCGTTGATACAGAATTCCGGACCTTCGCCGGTGGTGCCGAAGATGGTGATTCCGTCGACGCCCTGACTGAACAGATGGCGGGCGAAACTGATCATGCGTTGCGAATCTGGACGCAAGCTGGAGTTTACCGGCGTTGCAATGGCTGCGGCAAGACATCGGGAAGAGGGTAGTCGGAACATAGGTCAGGAGGCTCCCAAAGGGATAATCATTGTCGACAATTGACAAGATTAATCAATAATTGTCAACATTCTTCTTGACGAGGTCGGGTGCTCGGGGCATTTGTAATGGCCTAAGGCAGGTGCCTGGATGCGTTATGCCTCTCCTGAGAGGCTGTTACGCAACGGGGCGTGACGTGATTTGCGAAGATGCGGCGTCTCGTTGCTCTAGTCGGCCCTGCCTGTTTATCCAAGCCGCCACGGACACAGGAGTTTTCGTTTTGCAGCCTATGAAGGAACTGGTCAAAGGGTCTGACCGCTATCGCCATTTCATTGACGGCGAATGGGTCGATTCCACGGTCAAGGAATGGATCGAGGTCGAAAATCCTGCGACGGAAGAAATCATCGCATCAGTCCCGCGCGGCAGCGAAGCCGATGCGGATCGTGCACTTTCGGCAGCATGGCGTGCCCAGCCCGCGTGGGAGGCTTTGCCTCCAATCGAGCGGGCCGAATTGCTCAAGCGGCTCGCACGCCTGATACTTCAGAATCGCGAGCGGCTGGCTCAAGTCGTGATTGCGGAACAAGGCAAGCCGCTGGCTGAAGCGCGCGGCGAGATTGAGGGAGCAGCGCTCTATCTGACCTTCGCTGCCGAAGAGGCGCGCCGGGTGACCGGCGACATCATCCCGTCCGACAATCCCAACGAGCAGATCTGGATTCAGAAGGTGGCGCATGGCGTCGTCGTCGCCCTGACTGCCTGGAACTATCCGGCTGCGCTGATGACGCGCAAGATTGGACCGGCGCTTCTTGCCGGCAACACCGTGGTGGTCAAGCCTCATGAAGGCACACCGCTTTCCAGTTTCGAGATTGCCCAACTCGCCGCAGAGGCAGGTTTCCCGGCAGGCGTGATCAATGTTGTCTCGGGCACAGGCGAAGGGATCGGGCAGGCGCTGGTTAAACACCCCTATACCCGTCTGATCACGCTCACCGGAAGCGTGCGCGCCGGCAAGGCGATTTACCGCTCGGCAGCGGACGATCTGAAGGTCCTGCGGCTCGAGCTCGGCGGCAAGGCGCCGTTCGTGGTTGCTGAAGATGCCGATATCGCTTCGGCGGTGAATGCCGCCGTGCAGTCACGTTTTGAAAACTGCGGTCAGATCTGCATCTGCAACGAGCGCATGTATGTGCATGAGAAGATCGCCGATGAGTTCACCGAGCGGTTCATCAAGGCTGTTGAAGCGCTGAAAGTCGGTGATCCACGTCAACTCGTCGATGTGGGTCCAAAATTCAGCGGCGCTGAACTCGAAAAGGTCGAAGCGATGGTGGACCGCGCTGTGGCGTCGGGCGCCAAGCTGCTCACCGGCGGCAAGCGGCTGAGTGACGGGGAGTTTTCGCGCGGCCATTGGTTTGAGCCAACGGTTCTCGGCGTTGACGACAACGCCATGGAGATCATGCAGGACGAGGTCTTTGGCCCGGTCGTTCCGATCATGCGGGTCGGCGACTTCGACGAAGCGATGCGGCTGGCAAATGAAAGCCGCTACGGTCTGTCTGCCTATGTCTTCACCAAGGACATGCGGCGGATCATGCGGCTCTCGCGCGAGCTGAAATTCGGCGAAATTTACGTCAATAAGGCGGGTGGCGATGTGGTGCAGGCGCATCATGCCGGCATGCGTGACAGCGGCATCGGTGGCGAGGACGGCAAATATGGTCTGGAAGGCTATTTCCAGAAAAAGACCACCTATTTGAACTTCAACTGATCCGCATCGAGTTCAAACAGTAAAACCGCCGCCGTGCATTCCATGCGCGGCGGCTAGAGCGCTCTCGCGTCATTTTACTCATGCTGAGGCGCAGGATGCGTAGGACGAAGTCGCTTCGGGATTGATGTTGCCATGGACGTCAAAGGCTATCCCAGGTGAGCGCACGGCGTAGCCCGGTATGAATTTGCCATTTCTGCTCACCTCGCCTGGGCAGTAAATCCTTTGTTGCCAGCAATGCTCTTTTTGCCAATGCAATAGAAAGCTAGGTCGGGATTACGGTAAACTATAATCAATTGTTGACAATCGACCGACGTTAGGTTTTCATGGTGTATCAGCTGCTGTTCCATTGAGGTTCGGCCGCAGACAAAGGCGGGTGGATGCAGGGCTTCAAGACGAAATTGATCGTCGGAAAGCTCGCTCGCTCGCGGTCTTAGAAAGAAGTGCAGTGAGCAGCAGGCTCCTTTGGTATAAGCGGCGGGTGGCGTATGAATGACATTCGCGATCGCAATCACCAAAAAGGACATGAGCAACAATGACGGGTCTCGAAAGCCTGAAAACCCAGGACCGGCTCTTGGGCAACCAAGCCGCCAACAGCATCCGGCGCCAGATCGTCAACGGCACAATGCCGCCTGGCCACAGATTGCTTGAATCAAACCTGGCCGCCTCACTCGAGGTGAGCCGCGGGACCATTCGTTCTGCCTTGATGCAACTGACCACCGAGGGTCTGGTGAGTCAGGTTGCCTTCACCAAATGGGAAGTAGCGCCTGCCTCGGTTCATGAGGCCTGGGAGCTTTACACATTGCGCGCCGCCCTTGAAGGGCTTGCTGCGCGGCTGGCGGCGCAACGCGCCACGCCGGAAAGCAGGGCGCAACTTGAAAAGGCGTTTGCAGAGCTTGAAAGCGCCGCAAAGGCTGGAATTCGCGACGACACCATCGACGCAGACTTCAATCTGCACCGGGTCCTGGTCGGCATGTCGGGGCATGGCCGCTTGGTTCGTGAGCATGAGAAGCTGATCCAGCAGGTGCGGTTCCAGATGATTCATATCGGCCTGACGGCGCGGGATTTGCCAAACCTTCTGGAAGATCATCGCGCTCTCAAAGATGCAATCGTCAAGGGCGATGCCGACAAGGCAGCCGAACTTGCAGCAAGCCATAACAACGCAGAAGTGGAGCGCCTTCTGGTCGAGTCGGCCAAGGAGAAATCCGCCGAAACAAGCCGGGATAAACCGGGCTAACAAAAACCCTAGGAGAGCAAAGTGAAAGACAGCAAGCAAGGTATTCATAACATCAGCCGTAGAACGCTTCTCGCGGTCTCCGGTGCGGCTTTGGCAGCGCCTGCCTTGTCACGGGTCGCATTCGCCCAGGACAAGAAAGTCATCCGCATTTCGACGCCCGCCGCCAATGAGGAATGGCAGGCCAAGGGTCTGATGAAGTTCAAGGAACAGGTAGAGGCGAATGCGCCTTCGCTGGAGGTCCAGGTTCACCTGAATGCGACGCTGTTTGACCAGGGCACCGAAGTCGCCGCCATGCAGCGCGGCAATCTCGAAGTCGGCATGATCTCGCCGCAGGATGTTGCCAGCTACATTCCCGAATACTCGATCTTCACCGCCGGCTACCTGCTGCGCGACGCGGCACATCTGCACAAGGTGTTCGACGATAGCGATGTGGCAAAGGAATATCGCGGCCGCGTGTCCAGCGAGATGGATGTCTCCATTCTCGGATCGCAATATCTCGGTACCCGACACGTCATTCTGCGTCAGGCCAAAGACGTCAAAACCCCGGCCGATCTTGCAGGCCTCAAGCTGCGTGTCCCTGGCTCCGACACCTGGCAGTTCCTCGGCAGCGCGCTCGGCGCCAACCCGACACCGATCGCATTCGACGAGGTATATCTGGCGCTTTCGACAGGCACCGTCGATGGACTTGAAAATCCTATCGCCGACATGCTTGCCGCCAAATTCTATGAAGTCAGCGAGCAACTTGTTCTCACTGCTCACATGGTCGCGCCGCTGTTCTTCGCCATGTCCAATTCGTTCTGGAGCGAATTGACTGACGAAGAGAAGAAGGTCGTCAGCGATGCGGTCGCCGCGCAGTCTGCTTTTGTCGACGAAGGCACAATGGCCACCGAAGCCGAGGGCACAAGCCTGCTGGAATCGAATGGCTTGAAGGTCACCACTCCTGACCTCGAGGCTTTCCGCAAGCACGTGCAGGGTGTCTATCTCGAAAGCGATTACGCCAAGGCTTGGCCCGAAGGCCTGATCGACCGGATCAACGCGCTTTAAAGGCGCTGTGATTTCAATTGACTTGAACGATCGCAGATCTACGCCACGGCCATCATGGCCGTGGCGCAATGACCGGAGTTGCAGGTGATCAAGAAGTTCGGGAAATTCGCAACCAATGCAGGTGAAATCTTCTGCGGCATTGGGTTTGCAAGTCTGTTCGCTGTTTTCATCATTCAGATATTCTTTCGCTACGTGTTCAACGATCCTCTGTCCTGGTCACAGGAAGTGGCTGGCATTCTCTATGTGTGGATTGTCTGCGTCGGCTCCGCCACAATTGTCAAAGAACGCGATCACGTCTCGTTTGACCTGTTTTACGAGTCCGTCGCGCCCAGCAAGCGCAGGATCATGGCCTTGATGGGGACAGGGTTCATGCTGGTTGTCCTCTTGCTGTCGCTCTACGGAAACTATGACTACATCGCATTCACGGCACGTCAGAAAACCCCGACATTGCGGTTGCCAATGACTGTCGTCTTTTCAGCCTTTGGAGTTTTCCTGGTGCTGGTCATCGTCAATTCCGCCGTTCGCATCTACCGCTTGATGCAGAGCGACGGGCACCGGGAACCGTGAAATGAGTTTTGCTGCAGCTGTCATGATGGTGCTTTTCCTGGTCGCTGGAGGCATCGGTGTGCCGATCGGTTTCGCGATGATCGGGAGTGGATTTGCCTATCTCCTGATCACCGGCAAAGACCTCGGTCTGGTTGCCGCGCAAGGCATCAACGGCCTGTTTTCTTCCTTCATTCTGCTGGCGGTGCCGCTGTTCATTTTTGCAGCCGAAGTCATGACGGCGTCGAGCATTTCCAATCGGCTGCTGCAGTTCGTGGTGCTGATCGTCGGACGCGTGCGTGGTGGCCTGGCCTACGTCAATATCATCGTCAGGATCATTTTCGCCGGAATGACCGGCAGCGCACTGGCTGACGCCGCCGGTCCCGGCAAATTGATGATCGACATGATGACGCGGGACAACCGCTATCCCCGCGCCTTTGCTGGCGCATTGACGGCGGCGTCGGCGACGATCGGGCCAATTATTCCACCCTCGATTCCGATGGTGATCTATGGCGCCATCTCGGGAACATCGATCGGTGCGCTGTTTCTTGCAGGCATCATTCCGGGTCTCCTGATGGGGCTGGTTCTGGCTATCCAGACATTCATCGTCGCAAGGCGGCGGAATTTCCCGATCGAAGAAAAGTTTACCTTGCCGGAAGCGCGTCGCATTTCAATCAGGGCGGTGCCGCCGTTGTTTCTGCCGGTTATTCTGCTTGGTGGAATTTACAGCGGAGCCGTCACGCCAACGGAGGCGGCTGCCGTTGCGGCACTCTACGCCATCATCCTCGCCATAGTCTTTCGCGACATGACATGGCAATCGATGTGGCAGACCCTGCTGGCTTCGGCGCGGGGCACGGCGATTGTCGCAATTACCGTGGTCGGAGCGCTGTTCTTCAACTATGTGGTCGCGGGCGAACAGATACCGGGCATGGTGGCGGACTGGATCACCTCGATGTCACTCTCGCCACTTGCTTTCCTGCTCGTCACCGCTCTACTGTTCCTGCTACTCGGCGCTGTCTTTGACACGCTGCTGATGCTCCTGGTGATGGTTCCGATCCTTCTGCCTTCCGTCCACGCGCTGGGAATCGATCCGGTACATTTCGGCGTGGTTGTTATCGTCAACATGATGATCGGCTTGATCACCCCGCCTTACGGTGAACTGCTGTTCCTCATCGGTGGCATCTCCAAGATACCTCTGGCCGATTTGATCCGTGAAATATGGGGCTTCATTCTGACGCTGATGATTGCCCTGCTGCTGATCATCCTTTTCCCTGAGTTGGTCCTCTTCATCCCGCGCCTGGCTGGCTATTAGAGATCTGTGGCGGCGGAAGCGCTTTGCAGCGTCGATGAGCCGGCGTTGGGGCCGATCTGCTCGGATCTACGGGACGTTTGTCCTGGTTCAGTTTGTTTCAATCAATGACGCGCTGCCAAATGAAACTGTCGTTTCAAACCGCACCGGTCGGGACCCTTGGCCGCTCGGATTTTCGACGCTCCATCTGAATGGCGCAGATCGCCTGTAAAGATGAAAGCATGCGTTGGCGGTTCTGTTTAACATTGCAGCACACGAATGTCGGAAGGGAGCGCTCGCTCAATAAAAGACAGTTGCTCAAATTTGGAGGATTCGGAAAGCCGATACGGCTTCAATCCGTAGACGGCACCAAATGAATGAAGCTGTTATCCATTCTTCCGAGCGGCGAAATTCTGGATTCACAGCGAAAATTGAAATTGGATTGCTTTACACTTGAAAAAGTGGTTCCCTGCTGTCTGGGAGAAGGTATGTGTTGAATCAACAAGCTTTTTCGACTGACCGGATTGATGAGACAGATCAATTGCGGGTCAATGTTTACAGGCTTCTGGCGCGGTTGTTGCGCCAGCCTCCCGACGCCGCGCTTCGTGCCGTTCTGACTCAGATGACGGGCGACGATTCCGAGCTTGGCCAGGCGATCTCCGATCTCGCAAATACCGCAGCCACGACCAGCCTGGCTGCCAGTCGTGATGAGTATGATGTGTTGTTCATCGGCTTGGGCCGGGGCATCATGACCCCATTCGGCTCCTATATCTC
>Ga0163215_101692_pt1 | contig 10617 bp, 10 predicted proteins | sample SynspAceP_FD_185934 | JGI IMG/M metagenome (GOLD analysis project Ga0163215, IMG submission 185934) | Saline lake microbial communities from Ace Lake in Antarctica - Synechococcus sp. Ace-P (Hybrid Assembly) | ecosystem: Environmental > Aquatic > Non-marine Saline and Alkaline > Saline | place... | reverse complement strand
AGGGTCTTCAATCCGGCCCGGGCCATGAAGCAGGCGGCGGTCAGGCCATTGTGGCCAGCCCCTACGATGATCGCGTCATATTTCATTGTCCGCCCCGCATTGGAAAAAACCAAACTAGAATAAACTGAGCATTCAGTCAAAAAAATATTCTGTCATCTTTTCCGGTGGTGCGTTAGAGAAAGCGAATGGTGCAACAGGCTGATGAACAGAAGATCTCTCCGACGAGCCTTAAAACACAGGCTCGGATGATCGATGCGGTGGTGGATGTGGTGGCGCGCCACGGCATCAGCGGCACCACGTTTGCTAATGTTTCAGCGACTGCGGGTGTATCTCAGGGTGCGCTGGTGTTTCACTTCAAGACCAAGGATGGTTTGCTCACCGAAACCCTGTCGCGGTTGTTGCTGGAATACGAACAGGCCTGGAGTGCGGCCTTGGCATCGCCTGATTCACTGACGCGCATTCTTGGCCTCATCCGCGCCGATTTCAGCGCGTCGATCTGCAGTCGCAAGAAGCTGGCCTTGTGGTTTTCCTTCTGGGGGGAGGCCGGGGTGCAACCGCTCTACAACAAGATCTGCGTCGAGGCCGAGGACGCGCGCTATCAGGCGATGCTGAGCAGTTGCCGGGCGCTGGTCGCAGCCAGCGGTGGTCCGGATCCTGTGCTGTTGACCAATTCGATTGACGCGTTCACCGACGGCCTATGGCTGCAGATGCACATCCAGAGTCAGCCGATTACACGCACCATGGCGCTCGATTCTGCCTTGGCGCATCTTCGTCTTTTACTGCCGCATTGCGCCGATCAGATCTGATCCGATTTCCTGTCGTACTGGCCGCTTCGAGGCGATGGCAGGGCGCTTCGTTTGGCCCGCTATTGAATGTACGTTCAACAAATCAGTTGCAATAGTGATCCATTGCGCCAATAATTCGCGAAACCGATCAAGCGAGGAACCCAATCCATCATGGCAGATGGCGTCTCCAATTCGACAATGAAGGCGCAGGCGGGCAACACGCTCGATCATGCTCCGGAGTATGACGATAGGGCCATCCGGTTTCTGGAAGCGCTATGGGGTGAAGGTTTCTTGTCCCCTGGCGGTCCTGATGAAGTCCGCAGGATTGTCGCGGATATTGATTTTTCCGGCAAGCATGTGCTGGATATCGGTTGCGGATCGGGTGGGATCACGCTGTTTCTGGCCCGCGAATACAGGCCTGCAAGCATAATTGGGTTTGATGTGGAGCAGCCGGTCGTCGATCTGGCAACCAGGCGCGCAGGTGAACAGAAGCTGCAGGACAGGGCCAGTTTTGTGCGAGGCGCGCCGGGGCCGTTGCCGTTTGCCGACCAGAGCTTTGATGTGGTGTTTTCCAAGGACGCACTCATCCATGTGGCCGACAAGGAAGCCCTGTTTGCCGATATCTTCCGGGTGCTCAAGCCCGGTGGACGGTTTGTCGCCAGCGATTGGCTGACCTCGCATGATGGCGATCCATCGAAGGCGATGCGGACCTACCTCGCGGCGGAAGGGTTGAGTTTCGGCATGGCATCAGCTGCGCGCTACGAAGCGGCGATGTCGCAGGCCGGTTTTGCGCATATCCGGACAGTCAACAGGAATGGTTGGTACCGTGAGGTTGCGCGCAGTGAGTTGGAGCGGCTCAAAGCGCCGCTCTATGCCTCGGTCGCCGAGGCTGTCGGGACGGAATATGTCGACAAGAATATCAAGACCTGGAGCGCCATGCAGACGGTGCTCGACACCGGCGAACACTGTCCAACTCATGTGTTCGGGACCAGGCCAGATAAATCACCAACCTTATGAAAAAGGATCAATGTTCTGAGTAAAGGACCTGAACAAGAAACCGCCGCGCCAATTACACAGGGCGCTGAAGCGATCCGGCGGCGGGAACCCAAGGCCTTGCGCCGGGAGCAGTTGATCAACGCAACGATCGATTCACTGGCCAAGCGCGGCTATGCGGCAACCACACTGGCCGACGTGGCTGATGGGGCGGGCCTGTCACGCGGGATTGTCAATTTCCATTTCACCAGCAAGGGCAATTTGCTGGGCGAGACCATCAGGCACCTGCAGGACGAGTACACCGCGAACTGGCAGGCGATAGTCAGCAAGGCCGAGAACGATACCGCATCGCAATTGCTGGCCATGGTGACGGCTGATCTGGACAAAAAGATCTGCACCCAACGCAAGCTTGCAGCCTGGTTCGCATTGCTCACCGAGGCCAAGACAAAGCCGACCTATCAGAAGCTGGCATGGGAGCGGGATGAGAAGTACCGCACCACATTGGCTTCGATTTGCCGAACAGCCAAGCAAGAGGGCGAATACGCCTTCGACGCACAGAGCACCGCTGACGCGATCTACGCCATGCAGGAGGGGCTTTGGCTCCGGATGATGCTGTTTGGCAAGGATTACAAGCGCGAGACGGCCCTCACGGTGGTTCTCGATACGCTGTGCACGATATTTCCCAAGCACTTCGCAGACGACGGAACTCCGTCGAAAATCAAGCAGAAGACTAATCAAGGAGAAACGAATGCATAAGAAAACATCCAGGGGATTGGTTTCCAGTTTTGCCATCGCTTTGTCACTCAGCGTTGCGCCGATGGCTGCATCGGCTGCCGACAGTGAACTGACCGTGTTTGATTGGGCAGGATACGAAGATCCCGCGTTCCATCCTGCCTATGTCGAAAAAAATGGTGATTCCCCGACATTTGCTTATTTCGGTGACGAGGAGGAAGCATTTCAGAAGCTTCGCACAGGCTTTAGAGCGGATATCGGGCATCCGTGCTCGCAGAGCGTGGTGTAGTGGCGCGATGCGGGCTTGCTGAAGCCGCTCGATACATCACGCATTCCCGAATGGGACAATGTCCTGCCCGGCTTCAAGACGATGAAGGATCTGATGACCACCGAAGACGGCAAGGCTTGGATGGTGCCATTTGACTGGGGCAACACCGCGGTTACCTACCGCACTGACAAGGTGGATGAAGCCGATATTACGTCGCTCAGGGCCTTTGCTGATCCGAAGTTCAAGGATCGCGTGTCCATCGGTGACAATGTCGACGATGCCTATGCGCTGGCCTCACTTGCCATCGGGCTGACCGACTGGGCCAAGATGACTGACGACCAGTTTGAGGAAGCGTCTGCGTTCCTGCGCGAGGTTCACAAGAATGTGCGTCTCTACTGGACCGACAACACTGAACTGAGCCAGGCGATGGCCGGTGAAGAGGTCGATCTGGCCTGGGCCTGGAACGAAACCGCGACCACGCTGATTGCCGACGAAGTGCCTGTGGCGGTCAAGAAGGATACCGATGAGGGCTTGTCGACCTGGGTTTGCGGTTATGTGCTGCTTGAGGGCGGCGAAGGCAATGAAGACAAGGCCTATGATTACATCAACGCCACGCTCGATCCGGCGGTGGCCTCCTACCTTGTTTCGGAATGGGGTTATGGCCACGGCAATGCCAAGGGCATGGCGGCGATCGACGCCGAAACTCTGAAGGGAGCGGGCTTTGACGACCTTTCTGCCTTTGTCGACAAGACCCTGTTTCAGTCACCGGTTCCAGTCGAGCTGAAGCAGAAAATGATTGCCGAATTCGAGAAGATCAAAGCCGGGTACTGATCTCATTCGCTGAAAAACGCCGGGCGCTTATATGGTGCCCGGCTGCCTGCGTCAAAAACGCCAAATACCAGCCGTTCAACTTTTTCTGTTTCATTTGTGGAACTTCTCCCGCCTGAGAGCATTTGTTTTGCATTGAAGTGACGAAATTGAAAAAAGGTGAACGCAATGGCTGACAATGAGACAATGAAGAATTTGCAGAAAGCGCTGCATATGGAATTGACCGCGGCCCACCAGTATCAACTGCATTCGCATGTTCTTGACGATTGGGGCCTTGATAGATTGGCGGGCCAGATGCGGAAGGAACTGCACGAAGAGCTTGGCCATTCTGACCAATTTATTGAACGTATTCTGTTCCTGAACGGTGATCCGGATCTGGAGTTTTACAAGAAACCCAAGAAGGCGGACTCGCTTGTCGACATGTTCAAGTCCGATCTGGCAGACGAAGAAGAAGCCATCGAGTTTTACACCCAGGCTTCGCAGCACGCGACCAAGGATGACGATATCGGCACCCGGGTCCTGTTCGAAAAGATCGTGCTCGACGAAGAGGGCCACAAGGCCTGGCTTGAACTGCAGCTCAGCCTGATCGAGCGGCTCGGCGAAAAGGCCTACAGCGCCAAATATGTGTCCGGTGCAGGGTCCGACGAATAAGGCCAGACCCGCCCACGATGTTCGACTGATTTGCGGTGTGGCCGGTTTTCAATCCGGTAAACCTCAAGCAAGACTAACGAAAGACGCCGCATTGCCGGCGTCTTTTTCATATGTGGTTTTGCCGGGTCAGCCCTGCATGATGACGAAGGCATCGCGGTCATAGGTAATGCGAATGTCCGAGCCGATTGGAATGTCGTCGGCGCCGAAATCATTGGTTTCAACGATGGACAGCTTTTCGCCCTGTCCCTCGACACCGACCATGAGCGACGTCACTTCTCCAAAATAGTTGCGGTCAACAACCTTGCCGGTGATCACTTGTTCCGCGGCTTCACCATCCCAGAGAATGCGCAGCCGTTCGGGTCGTATACCGATAATCGCCTTGGCCGGGTCGGAGATCGCCTTGCCGGACAAATGACCGGAGATGGCACCGATGCCCGGCAGGATCGCCCTAAAATCCTTGCCGGTGACAACCAACTCGGACGCGGTGAGGAAGTTCATGCCACCGAGAAAATCTGCGACCTGGCGGGTTGCCGGGTTTTGGTAGATTTCCTTGGGTTCAGCGATCTGGGCGATCTGGCCTGAAAACATCACCGCGATCCGGTCCGACATGCTGAGCGCCTCATACTGGTCGTGGGTGACCAGCACGAAGGTTATGCCGATCTGGCGCTGCAGATGCCGGAGTTCCACCTGCATCTGTTCGCGCAAACTCTTGTCGAGCGCGGAGAGCGGTTCATCCAGCAACAGCACCTTTGGGCGCATTACCAACGCGCGAGCCAGTGCGACGCGCTGACGCTGCCCGCCTGAGAGCTCGTTGCCCATTCTCGGGCCTAGCCCGGTCAGCTCAACCTGAGCCAACGCCTGCTTGACCCGGTCTTCCACTTCCGCACGGTTCAGACGCAGACGTTTCAAGCCATAGGCGATATTTTCGAAGACATTGAGGTGAGGGAAGATGGCGTAGCTTTGAAAGACCATGTTGGTGGGCCGCAGATTTGGCGGAATTCCAGCCATGGATTTGCCGCCGATCAGGATCTCACCGGAGGTCGGATCGTCAAAGCCGCCGATCATGCGAAGCAATGTGGTCTTGCCGCAGCCCGAAGGCCCGAGAAGCGAGAAGAACTCGCCTTCGACGATGCTGGTGTTGAGCGTGTCGAGCGCCCGAAAGCTGCCAAAGAACTTGTCGACATTTTGGATTTCAATCATCGGAGAGGCTGTCATAGGGTGTCCATTCTCGTGGCGCATGTGCTGATTGGCGTCGGGTATGCTCGTCATGGGCGGATCGCCAATTTTCGCTCCGCCCGCCGCCGGAAAAGCTCTGCAGCTGTGAGCAGTACCAGTGATGCGGCAATCAGGATCGAGCCGAGCGCCAGCACGTTGGGCAGTTTGGCGGCAAACCGTAATTGGCCCCAGATATAGACCGGCAGCGTTGGTTCGGTGCCGCTGAGGAAAAACGCCAGAATGAATTCATCGAGCGAAATGGTGAAGGTGACCAGAAGACTGGAGACGATCGACGGCGCCAGCATCGGCAGCGTCACCCGCCGCAAGGTTCCGAAGGCGGATTCGCCGAGATCGAGGGAGGCTTCTTCCATGCTGGGATCGAAGCCTTCGAAACCGGAGACCAGAACGGTGACCGAATAGGGTATGCAGATCAGCAGATGTCCCATGATGACGGTGATCAGCGACAATTGCAGGCCGAGACCGAGCATCACCACCAGCAGCGATATGGCGATGATGATTTCCGGCAGGATCAGCGGCGCCATGATCAGGCCGCTGGCTGCGCCCTTGCCGCGAAAGCGGTGCCTTGTCATGGCGCGAGCGGCGCAGATCCCGAGGATGGTGCTCAGCAGGGCGGCGGTGATGCCGACCAGCAGCGAATTCCAGGCGGCGCCGTGCATCGCTTCATTGCCTGCAAGGCTTTCGTACCATTTGAAGGTGAAGCCGACCAAAGGCAGTTTTGGCGTGGCGGAATCATTGAAGGAGAATATCGGCAGCAGCAGAACCGGAAAATACAGGATCGCCACATAGATGATCACATAGCTCGACAAGACGCGTTTGGAGGAGGGGAGAAATCTCATTTGAGAAGCCTCTTCATGCTGGTGAGCAACAGAATTATCGCGCCGGCGACCATGGAGACAATCACCATGGTGCTGACTGCCAGCGCCGCACCCAGCGGCCAGTTCGACGCCTTGCCGAACTGCACCTGGATGGCGTTGGCGATCATGATGCCGTCCTTGCCGCCAACCAGCTTCGGCGTCACATAATCACCCACCGTCGGGATCATCACAATCATCAGCGCGGCAATGATACCGGGCATGGTCAAAGGCAATGTGATGCGCAGGAACCGCCGCAGCGGTCCATCGCCCAGATCTGCGGCGGCTTCCAGCAGTGAGCGGTCGAGCTTTTCGAGCGATACGAACAGCGGCAGGATGGCGAAGGCGGCCCAGCTGTGGGCAAGGGTGATGATGACGGCATTGATGTTGTAAATCAGCGTGCTCAGTGGCTCAGTGATCACGCCCAGATAGAGCAGGCCGGTATTGAGCACGCCCTTGTAGCCTAGAATGATCTTCCACGACAGGATGCGCAGCAGGTACCCGGACCAGAACGGCACGGTGATGACGAACAGCCAGAGGCCCTTGTAACGTCCGCCATGAAACGACACGAACCAGGCGACCGGGTAGGCGAGGATGACGGTGACAAACGCAACTGTGACCGACACGAACAGCGAGCGCATCAGAAGGTCGCGATAGATCGGTTCGGTCAGCGCCGCTTTGTAGTTTTTCAGCGTGAAGGTGTGGTCGATGGTCAGGTAATCTTGCGACCAGAAGCTGTTGGCGACAATCACGATGATCGGCCCGATCAGCAACAGCATGGCGTAGAGCAGTGGCGGCGAGATGGTCAGCCAGCCTTTGCCGGTGTCCGAACGTAGGAATCGCGAGAGCGGCGTTTGGCCGGTGGAGCGCTTGACAGATAATGTGGAAGACGACGGATCCAAATGCAGTTCCTTGCCTTGGCCGGACTTGCCGGCGGGTGCCGTGCCAACGTGTGGATTTGCGAGTTCCGGGTCGTTGGCCCAGAAGCGGGCCTTGTGATTTGAGGCTAAATGAGAGTTGAATGCAAGCCGTTTTTCTGTCAAATTGACTGAACAGCCATTCAATAACGGCTCAAAATTGCACTGGAAAGCTGTTGAAGTCCGGTGTTGTGCCTCTCTTTCGGGAATTCCGCATCATGTCCGACAAGCAAGCCAATCTCTACAAAAAGGCCACTCAGGAAGCGGTTGATCATCTGATCCAGCCGTGGCCATCGGCTGGTTCCATCGGCGCGGAAGCGCGCGGCATGCTCGCCTCGGGCGAGGGGGTTTACGTTCATGACGAGAACGGACGCAAGCTGATCGACGGCCCGGCAGGCATGTGGTGCACCAATGTCGGGCATCGAAATGAGGCTCTGGCCGAGACGCTCAAGGAACAGGCGATGGAGCTGTCCTATAATTCGCCCTGGTACACGACGAACGAGCCATCGGTGGAACTGGCGCGGCGTATTGCCGAACATGCGCCGGGCGATCTCAATCACGTTTTTTTCACCACCGGTGGCTCCACTGCGGTCGAAAGCGCGCTTCGATTCGCGCAGTTCTACAGCAATGTCCGCGGGCTTGAGGGCAAGAAGAAAATCATCTGCCGTGAGGGCGGCTATCATGGCAGCACCTATCTTTCTGCCAGCCTGAACGGCAGCCAGCGGTCAAAAAACTGGATGGATTTTGCCGATGACATGATGATCCGGCTGTCCTGCCCCGATCCGTTTCGCCGCCCCAAGGGTTTGACCGTCGAGGCTTTCCGCGATCAACTTGTCAAGGAATTTGCAGACGCAGTGCGTGAGCATGGGCCGGAGAACATCGCAGCCTTTGTCGGCGAGCCGATCATGGCGTCGGGCGGCGTGATCGTGCCACCTGAGGGCTATTTCAAGGCCATCCGCGACATCTGCAGCGCCAATGGTATCCTGTTCATCGTCGATGAAGTGGTGACCGGCTTTGGCCGGCTCGGGCATGTCTTTGCCTCGGAAACCTGCTTTGACGTGGTTCCGGATATCATCACTTTCGCCAAGGGCGTGACCTCGGGCTATTTCCCGCTCGGCGGCATGCTGGTGTCTGACCGGTTGCTGGAGAACCTTCGTGCATCCAACCATCCCGAAGCGATGTATGCGCATGGGCTGACCTATTCCAGCCATCCGATCGGCTGTGCAGTTGCATTGAAGAACCTCGATATCCTGGAGGATGATCTGCTCGATTATACTCGTGAGATCACACCCTATTTCCATGATAAGATGAAAGCTCTCGAAGAGCTCGAACTGGTTGGCGAGGTGCGGGGCATGGGATTGATGGCCTGTATTGAATGCGTTGCCGATCGCGAAAGTCACAATCCGATCCGGCTTGATACCGAAGTTGGAACCCGGATCGACAAGCATTGCCAGGATCTGGGCCTGCTGGTGCGGCCATTGGTGCATATGTGCGTGATGTCGCCGCCGCTGGTCATCACCCGCGACCAGATCGACACCATGACGGACATCCTGCATGAGGGGATTTCGCGGACCATGCGGGATCTGCGCCAGGAAGGGATCTGGCAAGGTTGACGCCTGGGATCGATTAGCAGACCGAATAGGTACAAGACAAAACACCCGCCCCGGGAAAACTGGGGCGGGTGTTTTGTTAATTGGAACCTGTCTGAAATGGATCAGAAGCTGATGGTCATCTCGGAATTCAGCCGGGCAACGTCATCTTCGTGCGGTCGCTGCTCGAGCGAGCTGACCGGCAGCACGGCCCGGAGATGATCGTGATGGCTGCGCACGCCATATTCGAGGTCGGAAAGATAAAAGCCCTTGAAGGCAGTGGAGTTCATCGCCTCGTTCGACCATTCGGTCAGCCGCACATCCTCGCCCATGGTTTCAAAGTCGATGCGGCCGGCAAGTTTGCGGGCGAGGGTCTGTTGTCTCGTCTCGTCGCGGTAGCGATAGATCGAGCCACGCAGCAAGGTTTCCCCGGTGGACAGCGGAAATTCCTGGTAAAACTGCACCAGTTCCGGTGTCGCCGCGATCACGGCATTGGGGAACATTCCGTAATAGACCCATGCGCGCTTGAGATGGTCGGGCATGCCCGGCCGCGGCTGCATGGTCTTGAGATAGTTGCGAACGCTCCAGCGCCGGCCGTTCTCGTTGCACTCGGCATAGGATCGTGACAGGCCGCCGACGAAGGGCTCATCGACATAGGAACGCCCGTACAGGTCCTGAAGAGCCGGATGGGCCAGCGCCACGTGGTAGCCTTCGTTGTCGACATCGCGGACCGATTTCCAATTGACCTTGGAAACCATGGTCCAGGTTTCCCCGCACGACACCATGTCAGCAATGTCGAAATGGGCGATTTCCTCGGCGAAGGGTGCAAACAGCTCAGCGACAGCCGGCTGCGAACCCTTTTCAAACCGAATGAAGACAAAGCCGTTCCAGACTTCGGCTTCGAGCGGTTGCAGGCCGAATTCGGTCTTGTCGAGATCGGGGAAGGATTTTGGTCTGGCCGCGCCGCGCAGGGTGCCGTCGAGATTGTAGACCCAACCGTGGAACGGGCAGATCAGTGCGCCCTTGCAGGAGCCCTGCTGGTCGGCGACGACGCGGGCGCCGCGATGGCGGCACATGTTGTGGAAAGCGCGAACCTTGCCATCGGCGCCGCGCAGCACCAGCGCCCGCTCGCCGCATATGTCTAAGGCAATATAGTTGCCCGGCTCCGGCAGGTCCGAGACATGGCAGGCTATCTGCCAGTGCTTGCGGAATATCTCCTGCTTCTCGAGCTCGAGAAAGGCCTGGCTGTGATAGGTCCAGCCGGGCAGCCCGCTGCGATCCCAGGTTTGTGGAATCGAAATATCGCGATGGGATACGGGGCTGTTCATAGGGCACCTAATTTTTGAGTGATTACTCAGAAAATAGGCTGAACCTGTCGTGAGGTCAAGTCACGCGCGGGACATGGCCGGTGGAGGGGCAGCAAGGCGATGGTTGCTGGGGCAGGACTTATCAGCCGATGGATGCAAACCGGGCGCCGAGTTTCCTCAGGGTCGCGACATCGGCATTGGCGAAGGCGACGCGCAGATAGCGCTCCAGACCGTTGCCGAAAAAGGAGCCGGGAATGGTTATGACGCCGGCTTCGCGGGCGAGCTTGTGGGCGGCGTCACGGGCGCTGAGATCGGCAAACGGATGCCGGACAAAGGCGAAATAGGCGCCGAGGGCGGCAATCTCCCAACCGGGCGTGGCGGAGATGATTTCGCTCAGCGCTTCGGTCCGGGCCGTGATTTCCAGCATATTGGCACGGCGCCAATCGCCGAGCGCCGGAAT
>Ga0163215_101691_pt1 | contig 10626 bp, 12 predicted proteins | sample SynspAceP_FD_185934 | JGI IMG/M metagenome (GOLD analysis project Ga0163215, IMG submission 185934) | Saline lake microbial communities from Ace Lake in Antarctica - Synechococcus sp. Ace-P (Hybrid Assembly) | ecosystem: Environmental > Aquatic > Non-marine Saline and Alkaline > Saline | place... | reverse complement strand
GTTTATGCCTATGCAAACGGAGTCTGGCGGACCTCTGCGTATGTACCGCAACGGGGGCCATTCGTACCCGTTGGCGCGGATTTCGATCCGATGGGGCGCCTATGGTTGCTGGAACGCGCAGTAACGCCTTTGGGCTTTCGCAGCCGCATCCGCCTGTTCGTGATCGATCCTGTTACCCCGCGAGAATACACCGTGCTAACCACAGTGCCTTCGCGCTTTGACAACCTGGAAGGCATCAGTGTCTGGCAGGACGATCGTGGTCAGTTACGGGTGACGATGGTTTCCGACGATAACTTTTTAAGGCTTCTGCGCACCCAGATCGTTGAATTCAGCGTCATTGAATAGGGTTGTGCAAATGGGAAAAGCCGCCTAAACAGCGCGCGTCTGCGATCCCCGCAGGCCAAGTCGCCGCACCCTTGCACAAAACGGTTATATTTATGAAACGCTCCCACCTTCCTGGCATCATCGCCATGGCTGCCATCGTTGTGGCCTCAAACATACTCGTTCAATTTCTCTATGGAAACTGGCTGACCTGGGGGGCGTTCACCTATCCGCTGGCCTTTCTGGTCACCGACGTGATGAACCGTGTCTACGGCACAGCGGCCGCGCGCCGCGTCGTGTTAGCGGGTTTTATAGCAGGCATCATCTGTTCACTGATCGGCACGCAGATCATGGGTGAGTTCGGCCCGCTGGTGACCGTACGCATTGCCATCGGCTCGGGTCTTGCGTTCCTGATTGCGCAGATGCTGGACGTCGGTATTTTCGCAGCGCTGCGAGACGGCAGCTGGTGGAAAGCGCCGCTGGTCTCGACCTTGATCGGCAGCAGCGTGGACACGGTGATTTTTTTCTCCATCGCATTCTCGGGGGTATTTTCGTTTATCCACCCTGCGACAGATGTGTCATGGGCGTCGGAGGTTCTTCCGCTGCTGGGCAGCGGCCCCGAAGCGCCACTCTGGGTATCTCTGGCGTTGGCTGACTGGGCTGTGAAGCTCTCGCTTGCACTGCTGGCGCTGGTGCCTTTCCGCATCATCACGGCAAGGCTGCGTGCAGCATAAACGGGCAGTTTTCGCTGAACCTGAAATTTTTGAGAAAAAATGCTTTGCGATTTGGCAAACCTGTGGAAGTCTGGAGACAGGTTTTAACAAATGCAAAGGAGGTGATCTAGTGTCAAGAACGGTACTGGAGAGAGGTGTCGGAACAGCTTTGGAGGTCGTTTGCTAGGGCAGCCCCTGGTTTACTGAAATCCGAAGTGGACCATCGGTCTAACCGATCCCACCTCCTATACAATTCGATTGGGCCGCTCTGTTTCAGGGCGGCCCATTTCGCATCCCCCTTCACCTTGCGCCAATGCGCGCTATGCTTGGGCCCATGTTATATATCACTGACACCATAGCCCTTCAGGATTGGGAGCTGAGCGAGACCTTCATGCGCGCGTCCGGCCCTGGTGGGCAGAACGTGAACAAGGTTTCCTCGGCCGTCGAGCTGCGTTTCGAGGCGGCGAGTTCGCCCTCCCTGTCACAGCCGGTCAAGAACCGTTTGCGCAGGCTGGCCGGACGGCGGTGGACCAGCGAAGGCGCGTTGGTGCTGCAATGTGACGAGACACGCAGTCAGGCGCGCAACCGCGATCTGGTGCGTGAGCGGCTGAAGGAATTGATCGAGAAGGCGCTGACACCCCCCAAGCGCCGGATCGCTACACGGCCCACGCTAGGCTCGAAAAAGCGGCGCCTGAAGGCGAAGAAAGTGCGCGGCGAGGTGAAGGCGATGCGGGGTAAGGTGGACCCGGACTAACGCAGCAGTTGGCTGTTAGGTCTCTTGGGGGAATTAGTTTGAGGCAAAGAAAAGAAGGGCCGTGATGCATTTGCATTCTGGTCATTTTTTTATTGCAGGCGCAGGGTGCGTGGATGGATACTGATCGCACCTTCAGGGCTGTTGTCCTCATGCTTTGCGCTTTGGCGCTGTTTGACGGTATGGGGCTGATTATCAAGCACCTTTCCCAGAGATATAGCGCGGCAGAGCTTTCTGCATGGCGTAATGTGTTCGGGCTGGTGCCGTCACTGATCGTATTGTTTGGCTCGAAGGCCTGGCGCGCGGGTGGGCGGGTCTGGAAGCTGCGGCAGTGGCGCATGGCACTTTTGCGTGGCCTGATCCTGACGTTCGCGCAGTTTTCGTTCTACCTGTCGCTGGGGCTGCTGAGTTTTGCGACGGCATCCACCATCACCTATGCCAATTCCTTGTTTGCTGTGGCTTTGGCGGTGCCCTTGCTGGGCGAGAAGGTCGGCGCGCTGCGGTGGAGCGCGGTTGTGGTCGGGTTTATCGGAGTGATCTGGATCGTGCGGCCGGGGAGTGATGCGTTTTCTCCTGCGGCCTTGCTGCCACTGGGAGCGGCTATGTGTTATGCGCTGGTGGGTGTTACTGCGCGCATGATGGATGGCGATGTTCCAACACCGTTGATTAACCTTTATTCCAGCGTTGTGGCGCTGGTGGGCGCGGTTATGTTGGCGCTGCTGACAGGGGGCTTCACGCAGGTGCAGTCCTCAAGCGATATGGCGTTGATTGTTGCGATGGGCGGCTTCGGTGGATCTGCGGTGCTGTTGCTGATCATGGCCTACCGCATGACCGAGCAAAGCAATCTCGCACCCTTCAACTATTTCGGAATACCGCTGGCGTTTTTGCTGGGCTGGGTGTTTTTCGATGAAGCGCCGTGGACCGAACTGTTTCCCGGCGCCCTGCTGATCCTTGCGAGCGGATTGCTGATTGTCTGGCGCGAGAGGCAGTTGCGGCGCGTTTAGGATTTTTTGCGACAGTAAAGCTCGAGCCGGTGGTGGACGACATCGTAACCCAACTCGCGGGCGATCTCGTCTTGCAGTTGCTCGATTTTGTCGGACTGGAATTCGATCACCTCGCCGGTATCTACATCAAGAATGTGATCGTGATGTTCCTCGCGGGTGGTCTCGAACCGCGCGCCGCCGCCCTCGAATGCATGACGGTGCACCACGCCTTCGGCCTCTAACACGGAAAGGGTCCGGTAGACGGTGGCGAGGGAGACCGAAGGTTCAACCGCTCTGGCACGTTCATGCAGCTCTATTGCGTCGGGGTGGTCATCGGCATCAGCCAACACACCCAGCAAAGCGACACGTTGGCGCGTCACACGGATGCCCGCGTTGCGCAGAGCGGAGGCCATTTTTTCAGTTTTGGTGCTGTCGCTGCCCATATGTGACGCCTCCGGTTCTCATTCACATCCTATCTTTGAGAATCGTTATCATTCTTGTTTACAGTTGTGAATGGTTCTCATAAGCATTTACGAAAATGAAGTCATAGGATACATCCATGTTTCCAAGCACTCTAAAATCTCTTCTCACCGTAAGCGCAGTTGTTTTGATGACGACGGACGCGCATGCGCAGGAGAAATTCAAGGCGATCACCACATTTACCGTAATCGCTGATATGGCGCGTAATGTGGCGGGCGAAGCTGCCATTGTTGAAAGCATCACCAAGCCCGGTGCGGAGATCCACGGCTATTCACCCACACCGCGCGACATCATACGGGCGCAAGATGCCGATCTTGTGCTGTGGAACGGGCTGAATCTCGAGCTGTGGTTCGAGCAATTTTTGTCTAACCTGTCCGATGTACCCTCCGCCATCCTGTCCGACGGGATAGAACCGATCAGCATCAGTTCAGGCACCTATGATGGCAAGCCGAACCCGCATGCGTGGATGGGACTGGATAATGCGCTGATCTATGTCGACAACATCCGCGACGCGTTTGTCACGCATGATCCGGCCAACGCAGAGACCTACCGCGCGAACGCCGAGACCTACAAGGCGCAGATCACTGGGACAATCGCGCCTCTGCGTGATGCGGTGCGCGCCGTGCCGGACGGTCAGCGGTGGCTTGCGACCTGTGAAGGCGCCTTCAGCTATCTGATCCGCGACTTCGAGATGAAAGAGGTCTATCTGTGGCCGATGAATGCGGACCAGCAGGGCACGCCGCAACAGGTGCGCAAGATGATTGATACTGTGCGGGAGAACGATATTCCTGCTGTGTTTTGCGAATCTACAGTGTCCCAGGCCCCTGCGCAGCAAGTCGCACGCGAGACCGGCGCGCGCTATGGCGGGATGCTCTATGTGGACAGCCTGACAGAGGAAGACGGGCCGGTGCCAAGCTACCTCGATCTACTGCGCGTCACCTCAGAGACGATTGTGAAGGGTCTGACCGAATGACCTCAGGCATTTCCGCGCATGATGTCACAGTGACCTATCGCAACGGGCATACAGCCCTGCGCAACGCTACGTTTGAAATCCCGACCGGCACCATCACTGCACTGGTAGGCGTGAACGGCGCTGGAAAATCGACCCTGTTCAAGGCGATTATGGGCTTTGTACCCGCCGCGAAGGGCGAGATTACCGTGCTGGGCATACCAGTAAAAGAGGCGCTGAAGCGCAATATCGTTGCCTATGTTCCGCAATCCGAAGAGGTAGATTGGTCCTTCCCCGTGCTGGTTGAGGATGTCGTAATGATGGGCCGCTATGGTCATATGGGTTTTTTTCGACACCCCAAGAAGGTGGATCATGATGCGGTGACTGAAGCGCTGAAGCGGGTCAATATGATCAATTTCCGCCACCGTCAGATTGGTGAGTTGTCGGGCGGCCAGCGCAAGCGGGTGTTTCTGGCGCGCGCCTTGGCTCAGGAGGGTAAGGTGATCTTGCTGGATGAACCGTTCACCGGCGTGGATGTGCAAACCGAGGACCAGATCATCGACCTGCTGCGCGAAATGCGCGACGAGGGGCGTGTGATGCTTGTATCGACCCACAATCTCGGGTCTGTGCCCGAGTTCTGTGACCGGACAGTGCTGGTTAAGGAAACCGTGATCGCCTACGGCACCACAGCCGAGACGTTTACCCATGACAACCTCGAGCTGGCCTTCGGCGGCGTGCTACGCCACTTTGTGATTGGCGGATCCGAGCTGCACGACGATGATGACGCGCGCAGTATTCGTGTGATCACCGATGATGAGCGGCCCTTTGTAGTCTATGCCGACGAGACAAAAAAGGAAGATACGCAGTGATAGAGACGCTGCTGCTGCCGTTTTCCTACGGCTATATGTTCAATGCCATGTGGGTCAGTGCACTGGTCGGCGGGGTATGCGCATTTCTGTCCGCGTATCTGATGCTGAAAGGCTGGTCGCTGATCGGCGACGCGCTGAGCCATTCTATCGTGCCGGGCGTGGCGGGAGCCTATATGTTGGGGCTGCCTTTTGCTTTGGGCGCTTTTGCCGCGGGCGGACTGGCGGCAGGTGCGATGCTGTTTCTCAATCAACGCTCGGGGTTGAAGGAAGACACGATCATCGGCCTGATCTTTACATCCTTCTTCGGACTAGGCTTGTTCATGGTGTCGCTATCGCCCACATCGGTGAGCATCCAGACAATCACCATGGGCAATATTTTGGCCATCACGCCGTCGGACACGCTACAACTGGCAATCATAGGCTTTGTTACGTTGGCGATCCTGCTGGCGAAATGGAAAGACCTGATGGTGACGTTCTTTGACGAAAACCATGCGCGGTCCATCGGATTAAAGCCGGATCTGCTGAAGGTAATTTTCTTTATGCTGCTGTCGGCATCCTGTGTCGCAGCTTTGCAAACGGTGGGTGCATTTCTGGTGATTGCGATGGTGGTGACACCGGGGGCCACGGCCTATCTGATCACCGACCGGTTTCCACGACTGCTGATGGTGAGTGTCGCCATCGGAGCGGGGACTTCGTTTGTGGGCGCTTACCTGAGCTTTTTCGTGGATGGCGCCACGGGCGGCCTAATTGTGACCCTGCAAACACTTATCTTCCTTGTGGCTTTTGTTTTCGCGCCCAAGCACGGCTATCTGGCCGCACGGCGCAAAGCGCGGGAGGCGCTGCGGTCATGATCGAGACTTTGCTGCAACCCTTCCAGTTTCCGTTTATGCAGAATGCGTTTGTGATCATGATAATGGTCGCTGTGCCAACCAGCCTGCTGTCGTGTTATCTGGTGCTCAAGGGGTGGTCTCTGATGGGGGATGCCATCAGCCACGCGGTTCTGCCGGGGGTGGTCGCCGCCTATCTTCTGGGAATTCCGCTGATCATCGGAGCATTTTTTGCAGGCATGTTTTGTGCGCTGGCGACAGGATTTTTGGCGGACAACAGCCGGGTCAAGCAGGATACGGTTATGGGGATCGTATTCTCGGGCATGTTCGGTTTGGGTATCGTGATGTACACCAAGGTCTCGACCGCCGTACATCTGGATCACATCCTGTTCGGCAACATGCTGGGTGTGGGCAGCGCGGATTTGTGGACCGCGGGGCTGATTTCTCTGTTCGTGGCGGTCGTGATCATTGCCAAGCGGCGTGACCTGATGCTGCATGCCTTTGATCCGGTGCAGGCGCAGGCCGTAGGCCTGCGGGTGGGGTGGCTGCACTACGGACTGTTGGCGTTGATCTCGCTCACTATCGTTGCAACGCTGTCGGCGGTGGGCATCATTCTATCCATTGGTCTGCTGATTGCTCCGGGCGCCATTGCGTTCTTGCTGACGCGGGAGTTCGGGCGGATGCTGCCGATTGCCGTGGGAGTCACCACGCTGTCAGGCGTGCTGGGCGTGTATATCAGCTTCTACCTGGACAGCGCCCCTGCCCCCACCATTATCCTGATCCTGACGGTAGTCTTCATCGTGGCCTTCATACGCTCCAACCTGAAAACCCGCCGTGCCTCGGCGCGCGGAGCCTAAGACGCTGCGGCAATGTTTTCCGCGATGGCCTGTTTATAAAGCTGCCTGATCCGTTCAGTCACGTGGTGGGTTCCAGCACCGATGGGCTTGCCGTCAATCTCGGAGACAGGCGTTTGCGCGCCGAATGTACCAGTAAGAAATGCCTCGTCCGCGCCATAGGCCTCATAAAGGGAAAAGTTCTTCTCAAACACCGGAATGCCGTCGGCTCGGCACAGATCAATTACCTTTTGGCGGGTGACGCCGTTCATACAATAATCGCCGGTCGAGGTCCAAACCTCGCCGCGACGGACGATGAAGAAGTTGCAGGCGTTGGTGGTGTTCACAAAGCCATGCGGGTCCAGCATCAACGCCTCGTCCGCACCGGCCTGTTCGGCTTGAAGGCAGGCGATCACACAGTTGAGTTTGGAATGGCTGTTGTACTTGGCATCTTGTGACATTGGCAAGCCGCGCACCTGTGGGACCGTGGCAAGGCGGATGCCCGTCGTCTGGAGCGTCTCGACGGGTTTGGAATGTTCCATGATGATTACGAGAGTCGGCCCGCTGCGCGAGAGCGAGGGGTGCTGGAAGGGTTTCACTTTCACCCCGCGCGTCAACATCAGGCGGCAATGCACATCTGTCGTCATGCCGTTGGCCTCGGCCGTTATCCGCAGTGCCTCTGCGATGCCCGCCTTATCCATGCCCACATCCAGCGAGACCGCTTTGCAGGAGTTGAAGAAGCGGTCCATATGTTCGTCAAAGAACGCCCAAACCCCCTCGTAGAGCCGCATTCCCTCCCACATGCCATCGCCCAACAGGAAGCCGCTGTCATAAACAGAGACGGTCGCCTCGGCACGGGGTTTGAGGGCGCCGTTGATGTAGATGAGGATGTCTTGGTTGCGGGCATCCTCGTCCGCCTCGTGGGTGGTGGTCATACGATAACTTTCTGGGCAGCCTGGTCCCCGATGTGGAAAACACGCTTGTAGCGCTCGATCTCCTCCGCCGGACCCATCGCCTTGTTGGGGTTGTCCGACAGCTTCACTGTGGGTCGGCCATTGGCGCTGACCGCCTTGCAGACAAGGCTGAACGGTGCCAGCGCGTCGTCGGGCACCAGTCCCCGGAAATCATTGGTCAGCAGTGTGCCCCAGCCGAAGGAGATCGCTGTTTTGCCTGCAAACTGCGCGTGCAATTCTTTAATCTTTGCCACATCCAGACCATCGCTGAAAATCACCCGCTTTGTGCGCGGGTCTTCGCCGCGGGACTTCCACCAGTCGATCGCCTGCTGTGCGGCGGTAGCCGGATCGCCGCTGTCAATACGAATACCGGTCCAACCGGTAAGCCAGTCTGGGGCGTTGTCCAGAAAGCCTTGGGTGCCGTAGGTATCGGGCAGGATAATCCGCAGGTTGCCTTCGTGCTCCTCGTGCCAGTCCTCCAGAACCTTGTAGGGGGCCTGAAACAGTGCCGCATCATCTTCGGCAAGGGCCGCGTAGACCATGGGCAGTTCGTGGGCGTTGGTGCCGATCGCCTCCAGTTCCCGCTTCATGGCGATTTTACAGTTTGAAGTGCCGGTAAATTTTGCGCCCAGCCCTTCATTCATCGCCTGCACGCACCAGTCCTGCCAAAGGTAACTGTGGCGCCGGCGCGTGCCGAAGTCCGCGATGGACAGATCCGGCACTTGGCGCAGCGCCTCGACCTTTTCCCAGACCCGCGTCATTGCACGCGCATAAAGCACTTGCAGCTCGAACTTTTCCATTTTGTCCAGCACGCTGCGCCCGCGCAGCTCCATCAGAACCGCGAGCGCGGGAATTTCCCACAGCATAACCTCGTGCCATTTACCTTCAAACGTCAGCTCGTACTGGTCGCCTTTACGCTCCAGATGGTAGGGCGGCAGGCGCAGGTTCTCGAACCACTCCATAAAGTCGGGGCGAAACATCTGACGCTTGCCGTAGAAGGTATTGCCGCGCAGCCATGTGGACTCGCCCCGGCTGAGACTGAGGGAGCGGATATGGTCCAGCTGCTCGCGCAGCTCGCCCTCGTCGATCAGTTTGGCCAGCGGGATATGCTTGGAGCGGTTGATCAGACTGAATGTTACCTGCGTTTCCGGCTTGTTGCGGAAAATCGACTGGCACATCAGAAGTTTGTAGAAATCGGTATCGATCAGCGACCGCACGATGGGATCGATCTTCCATTTGTGATTCCAGACGCGGGTGGCGATATCAACCATGCTAATTGCTCCTATGGACGGCATTCTTGTCGCCCATCCGGTTTGGGGGAGCAAGAGCAATGGGCGCTGACACGCCTAGAGCACCGTGTTATCAAGATCCGGAATTCCCCAACGAATGGCACACCGATGGACTGGTCCAACATATCCCGTGAGCTTATCACGCTTTTTGTCGTGATCGACCCGATCGGTACCCTGCCGGTTTTCCTGTTTGCGACGGCCAATGTTCCGCGACACCTCCACCGCAGATTTGCTGTGCGTGCCGTTCTGGTGGCAGGTCTGGTGCTGCTGGCGTTCTTGGTCGGAGGGCAATATTTGCTGGAGCTTCTCGGCCTTCGCCTCGGCTCGTTTCAGGTCGCGGGCGGCGTCATCCTGTTCCTCTTCGCGTTGACCATGATTTTCGGTGATCCAAAACCCGAGAAAGAGATCGAGGCAGCAGAGCGTGATCATCTGGCAGGCGCAGTTTTTCCGCTAGCCATGCCTTCGATTGCGTCTCCAGGGGCGATGCTGGCGATTGTTATTCTGACCGACAATCATTCAAATCCGTTGGAAGACCAGATCATAACGGCCGGCCTGCTGATCATTGTGCTGGCGCTCACACTGATTCTGCTTTTGCTGGCAGGCCGTATCGGGCGGCTGATGGGTACGACGGGGGCAAGCGTGATCAGCCGTGTAATGGGCATTATCCTTGCCACCGTGGCGGTAGACGCAACCTTTGGGGGCTGGAAGCGCTTGGGCTTCTCAACCTCGCACCCCCTTTGTAGAGCCTAAATAATAATGGCCCCAGCACCCTTCATCGCAGCCATCGCCTCGTCCAGGGATCCATTGAGATCAATTGCGCGGCAACGATCCGTGCGGACATTCACTTTGAATCCCAGTTGCGCGGCATCAACGGCGGAGTAGTTTACGCAAAAATCAAGCGCGAGGCCGACCAGCGTGACTTCTGTGATACCCCGAGTGCGCAGATATCCCTCCAATCCTGTAGGGGTCTTATGGTCATTTTCAAAAAATGCAGAATAGCTGTCGATTGCAGGGTTATATCCCTTCCGGATGATTAAATCGGCGCGATCCGTCTCTAACACTGGGTGGAACGCAGCGCCTGTAGTCCCTTGAATACAGTGATCGGGCCAAAGCACTTGAGGACCGTAGGGCATCTCCATCATCTCGTAGGGCGCCTTCCCTGCGTGGGCAGAAGCGAAAGAGGAATGGCCTGCCGGATGCCAGTCCTGCGTCAGGATAACGGTTTCAAATTGTCCCATCAGCGCATTAACGCCCGCCACGATGGCGTCGCCCTCTGCCACAGCCAGCGCGCCGCGTGGGCAAAAATCATTCTGGACGTCGATGACGAGAAGGGCGTGCATGGCGATACCTCTTTGAGCATAAAATTGTCTGGAGTTCTTTTTAACGCACGTCCCTCTTGCGCAACAGTCCCTGTGCGGCCTATTTGGCGTCCCATGTATACAATTGCCGCCCTTTATCACTTTGCCCGCTTTGATTCCCCCGAGGCGATCAAGCCGCCGCTACTTAAGCTTTGCGTTGAGCACGAGATCACCGGCACGCTTTTGCTGGCACGGGAGGGCGTGAACGGAACTATCGCGGGACCGTCAAAGGCGGCGGTAGATACGGTGCTGGAGCATCTGCGTGCCCTGCCGGGGTGCGCCGGGCTGGAGCATAAATAC
>Ga0163215_101690_pt1 | contig 10627 bp, 9 predicted proteins | sample SynspAceP_FD_185934 | JGI IMG/M metagenome (GOLD analysis project Ga0163215, IMG submission 185934) | Saline lake microbial communities from Ace Lake in Antarctica - Synechococcus sp. Ace-P (Hybrid Assembly) | ecosystem: Environmental > Aquatic > Non-marine Saline and Alkaline > Saline | place... | reverse complement strand
GACGACCTCAAATCCGTCCCGGATCATGCGTTTGCCGCCGCCGCGCTCGTGCTGGGGTCTTCGGTGCGGCGAAGGCGTCAACCGGGGAAGAGGGGACTTCTATGGTTTGACTGACGCCACCACTTTGTCGTGCGACGGGATCCAGCCGGCGATCCACTGCTGTCTGAGGCTCTCGCCCTGTCCCCGGAAATGGTCGCTCTCGAGTTGGCTTTTGCTGATTCGGTCAGCGCGGAAATGCCGTATCGACATCCGGAGTTCACACCAGGCAACGATGTTGTGGGCAGCAGAATAATAGATCAGCGCTACCGGCCTGATTGTCCGCTGTGTGAGCGTGCCCGCGACATCTTCGTACTCAATCGAAAGCTTCTGCTCCTCCCGGATCGCCTGGCGAACCAGGGCGATGTCGACACCCGGCGCGGTTGGAACCACCGTACCCCATGCGTGGAGTGCCGTGTTTCCCAGATTAGAACGAAGCGGTGCGGGCATTGCCGCGGCGATTTTGCTGTTCACGCTGGCAGCCGCGGCGGCAAATCCCTGATCTCCGGTGCGTTTAAGCAGTGCAAGCGCCACAACGATTGCTTCTGTCTCTTCGATGCTGAAATTCATCGGCGGCAGGTCGAAACCGGGGCGCAGGATGTAACCGATTCCACGTCCTCCCTCGACAGGCACCTTCATCATCTGCAATTCCGCTATATCCCGGTAGATCGAACGCGAGGTTACCCCCAGCCGTGCGCCGATTTGCGCCGCTGTCACGGGTTCCGTCGCCAGCCTCAGGATTTGAATGATCTCGAACAGCCGGGACGCTTTGCGCATGGCGGTCTCCAAGTGTGAGCATGTCCTTCAACTGACACAACGTTGTCAGTTTCGATGCGGCTCGAGAATTGCACGATTGAAGAAAATCAATCAACTAGCAACTCAACCCATATTCGAAACTTCTGCCTACTGACAAATTGGCGGTTGCTTCATATCCGCCGAAGGATTCCAATCATGCATGCGTTTGCGATTACCGAATTTGGCCACCTCTGGCTGTTTTTCCTCCTAGTGGCGGGCATCATCATCCTGCCCGGCATGGACATGGCCTATGTGATGGCCTCGAGTCTGACCGGCGGCCGTCGCAGCGGCATGGCCGCCGTATCCGGCGTGGTCGCCGGCGGCGCTGTGCATGTGGTCATGGGCGTGCTTGGTGTCGGCATACTGCTCAAGACCTTTCCCGGCGCCTTCAACGCCATGCTGCTGGCTGGGGCTGCCTACATCGCCTGGATCGGTTGGCAGTTGATCAGTGGCGCAGCGCCCCTGGGCGAAGTGAGGCCTGGCAGCTCCGTCACCTTGTCGACGAATTTCCGTCGCGGCGCGGTCAGTTGCCTGCTCAATCCGAAAGCCTATCTGTTCATGTTGGCGATCTTCCCGCAGTTCCTGCGTCCTGAATACGGCTCCATCCTGATACAGGCGGTGGTCATGGGGCTGATCATCTGCCTGACCCAGTTGAGCGTCTACGGTTCTATCGCGCTCGGCGCATCCGGCCTTCGCGTCTGGCTGCGCGGCAACCCGCAGGCGCAGGTGCGTCTCGGCCAGATCATCGGGACTCTGCTGATCCTCACCGCACTCTGGACTGCATGGCAGAGCTGGAACTGATGCGGGCCGCCTTCCCGTCAGGGAGGGTGCTCTAGCAGGAACAGCGCGCCAGCACCCCATAGTCAGACAGTCGGTTGCGGTACCGCTCCGGTATTCGAGGTTGCCTTGGCGGGCAGGTGGCATACAAGGAGACTAATTGATGGCTGTCCGGCTGGAAACCTGGGCAGCACCTGATCTCGCGGCCGCATGTGGCCATGGGTGTTTCTGGGAGTAAATGTATATGAGCGCCGAAAGTCGACTGAGGAGCTTCCGCAAACTTGTCGCCCATGCACGCAAGGTACTTGAACTCGACATCGGATTCCGGCTTTGGGATGGATCCACCGTGCCCGAGGATCTTGATCCAAAGGCCTTTACGATCCGTCTGGATGACGAGGGGCTGGTTGCTGCGCTGCTGCGCTCTCCCAATCCCGAAACCCTGCTCAATCTCTGGGTGTCCAAACGCATCGATTTTGAAAATGGCGACATGTTCGATCTGGTGGCGCGAAAGCCCAAGGTTCGCACTCGCGAGATCCGCAAGACGCTCAGCAAGTTCCTGGTTTTCAATACGCTGCGCAAATTCATGTTTGTCGGCAAGGGCGGGCCATGGCCGCTGAGCGATCAGCCCGACGAGAAGCCATCCGACGGCAATGCCGAGGAAAACCAGAAGAACATCGCCTATCACTACGATGTCTCCAACGCGTTTTATAATCTCTTCCTCGACGAACAGATGGTCTACACCTGCGGCTATTGCACCCTCTGGGACAATGACATTGACCAGATGCAGAGTGACAAGCTGGAGATGATCTGCCGCAAACTGCGCCTCGAGCCCGGCGACAAGATGCTCGATATCGGCTTTGGCTGGGGTTCGCTGGCGCTTTATGCGGCGGCCAATTTCGGTGTCCATGTCACCGGCGTCACCCTGTCCGAGCGGCAGCTGGAATTTGCCAAGGCAAAAGCCGAAGAGCTGGGATTGTCGGATCGGGTGAATTTTATCCTGCTCGATTATGCCAAGGTGGAGGGCCAATTCGACAAGGTTTCCTCGATCGGCATGCACGAAGCCATCGGCATCGACAACTACCCGACCTATTATTCGACCATCGCACGGGTGCTCAAGCCCGGCGGCATCTATCTGCATCACGCCATCACCCGGCCAGCCAAGAAGGACGCCAAGACCTTCCGCAAGAAGAACAAGGAATTGGCGCTGCTGACGAAATACATCTTCCCGGGCGGCGAACTCGATCACATCGGCAACACGGTGATGAATTTGGAGCAGCACGGCTTCGAGGTTCATGATGTCGAGAACTGGCGCGAGCATTACCAGCGCACCTGCAAGCTCTGGCATGACCGGCTGCTGGCCAATTACGACGCGGCGGTGGCCGAAGTCGGTGAGGTCAAGACCAGGCTGTGGCTGGTCTATCTCGGCGGCTGTTCGATTGCGTTCGAGCGCAACACTGTGCGGCTCTACCAGACTGTGACAACGCGCGTCAGGCGGGGAACGGCAGGACTACCGCCGACCCGTGCTGATTTGTACAGATAGGCGTGGGAACTACAGTTCTACCGCTTCGACTTTCTTGTCAGCGAACCTGAGAGCCACTTCGCCGCGAATGAGCTTGAGCGCCCGGTCGCCGAACAATTCCCGGCGCCAGCCTTTCAGCGCGCCGACATCGGCGGCTTCGCCGTCAATGGCAATGGCTTCGAGATCATCGGAGGTGGCGATGATCTTGGCGGCAACGTTTTCCTTTTCCACCGTCAGCTTGAGCAGCACACGCAGCAGTTCAACCGCCGCCTGAGCACCCTCGGGCGCTTGTCTCTGCCGTGGCAGCCGCGGCATCTCGTCCTTCGGCGTTTCGAGCGCCTGCTTGACTATCTCGACGATCGTGGCGCCCTGTTGCGAGCGCTCCCAGCCGCGCGGAATGGTCCTGAGCCGCGACAGCGCTTCGCTGTCCTGTGGCTGCTGCTGAGCAATCTCGTAAATCGCGTCGTCCTTGATCACCCGGCCGCGCGGCACATTGCGGGACTTGGCTTCGCGTTCACGCCACGCCGCCACATGCTGCAGCACGCAAAGCTCGACCGGCTTCTTAACCCGCATTTTCAGGCGCTTCCAGGCATCCTCGGGCTCGACTTCATAGGTCGCGCGCGTTTCCAGTATGGCCATTTCGTCGATCAGCCAATGGGCGCGGTTTTCCGCTTCCAGCCGTGAGACCAGTTCGAGGTAGACATCGCGCAGATGGGTAACATCGGCCAGCGCGTAATCGAGCTGTTTGTCGCTGAGCGGCCGGCGGCTCCAGTCGGTGAACCGTGAGGATTTGTCGATCGGCGCGCCGGTGATCCGCGAAACCAGCTGATCATAGGAAATTGATTCGCCAAAACCGCAGACCATGGCCGCGACCTGGGTGTCGAAAATCGGGTGCGGAACCAGATCGCCGAGCTTGACCACGATTTCGATGTCCTGGCGCGCGGCGTGAAACACCTTGATCACGGACGCATCGGCCATCAATTCGAAAAATGGTTTGAGATCAAGGCCTTCAGCCTGCGGGTCGGCAATACCCTCGTCGTCCGGGCCTGCCATCTGTATGAGGCAGAGCTCGGGCCAATAGGTGGTCTCACGCAGGAACTCGGTGTCAACAGTGACAAAGTCGTGGCTGGCAAGGCGGGCGCAGAAGGCGGCAAGCGCCTCAGTCGTTGTAATCATGTCCATGATTGGCCTTTAGCGGGATTTTTCCGGTTTGTCTTGCCCTGGAAACGCATTTGCATCATCCGGGCCCGGCTTTTGGTTGACCGACTGTGTCGCCATACGGGCGAAAACCGGCGAGGTGCGCAACAATCCCGTGAACCGGCCGCGATCCGGATCGTCTGGGCCGCCGCGAATGATACGGACGACGGTGTAGATCACGAAGGCGCCGTGCATGGCGCAGATGAAGCTGAAAAAGGCTATTGCTCCGTACAAATCGACCAGAATCGCTGACAGGAGTGGGCCGATGGAGGCGCCAATCGCCCAGAAAAACAGCAGACCAGACGCGATCTGCACATATTCGCCGCTATCTGCCTGGTCGTTGGCATGCGCCGCCGACAGTGAGTAGAGCGGCATGGTGAAAGCCCCCCACAAGAATATGCCGGTCAGATTGAGCGCGACATCGCTGCCCGCAAACCAGACCATGAACAGCCCGCAAAGGGTTGATCCCGTAGTGGCCATCAACAGCACAGAACGGCGGCCAATCTTGTCGGACAGATAACCAAGTGGATATTGCAGAATGATCCCGCCAATGATGCCGGCACTCATGAAGGAGGCGATGTCGGAGACCTGCAAGCCGAGGCTTTCGGCATAAAGCGGTCCCACCGACCGAAACGAGGCCGTGGTCAGCCCAACGGTGATGGCACCAGCCGAGGCCAGCGGCGACACCAGCCACAATCGTTTCGGGTTGAAGGAAAATGGCGCCGGCGGGGCAGGGTTGGAACGGTCGGCCAGCGACACCGGGACGATGGACAGGATGATGAGCATCGTCATCACCGCAAAGACCTCGAATCCGCCAATGCCGAAAATAGGCAGCAGATATTGCGACGCGGTAACGGCGCCCAGATCGACAAACCGGTAGATCGCCAGTGTTCTGGCCCGGTTGGTGTTGGTGATCTGGGAATTGATCCAGCTTTCGACATTGGCAAACAGTGAGGCAAAGCAGATCCCGGTGACCAGTCGCATCAGGAACCAGAAGAACGGATCGATGACCATCACCATGGCGAGCGAGGCGCAGGCCGCAAGGGCAGCCATGGCTGCAAAGGCGCGGATGTGTCCGGAAGTGCGCAGCAGCCACGGCGTCATCCAGCAGCCGATGATGAAGCCGAGATAATATCCGGCGCCGGCAAGTCCGATGACGGTGGGCGAGAAGCCCTCCGCCGAGCCGCGCAGGCTGATCAGCGTGCCTTGCAGACCGTTGCCCGCTAGCAGCACGCCTGCGGTTGTCAAAAGCGGAATGAGCGGACGAAGCGAATGCATGATATGCCGATACGAGAAACAGTAACCCGAGTCCTACACCGGATTTGTCTGCCCGTCGTGGCGAAATCCCGCCAATGCACAGTGCGATTGCGCCGTTTCACCTTGACAAAGAGGGTGGGTCATGCGCTTTTCCGCGCGATTTTTACCGTGCGCCGAGGCGGCGATGCGAACCACTTTTTGCACTCCGCCAATCCGCCGATTCCACCCATTGGTCCCAGCCATCGAGGATATGCCATGCATCCCTACCGTTCCCATACCTGCGCCGCGCTTCGCAAGAGCGATACCGGCGCTACCGTTCGTCTTTCGGGCTGGGTGCACCGTGTCCGCGACCATGGCGGTCTGCTGTTCATCGATCTGCGCGACCATTACGGCCTGACCCAGATTGTCGCTGATCCGGATTCGCCAGCCTTCAAGACAGCCGAAAAAGTCCGCGGCGAGTGGGTGATCCGCATCGACGGTGTCGTCAAGGAACGCATGGCTGACACCATCAACACCAATCTCGGCACCGGAGAGATCGAAGTCTTCGCCCAGGAAATCGAAGTTCTGTCGGCAGCCAAGGAATTGCCACTTCCGGTCTTCGGCGAGCCTGACTATCCCGAAGATGTTCGGCTTAAATACCGATTCCTCGATCTGCGCCGCGAGACGCTTCACCGCAACATCGTCACGCGCACCAAGGTGATCGCCGACATGCGCAACCGGATGACCGAGATCGGTTTTGCCGAATACGCCACGCCGATCCTGACCGCCTCATCGCCCGAAGGCGCGCGCGACTTTCTGGTGCCGAGCCGCGTCCATCCCGGCCAGTTCTACGCCCTGCCGCAGGCGCCGCAGCAATACAAGCAGTTGTTGATGGTTGCCGGTTTCGACCGCTATTTCCAGATCGCGCCGTGCTTCCGCGATGAAGACCCGCGCGCCGACCGTCTGCCGGGCGAGTTCTACCAGCTCGATCTGGAAATGAGCTTCGTCACCCAGGAAGATGTCTGGGACACGATGGAGCCGGTGATGCGCGGTGTGTTTGAGCAGTTTGCCGAAGGCAAGCCGGTCACGCAGGAATTCCGCCGCATCCCCTATGACGAGGCGATCCGCACCTATGGAACGGACAAGCCCGACCTGAGAAACCCGATTGAAATGCAGGCCGTGACCGACCATTTCGCCGGATCCGGCTTCAAGGTGTTTGCCGGCATGATCGCCAACAACCCGAAGGTCGAGGTCTGGGCGATTCCAGCCAAGACCGGCGGCAGCCGCGCATTCTGTGACCGGATGAACTCTTGGGCGCAAGGCCAGGGTCAGCCGGGTCTGGGTTACATTTTCTGGCGCAAGGAAGGCGACAATCTCGAAGGCGCTGGACCGATTGCCAAGAACATCGGCCCAGAGCGCACCGAGGCGATCCGCATTCAGATGGGTCTGGAAGATGGTGATGCCTGCTTCTTTGCCGCCGGTGATCCGGCGAAATTCTCGCGGTTTGCAGGCGATGCCCGCACCCGCGCCGGAGAGGAACTCAAGCTTGTCGATGAGGCTCGGTTCGAGCTCTGCTGGATTGTCGATTTCCCGTTCTACGAATGGGACGAGGAGGCCAAGAAGGTCGAATTCGCCCACAACCCGTTCTCGATGCCCCAGGGCGGCATGGAAGCGCTTGATACCCAGGATCCATTGACGCTGAAGGCCTATCAGTACGATCTGGTCTGCAACGGCTTCGAGATCGCCTCCGGCTCGATCCGGAACCAGTCGCCCGAGCTGATGGTCAAGGCGTTCGAGAAGGTCGGTCTCAGCCAGGCCGATGTCGAAGAGCGTTTCGGCGGCCTCTACCGTGCGTTCCAGTATGGCGCGCCGCCGCATGGCGGCATGGCAGCTGGTGTTGACCGGGTGATCATGCTGATCGTCGGCGCCAAGAACCTGCGCGAAGTGGCGCTGTTCCCGATGAACCAGCAGGCGCAGGACCTGTTGATGGGCGCGCCTAGCCCGGCATCGCCAGCACAATTGCGCGATCTCGCGATCCGCCCGATTCCACCCAAGCCTGAATAGGCGCCATCGGAATCAAATCATCAAAAAGCCCGGGCAAACTTATGTTTCCCGGGCATTTTCTTGAGGTCTCGGTAAGTCCGAAGTTTCGCTCAGTCCTTGTCGTCGGTGCTGTCCGGCGCAATATCGAGCAGGTCTTTCTTCGGCGCAGCTGCAGCGGCCTTGGCCTTGCTTGGAGCTTTGGCTGCGGCCTTTGTTGTCTTGGCGGCAGGCGTTTCTGCCGGCTTTTTTTCCTGTGTGGCTTGATAGCGAATCATGCGGGCAATCCGATGCGTGTACGAGGGCGGCGATTGGCGCGGGAAGTGGGCGCCAAATCACTCATTGTCTGGGTTCATCCTGCGCTTGCAGCGACCAACAAGCAACATCGACCGCGCCGCAATACATCGTTTTGAGGCGGCGGCGAAGCGCCGCAGCCCGGATCAAAGATCGGGATCGCGGCGATCAGCCTTGCTTATTCCTTGCAGCAGAGCACGACCGGGTCGTTGGCGGTGACCTGCACATTAAGCAGATCCACCAGTGTTTTGGGATCACCCATACCAGCGCCCATGATCACCGGCACTGCAACCGGACTGGCTGGCTTGGCAGAGATGGTGATGTTGCCGGGATTGTCGAGATAGATATTGGTTGCGGCGGAAATCTGCTGCTGCAACGCCGGAATTCCCAGTTGCCCCAACATCAATGGCATCATGCCCTTGATCGCCATCCGCATCTGATCACCGCTCATGCCCTGCTGCTTGCCAGCAAAGGTCAGCGCCTTTTCAGTCACCGAAGCGTCATCAAACCGGACCGAGGCGGAGTTGAAGCTGAGTTGCTGCAGCATGCCCAGCATGGCAAATCCCATGGCCTGTTGGGCTGCTTCGGGGTCAGGATTGGCCGCCGCTGCCGCCTGCGCTTGCTGCATTGCCTTGATGAATTCCAGTGTGTAGCCGGAGATTTGCAACGACATCGCCAGTTGACCAATGTCATCCAGGCTGAGGGAATACTCGCGAAGGCTGAATGTGCCGGGCTCGACCTCCCAGACGCCGTCGAGCTTGAAGTCGCCGGTCAGTGTCGTGTAGCCGAGCTCGGTCAGGGCTTCCTTGGCTTTGGGGTCCTCAATCTGGCTCAGATCGATTGCTATGTCGGAACCATCCATCACCATGCTGACGCTGGTATCATCGTCGGCACGATCAACCTCCAAGGTCACTCCAGACATCGAAAAAACCTCTTTGCGGTCTTTCTGAACCCTGATTTTGCCTGTCGAAAATCCCTCGTAGAACATGATGTTGTCGATCGTGTCATAAACCGGCGCTGCCGGAATCGTGAGACCGGAGAGTTCCAGGTCGACTATCGTGACCCTGACGCCATCTTCGTTGACATCGATGTCCGAAAACAGGGTTTGCTCGACATAATAGCTGCCGTCATTCTCATCCTCGACACCTTCAAAGGTGATGTCACCGATCTCGACCGGTTTATCGCCCGGGGCCTCAAAACGCGCCGCTTTCAACACAACCGTATCGCCATCCGGCTCAATCGAGGCAAAACTCATTTTTGCGCCGCCCTGGCTGGCAACAGCGGCGACCTTGGTGGCGAAATCATCCGCGTCGAGCGCCAGCGCCGGAGCAGCTAAGGCCAGTGAGCCGAGAACGGAGGAAACAATAAGCTTTTGCATGAAGCGGGGATGGAAATTCATTTGACTGTCCTTTTAAGGGCCGAGCGGGTCCGGCTTGCCGGGCGGTATTCACGAATTCGCGTTAAAATCTACGGCGCAAACGCCGTGCAGTCCAGCTATGAGCATGGTTTAAGCGGCGGAAAAATGGCGCTTGAATCATTCCTCGTCAGAAACCGCTATCTTGGCCTGGCTTTGAAAAGCATTTGGGTCTTCAAGCTGTTGTGACGGTTCGTGCTCCATCGTCGTCATTCTGGACCGCAGGAACTGCCTCTCGCTCTCGTTGGCGCTGAGACCTATGGCGCGTTGATAACTCAACCGGGCCTCTGCAAACTGATCGGTTCGGCGCAGGAAGTCAGCCTTGGCCGCGTGAAAAGGCTGATAGCCGGAGAGGTCGAGTTCAATCGGCTCCAGCGCTGCCAGCGCCTTTTGCGCGTCGACCGAATAGGAAAGCGCTACGGCGCGATTGAGCAGATACACCGTGTTGGCTGACAGCTTGTGCATGGCATCAAAGAGCAGCACAATTTGCGCCCAGTCAGTGTCTGAGTGATTGGAGGCTTGAGCATGCAGCGCGCTGATCGCGGCCTGAATCTGAAACTGTCCGGCACGACCGCGCTTGAGCGCCTGGTCAAGCAGAGCGCACCCTTCTGAAATCTCGGATACTCGCCAGAGGCTGCGATCTTGGCACTCCAGCGCGACCAGACGGCCTTGGTCACCCAATCGCGCCGGCGCGCGAGAATTGTTGAGCAGCATCAGCGCCAGAAGTCCTTCGCATTCTGCATCACCGGGAACAAGCTCGAGCATCAGACGCGCCAATCGGGTGGCTTCAATGCACAAGTCCTGGCGCAATGGTTGGGGTCCTGCAGTGGTTGCGTAGCCCTCGTTGAAGGTGAGGTAGATCACTGACAACACCGAATTGAGCCGTTCGGTCCATTGCTCTGGTTCAGGAATCTCGAATGGGATACCTGCTTTGGTGATCTTGTGGCGGGCCCGCACCAGCCGTTGCGCCATGGTTTCCTCGTTGTCGATAAAGGCCCGGGCAATCTCGCGTGTGGTCAGCCCGCACAGGGTTCGCAGGGTCAACGCCAGCCGCGTCTTGGTTTCCAGCGCCGGATGGCAGCAGGTGAAGATCAGTCGCAATCGATCATCGGGAATGGCTGGCGGCTCGTCGCTGTCGGCGGTTTGGCGGTCGAGGTCAATCAGGAGGCCGTATTCTTCGGCTTTGCGGTGGAAATTCCGCGCCCGGCGGAACCGGTCGATGGACTTGCGGCGCGCCGTTTGCAGCACCCAGCCGGCGGGTGAGGCGGGCAGTCCGTTGCGCGCCCAATGCACCAGTGCCGATTCCATTGCCTCCTGAA
>Ga0163215_101689_pt1 | contig 10628 bp, 7 predicted proteins | sample SynspAceP_FD_185934 | JGI IMG/M metagenome (GOLD analysis project Ga0163215, IMG submission 185934) | Saline lake microbial communities from Ace Lake in Antarctica - Synechococcus sp. Ace-P (Hybrid Assembly) | ecosystem: Environmental > Aquatic > Non-marine Saline and Alkaline > Saline | place... | reverse complement strand
CTTCCGGCTCAGCATGGGCAAGGCGCTGGTGCCCTTCGTCTTTGCGTTTCAGCCGGCGCTGCTGCTGGTCACAGATAACTTCACCTGGACAGCATTCTTCCTCGCATTCAGCGGCACGGTGATGGGCATCTGGGCACTGGCAGCGGCTGTGTCCAACTGGCTCTTTGCGCCGCTTCGCTGGTATGAACGCGTTGCGCTGGTTCTGGCCGCCATCCTGCTGGTTGCGCCCGATTTGATCGCAACGGTGATCGGTCTCCTGCTCATGGCACCTATTGCGGCAAGGCAGTTGCTACAGAAGTACCGTGCAGCGCCAGGCTAGGTGCGTTTTTGTCGCAAACCGTAAGTTGGTCATGACAGGCGGCTTTCGTGCCGACCATCAGCCTGCCAGGATTTCGACTTGCACAGCAATCGAGGGACGCGGGTAATAGGCAAGCCGCGTCCTGATTGTGGACTGTCCTGTCACGGCCCCATTTCGGTCATTCATATAGAAAGAGACGGGAGACAGCTTCACGCCCAAACTGGCCGTGGAGCCTTGCGCATCAAGTGACCCAAATAGGTTTCAAGCCGGTCATCCAAGCGTTTTGCTCAGATCACGTGTGATCGCTCCAATCACGGCCCGCGCCGTCTCACCGCTCGGTCAGCACCGGCACGCTCCTGCGCAGGGATCAGCCCGGGCGTCTCTGCTCGGTCTTGTTGTCGCAGAACAGTGCGATCTTGTTGCCCTGAGGATCGCGGAGATAGCCCACATAGAAGTGCGCGCTGTACTCGGCCCGAAAGCCAGGCCCACCCTCGTCACGCCCGCCAGCAGCAAGCGCTGCCGCGTGAAGTTCACGCACGATGGCCTGGGTTGGTACCTGGAAAGCCACCATGGTGCCGTTGCCGGACGATGCCGATTGCCCGTTATAGGGTGGTTTGACGTAAAAATCCGGCGGTTCGTGGCCCTGATCACTCGTGATGGAGATCGAGTAGCTCAGTCCTTCCGGCGAGACATCCAGAGAGTAGCCGAGGCGCGGCAGGAATGCCGAATAGAACGTCTCGGCAAGCGGTATGTCGTCGGCACCGACTGTGACGTAGCCAATCATTGAACCTCTCCGTCGACCTAAATAGCCAATGCCGGTCGTGCCGTCTTACCGCTCCGTCAGCGCCGGCAGGCCCTTGCGTTCACCGACCATGTTCATGAAGCGGCGGAACAGATAGTGGCTGTCCTGCGGGCCGGGGGAGGCTTCGGGGTGATGCTGCACCGAAAACACCGGCTTGCCTGTCAATCGCAAACCGCAATTGGAGCCGTCAAACAGCGAGACATGGGTTTCCTCGACACCCTCGGGCAGGCTTTTGCCGTCCACCGCAAAGCCGTGGTTCATCGACACGATCTCGACCTTGCCGGTGGTGTAGTCCTTGACCGGGTGGTTGGCGCCGTGATGGCCCTGATGCATTTTTACGGTTTTGCCGCCCAGCGCCAGCGCTAGCATCTGGTGGCCAAGGCAGATGCCGAACAGCGGGGTTCCGCTGTCGATCAACTGGTTGATCACTGGCACGGCATATTTGCCGGTTTCGGCCGGATCGCCGGGACCGTTGGACAGGAACACGCCATCGGGCGCCATCGCCAGAATGTCCTCGGCGCTGGCGGTGGCCGGAACCACGGTGACCTTGCAGCCGAGGCCGTTAAACAGACGCAGAATGTTGCGCTTGACGCCATAATCCACAGCAACGATGTGCGCCACCGGCTCCCCGGTCCCGGGAAAACCCTCGTTCCAGCCCCAGGGGCCCTGGGTCCAGCTTGATGACTGGCCCGATGTGGCGTCCTTGGCCAGATCGAGGCCTTCGAGCCCGCTCCAGTCCTTTGCCAGCGCGGTCAGCGCTTCGATGTCGAAATTGCCGTTCGGATCATGCGAGATCACAGCATTGGGCGTGCCGTTTTCGCGGATCCAGGCGGTGAGCGCCCTTGTGTCTACGCCGGACAGGCCGATGACGCCGCGCGTTTTGAGCCATGCGTCGAAATGCCCGGCGGAGCGGTAGCTCGAGGGCTCGGTGATGTCGGCCTTGAAGATCGCGCCGACTGCGCCGATGCGGGCCGCCGGGGTCAGATCCTCGATGTCCTCGTCATTGGCGCCGATATTGCCGATATGCGGGAAGGTGAAGGTGACGATCTGTCCCAGATAGGAGGGATCGGTGAGGATCTCCTGATAGCCGGTCAACGCGGTGTTGAAGCAGACCTCGGCCTGCGCCGTGCCGGTGGCGCCAACGCCCTGGCCCTTGATGACGGTGCCATCGGCGAAAACCAGAACGGCGGTGGGCTTTGTCTCAGTCCATGGTTTTGTGGTCATGTCCACTCCGTTGACGGCTGCAAGGCCGCTTCATCGCAGGCAAGAGGCCCCTTGACGTTCAGCCGGGGCATCGCCATTTAAGTCACCGGAAGCCACACGCGGAAAAGCAGTTGCCGCGTTGGATGATATCGATCCGGTCATGCATCAGCCTTCAGATAAAGAAGCCGCTCGTCCGGGTCAATCAGCACTGTGGCGTGTACACCCCAATAATTTGCTTGAACAGGATGCTGTCCAAGGGGTAATCCTGTCCGTTCGAAAGTGCAGGCCAGAGGGTCATGCCGATGGATCTTGAATAAACTGCCGGAGAAAGTTTGATGATGCGGGAACGGTTTACCGAAACGCTGAAGGATGCCATTCGCGCCAAGGACACGCGTCGCATGTCGACATTGCGGCTGATCCAGGCTGCGATCAAGGATCGTGACATCGCCAATCGTGGCGCTGGCAAGGATCCCGTCAGCGATGACGACATCCTTCAGATTCTGACCAAGATGATCAAGCAGCGCGAAGAATCAGCGACCATCTATGAAGACAATGCCCGGTTGGAGCTTGCCCAGCAGGAGCGCGATGAAATCGTCATCATCCGCCAGTTCCTGCCTAAGCAGCTGCCGGAAGAAGAAGTGCGCCAGCTCTGCGCCTCGGTGATCAACGAGACCGGCGCTGCGGGCTTGCGTGACATGGGCAAATGCATGAACGTGCTCAAGGAACGCTATCCCGGCCAGATGGATTTTTCCAAGGCCTGCGGCATGGTCAAGGGCCTGCTGCAGTAGGCAGCGCTCAAATCCCGCCTGCATTTCCAGCTTTCACGATCCCGGTTCAGGCCGGGATCGTGGCATTTGTCACCCATTGTGGCGGGTGATGGCCGTTTGGCGAGCCGGTCACAGCGGTGCTCCGATTAAATTGCATGCCCGTGTGTATAGCGGGGAGTGACGCATCAAGGGCTTTGCCTCTGCGGCGCGCAGCTTCTATATAGAATGACCATTGAATAGAATGATCAGTCACCCAACCTCGCCAAGCGCCGGAGGCGCGCCAGATCTTGCGGTTTTCCCCGTCCTTTCTTGATGACATTCGCGACCGAGTTCCGATCTCGGACGTGATTGGCCGTCATGTGACCTGGGATCGCAAGAAAACCAACACATCGCGCGGTGACTGGTGGGCCTGCTGCCCGTTTCACGGCGAAAAATCCCCGAGCTTTCACTGCGAAGACAAGAAGGGCCGCTACCATTGCTTTGGCTGCGGTGTGTCGGGCGACCATTTCAAGTTTCTGACCGAGCTCGAAAGCCTGAATTTCCCCGAAGCCGTCGAGCGGGTTGCCGACATGGCCGGCATTTCGCTGCCTGCACCCGATCCGCAAGCCGCCCAGCGCGAGCGCCAGCGCGCCACGCTTGAAGACGTCATGGAGATGGCGGCGGCCTATTTCGAAGGCGAGCTGCAGGGCCCGCAAGGCGCCAAGGCGCGGGCCTATCTGCGTGATCGTGGCCTTTCGGGCCGCACCATCGCCGCCTTCCGTCTCGGCTACAGCAATGACAACCGCAGTGCGCTGAAGGAGCATCTGGCTTCGCGCGGCGTCGACCGCGAACACATCGAGGCCTGCGGGCTGGTGGTGCACGGGCCGGAAATCTCGGTGTCCTATGACCGGTTCCGTGACCGCATCATGTTCCCGATCCTGTCGTCGCGCGAGCGGGTCATTGCCTTTGGTGGCCGGGCGCTGTCGGAGGGCGCGCCGGCCAAATATCTCAATTCCAACGAGACCGAGCTCTTCCACAAGGGCAATGTGCTCTACAATTTCGCTCGCGCCCGCCGTGCCTGCGGCCAGGACGGCACGCTGATCGTGGTCGAAGGCTATATGGATGTGATCGCGCTGGCGCAGGCGGGCATCGACAATGTGGTCGCCCCTCTTGGCACCGCACTTGGCGAAAACCAGCTCAAGCTGATCTGGCGGATCACGCCGCAGCCGGTGCTGTGCTTTGACGGCGACGAGGCCGGTCAACGCGCCGCCAACCGGACGGTGGATCTGGCCCTGCCGCTGATCGGCGCCGGCCGCTCCTTGCGCATCGCGGTGTTGCCTGCGGGCAAGGACCCCGACGATCTGGTGCGCCAGGATGGCCGCGATCCATTCGATCAGGTGATCGCCTCGGCCCGGCCGCTGGCCGATGTGGTCTGGTCGCGCGAGGCAGGTGCCGGGGTGTTCGAAACGCCCGAAAGCCGCGCCGAACTTGAGGCCAAACTGAAGCAGACCACTGGGCTGATCGCTGACGAAAGCCTGCGCCGGCATTATCAGCAGGACATGCGCGACCGCATGCAGGCGTTTTTTGGCTACCGCAACCGCGAACAGGGCAAATCCGGCCGCGGCAATTATGGCCGCGAGGGCGGCGGCCGTGGCAATTTCGAGCGCGGTAATGGCAATGGCGGCGGGCGTCCGGGGCCGCAATCGGCGCGCGGTATGGTGGCAGTCTCCGAACGCTTGAGCCGCTCCGGTATGGTGCGCGGTCACGCCGAAATGCCGTCGCTGCGCGAAACCGTTTTGGTGATGACCGTCGCCAACCATCCGCAGATGCTGCATGACGAGTTCGACGAGCTGGCGGCCTTGGAATTTGAGGATAAAGGCCTGATGCGGGTCTGGCAGGTGATGCTCAACGCCGCGTCCGCCGGCGGACGGTTTGACCGCGAGCGGCTGTTTGCAGCGCTTGAGGCCGACGGGCAGGGCGCCTTTATCGCCCGGCTGGAAAGCCAGATCCGCAACGCCCGGATCTGGACGGCGACGGTGGAGGCGGCGTCCGAGGATGCGCGCGAGGGCTATATCCAGGCGCTGGGTCTGCACAAGCGCACCCGCGAACTGAAATGGCAAAAATCCGAGCTGGAGCGCGACATCGTTGAATGCGAGGACGCCGAGCAGAGCTACGCCATCATGGCCACCCTCGAACAGGTGCAGCTCGAAATCGTCCGGTTGGAAAACCAGGAAGCCATCATCGATGGTTTCGGCGTGCTCTCGGGCCGGGTCAAGAGCGGACGCGGCAGCAACGGCTGAACCCGATTCCGGCCCTCATTTCGACCGTCGGGACACATTGCATCAGTTGAATCTGAGTCGGGCACTTGCGAACTCAATTGTGGCTACTACATATGCAGTTCAGCGATGAAACCGAAATAACGGGCAATTTCACGCAAATTGCCGCAACTGCGGGCTTTTTCTCCATTAAGCCTTGACGGATGGGTTTTTTGTGGGAATCACCTGTTTGATACAATAGATGCGGGATCACGGGCTGGAGGGCGTCCGACGATCACGCAGTTTTCCGCGATCTTGGTGCCACGAGGCTCAAAGATATGCATGGTTAACAGGGAATTAAGTATCCATACGCCACAACAATCCGGATGATTCGCAATAGCAGCCTGCCACACCGGCGGGTCCGATGCGCCGATGAACAGGCGCCGAGCTGGCATCAACCGAATGAAATCCGGGGAAAGTGACTGCCCATGGCAACCAAGGTTAAAGAAGCAGCAGCAGACGAGACAGAAACCGAACGCGATGCCAGTGCCCCAGATGGGCCATTGCTCGACCTGTCGGATGACGCCGTCAAGAAAATGATCAAGACCTCGAAAAAACGAGGGTACGTGACCATGGACGAGCTCAACGCCGTGCTGCCGTCGGAAGAGGTGACCTCCGAGCAGATCGAGGACATTCTCTCGATGCTGTCGGACATGGGCATCAATGTCGTCGAGGAAGATGAAGCCAGCGACGACAAGGAAACCGAAGAAGAGACCGAAACGGAAGAGCCAAGCGAAGGCGGCGAAGTCGCCACCGCGTCCGGTACCGCCGTTGCCGCCACCAAGAAAAAAGAACCGACCGACCGCACTGATGACCCGGTGCGCATGTATCTGCGCGAAATGGGTTCGGTGGAGCTTCTGTCGCGCGAAGGCGAAATCGCCATCGCCAAGCGCATCGAGGCCGGCCGCGAAACCATGATCGCAGGGCTTTGCGAAAGCCCGCTGACCTTCCAGGCGATCATCATCTGGCGCGAGGAACTCAACGAGGGCGCCACGCTCTTGCGTGAGATCATCGATCTCGAGACCACCTATTCGGGTCCCGAAGCCAAGGCCGCACCGCAGTTCCAGAGCCCGGAAAAGATCGAGGCTGACCGCAAGGTCGCCGAGGAAAAGGAAAAGGTTCGCGCCGAAAAGGCCAAGTCCGACGACGTCACCAATGTTGGCGGCGAAAACCAGTATGAAGAGGACGAAGAGGACGACGACGAGAACAATCTCTCGCTCGCCGCCATGGAAGCCGAACTGCGTCCGCAGGTGATGGACACACTCGACATCATCGCCGAGACCTACAAGAAGCTGCGCAAGCTTCAGGACCAGCAGGTCGAAGCCCGCCTGACCGCCAGCGGCACGTTGTCGCCGGCCCAGGAGCGCCGCTACAAGGAACTCAAGGACGCGCTGATCACCTCGGTCAAGTCGCTGTCGCTGAACCAGAACCGCATCGACAGCCTGGTCGAGCAGCTTTACGACATCAACAAGCGTCTGGTTGCCAATGAAGGCAAGCTGTTGCGTCTGGCCGAGAGCTATGGCGTCAAGCGCGACGACTTTCTGGTGCAGTATTCCGGTGCCGAACTTGATCCCAACTGGATGAAGTCGATTGCCAATCTTTCGGCCAAGGGCTGGAAGGAATTTGCCAAGTCCGAAGCCAATGGCATTCGCGACATCCGCACCGAGATCCAGTTTCTGGCAACCGAAACCGGCATTTCGATCTCGGAATTCCGCCGCATCGTGCAGATGGTTCAGAAGGGCGAACGCGAAGCCCGCATTGCCAAGAAGGAAATGGTTGAGGCCAACCTCCGTCTGGTGATCTCAATTGCCAAGAAATACACCAACCGCGGCCTGCAGTTCCTCGATCTGATTCAGGAAGGCAATATCGGCCTGATGAAGGCGGTGGACAAGTTCGAATATCGCCGTGGTTACAAGTTCTCGACCTATGCCACCTGGTGGATTCGTCAGGCGATCACCCGTTCGATCGCCGACCAGGCCCGCACCATCCGTATCCCGGTGCACATGATCGAGACGATCAACAAGATCGTCCGCACATCGCGCCAGATGCTGCACGAGATTGGCCGCGAGCCGACGCCGGAAGAACTGGCCGAAAAGCTCGCCATGCCGCTCGAAAAGGTGCGCAAGGTGCTGAAGATCGCCAAGGAGCCGATCTCACTCGAAACCCCTGTGGGTGACGAGGAAGATTCGCATCTGGGTGATTTCATCGAGGACAAGAACGCCATCTTGCCGATCGATGCGGCCATTCAGGCCAATTTGCGCGAAACCACAACCCGCGTTCTGGCCTCGCTCACGCCCCGCGAAGAACGCGTGCTGCGCATGCGCTTCGGCATCGGCATGAACACCGACCACACGCTCGAAGAAGTCGGCCAGCAGTTCTCGGTCACCCGCGAACGTATTCGCCAGATCGAAGCCAAGGCGCTCAGAAAGCTCAAGCACCCGAGCCGGAGCCGCAAGCTGCGGTCATTCCTGGACAGCTAACAGCACAGCTCGGCTGTAACAATCCTGCGCGGGAAGGCTCTGTCTTCCCGCGCTTTTTTGTGGTCGCTCCGGCCCTCCGTGTCATGTAATTTTGTGCACAAGGCTGCTGATTGAACCATTGAACCTTGGATGCGTTGACCCACTTGCTAGGACGTGAATTGATCCGGATGTTGTGCATCAGCCTGCTTTGCGAAATGAGGTTTTAATGTTGCCATTTGATCCAGCCACCCACCTGCCTTTTGCCGTTTCCGCCAAGGAGATCGGCGCCTTGTTCGACGCGGCGCTCGACGGTGTTGTCGGCATGGATGCGGATGGCTTCGTGATCGCCTGGAACTGGCAGGCGGAAACGGTGTTTGGCTGGTCGCGCGAGGAGGCAATCGGACAGGAGCTGGCGGAGCTGATTATTCCTCCCGCTTATCGCGACAAGCACCGTAACGGCATGGCGCACTATCTCGAAAGCGGTGAGGGCCCGGTTCTCAACACGCGCATCAGGATCAGTGCGATCAACCGGGATGGGGCCGAGTTCCCGGTGGAATTGTCGATCATTCCCATAGCGACCGAGGGGCGGCCGCTGTTTTACGGATTTCTGCGCGACATCTCCCAGCAACTGGCACATGAACAACAAGCGGCGCGGGATCAGGCGCGCGACAAGGTACTGTTTGAGATTTCCCGGCTGGCGACCGACACCGGCGAATTCAAACTGCTGCTGCGCCGTTCGATCGAACTGATCTGCACCTTCACCGGAGCGGCGTGCGGCCATATCTACCTGCCTGAACCGGCGGTTAATCCGACTTTGCTGCGGGCGACCGGTATCTGGCATGTTCAGTCCGAAACGTATGCCGCCGTGCGCGACCATACCGAGGCGATGACGCTGAAACTTGGCGAGGGGCTGCCGGGCTCGGTCTGGGAGATGGGCGAGGCAATCTGGGTCCCGGACCTGTCAAAGCATGCGGGGTTCCAGCGCGCGGCGGAATTTGACCGCCTTGGGCTGAAATCCGGCTTCGGGTTCCCGATTCTGCATGGCAAGGAGCCGCTGGCGATCCTCGAGTTTTTCTGGCCGGAACTGCGCCAGCAGGATGACCATGTGCTGGAGACGATCGCCCGCATCGGCTCGCATCTCGGCCGGGTGATCGAACGGCATCGGGGCCATGAACAGGCCGATTTGCTGGCGCGGGAGCTTTCTCACCGGGTTGGCAATCTGATGTCGGTGGTGAGCGTGGTGTTTCAGCGCTCGATCCGGCATTCCACCTCCGTTCTGGACGTGGAGGAAAAATTCCTGCAACGGCTTCAGGCGCTCAAAAGCGCCCAGAACAGGCTGTCCGAGAGCGACTGGGAGGGCACGGATCTTCGTCAGCTCATCGAGGATGTGCTTGCGCCCTATTGCAGCGTTGAGGACAGGAATTGTATTCTGTCGGGGGAGGATGTTTTGCTCAACCCGAGCACGACGATGACCTTGTCGCTGGTGTTTCACGAGTTAGCGGTCAATGCGGCGAAATATGGCGCGCTAGCTGCGCCCGAAGGCAAGCTTGATCTGCGCTGGACCGCGAGTCGGTCCGATACCGGATCGACCTTGCTGCTGACCTGGCGGGAGGTGAACGGTCCCGCGGTGTCGGCGCCGCACCGCAAGGGATTTGGCAGCGAGCTGATCCTGCGGCTGGTGGAAAAGGGCATGCGCGGCCAGCTCGACACCAATTACGACCGCGATGGCCTGGTTGTTATGCTCCACATTCCGATCTGATGCTTGTAGGGTGACGTTGAACCCGGGTCATGAAAGAGAACTGCAGGCATTCCTTCACGGCACCAGAATATTCCTGCCGCGCGTTGCACCCTGAGCACGCGGTTTCACTGAGGCCATCCTATGCAAATCCTCCGCCCCTTCGACGACATTTTCGCCTTCTATGACGGTCGCACCGGCGATCCGGCGTCCGACACTTGGGTCGATGACGGCGCGTTGTCGCTCGGCATTGCCAGCTATGCGATTGTCAGCGGCACGGCGGCGCTGGTCTATGACACTCATGTCTCGCTCGACCATGCGCGCTTCATCCGCGATTATCTTGAAAATCTCGGCGTCAACGAAATCACCGTGCTGTTGAGCCATCATCATCTCGATCATGTTGCCGGCACGGAGATCTTTGCCGAATGTCCGGTCTGGTCGACTTCGAAAACCTTGCGGCATCTCGAGCGGCTGCAATCAAAGATCGAGAGCGGAACCCATCACGGCCCGCCGGCGATCAATCCGTTGATCCTGCCGGACCACACGTTTGAAGGCTCGATGCAGTTGCAAATCGGCGCGCTGACGCTGGATATTCTGGAGTTTGATATCCACAGCGACGACGAGGCGCTGATCTGGATAGCTGACCGAAAAATCCTGCTCGCCGGTGATGCGCTGGAAGACATGATCACCTATGTCGCAGAGCCGCAGAGCCTATCGGTGCATTACCGCGAGATCGATCGGCTCAAGGCTCTCGCGCCGCTCTCCATCCTGCCCAATCACGGTGATCCGTCGCGCATTGCCAGCGGCGGTTTTGGGCCCGGGCTGTGCGACGCCACCCAGTCCTATATTAACGACCTTCTCGACATCGCTGCGGGCACCACGCCGCAAGACACACCACTTGCGGAGTTGGTCGGCGGCTGGCTGCGATCTGGCGACATCATCTGGTTTGCTGGCTATGAGCGGGTCCACCGGCAAAATGTTGCCAAGGTGCTTGCGGCCCGGCGCGGCGCCGCCTGAACCGCCGGCATCGGCAGCCACCGGACCGGGACCCGATACCCCAGTCTCAATTG
>Ga0163215_101686_pt1 | contig 10641 bp, 9 predicted proteins | sample SynspAceP_FD_185934 | JGI IMG/M metagenome (GOLD analysis project Ga0163215, IMG submission 185934) | Saline lake microbial communities from Ace Lake in Antarctica - Synechococcus sp. Ace-P (Hybrid Assembly) | ecosystem: Environmental > Aquatic > Non-marine Saline and Alkaline > Saline | place... | reverse complement strand
GTCGTGCGCACCGCGCTGCAAGCCGCAGCATCGGTCGCTGGCCTGCTGATCACCACCGAAGCTATGGTTGCTGATCGTCCGTCGAAAGACAGCGGCAACGGCGGCGACATGGGCGGCATGGGCGGAATGGGCGGCATGATGTAAAAACCGTTTTGAGGGCAGTGCCCCAAAACGGTTCTGGTTGGGGTTGGCAGTGTTTTGCAAGCAAATCATGAGCCCCCCCACATGGCGCTATGGTGCAATACATCGTCCATCCGGCGGGTGACGCCAGTCGTTGCACCCGATCCAGACAAAAATGGCGGTCCCATGCGGGGCCGCCATTTTTTATCCCGTCACAGGGCACTGTCAGAGGAACTCTTCTTGAGGCGGGCAGGGCGGTTTCGTAGCGTTTGCGGATGATAAAACGTTCCGCTGTTGATTTCCGGGGCGAATTGACCCATTTTTTATTTCGCGTTGACCCCTTTGGCTTATGATAACCTCATGGAAAATATGCGGAATTAATGACATCTGGTGGATCACGACGTTTCGGAAAACTGGGTCAATTTCTCGTACAATTCAACAAGGAAATCCCTGACCTTTCGTTGGGCTTTCGCTACTAAACACTCATCGTGCTAAAGGCAAAATAGCCATCCGCGATGTTCTGCGCATTGTGGCCAGTCGACGCAGAAACGCGACGATAAAGATGGCGGTGAGGATCAGGACAATCGTCGCGGCCGGAGCACTGTCGATGAAGAAGCTGACGTAGGTGCCGGTCAACATTGCGAAGACACAAACAGTGACCGAGACAATTAGCATTTTATCAAAACTGCGCACTGTCAGGAATGCTATGGCCCCCGGTGTAACCAACAGACCCACTGCGAGAATGAGGCCGACGGACGACAGGGTCGAAACAATGGTCAGCGACAGGATCGTCAGTAAGCCGTAGTGCAACACGTTTGTCCGCAGACCGGATGCCTGCGCTTGCGCCGGGTCGAACGCATGCAGCAGCAGATCTTTCCACTTAAGAACCAGCAGCGTCGTAACGCAAAACGCAATGATGCCAGATGTCCACAGATCGCTCGAGCCAACGCCCAGCATGTTTCCAAACAGAATGTGGTCGAGGTGCTCATTTGTCGTAATGGATGTGTACATGATGATGCCCACTGCAAACATGCCAGAGAACACGACGCCCATAACTGTGTCCTGCTTGACCCGGCTGTTATGCGACAGAAAGCCGGTCGCCAACGCACAGGTCATGCCCGCGACAAAGGCTCCAACAATCAACGGCAAGCCGAGGATCCACGCGAGCACGATGCCGGGCAGTGTGGCGTGGCTGACAGCATCACCCATCAGCGCCCAGCCCTTCAACACTAGAAAGCATGACAATAGCGCCGTGGGTGGCGCAACGAACAGACAGATCCAGAACGCGTTCTGCATGAACGGGAATTGGAACGGTTGCAGCAAGGTGTCGATCACGCGCGGACCTCCTATTGTGTCAAGGATGAGCTGGCTGACGGCCCACGCTCCAGTGCTTGTGCGGCCTTGCGCCGCGCGGCCAGCATCCCGTGTTTGGGCGCAAAAACGAAAGCAATCAGGAAGATGATAGTTTGCAGCGTGACAATCACCCCGCCGGTGGCTCCGTCGAGAAAGTAGCTGGCGTAGGCACCCAGAAAGCTGGTGATCGTACCGATCAGAACCGAGACGACGATCAGGCGCGGAAAACGGTCGCACAGCAAATACGCTGTAGCGCCGGGTGTGACGACCAGTGCGATGACCAGAAACGCTCCCACGGTGATCATTGCAGCGACGATCGCTGCGGCCAGCAAGGCGAAGTAAACGGCTTTCAGCAGCTCAGGTCGCAAACCGATCGTCCGTGCGTGGTTCTCGTCAAAGAACACCACCATCAGATCCTTCCATTTGGCCAGGAGTACGACAAGCGCCGTGAAGCCAATGATCGCAAGTTGCAGCGTGTCTCCGGGCGTGATCGCCAGAATGTTGCCCATGATTATCGTCTGGATGCTGACCGACATCGGCGACAGTGACACCATGAACAGGCCCAACCCAAAGAAAGAGGTGAATATGATGCCGATGATCACGTCGATCTTGAGGCCTGAGCGCTCGGACAGGAACAGCATCGAAGCTGCCGCAAGACCACCAGCGACGAACGCGCCAAGCGCGAAGGGAAAACCGAAGATATAGGCCGCAGCCACGCCAGGCACGACCGAATGGGATAAGGCATCACCGATCAACGACCAGCCTTTCAGCATCAAATAGCACGAGAGAAACGCGCATACGCCGCCAACCAACGAAGAGACCCACATGGCGTTAAACATGTAGCCGTAGGAGAATGGCTCGAGCAGGGTCTCAATCATCCCTGTTTCCCTTCCTCATCCGATGGCCTGTCCAGTGCTTGCTCGTGGCCCCTGTCGCGCAGGACGCGGTCGGCCGCGGGCAAAGTCGAGCGCTTCTCGCCGTATTGAACAAATGGGCGTTCATCGTCGCTGATGATCGTTACCTCGCGACTATCGTTGTCATCATGAAGGTCTCGGCCGCCCAGCGTGAAGTGCCGCAGCACCCCGCCGAACGCGCGTTCCAGTTTGTCGCGGGTAAATGTCGTTTCCGTCAGGCCGTAGTCCAGTACGGTGCCTTTGACCAAAACGGCACGGTCGCAAAACTCCGGCACCGAGCCGAGGTTGTGAGTCGACACCAGCATCACTCGCCCCTCCTCTTTCAGCTCACGCAGCAGGGCAATGATCTGTTCCTCCGTCTTGACATCGACGCCGGTGAAGGGCTCGTCCAGCAGGATCAACTGACCGTCTTGTGCCAGCGATCGGGCTAGGAACACGCGCTTGCGCTGACCACCTGACAATTCACCGATCTGGCGTTTACGAAAATCCGACATGCCAACACGGCCGAGCGCAGCATCTACCGCTGCGTGATCTAGTTTCGATGCGCGTCGCAGAAACCCCATGTGCCCGTAGCGGCCCATCATCACGACATCTTCGACCAGCACGGGGAAAGCCCAGTCGACTTCCTCGGATTGGGGGACGTAAGCAACCAGGTTAGCAGCCAGCGCTTCCTTGACCGTTTTTCCCAGTAGCCTGATCTCACCGCGTGCAGCGGGAACAAAGCCCATGATCGCTTTGAAGAGCGTAGATTTGCCGGCGCCGTTTATGCCGACCAGCGCCGTGATCGTACCGCGCGGGATCTCAAAACTGGCATCATGTAGAGCCGTGTGCCCGTTGCGATAGGTCACTGTCACATCACGCACCATGATGCCGCCAGCGGGACCGTCTGCCGCAGTGTCGTCTACCATCTTTTGGGATTGATCTCGCATTTCGATATCCTTTGGATCGGTTGAGACAGCGTCGGAACGAAGGTTGACCGCGACGGATAACGCTCCGCAGCGGCCAATGGGATCCAGCACGGCGCGGCTGGTCAGTCTGTCTGGGATGATAACGCATCCGCAATAGTCTGCGCATCAATACGCAGCAGATCGAGATAGGTTGGCACGGGGCCGTCAGCCTCGGTCAAGCTATCGACATAAAGCATGCCGCCATAAGTTGCGCCTGTTTCACGGGCCACCTGCTCCGCTGGGGCCTGGTTTACCGTCGACTCGCAAAACACTGCTTGGATGTTGTTGTCTCGCACGCCGTCAATAACCTTGCGTACCTGTTGCGGCGTACCAGTCCTATCCGCATTGATCGGCCAGAGATACAGTTCTTTGAGCCCAAAATCTTTGGCAAGGTAGCTGAACGCACCCTCACAGGACACCAGCCACCGGTCCTCCTCGGGCAATGCTAAAATACGCTCCCGTAGGGGCCCGACGGTGTCGCGGATCTGCTGTTTGTAGGTTTCAGCATTGGCCGCGTAGACGTCTGCATTGTCGGAATCGTATTTGGACAGCGCGTCGCGAATATTGTCGACATAGATAATCGCATTATCGAGGCCCATCCAGCCGTGTGGGTTTGGCTTGCCCCCATACTCGCCTTCAGCGATCGACATAGGCTCAATCCCATCGGTCAGGACCGCCGACGGCATATCGCCAAGATTGTTGATGAATTGCTCAAACCAGAGTTCGAGATTCATACCGTTGTAAAGAATTAGATCTCCTTCACTGGCCCGTACAATGTCCTGCGGCGTCGGCTGATAGCCATGAATCTCAGCGCCCGGCTTGGTGATCGAAACGACCTCTGCCACATCCCCCGCTACGTTCTGTGCCATATCCTGCAAAATAGTAAATGTTGTGACGACTTTAAACTTCTTATCAGCGTCTTGGGCGCTCGCCTGCATGGTCAACAGGAATGGTGATGCAATAATCACGGCACAAGCAGCGGATCGGAGGGCAAATCGGGGCATAGATGACTCCTGGTCGGTGGCATGCTTCATGTAAATGAGAAGCAGTCGCAAAAGTCAACAATAATGAGAATGATTTGCAAGTTGTTGCCACCGGCAATTGTCAGCGATAGAGTTTTTGCATGATGACCGAGCCAAATTCAGAAGAATTGTCCACCGATCCTGCACAGATACTGCGCGAGGCAGGGTTGCGCGCGACGCAACAACGCACGTCTGTTCTAACAATTCTCGCAGCTACAACGGATCACCCGACTGTCGACGATGTCTACGACAAGGCACGACAGCTCGATGATACGGTCTCCATCGCTACGATATACCGCACAATGTTGTTGCTAGAGACAGCGGGACTGATCCGGAAGCTGACCTTTGACGATGCACCCGCACGCTACGAGATGACCCCAAACCGGGATCATGATCATCTCATCGATATCGACACGGGAGAACTGATTGAAATACCCGGCCGCGAAATGTCCGAGCTGCGCGCCCGTATCGTAAATGATCTTGGGTATGATGTCGTCAGCCAGCATACGATCCTGCGCGGCCGGCGGACGCAGTAAGAAACACTAGCTATACTCCACAGCAATACGGCTATTGGCCTACGACGTAATCCTGTTTTGTTAAATTGTGCGAGAAATTGACCCAGTTTCCGAAACGTCGCGACCCACCAGCTGTCATTAATTCCGCAAATTTTCCATGAGGTTATTATAGGCTAGAGTGGTCAACCCGAAATGAAAAAATGGGTTAGTTCGATCCGGAAATCAACATCGGGATCACAACCTCATCAAGATGCCGCTTGACGTTCGGCTGTGGCGGGTCACGCCGGATACAAGCGGCAAAATGCGCGCCGAAACGATTGTCCCAAAGCCGGATTGTTTCGCGTCCCATAATCATGCCACGCTCGGCAAGCAGATCCTCGACATCTGCCGTGCTCAGCGAGAACCGATGATAAGCCCAGACCCCGTATGCGGTTATCTCACGAGGGTGGCAAAAGCCTTTCAGGCGCGGCATTGACGCTGGTACTTTCATGTTCCACCCCGTAGCCAAATCGGTGGGGCCAAACAATTTGGCAATGCCGCTTGTATGGCTATTATCAACCTTGGTTTGGCGCATGACTGCTACAGCCATCACAGCCCATGTTTGGCCTCACGCATTAATTCCATCATTCAGTGCCTGCCAGCTTAACTCTCCAGCATAACGGTGTGTCATTTGGCCTTTTTCGTTCACCAAAAACAGATGTAGCCAGCGGTTTTCAAACAAGGCTTTTAGGTCATGGTTCCGCGCGAGAACATTCGACACAGCCTCGGCAGGGGCTTCAACACAAACCGACATCCGAAGGGGTTCATGAATAAACCTCGACCCGTCATATACTGATTGCCATGGTAGTCCCGTGCGCAGATTGCCGCCATTGCCTTCCACTACGCCGATGCCGCCCGTGACATTGTGCAGCAGCTTATTTCCTGCCCCAAAGATGTCCGGAGCTACCACGGAGCCGTAGTACTGCAAACTAATCCAGCTCGCGACCACCACAGGTGCTGTCAAGATAAGCTCAAGTACACCGAACCCGTCATCCTTTTCCCATTCGTAATCATGCAAAAAAGCGCGGCCACCCAAGGGTTTGCCCCGTGTCCGGTCACGCGGTGCCGCGATGAACGCGCTGCATCCTGCCAGCGCCCATTCGGGACGGGTTTCGGCCCAATCGTTGCTACGCGATTTGAAACTGGTATCACCATCTGCGCGCGGCAGGCGCAAGGCCCGCTCTGTTCTGGTGATTTTGCCCGCTGATGCAAGGAGGGCTTTAGTGGTTTGGACAACGGATCTTAGACCCGCCTGACCCTGATCTGCGTCAAACAATGTGACAGCGTCCGTGGTGGTGTCGTGAAGTCCGGCCATGAACACCGTGTCCGTAGGAATAGTGATCCCGCCGGTTGCAAGCCCTACACGGACTTCTGGGTTATTCAACATCTCCGCCAGAAGCCGCGCGTTCACGTCGCCCTTGTAACCACCGCAGGCCCCACAATGCAGCGCACTTTCGTGCGGGTTGTTCACCACACTCGCTCCGTGACCCAGCAGCAGGACGAGCGGCGCAAAATTATCGGTCAGTGACATTGCACGCAAGATTTTGCCCGCAGCAGCAATGCGATCCGGCATGGCGAAACTCTCACCGAAATGCGGTTGTGGTGAGGGTTTTTGCGCCGAATGCGGCAAGCCCAGAGCGTCGCGTGTCAGTTTCGCGGCATAGACAGGGCCCGTCGCTTCCACAAATGCGAACGACGAGACAGCCGCAAGTTTAAACCGCCCCCATGCACGTTCTGCGCGCGCCTCAAAGCGGCTGGATTGGTCAGCGTCTGCATTCTGCGAATTTGTTGACGTACTTTTAAGCGCAGGAGACAAAAGCACTGGTAGCCGCGCTTCTTCGACATCAGAGGCAAAATCACTGTGGGCGAGTGTAAGCCCGAAGAAACCGGCAAAGCCTAATGTCCGAACGGATGAGTCAAGGCCTTCTAGTGCGCGCCGGAACACTTCGGAACGGACATCAATACAGAATGCAGCCTGAAGGGATGGCCGCCCCTCTGCATGGGTTTGACCTTGTCCCCGCATAATGTCCGCAAGTTGACGCTGCGAGGCGCGTTCACTTGCCTCTTGCAAAATACCGGCGGAAATTTGGACAGGTGATGGCATTGGTGGGGTGATATGAACCTTGCAAACTTGACGCCACTTTGAAGTAATTGCGGGTGCATATTGAAGCAGTAATGCTTGTTCCCAAACAAGCCGGATTGTCAAAAGATCAGTCGTTATCGTATCTGTTTCCCCGCCGAGCTCGGCCCGCCACAGCCTGTAACGCCCGGTTTGGGACCAGCCTCCCATGCCCAAAAGTAACTGATGGAAATATGTCACCGACACATCGGGCGTCACGCCAAGCGCATCACACGCCAGCGACAATGCTGTTCTTGAGCGGGTAGGCAACGCGGCGACACTGTGCGCAAACCCTGACAGTCCTGCGATTTCGGGCGTCAGGTCGCGGCTGGCGAACACCTGCCAGCTTTCAAACGCATCGCGTCTGGGTGTGACCTGCCACAAGGCTTGTCCTTGATCAAAATACCCCGATGCCCATGCACCAATCCGGTCGGCGATAAGCCCGGGCCAATCGACGCCTGACGCCTCTTTCGCCAAATCGGCAATAGTGGGCAGGGATTGAGGCTTCTCATCAGGTGCTTTTGCAAAGGCTTTCAGAGCCGCAAGGTTTTCGGGGGCACCCGAAGGGCATGCATGAAGTGCGCCCAGTAAATCCGCATCCGTGATTGTCCCATCTGCAATGCGTGTCTGATACCAGTCGTTTGGCATCGTCACGGTGATGCCTGCAATGCGGCCCAGCACCGCCGACACATCGGCTAGCGTTTTGTTGGTCTGTCCGAGGAAAGGATTTACCGCAACGGAGGAGGATAGCGGCCAAAGCGGCGGAATCGTTCGGCTGGAGGCGTCAGATGCCGCGATCAATTCAAGATGTGCGCCGGAAAATCCGGCATGTGATTGCGCCCTCATGATTTTGATCCTGAATCTGTCATTTTTCGTGACCAGCCGCGTAGTAGGCGGTCCTCTATTGCGTTGATGTAGAACCCGTTGCTCAGGTGAACCCGCAGCCCCTGCGCCGCTGGATGATGCGACCAGAGCGGTAGCGTGGATTGGGCCAATGCCACAGCGCCAAAGCTGAAAAGCGCAAGCAGGATGAGTGCCCATTCAAGCGGCCCTGCTGCCGGTGTGGGGGGCAGCGTGCCTGCGGTCAGCCATTCGGACCCGCGTTGCAATGCAAGATATGCAACCGTGGCAACCACCGACATCAAAGCGGTCCTGCGTGTCAGCGCACGCGGGGCGGCATCGGCCAGACCCTGTGCCAGGAGATAGGCTACGCCAAAGATCAGGATGGCCCCCAATGCCACCGCCTGTGGTGATTTGGACCCGAACCCAATAAGCGCCCCGGACGTTAGATAGATCACAGCGTAAATCGCAATCGCCAAACCGAAGGCCCGCGCAACAGCGCCCAGATCCGGCACGGCCACGGGTCCCGGCTTGCGCGTCGCTGTGACCCGCGCCACAGCCCCCCCAGCAGAAAGAAATGAATGGGCCTTGTAGAGGGAATGGGCCACGATATGCAGCAGGGCCAACGGAAACAACGCCAAGCCACATTGTAAGATCATGAACCCCATTTGTGACACGGTTGACCACGCAAGCGAAACCTTCACCGATGGCTGGGTCAACATAACTACGCCGCCGAAAAGCGCTGTGAACCCGCCGATGCCCACCAAGATCGCCATCACCAAGGGCGACAACAACATGACATCGGCAAACCGGATCAGCAGAAATCCCCCGCCGTTGACCACACCGGCGTGCAGCAACGCCGAGACGGGAGTTGGGGCTTCCATCACTTCGGTTAGCCATCCGTGGGTGGGGAATTGTGCAGACTTGAGCACAGCCGCAAGCGCCATAAATGCCGCCGCAGTTATCGCAAACCCGCCGCCAGTCCCCAAACGTGCAGCCGTTAGTATCTCTGATATTTGTGTCGTGCTATATGCTGAGATGAGCAAAGCTGTGGCGGCAATGAGTGCCACGTCGCCCAAGCGTGCAGTAACAAATTTCTTGTAAGCCGCCCGCTGTGCCGCGACGCGTCCCGGATAGAACAACAGCAATTGGTGCAGTGCGAGACTTGTCGCAATCCACGCACCTGAGAACTGTACGATATTGCCCGATTGCACCATTAGAACGATGGCCGCGAGCGTCGCCATAAGCCATTTTGTAAAGGTCGTCTGCCGCGCTTCGCCGTCCAGATATGTCCGCGCATAGCGCACTACCACCCAACCGATAAACGTCACAAGCAGGAGCATCGTGACACTCAGCACATCAATTCTCGCAGAGAACCCGATACCCGCAAATCCTAACAGCGGGCTGTCGCCTGCGCCTTTCCAAACCAGAATCAGAAGTGAAACGCCCGCGATGAACAGCGCAGACAGCGCTGCATATTCACCTGTGCGCGCTGCCAAACGTGCTTGCGTGTTAGGGCGCAGTATGAGCCACGTTGCGGTGCATATAAGGCTGGCTGCGGAAAGAAATGGCATGAGGTAGATCAGCATGGCGGACTCCCGGGGTGGTGGTGCGGTCAGGGTCTGATAAACAGCGCGGTGTATTTATAAAAATACATTGTTCGCAACGCATCGTTCTCTTAAAGTGAATGATATGAATTACAATCATTTGCGATATTTCTGGGAAGTCGCCCGAGATGGGAATCTCACACGGACCGCCGCACGGCTAAATCTGTCGCAATCCGCCGTTTCCGTGCAGATCCGTAAACTTGAGGACCGGCTCGGCCAAGCTGTTTTCGAGCGACGTGGGCGACAACTCCATCTGACCGAAGCAGGGCGAATCGCACTTGATTACGCCGATACGATCTTCGGGGCGGGTCAAGAATTACTGGCGACGCTGCAACAAACCGGCAGTCCACGGCAGGTATTGCGTGTTGGTGCGCTCGCCACCTTGTCGCGCAACTTCCAGATAGAATTTCTACGCCCGCTTTTGGGTAAGCCTGATATCGAATTGGTCTTGCGCTCTGGCACGTCTATCGAGCTATTACAGGGATTAGAAACACTTAGCCTTGATGTTGTGCTGACCAATCGTGCACCTGCATCGGATGCGCTAATGTCTTTTATGGTGCACCCGGTGTCGCAACAGCCCGTTAGTATCATTGGCGCGCCCGACCGTATCAATGCCTGCAAAAACTTAACCGATTTGTTGACGGCGAATCCGATCATCGTCCCCACATCAGAAAGCCCGATTAGGGTAGGATTTGACACGCTGTGCGCGCGGTTGGGGGTAAGGCCGCTCTTTGCTGCCGAAGTTGATGACATGGCGATGATGCGGCTACTCGCGCGTGAAAATATAGGCTTGGCTTTGCTGCCTCCGATTGTGGTCAAGAACGAATTAGAAACAGGAAGCTTGCAAGAGGCGGACCATCACATAGGTCTTTTCGAGGCATTTCAAGCTGTCACCGTAAAACGAAAATTTCCGAATCCTTTGCTCGCGATGCTATTCGAACGACCAATCATCTAGGCTCTTGACGGCATTGCAAAGTTGTTGGCCGCGTGTCGTAGGTGTTGCAGATCTGTAAATTACGCCACCATCTCGATGGTGTATTCTGCCCATAGGCTGAACGCGTCAGCTCGGGCGTGGCGGTATGAGTTTGCGGTGAGTTGAAATCGGCGGGGACGGAAAATCAGGTTGATCTGATCGTGAGCGGATAGAAATCTCTGAGCCTGCCGA
>Ga0163215_101684_pt1 | contig 10654 bp, 10 predicted proteins | sample SynspAceP_FD_185934 | JGI IMG/M metagenome (GOLD analysis project Ga0163215, IMG submission 185934) | Saline lake microbial communities from Ace Lake in Antarctica - Synechococcus sp. Ace-P (Hybrid Assembly) | ecosystem: Environmental > Aquatic > Non-marine Saline and Alkaline > Saline | place... | reverse complement strand
CAGATGGTTTCATCTTGCAGTGCTTCCAAGGCAACCCACACCACGCGCCGTCCTCGCCGCAGCAGTAGGAATCCTGCCGGTTGGACCATGTGCATAGCTAATGCGAATTGAGCCTTCTTTTAAATGTGTGATGCTTTTCGGCATGGGCTTTATTCTCGATAGCGAAGAAGCGGACGCGCTAGGCGAACAAAATATAATACGCCCGTTTGTTCGTGGTCGCGATATGGCTCAACTTGCGCGTGACAGCTATGTTATCGACACTTACGGACTATCCGAAGATCAGTTGCGAAGGTCTTTTCCCAACATCTACCAATGGCTACGCGACCGAGTGAAGCCAGAAAGGGATGAGAAACCAACGGGAAAACTTAAAGAAAAGTGGTGGTTGTTTGGCGCTGAAGGAACAAACATGCGCCGTTCTTGGCAAGGGTTAAAGGAGGTTATCTGCACACCGCGAACCGCTAGGCACCGTTATTTTTCAATGGTTCCTACCCTGAAGCTGGTCGAAAGCGAAGTGATAGCTATAGGAAGTGACGACTATTATTTACTGGGAATACTTTCTTCGCATCAACATGTTGCATGGTCATTGGCTGCGGGCACCAGACTAGGCATTGGCAATGACCCACGATACAACAACTCGCTTTGCTTCGACCCCTTCCCCTTCCCCGACCCGACCGAGGCGCAGAAAACGCGTCTCCGCAGCCTTGGCGAACAACTCGACGCGCATCGCAAGGCGCAACAGGCGGCCCATCCAAAACTGACCCTCACCAATATGTATAACGTGCTGGAAAAACTCCGCGCGAATGAGCGGATCGAGGGGCGCGACCGCGAGATCTATGACCAAGGGCTGGTCGGCATCCTGCGCGATCTGCATGACCGGATTGATACCGCCGTGGCCGACGCCTACGGCTGGCCCGCCACCCTGTCGGATGACGAGATCCTGCACCGTCTGGTCGACCTCAACCGCGAAAGGGTGGCCGAGGAAGCACGCGGGCAGGTCCGCTGGCTGCGCCCCGACTACCAGAACCCTGCCGGTCTTGTGGCCACAGCCAAGGGCGAACAGGGCGCGATGGACCTTGGCCCCAAGGACAGCACCGCCAAAACCCCGTGGCCCAAATCCCTGCCCGAACAGATCGCCGCCGTGCAGCACGCGCTGTCGGACCTTGGCACCGCCACCCCCGAACAGATCGCCCGCCAGTTCCAGCGCACTCAGGCCAGATCGGTGAAACCGCTGCTGGAAAGCCTGACCGTGGTCGGCATGGCCCGCCTGATCGACGGTGGCCGCTTTGCCGCCTGACCCGCAGGGCGCAAGGCCGCGATGTCCAGACCGGTGACGGCGCTGTTGCGGGCATCACCCCGCAGCAGCGGCATGGATCTGACGCACCAGCGCCTCGATCGCGGGATCGGGTTCATCCTTGTTGGGCAATAACAACCCGTAGCGCCCGATGAATCCGGCCAGCGGCACAGTGACTTCAGCAATCAGGCCGGTTTCGATATAGAACCGCGCCACCGAACGCGGCAACACCGCCAGCAAGGCGCTGCGGCTGATCATCACCGTGGTCATCAGCATCGAGGCCGTTTCCACCCTGTTGATAGGCAAGGCAAGCCCCGCCCGCGCAAAGGCCAGCTCGATCGAGGTCCGCATCGGGCTGGGCCGGGGTTGCAGTATCCATTCGTATTGCTGAAGGGTTTGCAGCGACAAATCAGGCTTGCCCACCAGCGGGTGCTGCGCAGCCGCAACGATGGACAACTCCTCCAGCCACAGCGGCTCGAACCGGATGTTGCCCATGTCCAGATGCTCGACCGGACGCCCGATGGCCAGATCAAGCTGCCCTTCGTTCATCGCGTCGATCAGGTGGTCGGATGTCGATACGGTCAGATTGACCAGCGGCCCAGCGCCAGCGCCCGCGCCTGTCACTGCGGTGAAAACCCGTGTCAGGACTTCTGGCACCGCCTCCATGATCGCGCCAAGCCGGACCGTGCCCAACTCGCCCCGCGCCATGGCATCGACCTGCGCTTTCAGGCGGGCGGTTTCCGACAGGATGGTGCGGGCATGACGCGCCACGGCCAGACCGATGGCTGTCGGCTCCATCCCCTTGCCGCCCCGCAGGAACAATTCGACGCCAAGCGTGCGCTCGACCTCCTTGAGCAGCTTGGTTGCCCCCGGTTGCGACAGGTTCAGATCGCGGGCCGAGGCATGCAGATTGCGTGTTTCGGTCAGGCTTGCGACCAGCGCAAGCTGCTTGAAGCGCAGGCGCGACAGGGTCGCCATGTCAAAACCGCTATGCACGCTAAACGTCCTTTGCAACGCCGGGCGCCGCACCTCTGGCAGGTCCGGGCCAGTCGCCCCTGAAGAACAGTCTAGCATTCGCATCAGTCGGAATTCGAGCCTTATCTTGAAGGATGTCCAAACCTGATCCGGCCCCATACGGGACCGGATTGTTTTACCGACCCCAACGCAGGACCAGCGGGTCCAGCGGGCGCAACAGGCTGATCATACGGCTACGGATATCAGGGTGCAGAGGTTCGATCGGATGGCGGCAATATTCCGACCCGATCACGCCGCCTTCGACCATCGCGGCCTTGCAGGACCGCCAGCCGCATTGCCGGTTTTCATGGTTCACCGCCGGAAGGATTCGCGCATAGCCCGCGACGGCGGCATCGATCCGGCCTGCATGGTAATCGGTGATCACCGGCTTGATCTGGTCGACGATCATCCCCGATGTCATCGACCCCGTGGCCCCTGCATCCAGATCCGCCAGAAGGGTGATCGCCTCTTCGCCGTCAAACGGCCCCTCGATGGCGTCCCCGCCTTCGGCGATCAGCGTGCGCAACTTGTTCGCGGCCTGCGGGCATTCGATCTTGAACAGCTTCACCATCTCGATCTCGCGCGCCATTCTGACCAGCAAAGGCACGGGCAGATCGACGCCGGACATCGGCGCGTCCTGTATCATGATGGGGATACCCACCTCGCCTACGGCCTGAAACTGCTCGAAGGTCTGCTTGGGCGATCCTTTCAGCGCCGCCCCGTGATAGGGCGGCATCATCATGACGATATCCGCGCCAAGATCCTTGGCAAGCTGTGCACGCTCGACCGCGATCCTTGTCGCGTAGTGGCTGATGGTGACGATCACCGGCACGCGGCCCGCCACATGTTCAAGGCAAAGCCGGGTCAGCATGTCGCGCTCGTCATCCGCGATCAGGAACTGTTCCGAGAAGTTGGCAAGGATGCAGATTCCATCCGCCCCCTGATCAATCAGGCAATCAAGGACGCGGCGCATCCCGTCCGTATCAATGGTGCCATCATCGTGAAACGGTGTCGGCGCGACGGGCCAGATTCCGGTGTATTTGGTCATGGTGCGACATAGCTCGTTTTGACATGGGTATAGAATTCACGGGCATAGCTGCCCTGTTCGCGTGGGCCGTGGCTGGAGCCTTTGCGCCCGCCGAAAGGCACGTGATAATCCACGCCCGCTGTGGGCAGATTGACCATCACCATCCCCACCTGTGCATGTCGGCGGAAGTGGCTGGCATGTTTCAGCGATGTGGTGCAGATGCCTGCGGACAGGCCGAATTCGGTATCATTGGCGGTGGCCAATGCCGCTTCATAATCCGCCACGCGGATCACGCTGGCGCAAGGGCCAAAGATTTCCTCGCGGCTACTGCGCATCGCGTTGGTCGCACCGGCAAAGATCGCAGGGCGCTGGAAATAGCCCTGCCCGTCCAGCGCCTCGCCGCCCATGACGTCGCAGCCCTCGTCTCGGGCCAAGGCGACATAGCGCAAGTTCTGTTCCAGCTGGCTTTGATCCACCACGGGGCCGATCTGTGTTGCTGGGTCCAGCGCATTACCGACCTTGAGAGCGGCGGTCTGCGCCGCCAGCTTGTCCAAGAACGCATCATGGATGCCATCTGTCACGATCAGCCGGGACGAAGCGGTGCAGCGCTGCCCGGTCGAGAAGAACGCCCCGTTCAGGCAGGCCCCGACCGCGACATCCAGATCGGCATCATCCAGCACGACCATGGGATTTTTGCCGCCCATTTCCATCTGGACCTTCTTGCCCGCCTCCATGCATTGCAGCCCGATCCGGCGGCCTGTGGCGACCGATCCGGTAAAGCTGATCGCGTCGATGCCGGGATGTTCGACCATGCGTGCGCCCACGCTACTGCCGCGCCCCATGACAAGGTTGAACACCCCGTCAGGACAGCCCGCGTCCTTGAGGATGTTGGCGATTTCCCACGCGCAACCCGGTGTCAGGTCGGCAGGTTTCAGGATCACGCAATTTCCATAAGCAAGCGCGGGGGCGGCCTTCCAGACCGGTATCGCGATAGGAAAATTCCACGGCGTGATCAGCCCGACAATGCCCAGCGGCTCACGTTCCACAAAGGCTTCGACACCAGTGCGGGTAGAGGCCACGATATCGCCTGTCAGGCGCAACGCCTCGCCCGCGAAAAAGCGGAAGATCTGGCCCGCGCGGGTGACTTCACCGACGCCTTCGGCCAGCGTCTTGCCCTCTTCGCGCGACAGAAGGCGACCCAACTCGTCCTTGCGGGCAAGGATGCGGGCGGCGGCACCTTCCAACACGTCATGGCGCAGTTGCGGGCTGGCCCAGGCCCAACCGGGAAAGGCTGCGCGGGCAGCATCCACCGCCGCATCGACGCTGGCTGCATCGCCGCGCGCGTATTGGCCGATGATGTCCCCGGTGTTCGAGGGGTTGATATTCGGCGCTGTATCGATACCGGCGACCCATTGGCCCCCGATCAGGTTGTGAAAACTGTCCATGGTCATTCCGTGATCTCGAAGTGGTGCAGGTGCTTGTCGGTGATCGTGATGCCCAAACCGGGTTTGGTGTCGTCAAGATCAATGAAGCCATCCACCGCATCGGGGTCGCCCTCGAAAATGTAGTAGAAAAGCTCGTTGCCGACCTCGACATCGAAAACAGGGAAATACTCGCTGATCGGGCAGTTCACGTTGGCCATGGTCAGATGGTAGTTATGCATCTGCCCGGCATGGGGGATCACAGGGACCTGAAACGCTTCGGCGATGGCGTTGATCTTTTGCGCGGCCGTAATGCCGCCCACACGGTTGGTGTCATATTGCAGCACACTGACCGCCCCTGTGCGGATCAGATCGGCGCAACCGATCACGGAAAACTCATGCTCGCCGCCCGAGATGGGCACGATGTTCATCGCGTTCAGTTCACGGTAGCCGTTCACATCATCCGCGATCACCGGCTCTTCCAGCCAGCGGGGTTCATACTTGGCCAGCTTCGGCAGCATCCGCTTGGTGTAGTCAAGGTTCCAGCCCATATAGCATTCCAGCATGATGTCGCGGTCCCAGCCGATCACCTCGCGCACGGCCTCGACCCGTTTCAGGTTCTCGCGCATGCCGGCCATGCCGTCCTTGGGACCAAAGCCAAAGCGCGTTTTGAAACCCTGATAGCCCGCGTCCACGGCCTCTTGCGCCTCGCGCTGCATTTCCTCGACAGAGGCCGCATAGAGCTTGGAGTAGTAGACAGGGATCTTTTCCTTGGTGCGCCCGCCTAGCAGCTTGAACACGGGCTTGCCCGTCAGCTTGCCCATCAGATCCCAGATCGCAATGTCGATCGCAGAGATCGCTGTCATGCCGATACCCTTGCGGCCCCATGCATGGCTGCGGCGATACATCTTTTCCCAGATATAGGCGTAATCGAACGGGTCCTCGCCAATGATCAAAGGGGCAAACCAGTCGTCGATGGCTTTCTTGACCACTGTGGGGGCAAGGGCAGCGTTGCCAATGCCGATGGTGCCATCTTCGGTTTCCACCTCGCAGGTCAGCCACTGGTGAAAGCGGAACGAGGACATGGCATCCCCCTTGATCCACAGGGCATCGGACGCGTTGGTGCAGAAATTGCCCTGCGGCGGCACGGTCGGGCCGGTCCAGTTCCAAACGCGGGTGCGAACAGATTTGATCTTCATGGGTCAGTCCACTTGCTGAGTTGATTTGAATGAACGGGCGCGGCGGCCCATGGTGCTGGCGATTGTCCATGCCGCGCGCATCGGGCCGACATGGGCCTTGCCCTGTCCGCGGATATCGAAGGCCGTGCCATGCGCCGGTGTGGTGATCGGCACCGGCAACCCACCCTGCACCGTAACACCCTGCCAGAAACCCAGCAGCTTGATCGCGATTTGCCCCTGATCGTGGTAGAGCGTCACGATGGCATCCAGCTCTTTGGCCACCGCCTTGAGAAAGATCGTGTCGGAGGGATAAGGCCCCTCGACCGGCAGGCCTAATGCCTTGGCGCGCTCAACGGCGGGACCGATGATCGTAATTTCCTCGGTGCCGAAATTGCCGTTGTCACCGTTGTGCGGGTTCAACCCGCAGACGCCGATGCGGGGGTTTTCATGTCCGGCTTCGCGCAGTGCCGCATGTATCAGGCGGGTCGCCTCGATGATCTTGTCTTCGGTGATCAGGTCGGCCACGTCGCGCAGGGCGACATGGCTGGTAACGCGGCTGGTCCACAGCCCCTCCATCACGTTGATTTCGGACACTGTGCCGTTATGGCCCAGCCTGTCCGCGAACCAGTGCAACTCGTCCGACTGGGTCATGCCAGCGGCGTGCAGCGAGGCCTTGTTCAGCGGTGCGAAAACCAGCGCATCAGCATGGCCTTGTGCGACAAGATCAAGACCAAATCCCAGCGTATCCAGACAATGCTGCCCACCCTGCGTCGTCGCCTCGGCCCTTGCCCAGCCGGTTTGCGGAGCAGACCGGCCTTTGGACAGGAACAGCGGCATGTCGGGCGCCTGACCCAAGGCAGCAGGGTCGGTCACGCGGCGATAGGGGAAATCGACACCCGCAATCGCCATACCGTCTTTCAACTCGTCCTCATCTCCAAGGATCAGGACATGGGCCGCGTCCCACGCCTCCCTATCCGCCAGAAGTTTCGCCACCAGTTCGGACCCTATTCCGGCGGGGTCACCAAGGGTCAGGATCAGGCGGGGTTTGGGATCGGTCATTGCAGATACTCCGTCAGGCCCAGCGATACGAAAGGCACGTAAGTGACCAACAGCAGGATGAAGGCCAGCACAGCGATAAAGGGCAGGTTGGTGCGAGTGGTTTCCCAGATACCCGCCTTTGCGATGGAACAGGCGGTGATCAGCACCGATGCCACCGGCGGGGTCTGCTGGCCGATGGCCAGATTCAGCGTCACGATGATGCCGAAATGGATCGGATCGATCCCCACCTCGCGCACCAGCGGCAGCACGATCGGCACCACAAGGATGATCGCGGCAGCCCCGTGCAGGAACATGCCCAACACCATCAAAAGCACATTCAGCAGCGCCAGAACGACCAGCGGGTTGGTGGTGAAGTCGGTGATCTGCGCCGCCAGTTGCTGCGGGACCTGCGCCTGGGTCAGGAACAGGCCAAGGGCAGCGGATGTGGCGACCAGAAACATCACCACGCCTGTCTGGCTGATGCCTTCCAGCATGGTACGGCGCAGGCGACGCACGTCCAGATCACGGTAGATGAACATCCCGATCACCAGCGCCGCCAGAACAGCAAGGCCTGCCCCTTCGGTTGCTGTCACAAGTCCCGAAAAGATGCCGCCAAGGATGATGACCGGCATGGTCAGCGCCCAGAACGCCTCGCGGAAGGTGCGCCAGACGTTGCACAGATCAAAACGCTCGTCGCGGGGCAGGTTATAGCGCACGGCAAGAACATAGGTGACGACCATCAACAAAAAGCCGCCCAGAACGCCGGGCACAACACCGGCGACAAACAGCTTGAGTACCGATACTTCCGCAATCGCGCCGTAAAGGATCATCGGGATCGAAGGCGGGATGATGATGGCAAGCGATGCGGAAGACGAAGTGATCGCTGCCGCCATCGTGCGCGAATAGCCGCGTTTCTTCATCTCGGGGATCAACACGGTGCCGGTTGCGGCCACATCAGCCACAGCAGAGCCCGATATCTCAGCAAAGACCATCGACACGCCGATATTGACCATCCCCAGACCGCCGCGCACGAAACCGATGAGGGCAGTGATGAAGTTGATCAGCCTGACCGAGATGCCTGATGTATTCATCAGGTTGCCCGCCAGAATGAACAGCGGAATGGCGATCAGCGGGAAAGAAGTGGCGCCGGTATAAAGCGCAATCGACACATCATAGAGGCTGGATGAGCCTGTGGTCATCAGAAAGCCACCCACGGCAACAATGCCGATGGCAACCGCGATGGGTACGTTGATCATGATCAGTGTGATCAGTGCAACCGTTGTCAGAAGCAGGATCATCTGGGGGTATCCTTGTCTTGCCGGTTTTCGGCCTCGGCCTCGGCGATGGCATGGGCGATCTCGGCGTGTTCGCTGTCGATTCCGGCTGCGGCATCGCGCAGGGCGCGCGGCATGGTCAGCAGCGTGCCGATAATCATCAGAACCGCCGTGACAGGAATGACAGATTGCACGATGTCCAGCGTCAGCCAGCGTATGCTGAGCAAGGAGTCATAGGCGGCCACTGCCAGCACCTTGTAGCCGAACCAAGCGACCAGTCCGAAGAAGACCAGCACCAGGATTTCGGAGACCAGCGTCAGCGCGACAGCCAGGCGCCGCGGCAGGGCCGTGACCAACCCGCCAAAGCCCATATGCTGACGCATGAAGACCGCATAGGTCGCGCCGAAATAAGTCAGCCATGCCAGCATCACACTGGCCAGTTCGTCGTACCAGCGCGGTGAGGCGCCCATATAGCGCATGGTGGTGGCGTAGATGACCGAGAATGTCAGCGCCAGCAGCAGCGCCAGACCAATTGTCTCGATCAGGCGCAAAAGCGCCCTTTCCAGAAGTGAAAGCATGGGTTCAGGCCAAATATGGGCCGACCGGACAGGGTCCGGCCGGCAGTTGCAGTCAGGATCAGTCAGCCAATGCCTGGGCGCGGCTCACCAGCTCGGCCCCACCGGGCACCTGCGCGGCAAAAGCCTCGTAGACCGGAACTGAAGCGGCGATAAAGGCTGCCTTGTCGGCCTCGTTCACCTCGGCGCCTGCGGCTTCCACCTTGGCAACCAGTTCGTTGTCGGCAGTCTCGCCCTCGGCCAGCGACCATTCCTGCACCTCGGCGGCCACGTCATTAACGGCGGCACGCACTTCCTCGGGCAGGTTTTCCCAGACCTTGAGGCCGGCGGTCAGATAGGTGGGTGAATAGACATGGCCGGTCATGCTGAGATATTTCTGCACTTCCTGGAAATTTGCTCCGACAATGTTGGTCAGGGGATTTTCCTGCCCGTCCATTGTACCGGTTTGCAGCGCTACGAAGACCTCAGAAAAGGACATCGTGGTCGGATTCGCACCCCATTCCTGGAACATCGCCACCCGCCATTCCGACGAGGGAGTCCGGATTTTCAGCCCGGCAAGATCCGCTGGCGTATTGATCGGACGCACACTGTTGGTGATGTGACGAAAGCCGTTCTCCCATGTGGAGACAACATGCAGGCCTTGCCCTTCAGCCTTCGGGGCCAGTTCGTTGCGGACGATTTCCGCGTCGATCGCTTTCAGATGCGCGCGGTCCTTGACCAGAAACGGCATCTCGAACAGGCCGAATTCTGGGGCAACGTTGGTCATGATCGACGAGATCAGCGTGAACTGGACTGTGCCAAGCCGCAGCTTCTGCATCAACTCTTTCTCGTCGCCCAGTTGGGCATCTGCGTAGAACTCGATCTTGTGGGCGTCGCCCAGCCGCGTTTGCAGTTCTTCGGCAAAACGCGCGGCGCTACGGCCCTGCAAACTGTTGGATGCCGCGCCGACCGCGACGATGTAGGTATCGGCGATAACGGGTGCCGCGCCAAAGGACGCGACGGCGAAGATCAGGCCTGCGGACAGGCCTTTCGTGACATGAAACATGGGTTTTCCTCCTCCTGGCAGAGCCGCCGCACCTATGGCTTGGGGGTCTCTTGAACAGAAAGGGTAAGGTACATGATAGCCTGGGTATAATGGAAAGAACTGATCCATTGATAACCAAACGGTATCACAGAGGGGGTGCAAGCATCCGCAATCGGATCAAACCTACCGCAACGATGCGGGAAGCGAGGTGCGCCATCGCCTAAAGCTGAGTATTGTCTGATAAAATCGGGATTGCGCGCGAACGACTTGTCATGTGCCGTCTAAGCAAGCTGCAATCCGGCGCAGATCATATCAGGTTATGCAGCAACTTGATCCGGCGAAACCCAAATATTTTGCCTATGTTTCATTGAAAAGCACGACGTCAAATCTTTCAGCAGGGATCACTTGGCTGATGACCTCTTCAGCGTGGATGAGTGCATCTTTGCCCAGTTCTGTGAAAGCCAGCGTCAGTCGCAGCGCCTCACAAAGTTCAGGAACAAGTGCTGCAAGTTTGGCCAAAGCTAACTCATCTTCAAGAATAAGGTTGTCCTCTATCTGGAAGTTGAGAAATTGGAAGAAATCCATGCAATACTCCGCGTTTTGTGTCTAATTAAAAATTTATCCTTGTCAGCTTTCGCAGCCAATGTTTAAGTATTATTATTTAATAAGGCGTACTTGGCTACACAGTCGATCTTGAACAACGTCATTTAGGCTGTGACGGCACTGCATTGCCGCTGATTTTCGGCATTTTCGCCGATCATGATTTGTATAGCGTTAATGAATCTTGCGAGCATATAGACAAAAAGAGACCT
>Ga0163215_101681_pt1 | contig 10685 bp, 9 predicted proteins | sample SynspAceP_FD_185934 | JGI IMG/M metagenome (GOLD analysis project Ga0163215, IMG submission 185934) | Saline lake microbial communities from Ace Lake in Antarctica - Synechococcus sp. Ace-P (Hybrid Assembly) | ecosystem: Environmental > Aquatic > Non-marine Saline and Alkaline > Saline | place... | reverse complement strand
ACGATGGGCAATTCGTGCGGCGGCAGCGCGTCGGTGTAGTGCAGAACACTGGTTACCGGCAGGTTTTCGCAGCCGACCGGGCCGTCGATAACAACCTGAAGCCCCTTGATGGCGGTAAAGGCATAAACCGCCCCCCAATAGCCGCCCGCGCGATCATGATCCTGAACCAGCATCAGATCATCTCCGCCGCTTTGGCAGCGCGTGCGGCTTTGTCGAGCTTTTTCTGATGCAGGGCGCGGAATTGTGGCTGCACGTTGGGGCTGCCTTCCCAGATGCCTGCGGTGTCGCCCTTGCCCACGCCGTCGAAGAATTCGCGCATGTGGTCCATGCGGGCCTTGTTCGACATCGCGGCGTTGACAACCTCTTGCAGGCTGCCCGCACCGGCAGGGCCCATCAGGGGGCGCGCCGAAATCAGGTTGGTGAAGTAAAGGCTGGGGATGCCCAGTTCCTTGCCCTTCTGCACCACCGGAGTTGTGCCGATGGCGAGGTCGGGTCTGATCGCCTCCATCGCGGCGCAATCATCCTCCAAGCTGGCGCGGTATTTCACCGTCACACCGCGCGCTTCGAGCCATTCACGGTCGGCGCGGGATTGTTCGGTCCGCGGGCAGGCGGTGCCGACATACGGCACCTCGGCCCCGCTTTCGATCAGCAGGCGTGCGACCAGCAGCTCCGACCCCTCATAACCCGACAGTGTGATCGTGCCTTTGACGGGCGTGTTCGCCAGAGCGGCCTTGATGGCGGGCAGGAAGGCGTTCTGCGCGGCGGCAATCTGCGCTTCGGGAACGCCGAAGGCCTCGCCGATATTGCGCAGCCACAGGGCGGTGCCGTCATGGCCCACCGGCGCGCTGCCCACGATGGGACGGCCTGCGGCAGTGAATTCGCGCATCGAGGCCGAATAGAACGGATGGATCGCCGCTGCCACACCGCAATCGAGCGCTGCGTAAAGCTCGCGCCATTCGCGGCAGGGCACGACCGGGCCAGCGGCGAGCCCCATCGGGGCCAGCATCGCGCCGATCATCATCGGGTCGGCCGGGAACATCTCGCCCAAAAGTGCCACGGTCGGGCGGTCGTCGGTGCCACGCGCGGGGCGCGGAACCGGGCCAGCCCCGGCCTCGGCACGGGCGTAGTTGAGCATCGCCCCGGCTAGCACGTCCTTCGCCTCGGCATGGGTCGGCACGCCAAAGCCGGGCACGTCGATCCCGACGATGCGCACGCCGTTGATCTCGGTCGGCAGCAGGCGCAGTGGCACGCCGCTGGCAGTAGGCACGCACAGGTTCGTCACCACAATGGCGTCGTATTGCGCGGGGTCGGCCATGTCATGCACGGCCTCGCGGATATCCTCGAAAAGCTTGCCGGTGACGAGCGTCTCCGAGTTGAAGGGTACATAACCCACCGACCGGCGCGCGCCGTAGAAATGCGACACGAAGGTCAGGCCATAGACGCAGCAGGCGCTGCCCGACAGGATCGTGCCGACCCGGCGCATCCGAAGGCCGACGCGCAACGAGCCAAAGGCCGGGCACATGCTTTGCGGCTGATCGTGCGGGCCGATGGGATAATCCTTGGCGTATTGCGCAAGGATTTCAGATTTTCCAGCAGCTTGCGCCGCGCGCTTCATCTCATCAGCACCGGCGTGGCAGCCCATGCCGTCGCCCCCCTGAAGAACGGGCGCTGCTGTGCCGTCATTGTCTTCGCCAGTCAGCACCTGGGCAGTGTGGGCTTCGTCGTAGGTGACTTCACCACTCATCTGCGCGCTCTGATCGGGGCTGGTGGCGGAGTTTGTACGATCAGACATCATCATAGACCACTTCGAGCGATTTCATCGGCTTGGCGTATTTGCCGCGCATGTCGGCGTCGGTCGCGGGTTGCAGCACAAAGTCGCCGCCGGTAAGCTTGCTGTCGAAAAGCGCCAAGAGCCCGTCCTGATCCAGCGGGTTCGGACGGATCGGTGGGGCGATGCCCACAGCGTCGGCAAGGCCCGCAAACATGCTTCCCCAATGGCTGGCAGAGGTGCCGACGATTTGGTAATTCGCAGATTTCTTGCGCAAATCATCATCAGCGGGGATCGCCATCAGCACTGGGATGCTCACGGCTTTGGCAAAGGCCTGCGCCTCGCCCGAACCATCGTCCTTGTTGATCACAAGGCCCGCGACGCCCACATTGCCGCCCATCTTGCGGAAATATTCCACCGCCGAGCAGACGTTGTTCGCCACGTAAAGCGATTGCAGGTCGTTCGACGCGACCAGGATCACCTTTTGCGCCATGTCGCGCGCGATCGGCAGGCCGAACCCGCCGCAAACCACGTCGCCGAGGAAATCCAGCAGGACATAGTCGAAATCCCAGTCGTGAAAGCCCAGTTTCTCCAACAGCTCAAAGCCGTGGATGATGCCGCGCCCACCACAACCGCGGCCAACTTCGGGGCCGCCCAGTTCCATCGCAAAAACGCCGCCGCGCTTGAAGCAGACGTCGCCGATGGCAACCTCCTCGCCCGCCAGTTTTTTCTTCGACGATGTTTCGATGATCGTCGGGCAGGCCTTGCCGCCGAACAGCAGGCTTGTAGTGTCGGATTTCGGGTCACAGCCGATCAGCAGCACGCGCTTGCCCATCTCGGCCATCATGTGGCTGAGGTTCGCCAGCGTGAACGACTTGCCAATGCCGCCCTTGCCATAGATCGCAATAATCTGAGTTTTCTTAGTGGGTTCGCCCTGCGGGATTTCCAACGTATGTTCTTCGTTTGCCTCGTCGAGCAGGCGTTGGTCGAAGTCTTTGAGGTTCGGAATATCGAGCGTCATGCGGCTTTTCCCCAGTTCAGAATCATTTTCAGACAAGCCGGGTCTTCGAACGCTGTACGATAGGCCCCGGTGGCATCGGTTGCGGCAACTTCGTGGGTGATGAGGCCGGCAAGCGACAGCGCGCCGCCCTCGACCAGCGCGCGGGTGGCGGCGAGATCGTCGCGCGTCCATTCCGCGGCGATGCGCAGGCGCGCCTCTTTCATAAAGGCGGGCGGGAAGGCGAAAGAGATCGCATCGGTGTAGAAACCGGCCAGAACGACCTCGCCGCCTTTTTTGAGGCGCATGATCAGGGTGTTCAGCAGTGCGCCGTTGCCCGATGCATCGTAGATTGCATTATAATCGCGGCGCAGGTCGCTATCGGGATGGATCACCTCATAGCCCAGAGCGCCGGTCGCGCGGCTCGCGTCGATCTCCCAGACGGTCGGCGCAGCGCCCCCGGCGGCGATTGTCAGGCGGGCCAGCAATCTGCCCAGCACACCGTGGCCAACGATCAGATCGGGAAGCGCGCGGTCGACACCCGCGAGGGCATGGCGCGCGGTGGCAGCCAGCGCCAGAAGCGCGCCTTCGGCCCCGAAACCGCCATCGATTCGCGTCACACGTTCGGCAGGCGTGACCAGGCGGCGGGTCGCCCCGCCAAAAAGCCCCTTCACCTCACCGTAGCAATTTGCGCCGGGAACGAACACACGCTCGCCAACCCGAAAGCCGGTGCTGGCCCCCGCCTCGACCACTTCGCCCGCCGATTCGTAGCCGGGGACCAGGGGATATCCCATGCCCGGAAACGGCGGCATCTGGCCGGACCAGAACAGCTTTTCGGTTCCCGTCGAAATGCCGGAATGGCTGATGTCGACAACAAGATCATCCGGGCCGGGCGTGCTGAGCGAGACTTCACCAAGCCCCAGATCCTGCGGGCCGCGGAGGATGACGGCGGTTGTTGTGTGCATCAGATTGTCGCCTCCCCTGTTTTGGCATCGGTCGAACCGGACACAGTCGCGTGAGTTCTTCCGTGATGTCAGTTTAGCCTTACAGCCGATAGTGTCAATCAATTTAGACAGTCATTTTTTGGAATGTGTCTGAAAAGTCTGACATGTGGCATGACAGGCCGCCTTCAGGCAGGCCTGCGCGCGGTGACCAACCCGGTCACAAAGGGTCGATGGGTCGATGGGGTCTCGATCTGCACGAATCCGACTGCGCGCAGATGCGCCGCAATCTCGTCGGCACTGCGGGCGCGCCCGGTGCGCATGGCCATGCAGTAGAAGGCAAAATACGCATCGCCCGGCGCGTTTGGACGCGCGCCCCCAGTCATCGGCTCGGACACGATGAGCCGCCCGCCCGCGGGAAGAGCTTCGAAAACCTTGGCGAGCAGCGCCGTCACGGTGTCGTCGGTATGGTCATAAAGCACGCGCACAAGACTTATCGCATCCGCCCCCACAGGCAACGGATCATCGCGAAAACTGCCGGGATGAATTGCGATGCGCGCACCCTCGCCAATGGAAAAACCTTCCTCTGCGAATCGGCGCTGCGCGACCGCGGCGACCACCGGAAGGTCAAACAACGTCAGGTGCATATCTGGGTAAGCCACTGCGACGGCACGCAAAAACGCGCCAGTTCCGCCGCCGACGTCCATTAAATGGCGAACCCCCATAAGGGGTAGGTGGCGTAGGGTTTCCTCGGCCACAAGCGCCTGACTTTCCTCCATCAGCGCGGAATACCGTGCGGTGATATCGGGGTCGACCGCACCCTTGGCTCCGAAAACGTAGGGCCAGAATTCGGCAAGACCGGTCTTCGCCTCGCCGCGCAGCAGCGCCAGCGGGTCGGCCATGTCGCGATAGAAAACCGAATGATGGCGGATCATGTCCGCAAGTCCAGGCACCCCAAGCAGTGCCGCGCCGCGCTGGCTCGCTATGTAGCGGCTATTGCGCAGACGCGTCAGCAGGCCAAGCGCTGTCGCCGCCTGCAAAAGCGCCGCCATCCGCGCGGGTGGAATAGCGTGCCGCTGTGCAAGCGTGGCGGCATCGGCGGGGGCATCAAGGAGGGCGGGCAGCAGATCCAGCTCGACAACCGCCCAGAGCACCTGACTGTAAACAAAACCTGACACCAAATCGAAAAGCGCCTCGCCCTCGCGGCGCGCCTTGCCCTTGGTCAGAAAAAACCTACTGGCCCAGCTTTGGAAACCTGACTGCGCCATCAACCTGTTGCGCCATCCGCGAAATCCGCCCGCGTATCGGCGACGAGGGGCCTTCGCCTCGCCCTTGGCAAGGCTTTCAGGCACGGCTGCGGGCCGAGGCGTGAATCGGGGCAACCGGCGTCAGCCGTTCGGCCTGCGCGCGCACCATCTTGGCCAGCATCGCCTCGCCCGGACACGACGGGATCGAGGATATCGCCCCGCTCAAGATGTCCTTCAGCCGCCCGATCGCACCCTGAACCCCGTATTCGGCAACCGCATTCGGGCGGCCGTGAAAGGCATCCTGCCCGGCGGGCTTGCCCAGTGTTTCGCTGTCGTAAAGCGCGTCGCGCAGATCATCAGCGACCTGAAACGCCTCACCGATGCGCGCACCGAGCTCTTCCCAAGGCTCGGGCTCTTGCCCCGCCGCGATTGCCCCCATCTGGGTGGCGGCAATGAACAGCGCCCCAGTTTTCGCCTGATGATAGGCAGAAAGATCGATCTGCGATTCGCTTTCCCAGCCCTGCCCTGCGCAGATACCGCGCGGCATGCCCGTGCGCTGCGCCAGCGTCAGCACGAGTTGCGCGGCACGCACAGGATCATGCGGCGCAGCGCGCGCCAGCACCTCGAACCCCAGAACAATCAGGCTGTCGCCCGTTAGCAGCGCCAGCGGCTCGCCGTAAGCGCGGTGCAGGCTCGGCTTGCCACGGCGGGTATCGGCATCGTCGAAACACGGCATGTCGTCATGCACAAGGCTGGCGCAATGAACAAGTTCAAGCGCCGCCGCCGCCGCATCCGACAAAGCGGGCCGATCATCGCCGCAGGCACTGGCCACCGCCATCAGAATCGTCGGGCGGATGCGCGCGCCACCGGGGGTAACCGCGTATTCCAACGCGGACGCCAATTTCGGCGGGGTCGGGTGGCCGTCCTTGATGCCCTGCGCGCGCGTGATTGCAGTGGATATTGCGGCTTCGATCCGGTCCGACATGGGCATTGTGACACTCCTTGGCATTAACATGTCAGATTTTTCAGACACACAGTTGTAAATAAGAATGGACAGTCTATCCTCTTGTGTCAACGACAGATGACGCAGACGCAAAATTTCGCGTGGAGTCGAAAGGCGACGGATGCAAAGCCGCGACAAGGTTGTGGTGATCGGTGCAGGGCTTGGCGGGCTTGCCGCAGCCTTGCGGCTCGCTTATGCCGGATGCGCGGTGACCGTGGTCGAACGCCACGCAGGCCCCGGCGGCAAGATGCGCACCCTGCCCAGCGCGGCAGGCCCGGTCGATGCGGGCCCCACGGTTCTGACGATGCGCGGCGTCTTCGATGCGCTTTTCGCCGATGTCGGCGCGCGGCTGGAGGATCACGTAACGCTTGTGCCCGAACGGGTTCTGGCGCGGCATTGGTGGCCTGACGGGTCAACCTTGGACCTGTTTGCGGATCGCGAGGAAAGCGCCGCCGCAATCCGCGCCTTTGCCGGGCCGCGGGCCGAGGCAGAGTTTCGCGCCTTTTGCCGCGATGCCGCCCGTCTATACACCGCGTTCGATGCGCCGATGATGCAGGCCGCGCGCCCCGATTTCGCGCAACTGGCAGGCGCCGCGCTGCGCCAGCCACGCCTTCTGCCGCATCTTATGCCGGGGGCGACGTTGGCGCGCGCGCTGGCGCTTCGGTTCCGCGATCCGCGTCTGCGGCAATTGTTCGGGCGGTATGCCACCTATGTCGGCGGAGCACCCCAATCTTCGCCCGCCGTGCTGGCCCTGATCTGGGAGGCCGAGGCGCATGGCGTCTGGCGCATCGACGGGGGCATGCATCGGCTTGCACAAGCGCTGGAGGGGTTGGCGCAGGCGCGAGGGGCGACATTTCGCTACGACGCCCACGCCACGCGGATAGAGGTGCAGAGCGGCCGCGCGGCGGCGGTGCATCTGGCCTGCGGCACACGGCTGGCCGCCGATGCGGTAGTTTTCAACGGCGACCCCGCAGCGCTGCATCGCGGGATGCTGGGCGAGGCTGCGCGCGGCGCGGTGCCCATCGCCGCCGTGACGCCCCGCAGCCTGTCGGCGCAGGTCTGGGCCTTTGCGGCGTGCCCGTCGCGCGACGACCTTGTGCACCACAACGTCTTTTTCACCGCCGACCCTTCGGCAGAATTCGGCCCCCTTCGCGCTGGGAACCTTCCTGACGCGCCGACGCTTTACGTCTGCGCGCAGGATCGCGGCAGCGGTGCGCCGCCGCCCGACGGCCCCGAGAGGTTCGAGATCATCATGAACGCGCCCTCTAACAGCCCCGGCGCGCCCGTTGAAAAGGAAGACCAATGTCGGACTTTGGTATTCGAGACACTCGCCCGCTTCGGCCTGCGGTTCGACCCGGCACCGCAGCGCGCAGCGCTGACGACGCCGCAGGGGTTCGACAGCCTGTTTCCCGGATCGGACGGTTCGCTGTACGGGCGGAGCCCACATGGGCTGACAGCTGCGCTGAAAAGGCCGACAGCCCGATCCTTGCTGCCCGGCCTCTATCTCTCGGGGGGTGGGGTGCATCCGGGGGCGGGGATACCGATGGCCACGCTCTCCGGCAAGCACGCGGCCGAGGCGATCTTGACCGACCATGCTTTGACATCAACGTCCCACCGAACGGATACGCCTGGTGGTATGTCGACGCAGTCTCGGATTGCGGAACGCGCGCCATCTCGATCATCGGCTTCATAGGGTCGGTCTTTTCGCCCTGGTATCGGTGGAGCGGCCGGGCGAACCCAGCTGATCATTGCTGCATGAATATCGTGACCTATGGGCGCGGCGGGCGCTGGACGATGACGGATCGCGGCGCGCAGGCGCTGCGGTTGTCGGCGGATACGCTGGAAATCGGGCCAAGCCGGATGCATTGGGACGGTGGCCGCCTGATCGTGGATTTTGACGAAGCCACCCTGCCCCTCCCCGGCCGCCTGCAAGGCCGCCTGACGTTGACGCCCGCCGCAATCACAGGCGTGGAACTGCCCCTGAACAAGGAAGGCACCCATGTCTGGCGTCCCTTTGCTCCGGTGGCGCGCGCAGAACTGGAGATTGACCGCCCCGGCTGGAATTGGCATGGCCACGGATATTTCGACGCGAATTTTGGTACCGCAGCACTGGAGGATGATTTCAGCTACTGGACTTGGGGGCGCTTTCCAACCTGCGATGGGGCGGTGTGTTATTACGACGCCACGCGCCGCGATGGCAGCCAGTTGCAGGCGGGTATCGTATTTGACAGCAAAGGCAATGCCAACGCAATCAAATCGCCGCCCAAAGTGCGCCTCCCGCGCACATTATGGGGCGTGCGGCGCGAAACGCGGGCCGATGCAGGATATCAGCCCCGGCAGGTCAAGCCGATGGTGGACGCGCCGTTCTACAGCCGGTCGGTGGTGCGCACCCAGTTCGCTGGCGAAGAAATCGAGGGCGTGCACGAGGCTCTGGACCTCGACCGCTTCGCCAAACCCTGGATATAGCCGATGCTTGCGTTCAAGGTGCCCCGGCGGCGCGGCTGGGCTTGGCCGGAGTGACGAAAACCGCCAGGTCTCAGCGCTTGCGGCCAATCCCCCAGCCAATTGCCGCCCTGGTACAGGCGCCGGCAAAATCGGCCAGAAAATCCGCGAACTCGCGCGCGCGCCCGAAAAAGGGCTGAATAATCTCGATCGCGCCGCCCAGCGCCACCGCAATGGGCACAAGCCACAGCGCCGCGCGTGGGTGCCGCGCGCACAACGGTAACGTAAGCGCGAAAAAGGCCAGAAAGTGCTGTACCTTGTCGGTGCCCGACATCGAATTCATCACGGCAGGCATTGGCAAAAGTGTAAGAACCACTATTGACCCGGCAATCAACCCGGTCGCCCAATAAACAAGAATATCGAGGGTGCGCGACGTCATCGGCAGGCCATAGCCGAGATCCCGGTGCCGATAAAGGGGGCGCAGACAAAAGTCCAAACTTGCACCGACAGCCGATCAGGGTGCCGTCATTTCCAGATAGCCGCGCCCGCCATGGCTGCCCGTGATCCGCACCGGGCCTTCCCAGTATTCCACCGACAGCGGCATCCAGCTTTGGGGGTTCACCGCGCGCACCTCGACGTCAATGCCATGGGCGGGCAGTTCGATCCGCCAGACGACGGGCACCGCACGCCCGGCGACTTCGACCCGTTCCAGCGGGGTCAGGCGCAGATCGGCGTTTTCCAGCGGGGTGGGCGTGCCATCGGGCGCGATCAGGGTGCCAAACCGGAACGACGGCGCATTCGCGTCACGGACCTGCGCCGCCATCAGGCGCCGACCGTCGTCCAGATGCAGCGCGAACCAGTCCCAGCCCGCTTGCTGCCCCTCCAGAAACCGGCTTGACCATTCCCGGTCAAGCCAGCCCTGCCCCGTTACCGCAACCCGGCCCACCGGAGTCTCGATCCAGCCGTCAATCGCATAGAAAGGCTGGCTGTAATAATGGCTCGCCGCCCCGCTTTCGGATTTCAGCGAAAAACCCTGCGCGCCGTGCGCCACGAGGGGGCCTTCGGCGCGCGCCTCCAGTTCATAGGCGAAATCATCGCCCTGAGCGGACAGGCGCAGATGCGACAGCGCGTCGGCATCCGGCGCGGCAAGGCCGGTCATCTGCCAATCGTCGATCCAGGCGTTGAACGGGGCGGGCGTGGCCCCGGCCTGCCCGATACCCCCACGCGCAAAGCGTTCGGCGGCGAAATGCGCGTCGGGCGTGGTTAGCCCGGCGTGGCCCATCCAGATTTGCGGGCTGGCCCAGCCGATCGCCTCGGCCCCCAGCTCCTCTGGCGCGAACGCAAGGCGAAAGAGCGTCCATTGCGCGCCATAATCGGTGCCATCGGGGCCTTGCAGGTTGGCCGTCAGATACCACCATTCCAGCCGAAAACCGGGGTGTGCGCCATGGTCATGTGGAAAGCGTAGAACGTAATCGGGCGCGGGCATCGCAAATTCCACCCCGGGTTCCTGCCCCATCCCGGCAAACCCCGAACCCGCCTGCGCCACGGCCCCCGAGGGTGCGAGGGTCACAACACCCAAAGCGAAGACCAAAGCGCGAAAATCAGCGTTCATTGGCAAATACCCTAACCAGCGCCGCAGGCCGCGTGCGCGCCAGTTGCCACACAGGCACCGCCGCCGCCGCCAGCACCGCCACCAGCGACCAGGCCCCAAGCCGCAGCCAATCCATCGGAAATATCTGCATCGGCAAGCGCCAGCCGAACGCCTCGACATTCACCACAGCCAGCAAGACCCACGCCAGCGCCAGGCCTGCAGGGAGTGCTGCCACAGCCGTAAATGCCCCGAGCGCCAGCGCGCGCAGCAATTCGAGTTGCGCCAGCCGCCCCCGCGTCAGCCCCATCGCCCACAAAGGCGCCACCTGCGCAAGCCGCATCCCCGCCAGCGTCACGAGGCTTGACAAAAGCGCAAGTGCCGCCACGCCGAGCGTCAGTGCGTTCAGCGCGCCGGTGACCGCAAACGTCCGCTCGAATATCCGCAGCGACAGCGCCTTTGCGGCGGCCTGATCGGTTACGCGGTCGGGCGGCAGCCCGAAATCGTCGATCAGGGCTGCCTGCACGGCACTGGCCTGCGCAAGCGGCACGCGCAGCGCATGGGCAAGTCGCGGAGCCGATGGGTAGGCGGCGGTAAACTGCGCCAACCCGACGATGGCCTGCCCGCGCGGGTTGCCATAGTCGGAATAAACCCCCGCCACCGGCAGCGCGCCAATCCCCGGCACCGACAGCTCTGCCC
>Ga0163215_101678_pt1 | contig 10711 bp, 12 predicted proteins | sample SynspAceP_FD_185934 | JGI IMG/M metagenome (GOLD analysis project Ga0163215, IMG submission 185934) | Saline lake microbial communities from Ace Lake in Antarctica - Synechococcus sp. Ace-P (Hybrid Assembly) | ecosystem: Environmental > Aquatic > Non-marine Saline and Alkaline > Saline | place... | reverse complement strand
CACCTGTGACGGCGGGCAGGTCGGCGTTGCCGCTTTCGCCGGCATGCGGCAGCGGCCGTTGCGGAATTCCTGCGGCGAGGGGCAGACCGGTGCAGTCACGACTGGCGTCCGGCATCGGCCGTTGCGGAATTCCTGCGGCGATGGGCAGACCGGTGCAGTCACGACTGGCGTCCGGCATCGGCCGTTGCGGAACTCCTTCGGCGAGGGGCAGACCGGTGCAGCGACAAACGGAGGTGTTCTGGCAGACGCACCACAAACAGCGCCGCGGCGACCTTCGCCGGGTCTGAACCCGCACTCCATGATCGCAGCTTTGATATCACGCGAATCTGGTTCAACGGGCGAGCTGGTCAGAACAAAGCCCGCGTTATGGCAATTGTCCGCCGCGTCATCCAGCGCATCGGACATCGGCACGTTGCGCGGCATATTTCCAACCTCGGTATTGAGGCAAATGATGTAGGAAATAACATGGCGGTCCCGAGACGATGTTACATATTCCACATCGTTGGGGCCGTAGGTGGCGGCAATTGCCATCGAATTCATGGCCATCATTATCGTGCTCAAAAGCGCGATCCAAATTGCTCTGACATACATATCATGTCTCTCTTTCCAAAAAATTCGGTTTCGTATCGCGCAAAATTTACCGCAGATCTTCATTGATCTTCATTGATCTTCAGTCATCAAGTCCGAAATTCCGCAAGCCACAATATCGACCGTCGGCTTTGCCGTATTATCAAGATCACCAATTCCCGTTCAGCTTGATAATGTTGGAGCCTTGTGTGGTTGCCGCCTGTGAATACAATGCTCAATTGATCCTTCGCATGCACGCCATCTCGGTTTCCTTGATACAGGTGACCAGTGCCTCTTGCCCCTTGAGCGTATATTTTTCGGCACCCACCTTGTTGCTGCACACCATCCCTGCCGTATCGAGGCAATAATTGGTGCGGCGGCAATAGGTCAGATCGGACTTTCCGCCATCGCTGTTGATACAATCCCAGCCATCCGGGCTCTTGGTCACATTGGTGGGGGCGGTATCGCTCTGCATCACAGCGAGAAGGCATTGCCTCATCTTGCGGTCAAAACACTGGGCCAGCAAAGGGCTGCGGCCTTGATCTTCCGTTGTTTTCCCCACATGGGCCAGGCAGGCATCCGTGGTCGCATCAAGACAAAAGTTGGCCTCAAAACACTGTCTGTTGGCCACCTTGGCATTGGGGCCGCAATCCGAAAGCGCAGGTTTTTGCCAGGTATTTTCAGCGAAAGAGGGCCCCGCCACCAGACTGGCCAACACAACCATAAATGCAAAAATGAGTCTCATATCGGGTTTCCCTGAAATTGGTTCAGCAATTGATCCGTCAAAATGGCCGCGCGCTAGCGGTAAATTGTTCGATTTCTGACGGCCAGTTTCATCATGAAAATTCGATAGCTATCCGCATTGGCAACCGCCAGGTCCGGATCTTCAGCCGCGAGATATTCAACCCCTTCCATATCATACTCCTCATCCGCAGCGCCTTTGACGGAGATATTGGAATTGGACCAGCCGAAATGGGTCAGTTCGTGCAAAAAAACATCGCCCTGCACGGTGGACAGTGAATCCCAGGCGCTGACCTGCCGGATCTTCTCTTCCGTGGCGTTGAAGAAGACCGGGCAGAGATTGACAATGAATTTTCCCGCATTCTCGCCCCTTTGCTTGGTGGCCCATGCCAGCCCGCTCAAATTCGGATCAGCATTGCAGGTTGGCGTTTCGCCCGGTGTTTCGCACCGGACTTGAATCTGCGCCTTATAGGTTCCCTCACGGATGAGGTTCATTCTCTTGCGTACGAGGCTGTGACGGGTTTTATCGTAAGCACCGAATGAAGTTGTATATTCCTTGCTGCCTCTTTCGGTTTCAATGGCAATGATCGCGTCGTTCATCGTCCGGTCGACATTGAGATGCACTTCGAGCAGCGCGTACCTATCGTCGTTGGAACAGCTCTCGTCGATGGCGAAGGGTGGAAAAAACCCTGGTTGTTGCGCGATTGCCGTGCCTGGAACCATCGCCAAGCCAAGCAAAAGCGAAACAGACAAGAGCCGGTCTATTGGCTGCGACATGGATCCTCACCCAATGGCAGATTGTGCCATTCCTCGCAAATTTGAAATTGAGTATGCGCGCCAACTGCGCTTTCCGCTAAGTTGGCAGACTGCCCCGGCTGACGTGAGCAGAGCGGGTCCAAGAGCGCCCCGAAACGCTCCGGCCCCGTCCGGGCCAGAGCAGATCAGGAATTTGGCTTAGTTGGATGTTTTTGCGAGTTCGGCCTCAGCCGCATCTCTTGCCTCTGTCATGTCCTTCAAACCCTGCCGCAGCTGACGGCGCATGGACGTATCGCCACCGGGAACATAGGCATCTGTCAACGCATCCATGGCTTTTTGTGTAATTCTCATACACTCGTTCTGCCGGGCGATATAATTCCTGCCCTTGCCGGCGCCATTGCCGGTCATGCCCTGATATTCTTTGTTCAGATTTGTAAAACAAAGTGACAGGTCGTCACCAATGTCGGCCATTTTCTGCATATGGGTGAGGCATTTCTGGGTTACAAAATTACCGCTTTGACAAATATATTCCGCCGCGGAGGCAGACTGAACGGGTAGTGCGAAAATCACACATGTTGTGGCTGCCAATATAATACGCTTCATGATCTTTTCCCCAAATATTTCAAATGTATCGAATTGTCTCGATCTCATTTTGGTAAACGATTTTTCATGAACCCAATATGAACATATCTGATGGGAGCGCAACCGATTTGGCCGAACCACAAAAAAACAAGAAACCGCACCGGCTTTACAGAGACTGTTTGGTTTCAGTTGCGCGGCCAGGTCTTTCCAGAGCGGCATAGAAGTTTGCTTCGCCCTCTGCCCCTGGGGTGTTTCCGATGGATGGCTTCCGCTTTGAACAGGCCGTTGATGGTCTCGGCCAGAGCGCTGTCATGACAATCCCCGAGACGGCCCCTCCGGAAGTCGCGATTTTGGCTTCCGCTAACCGCTTTCCAGTCACTTGCGCTGATGAAACATTTATAGGCAAGAATTGGCCGCATTTCTATTGCGGCAGAGGAACAATTGTAATAGCTGTTTTTCTGGCGTGCCAACGTTTTTGCTTCAGGGAACAGAGTGAAAATCAGGCGGAGGCGTTCAAATTTTGATTAAAAAAATGAACTGGGGTTGCAAGAAATGGCCGAAGCTAAAAATATTACGCGACGCGAAGTAATTGTTGGCGCAACCGCTGCCGTGGGCGCAGCAATTCTGCCGTCTGCCGCGCTGGCGCAATCCGATGAAGCAGCGGTCGACGCATTTTACGCCGGCCAGAAATACACCTACTGCGATGCCAGGGTTCTGGCGGATTTCTGGGGCGAAGAGATATGGGAAGCCAAGATCGGTGCCGGCCAGATGATTCTGCAGCAGCAAGAAAGTCGGCTCAATCAGAAGCTCAAGGATGCGGCCCGCACGTGGACACAGAATGGCAATTCCTGTGAATTTGAAGATATCGACAACCCCCCTTACAGCTATGAAGATGCGCAGAGCCTGGCCGCCTTCTGGGGCGGCGACATGACCCCCTATGAAGCCAAGATGAAGATCGTTTTGAACGTCGAAGGTGGCGGCAACAGCTGGGTTCTTGGGGAACTTGCGAAGGCCCGGTAGACAGCAAACGTCGCGGTTCGTCCGCTTGCAATGACAGTCATTCACTGGAAAACCGGCTTTGAGATCGAACTGCTGGCGCCGTTGGGGGCCAGCAGGAAAGACTTGGCCATGGATTTGGCCAAGCGCGCCAATGGCGGCAGCGTTGCCCCGGTCTTCGTGCCGCAGGCCGAACTCATCAGCCTTGAAGGAGTTCAGGTTTTTGAAAACCTGACCCTCGGCTATGACGCGTTCGATGCCCGTGGCGCATTGATTGCGCGCTGCGCCGATGACATGACAATACAGACCGACCTTGACCGGTCAGCGCCAGCCAAACCAGGTTGGTATCGGATCGTCGGTGACGACCCGCGGATTCTTCGGCTGGTCATGCGCCATTCCGACCCGACCGCCAGCCTGCACGATGTGCTTTTGCCAAGTGCCAGGATTTTCGGCGTCGAGTTGCGACACTTCGACAACGGCATGGTGCGTCTGGCGGACCGTTTCGACGCGCCGATCGCGATGGCGACACAGCTTCCCGGCGAACGCGAGCGGCCGTGTGAAATCATTACCCCGCCAATCAGTGAAAACCATCACGAGCGCCTTTCAGCCCTGCTCGATCCTGCGCACGAGATGGGCTTTACCATCCCGGTCGAAGCCGCTCTGCATGTCCATTTTGACGCCGCGCCTTTGTGTACGGCGGGTTCCTTTGCCAAACTTGTGCTGATTTTTGATCGCTTCGGCGATCAGCTGAAAGGGTTGTTCAATACCAACCCGCATTGCGCACGTCTCGGGAAATGGCCCGGAGAATTGCCGAGCCTGGTCGAGGAGCCATCCTTCCTGGCGTCGAGTTGGGAAGATGCCCGCTCCAGGCTCAAGGCGTTGAAACTGACAAAATACGTCGACTTCAACGTGATGAACATGATCTACCCGCTCAGTGAAAAACATACGTTTGAAGTCAGGATCCTGCCTGTTGAATTTGATGTCGCCAGCATTCTGAAGTCGACCGCGCTGCTTGAAGGGCTGCTGCGCCTGGCTACCGCGCCTGGCGTTTCCCTGAGTGACATCAGGGCAGGCACGCTCGACAATCTCATTGCAGGAATGGAGATTGAGCCGGCTGCAAGGAATTACTGGTTGGCCCGGTCGGCAACCGGCCACTCGGGAGCCTCTGACCGCTGACACCGTTGCAATCTGCCGTCGGGAAACAACAATCACCTTCAACGTTGATTGCGAAGCATCAAGACCTGAAACGCTTCAGATGGATAGGATCGCAGGAACGCCCGCCTGTGCCAAGCCTATCCAAAAATTTGCCGTTTTTCCATGATCGTGGAGATGGCAGCGTCAATCACGGCGCCAAGCCGACATTGATCGCCTGCATGCTCGCGGCTGTGCAACATTCATTCTGCTGACATTGGCAACAGCCTTCACCGGGCACTTACGGTTCATCAGCACCAACAAAAGAATTGTCGGACTGCATCGGGTGCTATTACCATGCCGAACGGTGACCCAAATGGGGAATGTCGGTTCAATAGTGTTGGAGAACAATTGATATGGCTATTTCCTGTACTTCCCGTTCATTGCGCTCATCCCGTCTTGGAATGCTGGGGCTTCTGACTGTCGCCGTGGCAACCATCAACCCGCAATTGGCCCAGGCCACCGGCGAGTGCCACTGGTTTACCGCTGAAAAGATTGTCGAGCACTGTTCCGCCGCGGAAACCTCCGGCCGGTTGTTCAAGCCCGCAGCCGGCGGTCTGGCCATAAGTTGCGGCGCGGCCGAATGTCAGGGCGCGCGCGGACCTGATTGCATCGAATTTGGAGTTGGGCCGCAGTCGGCGCAGCCCTCGAGGTTCGCGCCGAATTCTGACTTCGATATGGACATGGCGATGGCCTGGGTCACCAACTTCCCTGACCCCGGTAATGGCACTCTGGCAACGAGCGGTGCCGCTGGTCTTGGCTCGCCTTTTGATGCCTGCGAAGCGGTCCTGAAGGATGCAGCCGCAAAACTTGGCTATTGAAGCCAATGCATGTCGCGTTCAAATGTATTCATTTGAACGATAACGTACATGCATCATTTCAAAGTGTTACAGCGTCCTTTGCGCATCCAATCGGATGCGCGGCGCTGTAAAAACAGCATTCTCAATGTGGAGAGGTGGATAAAAGCACCTCTGCTGCGGTTTTGCTCACCGGTCAAAGGAAGACCAAAAGCTGAGCCAAAACCTGAGCCAAAACCTGAGAATGGCTCACTTCTAGACGCGGACTCTCTGCAGAGCAGGTCTTTTCCGCCCGAGGTTGCCAAACCTTCATTGGCAGCCTCGGCCCGGAGCTGCCATTGCCCGGACCTTGCCATGCCGCAGGACAGCTTTCGCATTCCTGCCGGTCTTGCATCTTGCAGTATTTTCGATGAGCGGATGGCGGCAATGCGGATTTTTCGACCACTCGGCGCTGGCACCCAATGAGGGCAGCCAGCCCTAATGGGCCATTTAGCGAAACGACCGGGGTTGATCAAAGCGGAGCTTCACAGCGGGTCCGTTGCGCGACTGATGTGTGGGACCGTCGCCCTCGATTGCCGCGCAGCCCGGTCTCGGGCGCAGCCGCCCCCGGCTCACCGCAAGACCTCAGACCTATCACTGCGAGGCGGGCACCGGGGTGATGTCTGGCAAGCCAGAAGGCGTAGCCGTGACCACGTTCCCGGTCACGGTTTTCCTTATCTGCAGACGCCGATGGACCAATTGGCGCATGTCCTGCCGTCGGTCCAGGTCGCGTTCCCCAGTTTGGCGTTGGTCAGGTCGGCGTTGGTCAGGTTGGCGTTTGTCAGTTTCGCGTTACTCAGGTCTGCATTGCTCAGGTTGGCGTTGCTCAGGTCCGCGTTTTCCAGGTTCGCTTGGCTCATAAAAGCCTTGTTTAGATCCGCATTGTTCAGTTTGGTGTGGCTCAGATTCGCAAGTTGTAGCCTCGCATCAATCAAGACTGCACTTTGCAGGTCTGCGTTGCTCAGGTTTGCCGTGCTCAGGTATGCACCTTCCAAGTATGCACCTTGCAGGTTCGCATAAGTCAGGTCCACGTCTTCCATGGTTGCATTGTACAGTTCTGCGCCTTTGAGGTTGGCATAACTCAGATCCGAGAAATTCAGGTTGGCTTTATTCAGCATTGCGCCGGTCAGGTTTGCTTTCTTCAAATCAGCGTACTCCAGTTGCGCCGAGTGCAGCTCTGCTTCAGTCAGGTTGGCGTTGCTCAAATCTGCGCTGCTCAGATTGGCGTCCCCTAGTTTCGCCCTGGTGAGATCGGCGTTGCGTAGATCCGAGTCGCTCAGGTTGGCGCCTTCCAGCATTGCGCCGGTCAGGTTTGCAGAGCTGAGATTGGCATTGCTTACATCTGATTCTGTCAGGGAGGAATTGCTAAGGTTCGCGCCGACTAACCACACACCTTTTAAGTTGGCAAAGCCCAGAAGGGTATGGCTCAGGTTGGCGTTGCTCAAGTCTGTCTTGCCCACTTCAGCTTCGTTCATATTACAGTGGCTCCAGTCTACATTTGGAGCCGCAGAATCTGAGCAGGCGGCCAAGGCACCCGGAGCTGTGGCCAGCAAGAGGGCCAGAACAGCCCCGGCAAGCCGCGGGATGCGGGCGAAGATTGGTCGGATTGTCATGGGATCATCCTTATGCCGGGCGCATCTGATAACCGCCCTCGGGGGTCAGCCTACACGGTTGCGTGGCATGGGTCTATCGCGTTGGGATGTGGTGCGAGACGCCGCGCCGCCGGGGTCTTGGGCGCCGACGCCCCCGGCCCGCCGCAAGATCTCTGCCCGATCACCGCGAGGGGTGACCGGGGTGATGTCTGTCAATTCAGGGGTCGAAGCCGCGACGACGTGTCAGGTCAGGGTTTTCGCTAATTGCAGACGCCGATGGACCCCTCGGCGCATATCCTTCCGTCGGTCCAGGTCGCGCCGGACATGTTCGTGTCGGACATGCCCATCACCTCTTCCAAGTCCGCGTTTGTCAGGTTTGCGCCGGACAGGTTCGTGCCGGACATCACCGCAGTGCGCAAATCGGCGTCTGTCAGATTCGCGCCGGACAGGTTCGTCTTGGACTTGTCGCAATTGCTCCAGTTAACGTCCTTGCCTGCGGGGTCCCAGCAAGCGGCCATGGCACCTGGTGCTGTGGCCAGAAAGAGGGCCAGCGCAGCCCCGGCAAGCCGCGGGATGCGGGCGACCAATGGTTGGAATGTCATGGGATTATCCCTTTTAACGGGCGCGTCTGATGACCGCCCTCTCGGGTCAGCCTACACGGTAGCGTGCCATATGGCGATCCCGCTGGGATGTGGTGCGCGACGCTGCGCCGCCTGGGTCCGCTGTCGCGACCCTGCCATGAATTTGCAAACTCCGCTTCCTGCGCATGGCAAAATCACGACTCCGGGCGCCAAGATGACCGACTTGGCTGCGCCACACACCAATTGTGTAACAGCCAGAGCGAACCAAAGTCGAAAAAGACTTGGCGATCCACCCTGGATGATCTTACTGTGTCAGAAGGTAATCCAAATGGGGAATGCGAGATGGTGGAAGTTCCACACGAGGCTTTCCCGCGCGACGAGACCTGGAATAATCAACAACGGGGGCAAATGATGCTCACAGGACGTATTTTGATCGGCGCCATGATGATCGCGGCGCTAGGCAGCACGGAAGCCCGGGCCTGGGATGTCGGCTCGGTCGGCGACGACGGCTTTACCTTCATCTACGATGAAACAATGGAAGTCCCCTATTCCACCGCTTGGTGGGGCAAGGAAACCGGCAACTTCACCAGCAAGGCGCAGGTGCTCATCCATGCCGAGGGCAAGACGGTTTTCGACGGCACCCTCGTCATCGAATGCGGCACATTGGACATGGCGTGGACCCAGATTAGCGAGTGGTCTTCCACCGATTCGGTGCCCAGCGAGGTTTGGCAGACAGCCGGCCAACTGTTCTGCTCCAACTGACGAGAACGGCGCGTCCTTGCAGAAGAGAGTTGATTGAGACGGCAGTACATCCCGTCTGGCGTTGCAGAATGACGAAACACAGGCCCTCCTTTAGCTCAAGACTTCGCCCGGGATCATTCGCCTTGCGGTGATGTTTGTAACGCACATGAGCGTTGGTGCGGGGATCAGCAAATGTGCGGAATTTGGTCTTTGATGGGCTGGCTTATTTGGGTGCTCCCGCTGAGGCTCGGCAACGAACGGATTTCGGGCGTCCGCAGGCAAGCATTCGGTTAAGAATGGCGACGCCGATCGCAGCCTCTGTCTGTTGAGTGAGGAATGACCGAGCGCGCAAACTTGGTCCAATGACGCCTTTGTATCGACCGATCGTTGTTTCAACCAAAGCTCGTTTGCCATAGCCGGTAGCTGCCTGCCATTTCGACCGGCCATCTTTGTGCATGGAGGCTATGTGGTCGTTTCTCTGGCAAGACGCTTGGGCGCAGGGCTGTTCAACCGCGTTCGAGCGCGGTGGAATGACGACCCTTGCGCCTGCGCTGTGACGGAGAACTGCGTTGTAGGTTGGATAGCCATCATAGGCTCCATCGGCAGTGAACTGGTCGATCTCATCTTCGATCTGATCCAGCAAAGGTTCCAGCTGCGAGACATCGCCGGTTTCCTGATCTGTCAGGCTATGTGCAATGATCTCGCCACTGTCGGCATCAACCACCAGGTGCAGTTTTCGCCAGTCTCGTCGGGACTTTGCCCCATGTTTTTCTTCCAGCCATTGGCCAGCGCCATAGATCTTCAGCCCGGTGCTGTCGACCAGAACGTGAATGGGTCCGTCAGCCCCATGCTGCCGGTCGTTGCCCCTGGCTGGGGGTTTCCAGGTTCTGGCCCTCCGGCTCAGCGTGGTATGATCGGGCACATGCAGGTCCAGTGCCATCATATCAAGCACCGAACTCAGAAGCCCTTCGCTTTGGCGCAAACGCAATCCGAGCACCATGCCCAGCATCAGCGTGGTTTCGATCGCCATATCAGAGTAACGCGGCTGGCCACCACGCGTCTTGCGGCTTGGGGCTGCCCAGCCCGCCAGCGCTTCCGGCGTTATCCAAAGGGTCAAACTGCCACGGCGGCGAAGGCCTGCTTCGTACTCTGCACAGTTCATCACCCTGAATCTCATCTTGCCTATGTGATGACGACGGCTGGCGTTGGCATGCTGCTTCAATCAAGCTCGTTTCGATCGCAAACGGATAAGCAGAAATCGTTGAATTCTTATTCATGCACCAATGCCGTGTGCAGCTTGTCGATCCGGTGCATCCGTTTCAGATCGGCATCCGAGACCCGGCGTGGCTGGTAGTAAACGCTGCCCCGGATGATCCCCAGCAGAACAGCCTGTCGGCTGACACTCAGCTTTGCGCTGTTGTTGATCATCGTTTTACGCTCGGCAACAGACCCGCCTTGCCGAGCGCGCCGGACAGAAAATCCTTCTCCAGCGTCAACTCTCCGATCTTCGCATGCAGCGTCTTCACATCGATGGCCGGTTCAACTTCGGCTTTCGGCCCATCGCCAAATACCCCAGTCGCACCTTCGAGCAACTGGTCTCGCCATTGCTTTATCTGGTTGGGGTGAACATCAAAGTCCTGCGCCAGTTCGATCAGGGTCTTCTCGCCCTTGATCGCGGCAACAGCCACTTTCGCCTTGAATGCCGGACTGTGGTTCCGGCGCGGTCGTCTCGTCATGGTCATTTCCTCGCTCGCAGCATCATGCTGCAGTTGCGCGGAAAATCCACTTATCCCGACTGTTCAATTTTCCCAAACCACCTCTCTTTCCGCGCATAGCAGACTTTGCCACTTGGCGGGGCGATGAGCAAGGTGGGCCCGGTGCTGCCTTCCGCGCCGCAAAGGTTAACACGGAACAGAGCGTGGGGTTGGATGCCGGCTCCGACCGATGACGCATCTCTGGCTCGCAGCTTCAACAAACGACCACTTCGCGCTCGAGTTGACCAACCGCTCGTAGATGCTCTTGACCGCTAGCAGACTTCACATTGACAGTGCTCGATGGCAGCAAGAGTTTACCCCGTCAGTTTACGCGATGCAGCAGCTACTGGCTTTCGATGCAGCCGAGCTTCGGT
>Ga0163215_101677_pt1 | contig 10736 bp, 9 predicted proteins | sample SynspAceP_FD_185934 | JGI IMG/M metagenome (GOLD analysis project Ga0163215, IMG submission 185934) | Saline lake microbial communities from Ace Lake in Antarctica - Synechococcus sp. Ace-P (Hybrid Assembly) | ecosystem: Environmental > Aquatic > Non-marine Saline and Alkaline > Saline | place... | reverse complement strand
GGAGAATTACTTTTAGCGGAAGCCATTGCGGAATTCTGTCAGCAATATCCGAACATCACCGTCGATATGCGCCTTGAAAATGATTTTGTGGATTTGGTGGAAGAAGGGCTTGATCTTGCTATTCGCACCGGCAAACTTGAAGATTCGAGCTTGATTGCCAAGCCCTTGATTCAATCTAATTGGGTGGTTTGCTGTTCACCGAACTACCTTAAAAAACATGGTGACGTTTTTAGCCTAGACGCGCTAAAAGACCATAACTGTTTGGCTTATACCTACCAAGCGCAAGGGTCTTTTGATTGGCGCTTCACAAAAAATGGCATTGAAGAAAGTGTTCGTATCAGCGGCAGTTTTGCGACCAATAATGCTCAAGCTTTACGCAAAGCCGCCTTGGCGGGTTTCGGTATCGTCTATGTTCCGCGTTGTTGTGTGTATGAAGACTTGCGACAAGGCAAGCTGGTGGCTATTTTGCCCGATTATCAACCGCGACGACTTGGCGTTTACGCCATTTATCCTTTTACCAAGTATTTGCCAGAGAAGTTAAAGTTGCTGATAGAGCACATTAAACAGGCTTATCAGGATAAGAAAGAATATTTTTAATAGGATCTCTTGAAGAAGGGGACTTTTCATTTAACTGTTTTGTCATTATTCTTGCTGTCTATTTAATCGCTTTTACGATGGAAATGCTTATGTCGGGTCAAGGTTCTGGAGGCAATGTACTTGCCGCACTTTGTAGTGTTTTTGTTCCTGGATTAGGTCAGTTGGTTCAGGGGCGTATTTTTATGGCGCTGTTCTTTTTTGTAACGGTCTTTGTGAGCTATGCATTAGGGGCAACGGTGATTTTGTTCTTTATGTGGTTGGTTGGCGGTATATTGCATCTTTGGTCAATTATTGATGCTGCGCGCTTTTCTAGATTGCGCACGGTTTTATAATAAGATAACCAGCTAAGTGAGTAAGAAAGGAAAAAAGAGCAGGTAGTCAAAGACTACCTGTTGAGTTGCTTTTTATTCGCGCAGTTTTGAGAGATGTCATCATTAAGTGCATTGATCAGGTTATCTACGGCGCAGGTTACCATTTTAAGCCGCGTTTCTGTGGTTGCAGAGCCAATATGCGGAAACAAGACCGCGTTATCTAGTTTGCAAAGAGGTGAGCTGGCCGGTAGTGGTTCGACTTCAAATACGTCTAGCCCTGCGGCGCGAATGGTGCCATTGCTTAAGGCTTCGACAAGAGCGGCTTCATCGATCACTTTGCCACGAGAGCCATTGATGAAAATAGCGCTTTTCTTCATCATGGCGAATTCTTTCGCACCGATGAGACGTTCAGTTTGAGGTGTTAATGGCGTCATCACACAGACAACATCGGATGTTTTAAGCAGTTCTTCCATGTCCATATAGGTGGCGTTCAAATCTTGTTCAGCGTCCGGTTTACGATTTCGGTTGCTGTACTGAATTTTCATATCAAAACCAAAATGCCCACGTTTGGCGATGGCGTAACCAATGCGGCCCATGCCAATGATGCCGAGGGTTTTACCATGTACATCCGTGCCGTAAAGCGCTTCGCCTACGTTGCTGGTCCAACGGCCTTCTCGCACCATGGTTGATAATTCGACAGCGCGGCGAGCCGTACACATAATGAGTGTGAAAAGCGTGTCGGCGGTGGTTTCGTTCAGCACACCTGGTGTGTGCATTAATGGAATATTACGCTGAGCAAGATACGCCAAATCGAATTGATCGGTGCCGACAGAAATAGTCGAAGCAGCTTTTAGTTTTGGCGCAAGATCGAGTCGCTCTGGTGGCAAATCTAGGCTCGAACCAATTAAACCTTCTGTTTTCGCAAGCGCGAGTAAGAACGCGTCTTGATTGGATTCGTTGACGCTATTAAAAAACGTGACGTCAAAGTGTTCGTCGAGTCGTTGACGTTCTTGATCTGGAATCGCTCGATACAAAAGGACTTTAGGTTTCATTAGGTCACGCCTCTTCTAGGTCATTGAGTTGTGTTCGGGTTGGCAGGGCTTCACTGTCTCCGCGAACTTGGACAGTTAAAGAGCCTAACAGATTTCCACGACGAGCGGCTTGCTTCATTGTTTTACCATCAAGCAATGCTGAGATAACCCCTACCGCAAAACTGTCCCCTGCGCCCACGGTATCAACCACTTTAGTGACAGGGAAACCTACGACAGTGCCCGATTCGCCTGAACTGGTTTTGAAATACGCGCCGTCACTGCCAAGTTTGACGATGACCGCTTTGACGCCATGTTGAAGGTAAAAGTCTGCAATGGCTTCTGGCTGATCGCTGCCAGCCAGAATGTAGCCTTCTTCGATACCGGGCAAAACAAGGTCGCTGGCGAACGCAAATTCATTGATTTTTTCAACCATGGTCGCTTGGTCTGGCCACATAGAAGGGCGTAGATTGGTGTCGAAAGAAATGCGGCAGCCTTGTTGTTTAGCCAATTCTAACGAGCGTTTCATGGCGTTTCTCATCGGATCAGAAACCGCGGCGCCAACACCGGTTAAATGAAGATGTGTATTGGTTTTAAATAAGCTGGCGTCGATGTCTTCGGCGCGTAAGGTGGACGCCGCTGAATTGCGGCGGAAGTACTCGACTTTTGGGTCGCTGCCGTCGGTGAGATTCGATTTCAACATAAAGCCCGTTGCGTGCTGGGCGCTTTCAGATATCCAGTCATTGCAAATATTTTCTTTGTTAATGGCTTGGCGAATAAACTCACCAAAACTGTCTTTACCAACTTTACTGATATAGGAAGATTCAAAGCCCAAACGTGCCATGCCAATGGCGACATTGACCTCGGCACCGGCTAACGAACGGTGGAATTCTTCGATATCTGCAAGTTGGCCTGGAGTGTTGGCAACAAACATCGCCATAGCTTCACCAAGCGTGACAAAAGAGAGTGGTTGAGTCGTGTTCATATGCGCTCCGCGTTTCGTTTTTATCGTTATTAATAGTCAAAAGTTCATGTGTTCAAAGTATCATGGGATCGGTTCCATGAAAAGTGAAACAGCCGTTGAGTAACGGTGTTTTTTCGTTCGATTCGTCTGTTTAGAGAGGGTTAGGTGACAAATTTTGAGCGGTTATGTCGATTGGCGAATAACGAGTTCGGCTTTTAATTTGATGTGTTGTGCTGGTTCGTTGCTGCCTTCAATTCGAGTAAGTAAACGCTCACAAGCCGTTTGCCCTATAGCGTTTGTGGGTTGGCGCATGACGGTAATGCCGCCTTCGAAAAGTTGCGCCCATTCTGGATCGTCGATAGAGATTAAGCCGATTTGTGAACCGATATGTAGGTCGAGTTGTTTCAAAGCTTTCGCTGAACGCATCATGGCGACGCCGTTGGTGGTGAAAATGGCTTTTTTGCGATTTGGGTGCGAGCCGATGAAGTCTTGTATAACCTTGATGAGCAAATCCACACTTATTTTCTCGATTTCAATAATCTCATAGGTAATGTCGTTGTTTTCTCGAGTGAATGCTTTAATTGCATCGATTCTAGCTTGGCGAGGGTCAATGGCGATGGATTCTGTCACCACCAAAATGGATTGGTAGGCTTTTGTTTGTAGGTGAGTGCACACCTCTTTGACTGCGGCTTCGTTGTCTAGTCCAACGGTATCAAATCCAAGCGAAGTATCGATTCGATCGATGAGAACCAAAGGACAAGAGACCCGCTTCAAGTTGGAGATTTGTTTTTGCGCCATGCCGGCGGTATTGACGATTATGCCATCGACTCGATGTGCTTCGAGTAGTGTTAAGTAACTGTCTTGTAGCTCTTTTTGATTGTCAGTATTGCATACCATGAGCATGTAACCTTGACGTCGACATACATGTTCGATGCCCTGAAGGACATCAATGGAGTATGGGTTAGTAACATCCGCCAGAAGCAGTCCAATAAGCTTTGAGTGCCCTACTTTTAACATTCTGGCAGAGTGATTTGGACGAAAATCAAGGTGCTCTATTGCTTGAGATATTTTTTCACGTAAGGGGTCTGATAGCTTATCTTGTTCGCCATTGAGATAGCGTGAAACACTTGTCTTGCCTACTTTTGCGTATTTAGCAACGTCAGAAATAGTCGCGAAGTCTTTGCTTTTGTTTTGCAATATTTTATCTCAATGATTGTTTTTTTAGATGAAAAAATATCCCATTCGAGAATGGTATATAAACAGGTATTTCATCGTACTTTAAACTATGATCCTAGTACGGTGCAATTAGGTGAGCTTGATTCCGTATTTTCGTTTATCCATCTATTCCATTTACCTATTTTTCTATCTATTGATAGCAGGAGCATTATGAAGATTTTCAGTTGCCAGCAGTGTGGTCAGACTGTGTTGTTTGAAAATACACGCTGCGAGCAATGCTCGTCGTCTTTGGGTTTTTTGCCGGATCAAATGGTGATCAGTGCATTAAAATCGGTCGACAATACTTGGTATGCTATGGCGGATAAATCTGTGCCAGCTAAACGCTTGTATTACTGTGAAAACCATCAGCACCAAGTATGTAATTGGATGGTTGAAGAGGGTGGCAGCACCTTCTGTATGGCGTGTGAATTGAACCGTCATATTCCGAACTTGGAAAAAATAGAAGAGCGCCAAGCATGGCAGCAATTAGAGTTTGCTAAGCATCGATTGGTGTATTCGTTATTGCGTCTTGGTTTGCCTTTGGTCAGTAAAAAAAGTGCACCAGAAGACGGTTTGTCATTCGATTTTATTTCGGAAAATAACGTGGTACCAGAAGATGTAAGTGCCATGACGGGCCATGCTTCTGGTCAGGTAACCATTAATGCCGCTGAAGGGAATTCCGTAGATCGTGAACAGATGCGCGAAGACATGAATGAGTCTTATCGCACGGTAATTGGACACTTTCGTCATGAGATTGGGCATTATTATTGGGATCCGTTGGTTTTTGACGATGAGCAGGTTTTAGCTGACTTCCGCGCGCTTTTTGGTGACGACAGAGAGAGTTACGCTGATGCGTTAGAAGCGCATTACGAAGCACCGAATGCAAAGTGGCAAGAATCCTTTGTCAGTGTTTATGCCTCTTCTCATCCTTGGGAAGATTGGGCCGAAACATGGGCGCATTACCTGCATATTGCCGATACATTAGAAACCGCCAGCGACCTTGGTTTGAGTCTGCAACCGCATGGTTCTAACCGAGAAAATTTGGCTGTAATGGTAAATATTGACCCGTATCGACACGATAATTTCGATGATATTTTGGCGCAGTATTTACCCTTAACCTTTGCGGTAAATAACCTAAACCGTGGGATGGGGCAACCGGATTTGTACCCTTTTATCTTGGTCCCTGCGGTTCGCGAAAAACTGACGTTTATCCATCGTTTGTTAAGAGCGTATGTAGAAGAGTCGTAAAGGATTAGTCGTTTGGGCGTTGGTAAGTCTAAAGGAATGGGCGATTAAGCGTTGATAAGTCGTCGAGGTTGGCGGATTGAACGACTTATTCATAGCTGCAAGCGGCTTGATCCGTTATTATGCTCGCCAATTGGAACGTGCTACGCCACTTCCTGATTATTAATCTTTTAGGACCCTAATGAAAAAAACATTTGAGCTATCTCATCCAAAAATCGCTTACCCTCGATTAATCGAAGCGACAAAAAGTGACATTAAAAAATATCTGAAAAGAGAGCGTAATAAAGCTCTGCCTGAATACGCTGATTTTTGGGGGTTTGATTGCAAATTTGGCCAAACAGCAGAACAAGCAGAGATTATTCACGTAGCCGAAATTAATGACAAAATTAGCTTCGCTGAAAGCCAAGCATGGCCAACATTTTATCTAGAAATTTTGGCGGTACCGACACAACGTACAAAGCGTGAAGTGGTAGATGAAGAGAACGAAGACGATTTGTAAAAAACGTTTTTATCTGTCAGAAAAGCGATCATAAAACAACCAGATCAATGATTGTTGATCTGGTTTTTTTACGTCTTTTATTTGGTACACATCACACGTAACTCAGTGCTTTTAGCTGACTTCGACATACCCCATGAAGCCCGTTTTAAGGTGCTCAATAATGTGACAGTGATACATCCATCGGCCTGGATTATCGGCAACCAATGCAGCGAGTACGGTTTCATTCTGACCCAATAAAACAGTGTCTGTGTGGAAGGGGGTAATGGCTTTTTTATTGGATTTTAAAACAGTAAAAGTGTGGCCGTGTATGTGGATCGGGTGATGGTATTGCGTCAAATTAGAGAGTTCGAAAAGGTAGGTTTTTCCAAGCTCTAGTTTGGCAAGAGGCGCTGGAATGTTGCCTTTTGACATGCCTACCCATGAACGGCGATTCATGGTCCAAAAGTTGTAGTTTACCTTGCCATCTTTATGGATCGGCGTGATGTTGGCGTTCCATTCGAAAGCGAACTTAATTGTTTCTACATTTTCCAAATCTGGCGCAGGAATCGGGTTGAGTGGCAATGTGGGCAGTCGGCGATCGTTAAGCTTACTCATTACCGTTCTTAGTGTTACGAGAGGTTTGTTCTTGTGCTTAAATGTGACCGTTTCTCCTTCCTTGCTGGGCGCAATAACACCTAGATCAAGGCGCATACCGGGGGCAATAAGATGATTGCTCAGCGCTCTTGGTTGAGCTATCGGGTTACCGTCAATCGCGATAATTTGAGCATCAGAATCCGTTGACGTCACGTCATATACCAAGGTGTTATCGACGTTCAATAAACGCACACGAATGGCACCGCCAGCAGGTACGTCGTAGGTCGGGTGCATTGCACCGTTAATGGTCATGACGCGCCCAGGCGTTCCCATACGGAAGGCATTTTGTGGTGTGGTCAGGGCGGTAAAAGAGCCATCGTCTTTGATGTGCCAGTTTTTCATACAAAGTACCAGATCAGTATCGAAGTCTGGTTTTTCTGCTTCATCGACAATCAGCGCGCCAACTAGGCCTTTGCCAAGTTGCTCAATGCTGTTCATGTGCGGGTGATACCAAAAAGACCCCGCGTCTGGCGGTGTGAATTCATAATCAAAGGTGCCGCCGGGCATGATGGGTGGCTGACTTAAAAAAGGCACACCATCCATGGCTATTGGGATTCTTATACCATGCCAATGAATGGTGGTTGGCTCGTTTAATTGATTCACTACTCGAATACGAACGGGTTGATGCTGTTTTGCACGGATGACGGGTGATGGGTAACCGCCATTAAAACTCAATGCGGGTGTGCTGCCACCCGGTACAATGTTGACATCCGCTGGCGCGACGATCAGTTCGTAATCAAATCCCGCAGAAGGATTGGCGGCTAGAATGACTCTAGGCAAGGTGCTTGTCATGGCAAGCAGTAGGCTGGATTTAATAAAGCGACGTCTGTTCAAAGCGGTTTGCTTCCTATCAATGTGAGACCATTTTATGACTGTTTATCCTGCTGGATCATATGGATAAAAGCATCTAAAGCGGGAAATTTCCCCGTATCATTACGCCAAATGACGCGGTTTTCAATGGGTTCTAAGGCTGTAAACTCACAACCTACTAATCCCATACCATGTTGATATCGCTCAAATACGCCTTTCGGAACGAGCGATACTCCACTTCCGGCACTGACACAGCCAATAATAGTGCCATAACTCGCAATGCTCGTGATGGGTGAAATAACGTTGTTTTGACTAAGCCAAGTTTCTAATGCGGCTCGGTATGGACAGGGTTCTGGCCACATGAAAATGGCTTTTCCCTCTAGGTCATTCACGGATTTTATAGGCTGGGATGACACTGAGGAAATGAGAACCAAATCTTCTTGTAGAAAGGTCGCACTGTTTAGAAAAGGGCGATCAATGTCTACCGCGATAACCGCTCCGTCTAATCGATGCTGATGCATGTCTTCTAGTAGTTGAGGCCAAGTGCCGGTTTTAAATTGCAGTTCTACGTTTGGATATAGTGCGTGAAATTTTGTGAGAATTGGTGGCAAGCGACTCGTAGCCGAGGATTCAATGGCGCCAATTCGAAGCGTACCAGAGGGTTCAGAAGACGGATCAACGGCCCGTTTTGCTTCTTCTGTTAACGCTAAAATCTTCTCGGCGTAGGCCAGAAACACCTCACCTGATGGCGTAATTCGAAGCCCGCGACCTTCTCGGTAAAACAGCGACACTTTGAGTTCTGATTCAAGCGTCTTGATTCTCGCCGTGATGTTCGAAGGAACACAGTGCAACGCAGCGGATGCTTGCACCACACTGCCAAGATTGGCCACGGTTTTGAACATACGAATTTGAGCAAGTTCCATCATTCATTCCAAGTGAATACTGGATGCAGTATTCGTCAATTGTTGTTTCGATGCATTGCCTTAATACTAAACCTTCCCTAAATACTTAGCGACCAGCGGTATTTTTAAATGTGTTGGATATAGAGCGAAAAGATGAAGTTGGCATGTGCGGCGTTGTTTGTTGTGCTCTGTTGGGCTTATTCGCCCATAGGCATTCATATTGGTCTAGAGGCGTATTCGCCTGGGCAGTTGGCGTTGTTGAGATTTTTAATCGCCTCCGCTTTTATGGCCATGGTAGCGATGTATCACGGCGTACAAATTCCTAAACGACAAGATTTTCCTTTGCTGTTTTTACTTGGTTTTTTTGCCGTGGCTTTGCACCACATTACACTAAACTTTGGTCAACGTGGTGTGAGCGCCGGCGCGGCGAGCGTGTTGGCTCAATCAACGCCTATTTTCACGGTGATTATTTCACGGTGTGTTTTAAAAGAAGCGGTGAGTGTGTGGCGTTGGTGTTGTATTTTAGGCGGCATGATGGGCGCGTTTATCGTGGTGGTTGGCGATAAAGGAATAGGGGATATCAGTCTCAATGGCTTACTGATTCTTCTTTCAGCGTGTTCTTGGAGTGTGTATTTCATTTTGCAAAAGCGCTATTCGACGCGCTACAGTACCTTAACCATGGTGTGTTATACGGTGTGGACAGGGACGCTTATTCTAATGATTTTTTCTCAGGGCTTGCTGAGCTCTTTGGCGTCATCAAAGATTCAAATAAACTTTGCGGTGGTGCTGTTGGGCGTTTTCCCGAGTGCGTTGGCGTACGTGGCTTGGGCGTATGTGTTGTCGCGCGCTGAGGTCAGTAAAATATCCATTGTGTTGTATTTGATTCCGCTAACGGCGATTCTCATGGCGTCATTTATTTTGGGAGAACGTCCTTCTCTATGGGTTGTGTTAGGCGGTGGCGTTGTTTTATTGAGTGTATTGTCTATGAGTCTGGAAAGCCTGTTTCGCCGTCGCAGGTGCTATGGCGAAACAGGGTAATCGTTATTTATAGCCTTGTGCTTGTAGGGCAAATAAATGTGCGTACTGGCCCTGTTGAGCAAGCAAGGTGTCATGAGTGCCTCGTTCTTTTACTTCGCCATGCTCCATGACGATGATTTCATGAGCGAGCCGAACAGTTGAAAAACGGTGAGAAATCAGAATCGCCATTTTTGTCTTCGTATGTTCTTGAAAATGCTGAAAAATATTAGCCTCAGCTTTTGCGTCCATCGCGGCGGTTGGTTCATCTAATACTAAAATATCGGCGTCTTCTCGCATGAAGGCACGAGCCAAGGCGATTTTTTGCCATTGCCCACCAGACAATTCTTGTCCGCCTTTAAACCATCGGCCAAGCTGGGTGTGGTAGCCATTGTCGAGTTCATCAATAAAGTCAGTGGCTTTGCCTAACTCAGCGGCTTTGTGCCAACCCGTTTGGTCATTGAAGCGATCGTTATCACCAGCTCCTATGTTCTCACCGACGATGAATTGATAGCGTACAAAATCTTGAAAAATCACCCCTACACGCCTAAGAAGCGCGGTTTCGTCCCATTCGAGTAAATCCAATCCATCTAATAAAATACGACCTTGTGTTGGATTGTAAAGGCGTGTGAGTAATTTTATTAAGGTGGTTTTACCAGAACCATTTTCACCCACAATAGCGAGACTGTGACCGGGGCGAATATGCAGTGTGACATTTGATAGGGCGGATTTTTCGCTGCCTGGATACTGAAACGACACATCTTCAAAGCGAATACCATCATTTGGTTTGGGACCAACTAATAAGCCATGGATGGACGATGGTGTTTCTTGTTCTAGGTACTCATATAAGTTCGACAAATAAAGGTTGTCTTCGTACATGCCGCTGATCGCGGTCAGTGAGGCAGAGACAGAGCTTTGGCCTTGCTTGAATAAGAGTAAATACATGGTCATTTGACCTAATGTGATCGCACCAATAATGGTGTCACTGACAATCCAGCCGTAGGCACCATAAAATACCAGTGTGCTGATCACACCGAGAGTGAAGCCCCAGGTTTCTCTTCGAAGAATAAGACGCTTACTTTCTTTAAATAATTTGAGGAAAATTTCAGAATAGCGCTGTAAAAAACGCTCTCCCAGTTGATAGAGGCGAACTTCTTTTATGTTGTCTTCCCGAGCCAGTAACGTTTCTAAATAGTTTTGCTGGCGGACTTCGGGCGAGCGCCAACGGAACATCAAAAAAGCATCGCCAGAAAATTTTGCTTCGGCGATAAAAGAGGGCAACGCTCCACAGATTAGCAAAACTAATGCCCATGGTGAAAAATGCCAGAGTAAAACCGCAAAGCTTGATAAAGAAATGGCATTTTGAAGTAGCGAAAAAGTTTTATTGACCAAGGCGAGCGGTCGGCTTGATGCTTCGCGTCGAGCGCGGACAAGCTTGTCGTAAAACTCAGAGTCTTCAAAATGAGACAGGGTGAGGCTTTGGGCTTTTTCTAAGATCATCAAGTTAACTTTTTGACC
>Ga0163215_101676_pt1 | contig 10773 bp, 9 predicted proteins | sample SynspAceP_FD_185934 | JGI IMG/M metagenome (GOLD analysis project Ga0163215, IMG submission 185934) | Saline lake microbial communities from Ace Lake in Antarctica - Synechococcus sp. Ace-P (Hybrid Assembly) | ecosystem: Environmental > Aquatic > Non-marine Saline and Alkaline > Saline | place... | reverse complement strand
GCCCGCAATGAGCGATCTCTACCTGCGGCTGCCCGACCCCCAAGTAGCCACTCCTGAGGCGGAGTGCCTGCCCCTTGGCCGGGTGATGGTAAATGCGGGCATCATCACACAAAACGATCTGGTGCAGGCGCTGGACCTGCAACGGCACATTGATGCGCCGATGGGCGAAATCCTCGTTGCCGAAGGATTGACCACCCGCGCGGACGTACTGCAGATGGTATCGCGCCAGCACAGCATTCCGGTTGCCGATCTTGTTGCCGATCCGCCGGACGAGACACTGCGCAGCGCCTTGCCCGCCAGCCTGTGCCTGACGCACCGATGTGTCCCATGGCTGAAAATGGCAGATCTTCTGCTGGTTGGAGTGAGCCACCCCGAAGACTTTAACAAGCTGCGGGCCTGTCTGGGCGCGCGCGGCCGCCGGATGCTGCCAGTGCTGGTGGATGACCAGCAAATCAGGACCCACATCAGCACGCTCTACGGCGCAGAACTGGCGCAGAAAGCCGCCAAACGCGTACCCGCTGCCCTAAGCTGCCGCAGCTGGAACCCCGAAGCGCCCCGGCGCAAACAGATAGCGTTTGTTTTGCTCGCATTGCTCTGTGCGGCACTTCTGCTGACGCCACTTTGAACAATCACAATCGGCGTGCTGTTTGCCTTTATCACCCTCCTGATGAGCACGGCCCTGAAGACCGCTGCCCTTATCGCGCGGCTCTCGCAGATGAGCGAGCCGACGCCCCCGCCCGCAGGGCCGCGCAAAGCATTTCCGATGCCGAAAGTATCCGTGCTGGTGCCTCTGCTGAGGGAAGAGGAGATCGCAGGCAAGCTGATCCAGCGCCTGACGCGGCTGACCTATCCGAAGTCCTTGCTGGAGGTGGTGCTGGTACTGGAGGAAAGCGACACCATCACCCGCGCGACCATCGCGCGCACCCCGCTGCCGAACTGGATCAGCGTGATCGAAGTGCCGGATGCCAACAATCTCACGACCAAACCCCGCGCGCTGAATTACGCGCTGGATTTTTGTCGCGGCTCGATTATCGGCGTCTGGGACGCCGAGGATGCGCCAGAGCCCGACCAGATCGAGAAGGTCGTGACACGGTTTCAGGACGCGCCTGAGAATGTCGCTTGCTTGCAAGGGGTTCTGGACTATTACAACTCCCGCACAAACTGGCTGTCGCGGTGTTTTGCCATTGAATATGCCACATGGTGGCGGATCGTCCTGCCCGGCGTAGCACATCTGGGGCTGGTGATCCCGCTGGGCGGCACCACGCTTTTCTTCCGTCGCAAGATCCTTGAAGAACTTTGTGGATGGGATGCCCATAACGTTACCGAGGACGCCGATCTGGGCATCCGTCTGGCGCGTAAGGGCTATGTGACCGAGCTGATCTCAACTGTCACCCATGAGGAAGCGAATTGCCGGGCATGGCCCTGGGTCAAGCAACGCTCGCGCTGGCTCAAGGGGTTCCTGATCACCTGGATGGTCCACATGCGTTCGCCCCGTGCGCTGTTGCGCGATCTGGGGTTCCTGCGGTTTATGGGGGTGCAGACGCTGCTGCTCGCGACCTTTGCGCAGTTCGCCTGCGCGCCGCTGCTCTGGTCGTTCTGGATTACGCTGGCGGGGTTCGAGCATCCTGTCAGCGTGACCCTTGGCGCCCCTGTCACCGCCTTCATGATCTGGATCTTCATCGGATCGGAGATCATCAATCTTCTGGTCTCGATGATTGCCGTCTCACGGCGCGAGCACCGGCACCTGATGGGCTATGTGCTGACAACGCCGTTCTATTATCCCATGGCTGCCCTTTCAGCCTATAAGGCGATCAAGGAGATGGTGGTGGAGCCGTTCTATTGGGACAAGACCCAGCACGGCGTCACAACCTGCACCGGTTGAGGCCTCTCAGCTCTCCGCCTCGCGGCGGGCCGCCTCCTGCTTCAGCCGCGTGGCAAAAGCAACCGAGATGTGGGCGCGCAACGCCGCATCAGCGGCATCACCATCGCGCGCCTCGATCGCGCTGACGATGCGGTCGTGTTCCTGCTGGGCAATGGCACCCCGCCCCTGCACCGCCAATGACGTGGTAGCCATCAGCGCCATGGAGCGATGTACAAGGTCCAGCTGCTGGACCAGAAAGCGGTTGTGCGAGGCTAGGTGGATCTGCTTGTGAAAGCGCTTATTGGCCCGCGCCAGTGCCGCCGGATGATCGCGCAGGGCGTTGTCCGACTCCACCATGTCACGCAGCAGGCGCACTTCTTCTTCGGTGGCATTGCGCGCTGCCAGCCGTGCGGCCAGTCCCTCCAGCTCGCCGCGCACCACATAGAGCTCGGCCATCTGATTGTGGTCCAATGACGCAACGATCAGACTGCGCCCGTCACGCACCAGCAGGGACTGTGTCTCGAGCCGCTGCAGGGCCTCGCGCACGGGCGTGCGCGACACGCCGAAGCGGTCGGCCAGCTCGCTTTCGACCAGACGGTCACCGGGGCGGTAGATGCCGGTGTCAATCGCATCAAGGATCATCGTATAGGCGTCGGTGCTTCCCGATCGGGACGACTGAGGGGCAGAAGACATGCAGCAGTGCTTTCATCAGGTTTTGCACCACCTTAGCCGCTGCCACCCGCCTCGCCTAGTCTTCATCACCTCTTGCACTGGCGGGGCTGCGGCCCTACCACGACAATATGCCCAAGACATCTTTTTCCCACGTCTCCACATGGGTCTTTGACCTTGATAACACGCTCTACCCGCCCGAGGCGCGGCTGTTCGACCTGATCGAGGTCAGGATGACGGCCTGGGTGATGGACGTGCTGCGCGTCGACCACGCCGAGGCGGACCGCTTGCGCAAGCATTACTGGCACACCCACGGCACCACGCTGGCAGGGCTGATGCGTGAACATGACGTGGACCCCGAGCCCTATCTGGTCGATGTGCATGACATCTCCATGGAAAGTCTTCAGCCGGACCCCACCCTTGCCGCCGCAATCCGTTCCCTGCCCGGACGGCGCATCGTCTACACCAACGGTTGCGCCCCGTATGCCGAGCGGGTGCTGGCTGCCCGCGGGCTGTCAGGGCTGTTTGATGCCATCTACGGGGTTGAACACGCAGGCTTTCTCCCCAAGCCCGAGCGCGAAGCCTTTGACGCGGTGTTCACCCAAGACAAGCTGGTCCCGCAAACGGCCGCGATGTTCGAGGATGATCCGCGCAATCTGGCCGTGCCACATGATCTGGGCATGCGCACCGTCCATGTGGCCCCCACACGCGCGGACGCGCCGCATGTGCAATTCCATACCGATGATCTATCTTCTTTCCTGCAAACGCTGGTAAAGTAGGACCCCCTCAATGACCGAAACCTGTGATATTCTGATTTCCGGCGGTGGCATCGCCGGACTGACAGCTGCGGCTGCCTTTGGCTCAGCCGGCTTCAAGGTGATTTGCGTGGACCCTGCGCCGCCGGTTACCGACGGCGCGGCGGAAGGCGCTGATCTGCGCTCGACCGCGATGTTGCAACCGGCGCGAACCTTGCTGGAGCGCGCCGGTCTGTGGGAGGCACTCGCCCCCCTCTCCGCCCCCTTACAGGTGATGCGGATCATCGACGCAGGCGGCGCAGAGCCCGAGCCGCGCGTGACCAAGGAATTTGACGCGTCCGAAATTTCTGATCAGCCCTTCGGCTGGAATTTCCCCAACTGGCTGTTGCGGCGCGAGTTGATGGCGCGACTGGCGGTGCTGGACACTGTGGACTTCCGCGCAGGTGTCGGCACAACACATCTGTTCACCCGCACCGGCAGCGCCAAGGTCACGTTGAGCGATGGAACCCGCGTACAGACGCGACTGGTGATCGCGGCCGACGGGCGGGGCTCGCCCATGCGGGCGGCGTCTGGCATCGGTGTGCACACGCAACGATACGGACAAAAGGCACTGGTGTTCGCGGTCACCCATCCGCTGCCGCATGAAAACGTCTCGACCGAGGTGCACCGCACCGGGGGGCCGTTCACGCTGGTGCCCCTGCCGGATCATGAGGGGACGCCCTGCTCCGCCGTGGTGTGGATGGACGACGGGCCGCTGGCACAGGAACGGCTGGAGATGCCGGTGGCGGAGTTCGAGGCGGCGGCAACCCTGCGCTCGTGCCATCATTTCGGACCGCTGACGCTGGTCAGCCGCCGTCAGGTCTGGCCCATCATCACCCAGCACGCAGAGCGGCTGAGCGCGGAGCGTGTGGCGCTGGTGGCAGAGGCAGCCCATGTGATGCCGCCCATCGGTGCGCAAGGGCTGAACATGTCGCTGGGCGACATCGCCACACTACTGGATCTGGCGCAGGCGCGGCCCGATGGCTTGGGCGATGCGGAGATGCTGGAGGCCTATCACAAGGCCCGCTACGGCGACATCACGTTAAGGGTGCGCGGGATTGACCTGCTTAACCGCGCGAGCCAGGCACGCAGCACAGTTGCACGGGACGCGCGGGCGGCGGGGCTGAACGCGCTCTACAGCGCACCGCCTGTGCGCCGGTTGCTCATGCAGATGGGTCTGGGGATGCGCTAGGCCTCCTCGGCCGCTTCCGCTTCCAGCTTGGCAGCGTGTGCCTCGACCTGCTCGACGATGTGATCCACCATCTTGTCATTGCCGAGCTTGTGGCTCTGCTTGCCCGCCAGATAGACCATGCCCGAGCCCGCACCCCCGCCGGTAAAGCCCACGTCCGTCATCAGCGCTTCGCCCGGCCCGTTTACCACACAACCGATGATGCTCAGACTCATGGGCGTCTTGATGTGCTCGAGCCGCTTCTCCAGCGCCTCGACCGTCTTGATCACGTCAAAGCCCTGACGCGCGCAGGAGGGGCAGGAGATGATGTTGACGCCGCGGTGGCGCAGGCCCAGCGACTTGAGGATCTCGAAGCCCATCTTGACTTCCTCCACCGGATCAGCGGAGAGCGAGACGCGGATGGTATCACCAATCCCCATCCACAACAGATTGCCCATGCCTATGGCGGATTTGACAGTGCCGGAAATCAGCCCGCCCGCCTCGGTGATGCCGAGGTGGATTGGCGCGTCAGTGGCTTCGGCCAACTGCTGGTAGGCAGCAGCGGCCATGAAGACGTCCGAGGCTTTACAGCTGATCTTGAACTCGTGAAAGTCGTTGTCTTGCAGGATCTTGATGTGGTCCATGCCGGATTCCACCATCGCATCCGGGCACGGCTCGCCGTATTTTTCCAGCAGGTGCCGTTCCAGCGAGCCTGCATTCACGCCAATGCGGATGGAGCAGTTGTTGTCACGCGCGGCCTTGATGACCTCTTTCACGCGTTTCTCATCACCGATGTTGCCCGGGTTGATCCGCAGGCAAGCCGCACCGGCCTCTGCCGCCTCGATGCCGCGTTTGTAATGAAAGTGGATGTCGGCCACGATGGGCACCGGACTTTCGCGTACGATCTCTTTTAGCGCACGGGAGCTTTCCACATCCGGCACGGAGACGCGCACGATATCAGCGCCCGCATCGGCTGCGGCGATGATCTGGTTGATCGTCGCGCGCGCGTCTGTGGTGAGGGTGTTCGTCATCGTCTGCACCGATATCGGTGCATCGCCCCCTACCGGCACATTGCCCACCATGATCTGGCGCGATTTGCGACGGTAGATGTTGCGCCACGGACGGATATGGTTAAGCGACATGCAAGAGCCTCATTGGTGTATTCGGACAATACTTACCTAGTCACCCTAGCGTCCTGCTGCAATGCAAAGCTGTGTCATGTGCGACTATTGGTACAAGGAGGACCGGATCAGTCTGTGGCTACGGGCGATGTGGCGCCCGCACGAAGCTCTGCCACCAGCGTTTCCAGCGCGCTATCCTGACCGGGCTGGGCTGGCTCGTAAAGCTCGGCCAGTGCCTGCTGTTGCAGGGGCACATTAGAAGTCACGCTTCCGCGCCCGCCTACCGGACCGTAGAATTCACCGTTCATGACAAAGTAGACAGCACCACTCTGGCCCGTGCGCAGCGATGCAGGCTCGACCGTGGCAGGGACATCGAAGGTGTCGCCCTTCTGCATGACTTTCTCGAAAATATTCGTGCCATCGGCCGCAGTGACACGCACCCATGTCTCGCCGGTGGCGACAACCTGAACCGCAGGCGCCGGTCCCTCAAACACCTGGGGCACACTCAGACCAGCGGTCAGGGTCTCATTGCCCAGCGCCTCGGTCAAAGCATTATCAACGGCACCGGCAAGCAGGGAATTTGTATCCTCGGCGCGGGCGATCACGGGCATTGAACCGGATTCAAACAACCCGCTGGTGCGCGGATCAAGCGACGCAATTGGCGCGTCGCGTGCAACAAGAACAGGCACGTCCAGCGCAGCAGGTCGATAGAGACGGTCCAGAGCCTCGACGCGCGGTGTGTCAACCAGCGCGGCAGGTGCTGTCACATCGCCGGCCAGAGATGACTGCGCAGGGGCGTTGGCTTGCAACGGGTCCAGATCCGATAGCACGACCGGCGTCTGGTCAACGGGTGCCACTTGCACGCGCTGCACTTCTTTCAGAACCGTCCAGCCCCCGAAACCGATCGCAGCAATCAGCCCCACCAGAACCAGTGTTGAACCGATCGCCGCAGGCTCGATCCGCGACAGGAAGGAGTTGCCGCCGGGGGCGAAGGGCATCACAGGACGAGAGAATATATCATGCTCGGACTGACGGGACAGGCGCTCTTCACGGGTCGGCTTTTTGATAACGGAAGCTTCGGCAGACATGCCATGCGCAACGCTGAAACCGCTTTCAGTGCAGAACGCGGCAAAGGCTTTGTCAGGGTCCATGCCAAGATACCGTGCGTAAGACCGCACATAACCTGCAATAAACCCGGGCGTATCAAAAGCATCGGGGTCGGCGTTTTCTATAGCTGCGATGTAGGCTGCCTTGATCCGCAATTCACGCTGAACATCCAACAGAGACTTGCCAAGTGTGGCACGCTCTCCGCGCATCAGATCGCCCAGGCGCAACTCGAACGCATCAAATCCAGACGGAGTTTCCGCCTCCGGCTCAACATTTCTGGAGGCCCAACGCCCGATCATCACAATGCCCTCGCCTACTCAATCGCTGTAACATGTCGGCGCGCAATAATGATTCGCCTCATGTCTTTGTTGTTAAAAAACTAACACAGCGCAATGATATTGGCGAGATAATGCGCTATTAACCGGCCGCTTCGGCGCGATTCAGCGCACATTGCGCCCAAAGACCGTCCATCGCGCGCACTAGAGCATCCATTTCTTTCGGGCCATGCACTGGCGAAGGCGTGAACCGCAGCCGCTCGGTACCACGGGGCACGGTGGGAAAGTTAATGGGTTGGACGTAAATGCCGTGCTGCTCCAGCAGCATGTCTGACAGCAGCTTGGTATGCACCGGATTACCCACGATCACCGGTACGATGTGGCTGCCGTGATCAATGATCGGCAGCCCAAGACCTTTGAGCCGCAACTTGAGAGCCTTTGCTTGGCTCTGGTGCTTCTCGCGCAGTTCCGGCGCGCGTTTGAGGAACGCAACACTCGCCGCAGCCCCCGCCGCAACCGCAGGCGGAATCGAGGTCGTGAAGATGAAACCGGGCGCATAGGAGCGGATCGCGTCGCACATCTTGGCCGAGGCCGCGATATAGCCGCCCATCACACCATAAGCCTTGGCGAGCGTGCCGTTGATAATATCCAGACGGTGCATCAGGCGGTCGCGTTCTGCCACCCCTGCCCCGCGCGGACCGTACATGCCTACCGCATGCACTTCGTCGATATAGGTCAATGCGCCAAATTCATCGGCCAGATCACAGATCGCCTCGATCGGGCCGAAATCGCCGTCCATGGAGTAGATGCTCTCGAATGCGATCAGCTTGGGTGCATCGCTGTCGTCTGCCTCCAGCAGTTCGCGCAGATGCGCGACGTCATTGTGGCGGAAGATACGCTTGGCGCCACCATTGCGGCGCACGCCCTCGATCATAGAGGCGTGGTTAAGCGCATCCGAATAGATGATGAGGCCCGGAAACAATTTGGGCAGCGTACTCAGCGTGGCATCGTTGGCAATATAGGCAGAGGTAAAGACGAGCGCCGCCTCCTTGCCGTGCAGATCGGCCAGCTCGGCCTCCAGACGTTTGTGGTAGACCGTGGTACCCGAGATGTTGCGCGTGCCACCCGAGCCTGCGCCGGTGGCATCAAGCGCTTCGTGCATGGCGGCCAGAACGACCGGGTTCTGCCCCATGCCCAGATAGTCGTTGCCACACCATACGGTGATGTCTGTCTCGGAGCCGTCTGATTTGGTCCAGACCGCATGCGGGAAGCTGCCATTGCGGCGCTCAATGTCGATGAAGGTGCGGTAGCGGCCTTCGTCGTGCAGGCGTTCGATCGCTTGATCGAGCTGTTCCGAATAGGTCATGCGCATCTCCGTCATCGCTGAGCACCGCGCGGGTGCCAAAATCTGTCACATGGTGCGATATAGCTATAATGGCGCGGGTTCAATGGTTTCGCCTTGCGCGCGTTGTCGCATGCCGCGCCTGAAGATGCTGCCCTGGCTGCCTGCGGTCGGGAATTTATGACTATACAGAAGCGCACCCGAGAGCTTAACGTAACGTCATCGGCCAAGATAATTACATGCCAGACCATTCATTAATTCCTCCAGCCCGCAATTTCCGCGGGCCAACAACACCAAGACGTTTTTTTACGAAATCGATTCATATCAACCATCGGGATAAATCCTTATGACACTCGCTTTAACCCCCCTCACAGCGCTGGGGCTCCTGTCATTGACCGCACTGGGCTATGCCGTAGCCACAATCGGCATGAAGCTGGCCAGCGACAGTTTCACCGTTTTTGCCATGACGATCATCCTTGCGGGTCTGGCTTTGGCCACCGTGATGGAGATTTGCCTGCTGCGCATGGGCAATATGTCCCTCGTTTACCTCGGCATCGTTGTGGCAGAAACGACGCTGGTGCTGGGCTATGCCTATACCATCGGCCACAGTCTGAACTTTGTCCAAGTGACAGGCGCGGTAATGGTGCTGGCCGGTGTCGGCCTGTTGGGCGTGCAGGCCTGACGGCACCGCTGGACACGGGCGCATGTCCTGATAGGGTCGCGGAAAATTCCCTATATCAGGAGCCTTAACCATGTCTCTCGACGCTGTCCTTGCCCGGATTGACCAAGATCTGCCCGCCGCCACCGACCGCCTTCTTGACCTCTTGCGGATCAAATCCATCTCGACCGATCCGGCGTTCAAACAAGACTGTCAGGACGCAGCCGACTGGCTGGTGGCCGATCTGGCCAGCATGGGCATCGAGGCGCAGAAGCGGCCCACCCCCGGCCATCCGATGGTCGTGGGCCATGCAGGCCCAGAGAACGGCAAACCACACCTGCTGTTTTATGGTCATTATGACGTGCAGCCTGTCGATCCGCTGAACCTGTGGGACCGCGACCCCTTCGATCCCGCGATTGAGGAGACAGACTCGGGCACCGTGATTCGCGGCCGTGGGGCGGCGGATGACAAGGGACAGTTGATGACCTTCCTCGAGGCTTTTCGCGCGTGGAAAGAAGTGCATGGCGAGCTTCCCTGCCGTGTCACCTTCTTTTTCGAGGGCGAAGAAGAATCGGGCTCGCCCTCGCTGGTGCCGTTCATGGAGGAGAACGCCGAGGAACTGCGCGCGGATTTCGCGATGATCTGCGACACCGTCATGTTCGAAAGCCGCACCCCTGCGATCACCACCATGCTGCGCGGGCTGCTGGGGGAGGAGCTGACCATCACCGCGCCCTCCAAAGACCTGCACTCGGGCATGTTCGGTGGCATTGCGATCAACCCGATCCGCGTGCTGTCCCGCATCATCGCGTCGCTGCACGACGATCAGGGTCGCGTCACCATTCCTGGCTTCTACGACGGCGTGCCGGAACTCTCGGACGAACTGGAGGCGCAATGGCAGGGTCTGGCCTTTGATCACGAGGCCTTCCTCGGCGACGTCGGCCTGTCGGTACCGGCAGGCGAGCAGGACCGAACGCCTCTGGAGATGATCTGGTCGCGCCCCACCTGCGAGGTCAACGGCATCGGCGGCGGCTATCAGGGGGACGGGTTCAAGACTGTTCTACCCTCACAGGCCAGCGCCAAGATTTCCTTCCGGCTGGTGGGCGATCAGGACCCGCATGCGATCCGCGCCAGCTTTCGCGAGATGGTGCAGGATATGCTGCCAGCCGATTGTACGGTCGCGTGGAAAGGCCACGGCGCCAGCCGCGCTTCGGGTGTTGCCACGGATGACCCGTCGTTCGCGCGTGCGCTCAAGGCGCTGTCGGACGAATGGCAGGTGCCTGCCGCCTACATCGGTAGCGGTGGTTCGATCCCTATTGCAGGCCATTTCCAGAAAATTCTGGATACGCCCCCCGTACTGATCGGCTTTGGCAAGGATGACGACCAGATCCATTCGCCCAACGAAAAATACGACATGGAAAGCTTTCACAAAGGCATCCGGTCCTGGGCGCGGATCCTCGACGCGCTCACCTGAAGCGCGTGCGCACTACTCCCCTGATCAGGGGGTGTGCTGCACGGCAAATGCTCCATACTTCTCCTGAACGTGCGCGTACAGATTCCGCCTGCGTTTCGCTGCGCCTTTCGGCAGGCGCTCTTTTTAGAAATATGGGGGAATATTATTCATGCAATATATCAACTTGATCCGCGCGGGCGTGCTGGGCGCATCGTGCGTCGCGCTGAGCGCCTGCCTTGGCAGTTCGAACGGCACGACTATCGGTGGTGGTGGCGGTGCTGGAGCAGGCGGGGGTGCGGGTGGCAAAACGCCGGCCGAGTTTGACACC
>Ga0163215_101675_pt1 | contig 10783 bp, 8 predicted proteins | sample SynspAceP_FD_185934 | JGI IMG/M metagenome (GOLD analysis project Ga0163215, IMG submission 185934) | Saline lake microbial communities from Ace Lake in Antarctica - Synechococcus sp. Ace-P (Hybrid Assembly) | ecosystem: Environmental > Aquatic > Non-marine Saline and Alkaline > Saline | place... | reverse complement strand
AAACCCTCAGCCAACCCATCGAGCCCATGACACTTGACCTCGCAGCCTGATCAGGTGCAAATCAAACCACTCGGAGATCGCCGCCAGAGAATTTCCACCACATTCGAGACACAACCCAAAATAGACGGGGCCGCCAGCGAGCCAAGTACAACGACGCCGGTCGAGGTCAGAAAGTCACGTCTTTTCATCTTCTTTATTCTCCCTTGTTGTTTTTGGATTTTCCCTGCGGCACGCCAGGAAGCACGCAGAGCATTTCGTACAGCAGGTTTGCCGCGATCAACGCGGTATTGCCGGACGGATCATATGGCGGCGACACTTCAACCAAATCACAGCCGACAAGGTTTAAACCCGCACAACCCCGCACGATTTCAAGCGCTTGCCAGGTTGACAGACCACCCGGTTCCACAGTGCCCGTTCCTGGTGCAAAGGCCGGGTCAAGACTGTCTATATCGTAACTCAGATATACAGGTGCATCACCAACGGTGGCGCGTACCTGCTCCATTAGTGGAGCAAGTGACTTATACCAGCACTCTTCAGCTTGCACCACAGTCCAGCCTTGGTCACGGCCCCAGTCAAAATCTTCAGGGGCATAGCCCGAGCCGCGCAGACCGATCTGGAACACTTTGTTGTTCTGCAGGCATCCGTCTTCCCATGCGCGGCGGAAGGGACAACCATGGGCGACTGTCTCGCCAAACATATGCTCATTGATGTCAGCATGGGCATCGATATGGATCAAAGCCACCGGTCCGTGAACCTTTTTCATCGCCCGCAAGATGGGCCAGGTCAGCGTGTGATCGCCGCCAAGCGTTAAAGGGATTGCCCCTGTTTTCAGGATTGCATCGTAATGCTCTTCGATCAAGACAACTGATTTTTTGAGGTCAAAAGTGTTTATTGGCACATCGCCGATATCCGCCACTTGAAGATGCTGGAACGGTGCTGCTCCTGTCGCCATGTTGAACGGTCGGATCATTCGGCTTTCATCGCGTATTTGTCGGGGTCCCAGCCGTGTTCCTGGACGGTTCGAGGTGCCAATATCCATTGGGATGCCTACAAAGCAGGCATCCAATCCCTCAGCCGTGTCCTGTGTCGGAAGGCGCATCATCGTTGCAGGACCACCGAAGCGAGGCATTTCATTGCCACCAAGTGGCTGGTTCAATTTTGTCATGGTAAATTATCTCGCAGCTCGTGTTGTGCTTCGTTTGCCCAGATCACTCTGGCTTGGTCTGCCAGCCGAGAAAATTCACTTCTTTCAATCAATTCATTGAAAGGCGCAAATGTATCTTGGGTGAGAGGCGATCTGATCCCCGTAATCTGGGCCGGTTGAAGCTGGAGTTTTCCGTTACGACTTCCTGGCTGGGAGAAGAGGGGAGTCAGATGAAGCATGGACGTTTTCGGACGCTCAGAAGGGGTGTGTCATCAAGCAGGACGAGGAAGGCACGACGGTTGCCGTGATCTGCCGGAAAGCAGGGATCAGTCAGGCGACCAACTTCAACTGGAAGAAGAAGTATGCGGGCCTGCTACCGAACAAGATGAAGCGGCTGAAGTAGCTCGAGGATGAGTTTCAGGACATTTCGCACAGTCTTGCGTGCCTTCAACCAAGCTGAATGCGCCAACGCGCTCCTACGTCATCCACCAGGGCAGTTATTCCAGCGTCGGTGATCTGGAGGCCAAGGTCTATGACCGTCTTGCGCAGCACAACGAGGTGCCCAAGCGCTTCAGGTGGAGCAGAAGCGCGCAAGACAATCAACGGGTCAGGTCTGCCGCGCCTGTTGTGTAACTGGCTGGTCGATGTTTATTCGTGCTCGCCATCTACACGACGGCCGGAGCCGCGTATGAACAGCTTGGGCATCTTTGCTGCGGCAGTAAGTGTTGCGACTGTTATCGCTGCGGCCGCTATCAAGATCACATGTCCAAGGATGCTGGCTGCAAGGACCATATAGCTGCCAAGCGCTGCCGAGAAGCATACCGCCCACATCAGCCCCAAAGCTTGCAGCACGTAATGCCTGACAGCAACGTCAGGAATATTGCGAAGCGGGCTTACTTCATGATCAAAAATGAAATTCCAAGAATTTATGATAAAGTTTTTGCTGGCTGACATGATTTTGCTCTCTCACTGAGTTCAGGGTTATGTGGCAAGCACATTGCTTCAGAGGCTCAGGGAGCGAAAATACAATAAAAGTTGGATTTTCGGACAAGTAGTCTCGCAAGCACTCTACACGAAGGTGCGGCTGAGTCAAAGTAAGCCGTTCACACTTGGTCAGGATTTCCCTGTGCTGCACTGTCGGTGTGCAATGTCTGGCGGGTCATGGCCGCCACATTGGCGAGGGGGCAGGCGTCTGACGGGGTCGCAAAGGGTGACGCGGTGGTTGTCCAATGGACGTCAGTTTTGCGCAGGGTTTCGCACCTGTTATGCAAGGTAGGACACGGGCACTGCACAAGGATCGCGCCAGTCCCATCCTCTCTGCGAAAGGGCTGTGCTTTGTTTGCCAACAAAAGGGACGCGTTCCCCTTTGGCTGCTTTCACCAAGACTGCTCGATCCGGGTTGTTCAGCAACCGCACATAGCACATTGCCGTCAGGCGGATGATCTTGGGACGCGTTTTGAAGGCGCGAAAAGGCGAACGTCCGGTCATGTCCGAACGCTCAGGAATCTTCCGATCCGCCAAAGGTCTCCTTCTTTTGGTCGTGCCGGGTTTGGGGCCGCAAAGCGAGTCTGTGCCCCGTGGACGCTGTGCTGCGGTTCAAAGACAGTCTGACAAAATCCCTTTCATGATCGTGATCTGGGCCTTCCGTGAAATTCCTTGATCGAGAAACAAAGGCTGCGCAACGTGGGGATGGAGGCGTTCCATATCGGGATGTTGCGCGAGGACCTCTGTGAGGAGCAGGGGTTTTTTAGGGAGGAGTTCGAAATATGTCAGAAATGTATGACTTTATTGTCGTTGGCGGGGGATCATCCGGTGCCGTGATTGCCGCAAGGTTGAGTGAAGACCCCAATTGTCGGGTGGCCCTTGTGGAAGCAGGAGGCAAACCTCCGGCCCATGCCTCGATGCCAGCGGCGGTGGGAAGCTTGCAACTCGATCCGACGGTGGACTGGATGTACACCGCCGATCCCGGAAACGCGGGTCTCGGGTTGGTCGGCAATGTGATGCCAGTGCCGCGCGGCAAGATGTTGGGAGGCTCTTCCGCGCTGAATTATATGGCCTATGTGCGTGGTCATCCCGGTGATTTCGACGCTTGGGCCGACGGTGGCGCCACTGGCTGGAGCTATGACGATGTGCTGCCCTACTTTATCAAAAGCGAGGATCTGACCCCGAGCAACGAGATTGTGGTGGACAGTGCGGCACATGGAACGGGTGGCCCGCTGGGTGTCTCGGTCCGCTCGCCGGTGATCCCTGCTTCTCGCGATTTCGTCACGGCTGCCGGTGCCAGCGGCATTGCGAACGGAGACTACAACGGGCGCGACAGGGGGGGACCGGCGGGGGTGGCCTCATTGTTCCAAACCACAACCCGCAAGGGGATGCGATCCAGTACCTACCATGCCTTTCTTGAAGGAGAGGTCGAAGCACGTTCAAACCTGACCATCATCACCCATGCCCATGTCACAAGGATACTGTTGTCGGATGGCGCGGACGATCTTTCCGCGAAGGGGATCGAATATCGCGACGCAGACGGCACGGTGCACGCGATCCATGCAACGCTTGAGGTGATCCTGAGCGCGGGTGCTGTCGGTTCGCCGCAGATCCTGATGCTGTCGGGCATTGGCCCGCGCCGCGAGATCGAGGCGGTCGATCTGCAATGCCGCCATGACTTGCCCGCCGTCGGCAAGAACCTCAAGGATCACCTGCATTGCGCGCTGTTCTTCCCAGCAGCTGGGATCGGTGTGCCAATTGCCGAGGTGGGTGTCTCGGCTGGACCTGATGCGCTACGCGCCCCTGCCGGTCCTTTGCCCGCAGATCCCGCCGATGACGTCAACCTGCCGCCAGAACTGGCCGGCCTCAAGGCAGAGGCCGAGCGGCGACTGGGACAGTGGGCGGAGACGGGCGAAAGCCTTGTGTCATCCTCGCTTTACGATGCGGTGGCCTTTTTCTCGACAGGGCTGGGTGATTTGCACAGCCATGATGCACAGATCGGCTATGTCCCCTGCGGTTATGACGCAGGCTTGCTCAGGGACCGTCTGCGGATCGACATCACGACCTTTTTCGAGGATCCAGACAAGATACTGGCCGCCGATCAGGAAAACATGATCCTGCTGGCAAACCCTGTGCTGCCCCACAGCACCGGCGAGATCGTTCTGGCCAGTGCTGATCCGACAGATAATCCGATCATCCGGATGAACTATTTTACCGATCCTCATGATCTCAAGGTGATGGTCGCCGTCATGCGTAAGGCGTTGGACATCGTGGAAAACTGGCCCGGAGAGACAAAGCCCGGACCGCTGAATGTGCCGCCGGCACTGGCGCGCAAGCACGGCTATGTGCAAGGAGAAAGACCAAGCGATGCGCTGCTGGAGAACATGGCGCTGCATTATTCCACCACGGTCTATCATCTGGTCTCGACCTGCCGGATGGGCGATGTGGTGGATGCGGAACTGTGCGTCAAAGGGATCGGCAATCTGCGGGTGGCAGATGCAAGCGTGATGCCCGACATCATCAGCGGAAACACGAATGCAGCCTCCATCATGATCGGTGAAAAGGCGGCTGACATTATTGCCGCGCAACATGCCCTGCACCGTAAATCCGCTGCCTGAGCACCGTTGAAAATATCTGCCTGTGCTGATGGCCGTGACAGGGCATCAGCGCAGGCACTTTTCGATGTCCGCTGCGGTGAAATGACCGATCAGTGCGGGCAGGACTATCCACAGGTCCGGCGCTGTAACCGTTTAAGGCGCAGCTTACCCATAGGCACCACGGGAATCGAAAGCTGGCTATGGTTGCCGAACGGGCATAGGGTTCAGTGAACTTTGACCACAGAAAAGATCCGCACCATGACCCGCAATACCCTTTATCTCGTCATTGGCCTGCTTGTCGCCGGTCTGGCTGTACTGGGTTATCTTTATTATCAGGAAAGCCAAAGCGGCGTCGAGATCAGGATCGGTGACCGGGGTATTTCGATCCAGGGCAACTAGTCGATCCGCACGGGCCTTACATAGCGCGGTTGACCGCTTGCCTGCGCGCGGTCTGCGCCATCTGAACCAGACCCGTCATGGCCCACACAATCGGTTGTTTACAGCGCTGTCGCGTGTCTATCATCCTGCGTTGTCGGGTGGGAGGGATGATGTCAGACTTTAGTTTCAAAAGTCTTGAGGAACTCAGTGACGGATTGGGCAAAAAGGCCTTTTCCGCGACAGAACTTCTGGAGCATGTCATCGCGCAATACGCGCAACTGGAACCGCGGCTGAATATGTTCAGCCATGTGGATTTCGACGCGGCACGGATCAGCGCCAAGGCCAGCGACCAAAGGATCAGAAGCGGCGACAGGATAGGCGTGCTGGATGGTATTCCCACATCGATCAAGGACCTGATCGCCGTCAAGGACATGCCGCAGCGGTTCGGGTCGCGCGCCGTGTCTGACGCACCCGTCGCGCAGGACGCCCCGTCGGTCGAGCGGCTGCGCAGGGCAGGGGCGGTGATCCTTGGTAAATCGACGACAAGCGAGTTTGGCTGCAAAGCCGTTGGTGACAGCCCTTTGACCGGAATTACGCGCAATCCTTGGAACACGGACAAGACGCCGGGTGGGTCAAGCTGTGGTGCCGCAGCCATGGTTGCGGCAGGGCTTGTGCCCTATGCCATCGGCACGGATGGTGGCGGCTCGTTACGCATTCCGGCATCCCTTTGCGGGTTGTTCGGCATCAAGGCGCAATTCGGGCGCGTCCCGGTGTTTCCGACATCAGCCACGCCAACACTGGCGCATGTCGGACCGCTTGCCCGCAACGCCGCAGATGCGGCCAGCGTATTGGCGGTGATTGCCGGCTTTGACCGGCGTGATCCGGCGAGCGTTCAAGGCGGCTTGTCAGGGCCTGACAACGGCAGTCTGACGCCACGCCGGATCAGGATCGCATGGAGCCCGACGCTGGGATATGGACGCGTCGATCCTGAGGTTGCGGCGATCACACAGAAGGCTGTGGAGATGATTGCCGGACTGGGCACCGAGGTCGAGCTTGTTGCCCATGTTATGGACGATCCGGTCGATCTGTGGACGGCCGAGTTTTATGCGGGCGTCGGCACAAAACTGCGCCAGACCGTTCTGGAGACGCCCGACATGCTGGATCCGGCTGTGCTTGATGTGTTGCGGTCTGCCTTGTCGCAAGACATGCAAAGCTATTACCGAAAGGTTTTTGACCGCTACGCCTTTCGCGAGACGATGCGACAGTTCTTCTTGCGCTTTGACCTGCTGATCACCCCCACGCTGCCCGTTGCCGCATTCGATGTGGGACGGGACGTGCCGCCCGGCTTTGAGGACAAGAGCATCGTGTCTTGGTCAAGTTTCACCTATCCGTTCAATCTGACCGGACAGCCAGCCGCGTCTTTGCCAGTTGGAATGACGCAGGCCGGACTTCCGGTCGGCTTGCAGCTTGTGGCACCCAGTCACGATGAGGCGGCAATCTTTGATCTGGCTGCGCGTTATGAACGACAGGCGCAGACATCGCACCTATGGCGCCCGCCTGTCTGAAAGTCCAAGCCCATGTTGCTGCAGCGGGACTGCCCAATCTTGGCAACGGAACGCATCTGTCCGGGTTCCAAGAACGTCGCAGCGGCCCCGTCCTGTGCCCTGACGCCTTGTGACACCTTGCGTCGTCCTGTGGGTATGCAGGGTCAGATATGCGGCGATGGCTCACGGGTTGGGGTAGGGGCCAGATCCTCGGTTGCCGCTTCAACGGAAATGGGGTCGATGGCGCGCCCGCTGAGGAAGTTGCCGAAGGTTGCCAGAGCGGGCACATGATCGCAGATCACCTTGATCAGAACAAGGATCGGCACCGCCATCAATGCTCCGGGAATGCCCCAGAGCCAGGCCCAGAAGATCACTGTCAGAAAGACTGCAACCGTGTTCAGTTGCAATCTCGCCCCCAGCAACATCGGCGTCAGGACCTGCCCCTCGATCATGGTCAGCAGCTGGTAGGCGATGGGCGCAAGCATGGCATAGTAAAGGCTGTCGAAATGCACGACGGCAAAGGCACCCACGCCCAGTGTACCGATCACGCCGCCCAGAAACGGCAGGTAGTTCAGGCAGAACGCGGCAAGGCCCCAGACAAAGGGATAAGGCATCTCCAGAACATACATGGCTGTGGCGATGGCCAGCCCCAGAACCGCGTTGATCGCGGTAATCGCGACGATGTAATGCGACATCCGTCTTTCGATCTCGTAGATGACCGTCAAGGCGCGCTTTTTGTCGCCGAAGCGTGGAAAGGATTCCACGATCTTGACGTAGAACAGATTGCCTGCCGACAGCAAGAGCAGCGCAAGGATCAACCCCGCCGCAAGAGAAGTGACAAAACTGGCCAGATTGCTGACAGCGGTGGTCAGAAGGCCGGGTTGCTGCAACACGACTGTAGCTGCAGCATCCTCGCCGCCCTTAGCCAGATCCTCGACCTGTTTCGAGGCATCCTGCACTGCGGCCAAAGACGCGGTGATCCCGCGCAGTTTGTCGCGCAGTTCAAAGGAAATGCGGGGGATATCGTCAAACCAGCTGGCAACAGACCCGCCCAACAACAGGACCGCCATTCCGATCATCCCGGCAAAGCCGAAAATTATGACTGTCGCCGACAGGGGGGCGGGAACCCCGCGGCGCGACAGCCATCGCACCCAAGGCCCCAGCGTCAGGGCCAGCATCAACCCCAGAACGACGGGCAGAACCACGTCCTTTGCGAAATAGACCGCTGACAGGGTCATCAGGAGAACAATCGCTGTCAAAAGCCTGTTGGTTGTGGCCGTCTTGTCAATGCTATCCATAAAACTCTCCGGTGATCGGGATTGACCTCATCCATGCGGATGTCAAACAGCCCACAGCCGGGTTGTCCAGTGGCGTGCTGGATCGCCTGACCTTCTAGTGAAGACAAATGATACACGGATATCTTCTCAAAGGTGCATCACAATCCGTCAAGCAGGTTGGTTGCCGTGATGCGGCTTGCGAAGCCAGCCCATGATGTAAGGTGGACAGGTCTGTCTGTTGTGGATCTTGCGGCTTGTTCTGATGCTGTCGAAGCGTCGCAAATGGGGACTGCCCGCACCATAAAAATCAACCATAGCAAGACTTTGACTACATAGGTCGTGGGCTTTGTGTGGATCACGGACAAGACCCGGGCGCAGGGCTGGGGGCAAGTGACCACCTTTAATGCGGATATCACGGTGCAGGTGTCGCACCGCCAGATCGCGTCATGAGCGGTTGGTTGCCGATGTGCGGTGCCCCGTACATGGATGGGCTTTGTCGGCATGCGTGCAGGCCTGCGCGTTCGCGACATGGCCGAAGGCATCACGGGTGTGTCCGGTGCGGTCTTCCAGACAAGGCCGCTCTACACAGGAAAGCCGTGGTTCCTTGGCGCTGCAGTCAGCCGCCACAAGATCAGGGACAGGTTGAACCTGTAAAAACGCCCAAGGCCGGAGATCGGACGATACGCGCCCGGCGCGGCAGTTTGCGGTGGCAAGTCCGTCGTCCAGCGGGCAACATCGCGCTGACACACATCAAGAAAGCCCGCTTCCCATGATCATCTCTGCCGCAGACCTGACCGCATTTGCCACGTCCATTCTGGATCATGCGGGGGGCAATCCAGAGGCGGCGCGCAGGGTTGCCGCGCGCTTGGTCGGGGCCAATCTGACAGGGCATGACAGTCACGGCGTGGGCATGATCCCCGCCTATGTCGAAGGCATACTGGCCGGAGAACTGCACCCCGAAGCCGAGGCCAGGGTCGTGCGCGACAACTGGCCATTCCTGCTGGTGGATGGCGGGCAGGGCTTTGGCCATGTGATTGCGGAACAGGCGATGCAGATGGCGATTGACCGCGCGCGGAGCAGTCAATTCGCGGTTCTGTCGCTGCGCAACAGTTTCCATCTGGGGCGGTTGGGCGACTGGGGCGCGATGGCGGCCGAGGCCGGTTTTATCTGCATCATCTACGCCAATGTGCAAACCCCCAAGCCAATGGTCGCCCCCTTTGGCGGCAGTGACGGGCGGTTCGTGACCAACCCCTATTGTACCGCGATCCCCGCGACATCCAAGAACCCGATGTTCCTGCTGGATATGGCAACAAGCACGATTGCCAAGGGCAAGGTGCGTCTCGCCCATCTGAGCGGCAAGCCCGCGCCCGAAGGTGCGCTGATCGACGCGCAGGGCAGGGCGACAACCGATCCGGCGGTGATGTTCGAAGACCCGCTGGGCGCGCTGACAACCTTCGGGCTGCACAAAGGGTTCGGGCTGGCCCTGCTGGGCGATATACTGGGCGGATCGTTCAGCGGAGGCGGGGCCTATCTGCCGGAACGGCAGGTGCCGTCACGGATCATCAACAACATGATGGCGATCCTGATCGACCCTGATGCTTTCGGGATGGCGGATACCTTCGGCGCCGATATGGACAGATATGCCGATTGGGTCAAAGCCTCGCCACCCGCGCCGGGTGTGGAAGCTGTGCAGTTTCCCGGTGATCCTGAACGGCGCTGCGCGCAGGACCGGCAGACGCATGGCATACCGGTCGATCCCGGCACATGGCGCCAGTTGCTGGACACGGCCAAAGCGGTCGGTGTGCCGCAGGACGCGCTTGACGGGTTCGCTGCAGGCTAACCTGTTCGCATCACATGTCGCGCGCATTTTTGCAGCAATCGCGGCAGGCGGGGTCCGAAAATACACTGGCAGGTAAGGTCAGGGGTGAAAAACGCCGCTGCACTATTTGTCAGCGCGATTGGGTTCTGCTTGTATGTCCTGATGATAGCCAAAAGCCCACGGAAAACCGACACGCATTCATTCGATCGCGCCTTGGCTGCGATGATCGCGCGCATCTACCCCGCCGCAAGAACCAGCGATCTGGCTATGCAGTGCATGCAGGCCTTCTGGCCTGAGGGCCAGCACCGCCGCAAACGGGCAAGGACGCGGGACAACCGGCTGTGGTCGCAAGGCGATGTCCTGCTGATCACCTATGGCAACTCGTTGGTGGACGGGGCGCACAAGCCGCTGGACCTGTTGAACGACTTTCTGCACCGCTATCTGCGCGACATGGTCAACGGCGTGCATGTGCTGCCGTTCTTTCCCTATACGTCGGATGACGGATTTGCCGTGACCGACTTTCGCACCGTCAACACGCAGCTTGGTGACTGGCCCGATATCAACCGCATCGCGTCCGCGTTCAATCTGATGTCCGATCTGGTGCTGAACCATGTGTCCAGTCAGGGCGCGTGGTTCAATGCCTACCGACAGGGCCAGCCACCCTTTGACCGTTTCTTTTTCGAGGCCTCGCCCGATGATGATCTGTCGATGGTGGTGCGCCCGCGCACAACCCCGCTGCTGCGCGAGGTCGAGACAAGCGCCGGGCCACGCCATGTCTGGTGCACCTTCAGCCATGACCAGATTGATCTGGATTTCCGCAATCCCGAGGTGCTGCTGGAGTTTTTGCGGATCATCCGGTTGCATCTGGATAACGGCGTGCGGATCATCCGGCTGGATGCGGTTGCGTTTTTGTGGAAGGCTCAATTCGCATTAGCTATGCACTCTCTGATGCGATATAACGGAACATGAACGCAGGAGGCGCGCATGGACCATCACGACTATCTAGCCTGGCTATCTGAGATTGATGATCTTTCCCCGGA
>Ga0163215_101672_pt1 | contig 10829 bp, 9 predicted proteins | sample SynspAceP_FD_185934 | JGI IMG/M metagenome (GOLD analysis project Ga0163215, IMG submission 185934) | Saline lake microbial communities from Ace Lake in Antarctica - Synechococcus sp. Ace-P (Hybrid Assembly) | ecosystem: Environmental > Aquatic > Non-marine Saline and Alkaline > Saline | place... | reverse complement strand
TCAGGACTGGGTCGAGGTCGAAGCCGGAGACTACATGTGGCTCAGGGCGTTTTGCCCGCAAGCCTGCTATGCCGGAGGCCCCGGGAAGTTTCGCTACCTTCTGTATAAGGATGTAAATCGGCATATGAGCCTAAGTTCATCCCGCTAGGTTTGTAGCTCGGAAGCCGTCTTAGCCTGGGTCTTTCTTGGGGGGCTTTTGCTTTTTGCCCCTCAAGGCGCTCATGCGCTTGCTGGTGACTTTGCACCCAGTTTATATCCAGCCAACTCTTACACCTCCCCATCAACCTGTGACGACGGGCGGGTCCACTTTACTCCGCCAGTATGCAGGCAACCTGACGGCCAGCGATCAGCCGTGCTGGCGGGATGGCCTCTGCGCACTGCGGGATGGCGATCGGGCAGCGTGGATGGAAGGCGCAGCCGCTGGGAATATTGAGCGGCGAAGGCAATTCACCCTCAAGCTGCACCCGCTCGCGTTTCTTGGCCGGATTGGCAACCGGCGTGGCTGACAACAAAGCTTGAGTGTAGGGATGTTTCGGCGCCGCGAAAACGGTTTCCGCCGGTCCCGATTCCACCGGCCGTCCAAGATACATCACCATCACCTCATCGGCGATGTGCTTGACCACCGAAAGGTCGTGGCTGATGAACAGATAGGCGAGTCCGAATTCCGCCTGCAGGTCGATCAGCAGGTTGAGCACCTGGGCCTGGATCGACAGGTCCAGCGCCGAGACCGGTTCGTCGAGCACCAGGATCTTCGGGTTGAGCATCAGCGCCCGCGCAATGGCAATGCGTTGCCGCTGGCCACCCGAGAACATGTGCGGGTAGCGGTCATAATGCTCCGGACGAAGCCCGACCCGTTCCATCATGGCGCGCGCCTTCTGACCCCGTGTCTCCGCATTATCCTGGGTGTTGATCTTGAGCGGCTCTTCGAGAATCGACCCGACCTTCTGGCGCGGATTGAGCGAGCCATAGGGATTCTGGAACACGATCTGCACGGTGCGGCGAAGGTCCTTGTCAGTGTACACGGCAGGTCTGCCGTTAATGGTCAGAACACCAGAACTGGGTTCCTCGATCATGGTGACGAGACGCGCCAGCGTGGACTTGCCGCACCCGGATTCGCCCACCACGGCGAGTGTCTTGCTGGGGGTCAGATCAAAACTGACGCCATTGAGCGCCCGCACCAGCGCCGGGGCGCTGAAGGGTCCGCGCTTGACCTCATAAGTCCGGGTCAGATCCGTGGCCTGAAGAATCGTGCTCATGCCGTAATCTCCCGGGCCTGGGTGCCGTCGGCAGGCGTACCGTTGATGAGCGGATGATTGCACAGGGCGTAGCCCATCTCCGGACCTTGACGGGTAGCGCTGCTGCGGCAGCTCTCGGTGGCGTAGGCGCAGCGCGGCTCGAACAGGCATCCCGGCGGCCGGTCAAACTGACCCGGCACCACGCCGGGGATCGACGGCAGATGCCCTCGCCCAGTAGCCCGTTCTGGCAGCGCCGACAGCAGGGCAGCGGTATAGGGATGGTGTGGATCGGAAAACAGATCTTCCACTGACTGTTCTTCGACCTTCTGCCCGGCATATTGCACCTGCACCCGATGGGCCATTTGCGCCACCACGCCCATATCGTGCGTGATCAGCACCAGCGCCATGTCGAACTCGGCGCAAAGGTCGCGCAGCAAATCGAGAATCTGCGCCTGGATGGTCACATCCAACGCCGTCGTCGGTTCGTCGGCGATCAACAGCTTCGGCCTGCAAGATGCCGACATCGCAATCATCACCCGCTGGCTCATGCCGCCTGACAATTGATGCGGATAGGCCGACAGGCGTTGCTCCGGTGAGGGTATGCCGACAGCTTGCATCAACTCGATCGCGCGGGCCTTGCGTTCGGAACGGCCAAGCCGGGTGTGGCGCTTGAGCATCTCGCCGATCTGGAATCCCACCGTGAAGCACGGATTGAGGCTCGACATTGGTTCCTGAAAGATCATCGCGATATCGCGACCGATGATGCTGCGCTTGTCCTTGTCCGACATCGTCAGCAAATCCTTGCCGTCGAAGCGCATGACATCGGCCGTCACCGACGCTGTGTCCGGCAACAGCCCCATCAGTGCCAGCATGGCTACCGATTTCCCGGAACCGGACTCGCCGACAATCGACAGGATCTCGCGCCCGTCCACATTCAGGTCCACTCCGTCGACCGCTCGGAACGGTCCGGATACGGTGTCGAAGCTGACGGTCAGGTTTTTGATTTCGAGCAGGGGCATCAGCTTTTCTTCAATTTTGGATCGAGCGCGTCACGCAGACCATCGCCCATCAGATTGATGGCCAGCACGGTGATCAGAATGGCCAGGCCGGGAAGGGTAACCACCCACCAGGCCCGGAGAATGAATTCACGGGCTTCGGCCAGCATTGATCCCCATTCAGGCGTCGGCGGCTGCGCACCCATGCCCAGAAAGCCCAGTGCTGCGGCGTCAAGAATCGCCGTCGAGAAGGACAGCGTCGCTTGCACGATCAGCGGTGCCAGACAATTGGGAAGGATGGTCAGAAACATCAGCCGCGCCGAGCCTGCGCCGGCCACACGTGAGGCGATCACATATTCCCGGTCACGCTCGGACATCACCGAAGCGCGGGTCAAGCGCACGAAATGCGGCTGCAGGATCAATGCGATGGCGATCATCGCATTGAGCAGGCCGGGCCCGAGAATTGCCACCAGAACCAGCGCCAGCAGCAGCGACGGGAATGCCAAGATCACGTCCATGATGCGCATGATCACGGTATCGACCCAGCCGCGGAAATAGCCGGCAAGCAGGCCGATCATCACGCCGCTGGTGACCGAAAGGACCACCACGAACAGACCAATGAACAACGAGAATTGCGATCCGTACATCAGACGCGAGAGCATATCCCGGCCCACGGCGTCGGTCCCCAGAAGATAGGTTGTACTGCCACCTTCTTGCCAAAACGGCGGCACCAGAAACGCATCGCGGTTCTGCACACTTGGCGAATGTGGCGCGATCAGCGGTGCGAACACAGCAATGAACACGATGAAGGAAAACACCGCCAGCCCGATTACGGCGCCACGGTTCTGGCTGAAATAGTACCAGAATTCGGCAAACCGGCCACGGCGTAGCGGCGCTTGCGCGAGGGGTGTCGTGGTTGTGTCAGTCATGGCGCAACCTCAATGTCTGATTCGCGGATTGATCAGGCCATACAGCAAATCAACCACCAGATTGACGATCATGATGACGCCGGCGATCAACAACAATCCGCCCTGCACCACCGAGTAATCGCGCTTGAAAACCGAATCGACCATCCACTTGCCGATGCCGGGCCAGGAGAAAATTGTCTCGGTCAGAATCGCACCGGCCAGCAATACACCGACCTGAAGGCCAATGGTGGTGATCACCGGGATCAGCGCATTGCGCAGCGCATGCAGCCCAATGACCCGTCTCGGAGGCAGGCCCTTGGCGCGTGCCGTGCGGACATAGTCCTCGCCCAGCACCTCAAGCATCGCCGAACGGGTCTGCCGCGCGATCACCGCGAGCGGGATCGTTGCCAGCACGATGGTCGGCAGGATGAGATGGCTCAGCGCAGATTTGAACGCACCGGACTGCCCCGACAAGAGACTGTCGATCAGCATGAAGCCGGTCACCTGCGGGAAAAAATAGATCAGCGAAATCCGCCCGGAGACCGGCGTCCATTGCAGAATGCCGGAGAAAAAGATTATCAGCAACAGCCCCCACCAGAAGATCGGCATTGAATATCCGACCAGTGCGGTGCCCATCACGCTTTGATCGATCCAGGTGCCACGCTTGACGGCAGCCAGAACCCCGGCCGGAATCCCCACCATTGTAGCAAGGATGATGGCACACAGTGCCAGTTCAATTGTCGCCGGAAACAGCGTCATGAACTCATCGAGCACCGGTCGCTTGGTGACGATCGAGGTTCCGAAGTCACCTTGCAAGATATCGACGAGATAATTGTAGTACTGGACCGGAAGAGACTTGTCGAAACCCAGCGAAGCCTGCAGCTCCGCATAGCGCGCGGGATCGACGCCACGCTCGCCGGCAAGCAGCATGATCGGGTCGCCCGGAAGCAGCCGAATGAAAGCGAAGGCCACGATTGAAACCCCGATAAAAGTCGGAATCAAGAGGCCCAGTCGTGTAAGGAAAAATCGCAGCATGTGATCAATGGCGGTGGGGGCGCCAACAAAGCGCCCCCACCTGTCCTGTTCTGGTTATTCGGCGATATCGACACCGGTGAACCAATGGCCACCGAGCGGATCCATCACGTAACCGCTGACTTTCTTGCTCATAGGCATGAAGACCACCGAATGGGCAATCGTCGCCCATGGCGCTTCGCGCTTGAAGACGACCTGTGCTTCTTCATAAAGCTTGGTCCGCTCTTCCTTGCTGGAAACGACCTTGGCCTTCTGGATCAGCGCGTCGAACTCTTCGTTGCACCATTGCGCACGGTTCGAACCACCGATGCCATCGCAACCCAGCAACACGGCGAGGAAGTTGTCCGGATCGCCATTGTCACCGGTCCAGCCGAGCAGCACTGCGCCATCGCGGTCCTTGGCCTTGGATTTGTCGAGATATTCACCCCATTCGTAGGAAACGATCTCAACTTCAACACCAACCTTGGAGAAGTCTTCCTGAATGACCTCCGCCATGCGGCGGGCATTCGGGTTGTAGGGGCGCTGCACCGGCATCGCCCAGACCTTCATCGACAGATCCTTTACGCCCTCAGCCTCGAGCATCGCCTTGGCGGCTTCTGGATCATAGGCATCGTCTTCAACGGCGTCGTTGTAGGACCACATCGTTGGCGGGATCGGGTTCTTGGCAGCCTGGCCGGAGCCCTGGAACACAGCGTCCAGAATGGCCTGCTTGTTGATCGCCATGTTCAGCGCCTTGCGGACCTTGGCGTTGTCGAAAGGCGCAACCAGCGCATTATAGGCCAGGTAGCCGACATTGAGGCCTTCCTGCTCCATCATCTGCAGATCGTCATTCGACTTCAGCACTTCCAGATCAGCCGGGTTCGGATACGGCGCCACGTGGCATTCGCCGGCGATCAGCTTCTGCTGACGCACCGATGCGTCGGTGGTGATGGCGAACACCAAGTCGTCGATCTTTTCCTTGCCGGCCCAGTAGTCGGGATGTGCTTTGTAGCGGATCACGGCGTCGGGCTGATAGGCCACGAACTGGAACGGACCGGTTCCAATCGGCTTCTGGTTGAGATCGGAGGCCATGCCGTCGGCTTCAAGCTTATCAGCATATTCCTTCGACATGATCGAGGCGAAATCCATTGCCATATTGGCGATGAACGGTGCTTCCGGACGGTTGAGCACGAACTTGACCGTCATGTCGTCGACCTTGTCGATCGACTTCAGAAGATCAGGCATCGACATGCCGTTGAAATATTCCCAGCTCGCGCCTTCGACATACTTGTTGTAGGAATTGTCTTCCTTGAGCTGACGCTCGAACGAGAAGATCACATCGTCGGCGTTGAGATCACGCGACGGAGTGAAAAACTCGGTGGTGTGGAACTTCACACCCGGACGCAGCTTGAATGTGTATTCAAGACCGTCCTCGGAAACGTCATAGCTCTCGGCGAGGCCGGGCTTGGTTTCTGTGGTGCCGATGTTGAATTCAACCAGACGGTTGTAGATATTTTTCGACGAGGCGTCGAAGGTCGTTCCAGCTGTGTAAAGAGCGGGGTCAAAACCTTCCGGTGACCCTTCCGAGCAATAGACCAGCGTCTTGGCTTGCGCTGCTGATGCAAGCATCGCAGCGAGAGCAGTCGTGGCCAAAAGTGAATTTAGCTTGTTCATGGCGCATCCCCTGTGGTTGTACGCGTTATTTGTGTTTTCACCCGGGAATGCAATTCCACCCCCCAGCTTGGCGCGATCAAAGGCCAATCACCAAATCAATGCAAGCTGCATTCCTGTCTTTTTTGACAGTTTTGGCGCAATAAATCGAAATGAGCCGCTCGCTAAGCCCGCAATTCGCATTATTTGTCGCCGGAACGTTCAAAATTTAGAAAAACGGTCAAAAATGCCGCGGCCAGCCGAACAGCGAACACCATGTTAGTCAGATGTAGGGAGGCGCTGGTACGTTTTCCGCATGACCAACAAGCACGCGCCTTGAGCGCTGTTTCAGGATGGTTGCCTTGCAGCACACTCCAGACTGCTTTTGACAGCAGCACTTATCGTTAGAAACCCCATTGGTTCTAAAGCTAAATACCTTGGTTTCTTTGCGGGGGAGTAATCGCACAGAGACTTGCGCACCCACGGGAGGCTACGCGTCGTCATCTACGCAAGCAGCCGCCTCAAACATCCCGGCGGTCAATCAGATTCCAGGCTGCGGATTGTCCCAGCAATAAAGGTGGCCGTGACGGGTCGCTCAAAATTGCGGATATACGGCGAAGTCTCGAAGGTGACGTCGGCGATCGTCTGGGCATCCTGATCTGTCCCGCCAAAATCGGACAAACGCCGCGGCAGCCCCAGCTCTGCAAGCAACCGGGCGAATTCGTCGCGCTCTGCCTCGGCATCGGGCGTCATCGCCAGCTGCACCAACGTTCCAAATCCAACCTGTTCGCCATGCAGAAATGGCTGCATGGCGGGAATCACCGAAAACCCGCGGGTCAGAGAGTGAGCAATCGAAAGCCCGCCATTCTCGAACGCCAAACCGCTGAGCAACACAGCGGCTTCGATAACCGATTCCACTTCGGGACTGATCCGGTGCGCCCGCACATCGCCGGCAGCTGCAACGGCATCGCGGCGCAGGACCATGTCACAATGCGAAGCGATCGCCCGTAGACACTCGGTTTGCGCGCCACCATAAAAATTCTTGGCGTCGGAATTCACGCACTGGATCGCCTCGTATTTCTTTGACAGGGCGTCACCGATGCCGGCCAGGAAAAACCGCACCGGTGCTTCGACGATCACCTTGCTATCGACCAAAACGGCGTCCGGATTGGTAGACATCAGCCGGACTTCGGAAAGCGCGTGGTCTTCTTTATAAATCACCGAGAGGCGCGAGGTCGGGCTGTCATTGGAGGCAATGGTCGGCACGATGACGATACGGCCGCCGCGCTTGATCCGGACACCCTTGGCGGTGTCGATTGCCTTGCCGCCTCCCATGCCGACAATGACGTCAGCGCAATGGATTTCGGCGACCTCGGCCATCCGGTCAATTTCGGCAGATGTACACTCGCCGCCAAAAGCGGCAATCGCTGCTGAAGGCCCGAGCAATTTGGCGAGCCGCGGTCCATATCTTTCTGCGACAAACGGATCGACAACCAGAAACGCCCTGCTGCCGAGACCGGACAGAAGATCCGGCAACCGCTCCAGAGCATCAGGCCCCTGGATATAGAGATGCGGAGCGCCGAAGATACGTGTTGTCATGATGCAGTCCCGTCCTGGTCCCAATAAAAATCACGTTTGCCGCCATCAATGCAGATCAGTGCGCCATTGATGAAATCGGCTGACCGGCCACACAGAAAGGTCACCAATGCGCCGACTTCAGCCGGCTTGCAGAAACGGCCGACGGGGTTCTGGCTGGTAATGACATGGCGCTGATGCTCAGTGAACCCGGAAATCAGATCGGTCTCGACATAGCCCGGAGCAATGGCATTGACGGTGACCCCGCGCGGGCCCTGCTCCTTGGCACTGGTCCGCGTGAACCCTGCAATCCCGGCTTTGGCTGCAGCATAATGCGCCACCCCCGGCCTGCCTCCTCCGGTAAAGTTCATCGAGGATATGTTGATGATCCGGCCATAGCCCGCCTGCCCCAGATGCGCCAGCGCGGCGCGCGTGCACAAAAACGTCGCGGTCAAATGACTGTCGATGATGATTCGCCAGCTTTCGTCGCTGATGTCCTCGACACGATGACCGAGATGGCGGCCGCCAGCCCCAGCATTGTTGATGAGGATATCAAGCTGTCCGAAAGCCTCGGCGGCGCCTTCAACGACGGAATGAGCGCTCTCCGGCTTCGACACATCACCGGGTACAGCTACAGCTTCAAACCCCTCCTCGCGGAGCAGTTTGATCGCATCCTTCGCGCGATCAGGATCCAGATCATTGATAACCAGGCGGACACCTTCGCCGGCCAGCGCCCTCGCCTGGGCCATGCCCAGACCTCCGGCACCACCGGTAATCAATGCAACGCGACCGCCAATCTGCAAATCCATCGAGACTACCCCTTCACCGCGCCGGCGCTCATGCCTTGAATGAAATACTTGGAAAGCAGGGCAAAAGCGCCAAACAGTGGCAGCGCGATCAACGTCGACCCGGCCATGATCTCGCCCCAGCGCAGATCGAAGGAGCCGATCATCGAAGCCAGGCCGACCGGCACGGTCTTGTTGGCGTCCGAACCGATCATGATCAGCGCGAAGGTGTAGTCGGTCCATGACAACAGGAACGAGAAGATGGCGACGGTGAGCAGGCCGGGAAGCGACAACGGCAATACCACGCGCAGGAACGCCCCGAGCCGGGTGCAGCCATCAACCATCGCCGCCTCCTCAAGCTCGAACGGCATATTCTTGAAAAACCCCCAGAGGAACCAGACACCGAGCGGCAAGGTCATCGTCAGATGAGCCGCCACCAGACTGGTCAGGGTGTCGCCAAGACCGATCCGCGTGAAGAACGTGTACATCGGAATGGCGATCAGCAGCGGCGGAAACATGTAGGCGTAGAGCATCGACGCCACGATCACCTTCTTGCCGCGGATCCGCTGGCGCGTCACGGCATAGGCGATGATGACCGAGAAGAACATCGTCACCACCACGGTGATAAGCGCCACCGTCAGGCTGTTCATGAACTGCGTGGGATAGTCGGTCAATTCCAGCAGATTGCTGTAATATTCGCTGGTGAACGGACCGGGCCAGAGCGAACTGCTGGAGAACATCGACTGCGGCGCGCGCGTCGAGGAGACGATCATCCAGTAGACCGGGAAGGCAGAATAGATCGCGATGATGATCGCTGTCAAATAGAGCGCAACACGGCCGAAGAGCGAGCGGGTCATGATTCTTCCTCGTCGAGTGGGAATATGCGGAAGTAGATGAAGACGGAGATCGCCAGGAACAGGAAAGAGAGCGTTGCGATTGTGGCGCCGCCGCCGATATCGAACTTGGTGAAGGCGGTGGTGTAGGACAGAATCGCCAGATGCTCGGTGCTGCCGACGGGACCGCCGCCGGTCAGCAACCAGATCACGTCAAACTTGTTGAAGGTCCAGACGGCACGCAACAGCACAACCACTGTCAGGACAGGCTTCAGCATGGGCAAAGTGATGTGGTAGAAACGCTGAATAGCGTTGGTCCCATCCACCTTTGCCGCTTCATAGAGCGAGGTCGGGACCGTTTGCAGGCCGGCGAGGAAAGCGGTGGTGACAAATGGCGTCCAGAGCCAGACTGATACCATCACGCTGGAGGCCATCGCCGCCGTTGGGCTTTCGAACCAGTGGATAGGCGGCAAACCAAGTGCCGCAATGGCCTTAGTGATGATACCAATCGAGCCATCCACCATCCATTTGAATGTCAGGACAATGACGACGGTTGGCAAGAGATAGGGCAGAATCGATAGTCCACGAAGCAGATTGCGTCCCCGAAAAGACTGGTTCAGCACCAGGGCTATTCCAATGCCTAAAACCACCTGAAGCACAATAGTCGAGATCGAATACACCAGCCCGTTGCCGAGCGCATTCCAGAACGCGCTGGTTGAGAGGACGCGGGCATAATTATCCAGCCCGATCCAGTCCGGTTCGGCGACAAAGCTGTCCATTGTGTAGAAGCTGAGACTGATTGCATAAAACACTGGCGCAGCGATAAGCGCCAGTGTGATCAGGAGCCCAATGATGAGAAATAACGCGAATGTGGCTTTGGAACTCATTGAAGCATCCTGCGAAGAAAAAGGGCACTGGAGCGGATTTCGCTCCAGTGCTTTGGGGCATGTGCCGATCAGGCGATCGCGTCACGCATTTTCTGGGCGCCCATTTCCAATGCGGCATCCGAAGAGGTGCCGAGCAGACATTTCTGCTGCAGCATCTCAGACAACGCGAAGGATTCGAACACCTTGCCCGGGCGCAGATCCGGAGTCGGGCCCTGCGTATCGATCGAGGTGATCGTCATGTCGGGATCGGTGAGGAAGCCCTTCATTGATTCGACCAGACCGGCATGCTTCTCGATCAACGGATGAGCCTTCCAGCGCGGATCATCATAGATGTCGAGTCGCGCAGGCTGGAAATGCAACGGTGCAGTGTGCAGAAAGTTGATAAGCTGGTTTTCAGTAAACCATTCCATGAACTTCATGGATTCCTCGGCTGCATCGGTGTTGAGCACCACCCAACCGTCATATCCATGGTTGACCGCTTTTCCGGTGCCGCTTGAATCCATGTAGGGGAAGATACCGAACTTGTCGGCGAGATCCGGCGAGTTGCGCTCGATGGTCTCCACCAGACGGCCTGCATAGGCAGAGTGCCCAACTGAACCTGAGGTGAAGCTGGTCAGCATCTCGCTGTAAGACGCCTGGCTCGTACCGCTCGGCATGGTCTTGTAAAGCTCGCCGAAGAAATCCAGATACGCCTTGGTCTTTGGCGCATTTTCGTCGCTGTCGATAATGATGTTCCACTCATCGTCAAACACTTCGACACCCTCTGCCCAGAGGAAGCCAGGTGACAGCCAGTTGGTGGCGCCGTTCGAAGCGATCGGCAGGATTGATCCGGACATGTTGTCCTTAGTCAACGCCTGAGCGTTGGCAAGGAACGTTGCCTGGTCCTTCGGGATTTCAAGCCCGTTCTCCTCGTAGAGATCCTTGCGGTAATAGATCCATGCGAGGTTGTA
>Ga0163215_101671_pt1 | contig 10857 bp, 9 predicted proteins | sample SynspAceP_FD_185934 | JGI IMG/M metagenome (GOLD analysis project Ga0163215, IMG submission 185934) | Saline lake microbial communities from Ace Lake in Antarctica - Synechococcus sp. Ace-P (Hybrid Assembly) | ecosystem: Environmental > Aquatic > Non-marine Saline and Alkaline > Saline | place... | reverse complement strand
GGCTAAGCCAGGCCGCTGCGGAAAAACTCTCCGCGCCGTCACAGGAACCGCACACCTCCGGCCTCTTTGCCCGGCACCCTTATCTGCTCGCCGCGCTGGGTTTGCTGCTGATCACAGTCCTGTTGGGTTATCTCGTACCCGGCATTCGCAGCTATCCGGAAGCCCTGCAACTGTCGACCGGCACCTTCTGGTCGGAAGTCGTCGCCTGGATCAACATCAATTATTTCGACACGCTCGAAGCGATCAAGAACGCCATGCTGCTCAATGTTCTGATCCCGTTCAAGCGCTTCCTCGGTGATCTCCCCTGGCTTGGCGTGACGGTGTTTCTGGGTTTTGCCGGCTACCGGCTTGGCGGCTGGCGGCTGGCTGTGCTGACCTTCTGCCTGCCCCTGTTTATTGCCGTCACCGGCCAGTGGGAAAAGGCCATGATCACCGTCTACCTCTGCGGCATCTCTGCAGCGCTCGCCTCATTGATTGGCATTCCAATCGGTATCTTTGCTGCCACCCGCGACCGGGTCTGGTCCTGGGTGCAGGTCGCCATCGACACGCTGCAGACCCTGCCGAGCTTCGTCTATCTGATGCCGGCGGTGATGCTGTTTCGGGTCGGCGACTTCACCGCCATGATCGCTGTCGTTGCCTTCGCCATTGCCCCTGCGATCCGTTACACCGCGCTCGGCATTCGCAAGGTTGATCCCAAGCTGATCGAAGCCGGCCGTGCCATGGGTTGCACCGAGTGGCAGATCCTCACCCGCATCCGGCTCAAGTTGGCGCTGCCGGAAATCCTGCTCGGGCTCAACCAGACCATCATGTTTGCCCTTTCGATGCTGGTCATCACCGCGCTCGTCGGCACCCGCGATCTCGGTCAGGAGGTCTACATCGCCCTGACCAAGGCCGACACCGGGCGCGGTCTGGTCGCAGGCCTGTCCATCGCCGCCATCGCCATCATCGCTGACCGGTTGATTTCAGCTGGCGCCAAACACGCCCGACAGCGCCTGGGACTGGAGTAGCCCGTGACTGATTTTGCCTCCCATGATCACATCCGCGCCCTGCCCTGCTTCAAGGGTAAGATCGAAATCGAACCATTGACCGGCGGGTTGAGCAATGAAAGCTGGCTTGTTTCAGACGCTTCTGGCCGCCATGTCGTCCGGCTCGGACGCGATTTTCCATTTCACCATGTCGACCGCAAGCGCGAGGTGATGACCGCTCGCGCCGCCCATGACGCTGGCTTTGCTCCGCGGGTGGAATATTCCGAACCCGGGATCATGGTCTCGGCCTTCCTCGATGCAAAAACCTTCGATGCCGTCGATGTCCGCGCCAACCCTGAACGCATCGGTCGGCTCATGCGCGATTTCCACACCACCATGCCTCGCCACATTGAAGGTCCCGGCTTCATGTTCTGGGTCTTCCATGTGATCCGCGATTATGCCCGGACGCTGAAAGCTGGCGATTCACGCATGGCAGAACAATTGCCAGCCTGGCTCGAATTGTCTGACAGTCTTGAAGCTGCCCAGTTTCCCCTGCCGATCATCTTCGGGCACAACGACCTGCTGCCTGCCAATTTCCTTGATGATGGCCACAAGCTCTGGTTGATCGATTTTGAATATGCAGGTTTCTCCACCGCCATGTTCGACATCGCTGGCGCGGCTTCAAACGCCGAAATGACAGAAGATGAAGCAGCCATACTGACTGAGGCTGCCCTTGGTTCAGCCGCCGATGCGGCTCTCAGCCGATCCTTTCAGGCCATGCAATGCGCTTCGCTGTTGCGGGAAACGCTGTGGAGTCTGGTCTCAGAACTCCACCTTGATGCGCCAGGCGCAAACTACCAGGCCTATACCGAAGAAAACCTCGCCCGTCTTGACGCCGCTCTAGACCAGTACCATTCGACCTACGGAAAGACATCATCATGACACTTCCTGACAGAGCCCAGATCGTCGTTATCGGCGGCGGCATCATCGGTTGCTCGACGGCCTACCATCTGGCGCGTGACCACAAGGCGGATGTCATTCTGCTTGAGCAGGGCCAACTGACCTCGGGATCGACCTGGCACGCGGCCGGTCTGGTCGGGCAGTTGCGATCTTCTGCCTCGATCACCAAGGTGCTCAAATATTCCGTTGATCTCTACAAGCATCTCGATCAGGAAACCGGCCTTGAAACCGGGTGGAAAATGTCGGGCTGCCTGCGGCTCGCCACCAATCAGGATCGCTGGATCGAATACCGCCGGCTGGCAACCACCGCCCAGAGTTTTGGCATGGACATGCAGTTGCTGTCGCCGCAGGAAGCCAAGGCCAAATTTCCGCTGATGCAGGTTGATGATCTGGTTGGCGCCAGCTGGCTGCCAACCGATGGGCAGGCGAGCCCCTCCGATATCACCCAGTCACTGGCCAAGGGCGCGCGCATGTATGGTGCCAAAATCCATGAGAACGTGCGGGTCACCGGTTTCGACATAAAGGACGGCCGAATTACTGCAGTCAAGACCAACAAGGGCGACATTGCCTGCGAGAAGGTGGTCAACTGCGCCGGCCAATGGGCGCGTCAGATCGGCGTGATGGCGGGCATCAATGTGCCGCTGCAGCCGGTCAAGCATCAATACGTCATCACCGACAAGATCGAGGGATTATCAAGCGACGCACCTACCATTCGCGATCCCGACCGCCGCACTTATTTCAAGGAAGAGGTCGGCGGACTGTCCTTTGGCGGCTACGAGCCCAACCCGCAGGGTTGGACCATGGATGATGTACCCAATGATTTCGAGTTCCAGCTTTTCGACGATGATTATGATCATTTCGAACAGCACATGATGCAGGCGATGGAGCGGGTTCCGGCGCTCAACACTGTCGGCGTCAAGCAGATGATCAACGGTCCGGAGAGTTTTACTCCGGACGGCAATTTCATTCTCGGGGCGGCGCCCGAATGCTCCAACATGTTTGTCGGTGCTGGTTTCAACGCCTTCGGCATTGCCTCGGGCGGCGGCGCCGGTTGGGTGCTGGCGCAATGGGTGATCGACGGCGAAGCACCGCTCGATCTCTGGGTGGTCGATATCCGGCGCTTTTCCGAAATGCACAAGGACCGGCAATGGGTCAACAACCGCACGCTTGAAGCCTATGGCAAGCATTATGCCATCGGCTTCCCACATGTCGAATATGAGTCCGGCCGGCCCCGCATCGTCTCCCCGCTCTATGATCGCTTGAAAGCGCACCGCGCTGTCTTCGGCTCCAAACTGGGTTGGGAACGTCCCAACTGGTTTGCACCTGAGGGCATGGAAGCCGCCGACGTTCCAACCATGGGCCAGCAGAACTGGTTTGATGCGGTAGGCGAAGAGCACCGCCATGTGCGCGAGAAAGTCGGGCTGTTCGATCAATCCTCATTCGCCAAATACGAGATCAGCGGATCAGACGCGCTCGCGGCTCTCAACCATATCTGCGCCAACAATGTCACCAAACCTGTCGGGCGGCTGACCTACACCCAGCTTCTCAACACCCGTGGCGGCATCGAGGCTGATCTGACCGTGGCTCGGCTCGCGGATGAGAAATTCTATGTCGTCACCGGCACAGGCTTCCGCACCCACGATCTGGCCTGGATCCGCGAGCATGTCGCCGAAGGTGCTGATGTCCAGATCAACGACATCACCGAGGCCTATGGCACATTGTCCCTGATGGGGCCGCATGCCCGCGACGTGCTGGAAAAAGCCACCGCTGCCGATGTCTCCAACGAAGCCTTCCCTTTTGGCCATGTCCGCGAAATCGACATCGCCGGCAGCACCGTGCGGGCACTGCGCGTCACCTATGTCGGCGAGCTCGGCTGGGAACTCCACATCCCGATCGAGGCAACCGGTGACGTCTTCGATGCGCTGATGGATGCCGGCAAAGCTTGGGATATCCGCCCGATCGGTTACCGGGCGCTGGAATCACTCAGGCTTGAAAAAGGCTACCGTGCCTGGGGCTCCGATATCACCCCCAACGACACTCCGTTCGAGGCTGGGCTGGGCTGGGCTGTAAAGCTCAAATCCAACACCGATTTTCTGGGCGCTCCAGCGCTCCGGGCCATCGCCGGAAAACCGCTGACAAAGCGTTTCGCAGCCTTCGTCATTGACGATCCCGACGCCTTGCTGGTCGGCCGCGAAACCATCCTGCGCAATGGCGAGCCGGTCGGCTATCTGACCTCCGGCGGCTACGGCTACACCATCGGCAAGAGCATCGGCTATGGCTATGTGCGTGACGACGAGGGCGTGTCGGATGAATTCCTCACCGAGGCCAAATACGAATTGGTCATCGCACTGGAAAAATTCCCCGCCAGCCTGCATCTGGGGCCGCTGGTCGATCCTGCAAATACCAAGGTAAAAGCCTGATCAAGGCCTGGAGGAAATCCCGGCAACGTCAACAAAAAAGGGCGCGAGAATGTTTCTCGCGCCCTTTATCATGACTGCAGCCCGAAGACCGGATCAGAAGTCGAACTGAAACTTGCGGATCAGGCCGATATTGGCGGTGAACTGGTCCCTGGAGCCTGCGGCAATCAACGGTGAATTCCCCGCATCGCCGACCAGACGGTTCCAGCTTGCACCGGCTTCGCCAGCCCAGTTCTCGTTGAAATCATAGCGGGCACTGGCTGCGATGCCTGCGGATTTGATACCGCCGCCAGCGTTGTAGGCAGCAAAGCTGGAAGTGAGTGATTCTGCGGCGGTGACGCCGAAATAGGTATTCATGTAGCCTGACGACGCAAAGGAAAGCCGAGGCCCCACCGACAGCGTCAACGCCTCATTTGGCTTGATCGCATAGTCAGCGCCAATCTCGCCGACGACGGCATTATGACCGGTCACGCCGTAACGCAGAGCGCCGAAGACACTGATCGGGCCGGCTGTGTACTTCAATCCGGCGCCCAGTTCGACTGCAGCTTCGACAGTGTTCATACCCGCCAATGCCGGTTCGTCACTGGCATTGCGCTCGCCATTGTAGGAAAAGGATGGACTGAAAGACAGGCCTTGACCATCGCCGCCGCCAAGCGAAAAACCGTTTTCGAGCTTGAGATAGTTGAAGCTGATGATCGGATAGGGGCTGAGCATATAGCGGCTCGATCCCTCATAGCTCGGCGCCACCAGACCACCCAGTCCCAGCTCAAAGCCGATTCCTGGAGTGCCCGCATCCTGGGCCAAGGCCGGAGCCATGAAAGGAAGTACGAACATCGCGGCTCCACAGCCAAGCAATTTCGTAGCGGTGCGGAGTTTGTGCAGTGTCATGAACGTTCGCTCTCATAGTTTGCGCGACCAAGGCCGTGATCGCAAAGTCGTTAGCACCTATAAATCGACGATATGTCTAAATATTGTGTTTCATTCTTGGTTAAGCACGCATTTCCGGCTTACAGTACCTTCAATGCCACACAGCGGCTTGGTTCGGTCCCGACCTCGCCCGGCATTGAGATGTAGGGGCCAGTATCATCAATCAGCGTGAGCAGCCCCCTTGCTTCGAAGTTCGCGATGTAAGCACCAAAGGCATTGCCCCACAGCAGATCCTTGATGGTGAGGATAATGACGCCGCCGGGCCGACAGATGCGAACCAGATCGTCAAGACCTTCGACGCCGACATGTCCCGCTGTGAAGACACCTGTGGAAATGATGGCGGCAAAGCGGTCACTCGGAAACGGCAATTCGCCGCCCATCGCCGCCTGATGCAGCGCCGAGTAAACTGCCTTGCGCTCGGCCACTTTCAGCATGCCCTCCGAGATGTCGAGCGCTTCGGCCTCCGGATAGCCGGTGATTGCCAGCCATTCGCCGATCAGACCGGTGCCTGCACCCGCGTCAAGCAGCGGCGCGGCGCCTTTTTCGACATGGCGAGCCAGCATCGCCAGCCCGATGGCCGGGTGCCGGTAGCCGATCGCCGACATGTCGGAGTCATAATTCTCCGCCCAGGCGTCGTAGACCTTTGCCAGCTCATCAGGCTTTTGTGCCGAGTAGACCTGTCCCAGCCGTGCCGTCTTGTCCTGGTCGCTCATCAATTATTCCCATCGCGATTGAAACTTTGTCAGTCAAACCATAGCCTTGCACGGCGCAATGTGAAACCTTGCCGCCAACGATATTCCGGAAAAAGCGGTGAATGGAGACGAACATGGACGACGACACCGAAGCCAGGCTCTCGCATGCCCTGGCCACGATCTCGGCGCTGGACGGTCATATAGGCCCGGTCGAGCGACTCGGCGGACTGACCAATCTGGTGTTTCGCGTCGGTGATTATTGCCTGCGGCTGCCGGGCAAGGGCACCGAGGAATATATCAACCGTGAACATGAGGCTGTGGCAGCACGTGAGGCGGCGGTCGCAGGCGTCAGCCCCGAGGTGGTCCACGCCGACGCGGCCACAGGTGTCATGGTCACCCGCTTCATCGAGGGGGCCACGACCATGACCCCCGACGCGTTCGACGCCGATATCGGCTCTGTGCGCCGCGCCGGGGAAGCGTTCCGGCAACTGCATCAATCCGGGGCCAAGTTCCCTTTCACTTTTGAACTTTTCGCCATGATCGATGATTACCTCAGCATCCTGTCGAAGAAAGATGTGGCGCTGCCTGATGGTTATCACGATGTGGTCGCCCAGGCCGAAACCGTCCGCGCCGCTCTGGCTATGCAGTCCTTGCCCTCAGTGGCGTGTCACTGCGATCCGTTGTGCGAGAATTTTCTCGACACCGGCGAGCGCATCTGGATCGTTGACTGGGAATATTCCGGCATGAACGACCCCATGTGGGATCTCGGTGATCTCTCGGTCGAGGGCGACTTTGATGCAGCCCAGGACCGGGCCCTGCTGGAGGCCTATTCCGACGGCGCGCCGGATCCCTCCGATCACGCCCGCATGATCATTTACAAGGCGATGTGTGATTTGCTGTGGACCTTGTGGGGGCTGATCCAGCTCGCCAACGACAATCCGGCCGAAGATTTTCGCGCCTATGCCGATGGCCGTTTCGCCCGCTGCAAGACGCTTATGGCAAGTCCCGAATTCGCCGATAGCCTCAAAAGGCTGCAAACCAGCTGACCCAAAGTCATCAAGCGGCCAGCCATTCCTAGGCCTTAGTCACATTCTCACCAGGTCATTGCCATGCGGATCCTCATCATTCAGCATTCCGACAAAGAGCATGCTGGCGGCTTCAGACCGTTGTTTGCGCGCGACGGCCATGAAATTTCCACCTGCGTCGCGCCGGATGAAATCGACGATGTGGATCTGAGCCGGTTTGATGGTCTTTGGGTGCTTGGCGGTCCGATGCAGGTGTGGGAGGCGGACGAACTGCCCTGGCTCGCCCGGGAAACCGAGGTGATCCGTGAAGCGGTTATCGATCGCAAGATGCTCTATTTCGGCATCTGCCTCGGCCATCAATTGCTGGCCCATGCGCTGGGCGGCACCGTCAGCCAGGCCCGCCAATCAGAAGTCGGTCTGCAGCGTGTGGAACAAAACGGCGATCCCGCAATGTTCAGTGGCCTGTCCGGACAATTATCCTGTTTTCAATGGCACAGCGCCGAAGTCAGCCGCTTGCCGGAGGGCGCCAGCATCCTGGCCAGATCCGAGCACTGTGCGGTCCAGGCTATGGCTTGGGAGCACAACGCCAGTTCGGTTCAATTCCACGCCGAAATCGATGCCGCGACACTTACAGACTGGTACAAAATAGACGGCTGCGAGGAGATGTTGCGACAGGAGATCGGTAGCTCCGCTGATTATATTTTCGAAACCCTTGCCGCTGCTGAAGCCGATTTCAGCCGCACCAGAGCCAGCCTCTATCGGCATTGGCTGGCTGGTTTTACGCAATAGAACCACTTCTCCGTCCAGCAAGTCACATTTGGAACTTTATTTGAACACCGGCGTTATTTGTCCGTGGGGCCGAGGCGTGGTGCTGGCCTATTGTCATTCAAGGAGATTTCCCAATGCATGGAATCATTTATCTTGTCGGCCTCGTGGTCGTAGTCATGTTCATCCTTTCGCTTCTCGGCCTGCGTTAAGGTCATGGAACCGAACGCAGTCAAAACTGCACCGATTTATTCGGAAAATTTACCCACCGGCCAATCCTATATTGAATGGGGCGCCGTTTGGGGTGGCGGAGTTGTTGCGATCGCCACATCCATCGTCCTCGGACAATTTGGTGGCTCTGCCGGTCTGGCTCTTGGCGAGCCGATGCTTGCCAATGGCGACCCGTCCTGGCAGGTCGTGGTTGCCAGCCTCTGGTTGTTTGTAACCGCTCTGGCAAGTTCTGCAGGCGGCGGCTACATCGCTGGACGTATGCGCAGCCGCTGGCACGATGCCGCCAAGACCGAGGTCGAATTTCGTGATGGCGTCCACGGACTGTCCGTATGGGCTATCGCGACCATGGCCGTCGTAGCTTTTGCCGCGATCGCTGCGGTACTGTCCAGCATCGGTGTGGAAGCCGGCACAATCTCTGATATTCCAGACAACGTCGCCGAGTACACCAGGACTATCAGTGTCGTATATGGATTTTCGTCAGGAGCGGCAGCCGCTCTGGGTGCCGGTGCGGCCTGGTGGTTCGCCAGCCTCGGCGGGAGCCACCGCGACGAGTCCACAGATGTTCATCTGCTGACCCCGGGCTTCCTCAGACGTAAGTGAGGCAGCCTACCTGAGCAAAACGAAAGGGGCGCATTGACTGCGCCCCTTTTTTGTGAGTCAAACCGGGTTTGACTGCAAAGCCCTATTTCATCGAAGCCTTGACTTCAGCCACATCTGCCGCGGTCATTTGGCCGTTGGTGACGACCTCACCCGCCTTGATCTGCCACAGACGGAACGGGCCGGAAATGTCGCCATACTTGTCAAACGACACATTGCCGATCACACCTTGATAGTTGATCGGCTTGCCTTCAGCGATCAATGCCAGCGCCTTCTTGAATTCTTCCGGTCCGGCGTAGATCACCTCACCTTCAGGATCGACCACCGAACGGATGGCGTCACGGATGGCATCCGCTTCAGCCTTGCCAGCCTTGGCTACAGCCAGCCCGACGATCGCACCCGCATCATAGGACCGGTCAGCGGCAGGCGCTGATGGCGCGATCCCGCCGGAGAAGGCTTCATAATTGGCATAGAAATACTTGGTCGAGTCGGTCTCGGTGGTGCCCGAAGATGTGCCATATGCACCCTCGAGATAATCCGCACCGACAGCTTCGATAAAGTCGGTGGAGTTCATGCCGTCATTGAGCAAGAATTTCTGCGGTCCACCCTGGCTGATCCAGGCCCGCGCCACGGTTGCACCATCGACAGGATAGCTGACCAAATAAAGTGCTTCCGGCCCGCCTTCCATGGCTGCGGTCACTTCAGCGCTGTAATTGGGCTGGTTCTCATTGTAAGGCGTAGCTGAAGTGATTTCGCCGCCCAGCGCTTCATAAGAGGCGGTGAATTCGCGCATCAGATTGAGGCCGAAATCATTGTTCACATGAATGATGGCGAGCTTGGTCAGCCCTGAATCAATGGCGTATTTCGCGGCAGCAATTCCCTGCAGGGCATCCGAGGTGATGGTGCGGAAGAAATAGCCGCCGGTCTTGCCGTCACGGCTGAGCTGCGTCAACGTCGGGCTGGAGGATGCCGGTGAAACCTGCACCACACCGGCCGCAGCGGTCACCGAAGTCAGGATCGGAATCGACACCGACGAGATGATGCCGCCAATCACCACTGGCACCTGCTTGATGTTGACCAGTTGCGTTGCCTGATCGACCGCGACGTTGCCCTGGCTCTGACTGTCACGGGTATCTGTCACCAGATCACAGCCGAGAACGCCGCCTGCTTCATTGATGTCGCGAAAAGCCATCTCGACAGATTTCGCACCAGCCTGGCCATAGGCGCCTGCAGGACCGGTCAGTTCCATCACCATGCCGATGGTGACGTCGCAAGCCTGTGAACTCAACGCCGATGCGCAGAGCATGGCCATTGCAAGGCCCGATTTTTTGATCATGTTCATTGTCGTTCTCCTTGTTATTGGGCCTCACTCGCCCGTTTTGTTATGTGGTAATCCAGGTTTCCTGCAGTTGCCGCCAGACCACCCCCTCAGGTGCGTCCGGGTCGGCGCTGAACACAGCAGATGATCGACGGGCGGTTTTCTGGCCATCTATCACCTGATGTTCGTCGTAGGTCACAAGCGCGATGTCGTTACCGATCTGACGCGTCGCGACCAATTCCACTCTGATTTCGAAATCTGCCGGGCGCTTGCCGCGCGCCGCAGTGATCATGCCGACGATCTCGTCAGCACGGATCATCTTGCCATCCGGCTCGATCATCAACATGTCGGGTGCAAAGGCGCGGGCCGATACCTGCATATCTTTTTCCCCGGCACGTCCGGTGAACCATTCGACAAAGAAATGATGCCGGTTGATAACTTCAGCTTGCGCACGCTCGATCAGATCCATGAAGTCAGTGCCCCTCTTTGTTGAGATTGTATTTCATCACTGAGCCATGCGCGCCGCTGCGGTCCCGCTCCAGCGTGTAGACATCGCCGGGAACAGGATTGGCGCGGGCCAGCACGGTATTGATGTCAGCGAAATCCTGTTCGTTCATGGCGATTTCGGGAATCGCCAGATTGCTTGCAAGGTGATTGCGATTGCGGGCTCCGACGATCACCGCCGCCACACCCGGCCGTTCGAGAACCGCCCGGCTGGCAATCGACGCGATATCACTGCCATGACGGGCGGCAATTGTTGCGAGCACCTCAAGCAACTCCTGAAAAAGCTCCCATCCGCCGAACTCATCAACAATCAGCTTGTATTTGGTCAAGGATCGATTTTCGAACGGGGCCTGCGGCTCAGGCGCGCCGAGCGAGCGTTCCGAAAACAGCCCGCCACTGACGGATCCGTAGCACAGCAGGTTGATGCCATGAGCCTTGGCCGCCTTCACCATGGTG
>Ga0163215_101666_pt1 | contig 10916 bp, 5 predicted proteins | sample SynspAceP_FD_185934 | JGI IMG/M metagenome (GOLD analysis project Ga0163215, IMG submission 185934) | Saline lake microbial communities from Ace Lake in Antarctica - Synechococcus sp. Ace-P (Hybrid Assembly) | ecosystem: Environmental > Aquatic > Non-marine Saline and Alkaline > Saline | place... | reverse complement strand
CGCGGTGACCACGCGCTTTCACCCGCAGAACGCAGAAGCCGTTTTCTTGGTTGTGGTACGTCACTCTCTCGACAAGACCGGCGAGCACCTCTGTCGGACTGTCAGCCTGCGGCCTCATGGCGTGAAGAACCCGCAACGCCAATCCCAAGGCAGGATGAGGCTGCCCGACCAGATGTTGCGCCCAGCGCGCCGGGCACCGCCCTCGTCGCCCACGTAGCCGCGTGCGTAACGCCGATATTCACTTCCTAGTTCAGTCACCGGGCAACCTATCGATAATCTCTGGTCCTTAGCGTTTCTTTCAAGGGGTTATTGAGGCGCACTTTGGATTAACTTGCTCCGGGTTTATAACCTTCCGTCCAGATATGACGTATGGCCATGCAATCTCTGTTACACAGATGGAGATGTAAATGAGCCACGAACAACACCATGCACTGGATTTGATCGCCCGACTTGCCAGTCGTTTTGGTCCAACAAGCCGAATTGCCAAAGAGCTACCGGGGTGGCTGGAGTATCTGACCGAAGTTGACTGCCCTGAACGCCCCAGCACTCGGTCCAGCGCCCTTTGGTGGGAGAAGATTCGGGAAATCATCCGCAATCAGATTCCGAGGGGTGGTAGTGGCGAGGGCGAAATTGTGCAATGCAATGCTGCTCTTCTTGGAGATCATTTCGGATTATCTCCGGTCGAGACATCCATGCTGACCTTCGTTGCTCTATACAAGATCTTCGACACGTTTGAGCATGTCGTGGATGGAGCGTTGGAGACGAGGGAGGTCACAGTACCGCTTCTACTATCCTGGTTTAGCCGAGCGCCGGAGCCTGAGATCCGGGCTGCTATGCGCGCTTCCAGTCGATTGGTAACTTCAGGGTTGGTGCAGCGCAACAGTGGCGGGCGCCATCATCGAATGCCTTTTGACCTCTCCGACCGTCTCACCTTCGCGCTCTCGGCTGAGATGGAAAACATTAACAATCTGATCGCGTTGATGTTTCCTTGTGCGGGCGATCCCGAGGCCAAATGGCAGGATTTCGAAGGCTTGGGACGAGATGCAGACCTGATGCGCGTCCTGCTGTCCCAAGCTCTGGCAAACAGCACACCGGGCGTGAACATCCTGCTCTATGGTCCACCGGGCACTGGAAAAACTGAGTTTGCAAAGGTGCTGGCACTTAAGATTGGGGCCGTACTACGTGCGGTGGGCGAAACCGACGACGAAGGTGGAGAGCCGTCGCGCCATGAACGCTTAGCCGAGCTTAGCATAGCGTCTCGCATGCTCGGGCAAAGATCGGACACTGTGCTCCTCTTTGACGAAATGGAGGACCTATTCGGGGCGAGGGGGTCTTTTCTCAGCCGGGAGATGTCGAAGGTCCATTTCAACCGGATATTGGAACGCAACCCCATTCCGGTGATCTGGACCACGAACTCCGTCGATGCCTGCGATCCTGCCTTCCTGCGCCGGATGAGCTATTCGGCTCTGATGCGATCGCCGTCAGGAAGGGTTCGATCGCGGATATGGCAACGCCTAGAGGTGCGACATTCTACCGGCATTCCGGATGCAGTCTTGGCCGTACTGGCCGAAAAGCACGATCAGGCTCCGGCGCTGGTGTCAGACGCGCTGCGCGTAGCACAGCTTTGCACAGGTGGCGAGACAGTGGTGTCGCAGGTACTGGATGCTGCCGCCCGGCTCGCGAAGGGCGGCGCAGACAGCGCGCCGAGCCATCATTCGGAAGTGCCCTGGCAACCCAATCTCGCTCAGACCGACACTGATCTGGGTCGGATCGAGGCACGGCTCCTGGACCCGGATGCGCCCCGGCGAATTAGCTTTTGTCTAGACGGCCCGGCCGGTACCGGAAAAAGCGCTTGGGCACGGCACCTAGCCCGCGTGATCGGAATGCCGGTGATCGAGAAGCGCGCCTCGGATCTGATCTCGAAATGGATCGGTGAAAGCGAACAGAACATCGCCCGAGCTTTTGCCGAGGCGCGCGCTGACGGAGCTATGCTAATCTTTGATGAGGCCGACAGCCTGTTAGCGGACCGGCGTGGTGCCGAACGTATCTGGGAAGTATCTCAGGTCAATGAAATGCTGACCTGGATGGAAAGCCACTCGCTACCCTTTGTGTGTACCACGAACTTCGTAGAGAAGCTTGACCCTGCCACACAGCGCCGGTTCACCTTTCGCATCCGTTTCGACTATCTATCAACTGATCAACTCCCTTTGGCTTGGGTTTCGCACTTCTCACATTCGCCACCAACCGGACTGTCGGCGCTCGATCATCTAACATCAGGAGATTTTGCCAACGTATCTCGCAGGATGCGGGCGCTCGGCAATGCTGATCCGCACGAAATCCTGCGCGAGCTAGCGCGCGAGGCTGCTGCAAAGGTAGGGGCGGCACGTCCGATCGGTTTTGGCCGTTGACGACCCTGTGGGCCGCCGCGAAGGTAGAATTTCTTTGTCCGGAGGATTCATGCGTTACGCTCGTCAGGAAGACCTGCAGAAACTAGCGCTCCTGATGCAGGGGTCGGCCGAGGGAGTATCCCTTGCCGATATCGAAAGAGAGTTCGATGTATCTCGACGCACAGCAGAACGCATGCGAGACGCTGTGCGCAACGCATACCCCCAGATTGAGGAGTTGTCTGGCGAAAGCGGACGCAAATACTGGCGCTTCCCGCCGGGGTCATTGGGTCGAATGGTGGAGCCGACTCTTGATGAGCTGACCGCCGGGCACCGGGCCGCCGCGATTGCTCGACGCGAGGGGGATGAGGTCACGGCTGACGTGCTTGAGCGCCTGATGGTAAAAGTGCAGGCCATGTTCCGTGAGGATCGCCGCCGTACTTTAGCCGCCGACCTTGAGGCACAATTGATGGCTGATGGCGTCGCCTTTCGGCCCGGACCGCGCGAGAAGATTGCTCCTGACATCCTTTTCGCGCTGCGCGAGGCAATCCTCGCAGGGGTGATGATCTCTGTCGACCATCGCGCCCGCGGCACCACAAAGCTTTCGCGCAATGCCCGGCTTGGCCCGATTGCAATGCTGTTCGGACAAGGGCGCCAATATTTGCTGGCTTGGAGCGAATATCAGGACGATCTGCGCCTTTTTGCTCTCGCTGGTTTCGAGCGGGTTTCGTTGGAAGGCGATGTTTACCCTCGCCCCGAGGAGTTCGATCTGCAGGATTGGCTGTCAGAGAGCTTTGGCATCTGGCGCGAGCAACCCCAGGACGTCGAATGGCTGTTCCTTTCAGAAGTGGCGGATGAGGCGGCGGGATATGTGTTTCATCCGAAACAGCAGATGGAGCGTTTGGAAGATGGCTCTCTGCTGGTGCGGTTCCGTGCTGGCGGGCAGCAGGAAATGGAATGGTATCTCGCGAGATGGGGGAACAAGGTCCAGGCGCGTTACTTGACCAACTCGCGAAATTTCGATCCCGATGCGACCGAAAATGACGTAAGCTAATAGTAGTGTTGGGTGGAATCGACAGAAAAGGAACACCGCTTGCCTCGAAACAGCACAACCCACCCACTTCGCATCGATAGCCAGCCGATCAGCAACGGTGTGCTCGGACTCACGCTTTGCCCCGGCAAAAAGGGCGACAGCGTCTTTGGTGCGGCTTGGGACCGCGATCTGGACGTCGATCTTGATGTGATCAAAGATTGGGGCGCGCATGCCGTTCTGAGCCTGATTGAAGATCATGAGTTTGACTTGCTTTCGGTGTCGGGACTTGGCGACGCAGCAAAGTCCAGGGGCATGGACTGGTATCACTTCCCAATCCGGGATCTGGATGTGCCGTCGCCAGAGGCCATGCAGAAGTGGCGGTATTTGTCGCCACGTCTTCACCAAACTTTAGAGAATGGCGGCCGTGTGCTGGTCCATTGCCGCGGCGGCCTTGGGCGTGCAGGCACGGTTGCAGCTCTCCTACTCGTCGAGCGAGGACGTTCCGCGCCAGCTGCCATGGCGATAGTCCGCGCTAAGCGGCCGGGCGCAATCGAAAGCGAGGTGCAGGAACGTTTTGTCGCCACACATGGAGGACACGAAGGACTGCGGTCTATTCAGATCCACGCCAGCCTTCTAGGTGGTTCAATCGGCGATAGTCTCGGCGCTGAGATCGAGTTCCTCTCTCTCGCGGAAATCCGCCGTCGCTACCCTGACGGCATCAAGGACCTGCCTTCGCATATGGGACTACGTGGTGCCATTACCGACGATTCTCAAATGACGTTGTTTACGGCAGAGGGCATAATCCGCGCGTGCATCCGCAGTGAGTTGAAAGACATCTGCCACCCGCCACCTGTGATTCATCATGCGCTTTTGCGCTGGTACAGAACCCAAGGTGGCAAACCGAAAGTTCAAACAGATGATGTGGGCCTGATCGAGGATCCACGACTTCGGGTTCGCCGCGCGCCGGGCAATACCTGCCTTTCCTCGCTGGGAGCGAGTGCGCATTTTGGTGACTTGGCGCGAAACAACAGCAAGGGATGTGGCACCATCATGCGCGTTGCACCAATCGCGTTGATGTTCCCACGCGATCAGGTGCGCAGGATGGCGATTGAAACATCAGCGCTGACGCATGGCCACGTGACAGGTCAGCTTGCGGCCGCTGCATGGGCAGAAATGCTTGCTGATGTGGCCGCAGGCGCGCGCCTTGAAGAGACTGCAACCCGCATTGGAGAGATTTATGCCCAACTGGATGGGGGCAATGAGACCGCAAGGGCCATTCAAGCCGCACTTGCCGCGCCACGTGACGGTGCCGGTGAAACTGTCGAGTACCTTGGTGGTGGCTGGACGGCAGAAGAGGCCCTGTCCATAGCCCTCTATGCCTGCCTAACTGGCAATTCCTTTGAAGAGGCTCTTGCGATTGCGGTCACGCATGGTGGGGATAGTGATTCAACAGGTGCGATTGCGGGCAACATGCTGGGTTTGCTCGATCCCGCGGCCGTGCTTCAGCACAGATGGGCTGAGACCGTTGAAGGTTCGGATCTCGTCACTCGGCTGGTCCGTGATTTCCGTCGCCTTTCTTCCGACATCGATGCCGCAGAAGAACTCTTCCAATACTACCCGGGCGAATAGAAACAGCTATCGCCGCAATTGCTGAATTATAAACCGCAAAAGCCATATAGATCATTGATTTAGACGGGTTGCTCAATACACTGCACTATTAGCGTTATTTATAGGCAAACCATGTTTTACCCTTTTCTCGTCGCTGATCCTCGTTCCGGTCTGCAATACCGTCTGACTGATACTGGCCTTGCAGAGCTTTCGCTTGCGCCCATAGCGCTGGAATGGTCGCCGGGGCGGGCGATTATCGACGACCCGGATCCCATCTGGAAAGACAGCGTTGCCAACGCACCAGTCGAGACGATTTCGGCAGTCAGCGTGGCGTTGGGGGATCTGGTGCTGGCGACCGACGATTTGCGCGTGCCTTTGGCGGGTTCTTTGCAGGACGGCCGCGCACGGCGGCACCTGGATGCGTTGATCGGGCTGTGGCGTCGTCTGGGCGATGCGTTGCCCGAGGGGCTGGCCCCAGTGCGACATGTTCTGGAGCTTCCGCATGGGAAGTTCCTTGATCCACTGCCCGTGGTTGAGGGATCGCTCGACCCGCTTGCACCTGACGCGATGCAGGCTTTGTATGCGCGCCTGGAACAAGAGTTTGGCACAGTCCCCGCGCCGGCCGGAGGTCTCGCTGCGCCGGTTGGGAGCAGAGTTCACGCTCTACAGAGCGGCATTGCTGCACCAGATATTACAGTCGGAAAAGCTGACGATAGTCTTGCCTTCTTTGGCTTGCGTGATCCGGCGGCCTGCGCAGATTTCGCGGCGGCGCGAGCCCGAGCACTAATTGAGGCCGGGGTCCCCGCTCGCGAGATCGCGGTCATGGCCAACAATAATCCAAGCCAAATCGCCCGTGCCTTTGTCGAGCAGGGCGTGCCGCTGTCCGGCCTTCCCGGCAGCCTGCCAGAGCGCGACATCATTGGCGAGACAGCCCTTCATCTGGCACTTGCCAAGCGCACACCCACCCCGGCAATGGTGCTTGCAAGCCTTGCGCTATCACCTCTGATGCCTTGGTCCTCGCAATCCGGGCGTGATCTGGCCGAAAGCCTGATCGGCGGCGATTTCCGGGGCGATGTCCTGTCACCTACCCCTGCGCATAAGGAATTGTGGAAAGGCATCCGGGCTTCGGTGGGCAGTCTGGCGCAGTTGCGTTTCCTGATTGACCGTATCTGTGAAAGGATCAAACAAGGCACCGATGTCCGCGCGCGCCTGCCCATCCCGCCCGGTGACGGCAACCCGGAGTGGGAGACGATCCTGCGTGGCATCCAGATCGCACCGCCACAAGGCGCTGATCCAGACCGCAACCTAGAGGGCGTCAGCCTGTGGTCCGCGCAAGAAAGCCCGTGGCGCCCCTGCCGACATCTGATCGTGACGGATTTCACCGACGGCCTTTACCCGACGCGGGCGCGCGGCAATCCGATGTTTCTCGAAAGCGAGATCGCCGCAATCCGCGGATCTGTTGGATTGCAGCTGCGAGGCCGGGCCGAAGGGCTGGCTTATGGCCTCTCGTTATTTGATCAACAGCTTCAGGCGGTCTCTGAAACGGTGACATTCCTGACCCCTTGGCGGGATTTGTCCGGTGTGCGCCTGCAACCCTCGGCAGGGCTTTCGCTGGTTGCGCGCGCCATCGAGGGTGTCGAAAATGCTGCCGATTTGATCCTGGACCTGTCGCTCTTGCCACCCGCAGATTGGCCCATCACGCACCATCACCTGCCACCGGTGCCGGAACCGCCCGATCTGCCAGAGGCCCTGGCTTTCCCGGGGGTCGACTTGTTGGCCCTGCGCCAAAAAGATGACGGAACGATGAAACCTCAATCACCATCGCGACTGGAGACGCTTTTGGTCAGCCCGCTCGCCTGGCTTCTAGGCGAAGTCGCAGCCAGCGATATGACTTGGTCGGCAGAAGAGCTGGATGTCATGGCCAAAGGAAACATCGCCCATGATGTGTTCGAGCACATATTCCTCAAGGACCAGCCCATTCCCGACCCCGCGGCCCTAACCGCCGCAGTGCCCGATGCCTATGATCTCGCATTGACCCGCCATGCCGGGTTTCTGCGCAGGGCGTCATGGGAAATGGAACGCAGCGGGCTGGAACGCGAGATTCTTCAGGCGGCTCTTCGCTGGCGCGAATATCTGTTGGCGCTTGGCGCGAAAATCATTGGCAACGAAATCTGGCTGGCTGGCGAAGCGCATGGCATCAACCTGCACGGTAAAGCGGATGCGATCCTTGAATTACCTGACGGAGCGCTGCTGGTCGTTGACCACAAGAAGAGTGGCACATCAGCCCGGCGCAAGCGGATGGAGGCGGGATGGGATCTGCAGGCGGGGCTCTATCGCGACATGATCGCGCGTCCCGCACGGCGCGACGGGGACGGGATGGATCCGTTGATCGGCCGTGACGTCGCGATCGCCTATCACCTGATGAATGACGGTGGTTTTCTGACCTCAGGTCTGCCCGTGGCCGAGGGTTCACCCGCCCGCGACATGGGCGATGCCATCAACCTGGCTGCGATTGCAAAGCTGGCCGAGCGCTTGGCCGAAGTTGGTGCGGGGCGGGTCGTGCTCAACACCTCGCTCGACGAGGGGTTCTTCAAGAAAGAGGCGGGGTTTACGCCCTATGCGCTGACCGACGGCTCGGCCCTCGTAACATCATTCATCCGCCAGATTGAGGAGGAATGATCATGGGCGAATTCGATTCAGACCGGGGACTGGTGATTGTGCCGGCAGGCGCAGGCGCAGGGAAAACCCATCGCATCAAGACGCAGCTGTCCGACTGGGTCAAACGCAAGGTCGTGCGCCCCGAGCGCATCCTTGCCGTGACCTTTACTGAAGCGGCCGCAGGCGAATTGCGTGAACGCATACGGGCCGGACTTCTGGCGGACGGGCTGGTGGCCGAGGCCATGGCGGTCGAGCGTGCCTATGTCTCTACCATCCATGGGCTCGGCCTGCGGCTTTTGACGGAACATGCACTGGCGGCGGGCGCGTCATTGCAACCGCGCCATCTTGGCGATGCCGAGCGCGATCTGTTGATCCGACAGGCACTGGCGCATGCCAGATCGCTGGACCCGATCAAGGCCGAGCCTGAACGGTTTGGCTATTTGGCCAACTGGCAAAAGGGCGAAACGGTCGAGGACTCATTGCGCGGCCGGGTACTGTCGATGATCGACCTTTTGCGCGGGTTGGGCGACAAGGGCCGCGATCCCGAACTTATCGCACCGGCGTTGACGCGCCTCGATAAGATTTATGGCGAGGTGCTCGCCGATCCCGCCGCTGCCCGTGACGCGCTGGTGGTTGCGGTTCGGGCCATGCTCGCGAGTTTTCCCGAGGGCGGCATGGCCACTGTGACGGCCAAAGGTCCGAGCGAGACACTGGAAAAGAACCTCGCGCTCTTCCGTCGCGTTGAACGGGAACCGGCGCTGCTGGATCGCGACTGGGGCCTCTGGCAATCCCTGCGCAGCCTCTTCATCTCAAACAGCCGTACGAAGACTCCAGAGGGCTATGACGCGATTGCCGAGGCAATGATGCAGGCCGCCGATGTGCTGCCCGCCCATCCTGGCCCGCTGGCAGATGCAAAGTTGCATCTGTCGTGCCTGATCGCCTGTGCGCAGGAGGTGATGGAAGCCTATGAGGCGCGCAAGAAGGCACTTGGATTGATCGATTTCGCCGACATGATCGCAGGGGCTGAACGTCTGTTACGCGCAGATCCGGCGGTGCGACAAGCTGTTCTCGACGAAATCGACTGTGTCATCATCGACGAATTCCAGGATACGAACCCCGTGCAGTTTGCGCTGCTCTGGCCGCTAGGCGCGAAGGCACCGCGCACCCTGTTTGTGGGTGATGTGAAACAATCGATCATGGGCTTCCAAGGCGCCGATTCGCGTCTGTCGCAAGCCCTTGCGGTGGCCAACCCAGAAGCAACGCAGCCCCTTGACCGCAATTGGCGCTCGACGCCAGCAGTCATGGAATTTATCAATGCCATCGGAGCGGGGTTGTTCGGCGTAGGCTACAACCCGCTGGCCCCAACCCGCGATCCGGTGGCCGGCCCGGCATTGGAGATACTGAATGTCGTGAAGGGTCGCGCGGTCAGAAAATTCTCGAAGCCCCAGGAACACATCGCCGAGCGCATCGCCAGGATCTTAAAGACAGGCGAATTAATTACTGATCGGCACACGAAAGCCGCCAGGAGCGCACGTCCCTCGGACGTAGCGCTTTTGGTCTGCCGCCACGCCACCGCCGCTCGCTACGCGGAGGAGTTGCGTGCGCGCGGTGTGCCTGTCCGGATCGCTGAAGATGGTTGGGCGGCAAGCCCTGTGGTGCAGGCGGCCCGCGCTGCGCTGAGCTATGCCGCGAATCCCTCCGATATTCACTCTGGGCTTTTGCTGCGTACGCTCGGACCGGATCCGCTGAGCCTTCAAGCTGCAATGGCCGCGCAGATCAACGGGCAGTTGGTAGATGATCCGGTTCTCATGCGCTTGGCGGCCCTGTCTGATCGGCTCGCTCGCCAGCCAGTCTCTACCGCGCTGGACGTGGTCCTCTCCGCTGCCAGTCTACGCATTTGGGCCGCCCGCCTACCTGACGCGGCAGCGGCGCGCGCAGACCTTCTGCGGCTCGAAGCCGAGGCAAGCGAGTTCGAATCCGCACACCGCGACCTCAAAGCCGCCTCCGGTTTCCACGGTGAAACAGCCAAAGTATTTCTCGGCTGGCTTGATGCGCGTGCGGCTGATCGCGATTTTGATCGCCGTCCTGATCCCTCGGGTAACAGCGCAGAAGCCGTAGAAATCGTCACTTGGCACGCCTGCAAAGGTCGGGAGTGGCCGATCACCGTCGTTGCCGAATTTGACCATGGTATTGAGGACTGGCCCGGCAGCACCGCGACCCGGTTCGATGCGCTGGACAAGATTGACGACATGGCGGCGGTGCTGGCCTCTGCCGCTCTTATCCATACGCCCGGCTTTGCAGCACCCGAGACTGGCCGGCGCTTTATCGAGGACCGCCGCGAGACCTTCGAGGCCAATGCGAAAAACCTGCTCTATGTGGCCTTGACCCGCGCCCGCGATCGGCTGGTGCTGGAATGGCCGGGATTTCTAAAGGAGCGTGAGGAGGAAGCGCCCGAGGCGAAGCGTCTGTTCCATGTGTTCGACGATACTTGTGCGCCGCAGATTCGGGACGGGACGCTGCGGATTGGCGGAGTGGATTGCCCAGCGGTGATCACGCAATTGCCGGAACAGGCGAGTTTCACTGAATATCGGGCGGAGGTAGGGAGAGATACGCCTCGGTTTGGCGGCGCTGTGCCCATGCCCAGTACGCCGACTTCGCCTTGGCGGTTGCAACCTTCGCAGGCCGCTACAGTCGAGCCGATACCGGAAACACGTGGGATCAGTCTGGGTGATCCTTGGCCCAGCACCTTCAGCAATGCTGCCCGAGGCACCGCACTGCATCTTGCCATACGCACTTACCTGACGCGATCCGAACTGATCGCAGCTTTGCCTGCAGCCACAGGACTGGATGAGGCTACTCTGGCGCTGGTGGCAGAGCGGGCGAACGCGCTAAAGGCCTGGCTGTCAGCCGGCGGCTACACCGATTTGCAATGTGAGATCCCTGTGCTGGGACACACCTCAGAGGGTGCTGAAATTCCCGGCATGATAGACCTGCTGGCAATCGGGCCGAAGGGATGCCTGTTGATCGACCACAAGACCGGCGGGGCAGGGGCAGGATTTGGTCCCTATTGGCCACAACTTTCGGCCTATGCCGGATTGGTCCGCGAAGTTTTCCCAGCTTATAAATTGAATGGTATGGCAGTGCTTTGGGTCGATCATGGGCGGATTGACCTTGTCGACATGGCCTCTGCCCGCGCCCGCGCACATCAAGGCGATGCGCTGTGATGTCTTGGG
>Ga0163215_101664_pt1 | contig 10937 bp, 7 predicted proteins | sample SynspAceP_FD_185934 | JGI IMG/M metagenome (GOLD analysis project Ga0163215, IMG submission 185934) | Saline lake microbial communities from Ace Lake in Antarctica - Synechococcus sp. Ace-P (Hybrid Assembly) | ecosystem: Environmental > Aquatic > Non-marine Saline and Alkaline > Saline | place... | reverse complement strand
AGTGCTTCCAAGGCAACCCACACCACGCGCCGTCCTCGCCGCAGCAGTAGGAATCCTGCCGGTTGGACCATGTGCATAGCTAATGCGAATTGAGCCATACGGAATAACAAGACCAGCAGCCCTATGCCCACCATCCCGGCAACGATCAGAAACATCAGTCCCACGGCAGTCTCCGACATCCCGAAGACCCCTCAATCCACAACAGGGTAATAGGGGGCACCCCAGTCTTCGGCCGCGTTCGACATCATCGTGTCAATAAGGACCGGCAGAAGGCTTAACAGGATTTCCGCCCCATCACGCACCTGCTTGCGGTTCACCATGCTGTTCCAGGTCGCTCCGCCGTGAACAAGCTGGTTGCGCAGCACGTAAAGCCGGTCAAACAGAATGCTCAGCAACTTTGCCGTTTCCTGGCCCTCAATGGCATATCGCGCAGCCTTCTTGGCGTTCTCGAATCGTATTTGCCAATTGGCGTAGTCCAGATCGCCGTTGTGAAACTTCCAAAACGGGCTGAAGATGTACTTGTTGTCCAGAAGCTCGGCCACCACGCCCTCGAAGTGGTGCCAGATTTCGTGACCAATCCGACCGTTAGGATCACAGCGCACAAGCGCGTCGAAGAACTTCTGAAAATCAGTGCGCGCAAAAGAGCCAGGATCATCGCCCATATCCTTGGCATAGGCGGCGTTGAAAGCAATCCAGCAGAAGATAAAGGCCGCGTCAGGGTCATCATCAATCATCGCGGATGCGCGACTGATCCAGCTGATCGACCGGTGTGTGCGCAAATTCAGCTCAGGCGGGTTTTGTTGACGCAGTTGCCGATGCTTGTCCCGCAAATAGTCAAATTCTGAAGACGCTTCTGCCATGTTGATTATGCTCCCAGCCTGCTTGCAAGCGCGTCGCCCAAGCGCGATGTGATCAGGTCCCAGACGGCCCCGCCGCCGGTGTCACACCCGCCGTCGCCCCACCGCTCGCTTCTCATGATGTAGTGAACAACGCGGCGCAGGTCGCGCAATGACAGCTGTTCCAGCCCGGTAGGCGAGCGCTTCAGTGTTTTGATCTTCTCTGAAACCGGCGTTTTCATCTCGTCGCCCATTTCTTCACCGGCGTCACCGCACACAAACCCACATGCATAGGCCGCGTCGATGAAGGCATGCCACTCGGGCCAGTCGATCGGCTTTTGGCGCTCATCGCGTGAGGATGTTTCATAACGGCGGATCAGCTCTCTCAGCTTGCCTCCAACAAAGCGGATCTGCTGAAGGGTGAGCTGTTCATCGAGACGAAAGACGCCCTGCCGGATATCCGGATCATGTTCCATCGGCTTCATCGCTTGATCGCTCCCTCTTCGGCTACGGCTGCTTCCAAACCAGACAAGAACGCTTCGATCTCCTCGATGCTTGCCGGATCGTAGGACGCGGAGGCTTTAATCTCGGAAATCGCCTGTCGCGCCTTCACAAATGTCGTCCATTCCGGCTCAGCCTGCTCTGGGGCATGCCAGCGCTCACGACGCCAGACAGCAAACTGCCCACGCTCCTCTTCAGACAAAAGCGCGGGGGCGTAATTCGCCACCAGCCGTCGTCCGAGCTGACGCAGGCGTGCATCCCCGAACGAGGCCACGATCTCCTGTCGGCGCGGCCAATCAGCCGCCTGAAACTCCTTGAGCAGTGACTTGTCGGACCAGCTGTAGAACCCGTTGAAAATCTGCTTCTCAACTAGGGGCGGTAGCTCTGCCGCTGGCCTTGCCTCCTTGCGCACGGCCATGACTGCCGCCACGCGTTCACGAAATTTCGGTGCCTCTGCAATCAAACGCACGCGTCTGTGCTGTTCATCCGTGACCGAAACCGGATCCAGCAAGAGAGGAACCTTGTTCACGGTGATGAAACGGATGAGGCTCGGTTGGGCTTCTATGGCTGCAGTCAGATCCTCCACCGTAGCACTGATCAAATCGCCCGGATCGGCGGCATCAACATCAAAGAAAAACGCCTGATTGGGATTTTGTCGCGCAGAGCCACACAGACAGCCGATGATCCCTTGTGGCAGACCTCCACCGAACCGCCCCACGAGCTCAATTGGGGCAAACTGCTCCAAGCGGGCCTGAACATGTGACTTGTCTCGGTTTGCCAGAAGCTCGGCCCAGAGTGACGGCGCGCGCTGGGCGATCAGGCGCGCGATATGAATGGTCGCCTCAACATCCCCAAGGGCATCATGCGCATTATGCCCTTCAAAACCGTTCAGCGGGGCAAGCCGATCCAGCTTGAAACGCACCTTTCCGGTCTCATCGACAGGCCAATCGAACAGATCAGAGTGACGGTGGAACGCAGCAAAGACGGCAGTCATAATGTCAAAGCGCGTATTGCCGTTAAACTGTGTGGCGAAAATCTCTGTCTGCAGGTTCTGATAGAACATCTGACGCAGCATCTCTTCATCGAAGCGGATGCTGTTGAACCCCGTCCAGATTGCTGGAGACCAACGTGACACCAGCGCGGTCAGCTCCTGAGCAAACTCGAACAGGCTCGGGAACTCGGGATCGAGAAGTTGATGCGGTCGCACCCCTGTGACCGCCAAGGCCTGCGGCGATGGGATGACATGGGGTGCCAGGCGGCAACGTAGGTCCACCCGCTCGATCTCCCTGAACTCCGCATCCGTGAGGATGGCCGCAAATTGCAGGGGGTGATCGAAAGCAGGCAAGATGCCAGTGGTCTCTAGGTCAAAAAATGCAAAGTTCATGATGCTTCATACGCTCAACAGTCAGCCGCGTCATCCAGAGATACGGCCCTGAAATCATGATACGCCCGTTTTTGACGTATACAACCATTATATTGCATTCATCACAATGGAGGTTGCATGACGAACAAATACGAGCAGCGATACTTGATTGATTTGGCGTTCCGGGTTGCCCACAGCTTTCCCGCCCGCAGCGTTGTGGCTCAGGAGCTTTCAAGCTGGGTCGAGGATCAGGATCTGGGCTTTGTCTGGGATCCGGAAATGGACAATTTCAGAAAGAAAGGTGTCCCTGCCGCCGTCTGGGCCGACCTTCGGAAACGGCTCGCAGCTCGGAACGCAGCCATCGCGCGCCCGAAACCCGATACAGTTGCTGAAAACATCTCTCTGCTGGCGACCCATGTCGGGTTGACCGCGGATGAGTGCATCATCTTCGAACTTGGTGTTCGCGCTGGGCGATCCGGGCCGGCAAGGTCTTTGTGCAACGCCTTGGTCGATGATGCGCGGATCCCCGTCCACGATGCAGTCATTCATCTTACAGGACTGCCCGCGCCCAGTGTGCGGTGCGCCCTTGCACCGACCGGGCGTTTACTGGTCTCTGGCCTGTTGCAGTTTGATAAGCCACCTTTGAGCGGCCTCGGGCTCTTTCCCTCTGACCGACTTCTTGTGGCCCTCGATCCGCCTTCGCGCAGCCTCAGTGACATTTTGGACAAGCTTTTTGCCCGCGTCGGGGTCGCGTCCGTGGCATGGGAGGATTTCGCGCATCTTGGCGCTGGGCGTGACTTTGCATTCCGCCTGCTGCGCGGTGCGCTTGATCGGGGGGAAAAGGGCGTGAACATTTTGCTGCACGGGGTTCCGGGCACCGGCAAGACCGAGTTCTGCAAGACGCTGGCACAGCGTCTCGGCGCCGGGCTTCACGCTGTCGGCGAGGCAGATGACGATGGGGACGAGCCGTCGCGGTTTGAACGCCTGCAGCAGCTTCGCCTCGGCCAACGGTTGCTCAGCGATCAAGGCAACAGCCTGATCCTATTCGATGAGATGGAGGACCTGTTTCCAGGTATCGAAAATGGGATCTTTGGTCTTTCCCTGCGCCGCGCCGGGTCGAAGGTCCACACCAACCGGCTTTTGGAGAACAACCCGGTCCCCACCCTCTGGACGACGAATGATATCAGCGACTGTGACCCCGCATTCCTGCGACGGATTTCGTTCACGCTGGAACTGCGGACGCCGCCGGTTTCTGTGCGCAGCCGCATCTGGGAAAAACTGGCCGCGCACCACCAAGTGCCGCTGTCTAAAGAGCTCTGCCTCGAACTTGCTCATAGCATGGAGGATGCGCCCGCACTTGCAGACAGCGCACTGCGCGCGGCACGGATTACGCGCGGCGGGGCAGATGACGTGAAGCTTGCGGCTTCGGCGATTTCGCGTGCCGTGCGCGGTGGGCACACCACGCTCGCAGCCCCCAGCAATGTTAGATTCGAACCAGAACTGGCCAATGCCGACCAAGACCTGACACTGATCACGGAGCGTTTTGTCGCCTGTGGTCCCGCCAATACAGGCGGGCTATGCCTCAGCGGCCCTCCCGGCACCGGGAAGAGCGCCTTTGCTCGTTATCTCGCCGAACGCATGAATATGCCTGTCCTCGAGCGACGCGCCTCTGACCTCCTTGATCGCTATGTCGGTGGCAGCGAGCGTAATATCGCAAATGCCTTTGCCGAAGCGCGCGACACCAGCGCGTTTCTTGTGTTCGACGAGGCAGATTCGCTCTTAGGTGCGCGCGATGGCGCAACCCATCGATGGGAAATCTCACAGGTGAATGAAATGCTAACCTGGATGGAAAGCCACCCTCTGCCCTTCGCCTGCACCACCAACCTAATCGAACAGCTGGATCCCGCCACCGCGCGGCGCTTCAGCCTGAAGATCGGGTTCTTGCCACTGAGTATAGGGCAGCGCGCTGCCTGCTTTCGCCGTTTCTTTCATTCTGAGCCGGCGCCCATCGGGCTTCTGGCCCTTGATCAGCTTACACCGGGGGATTTCGCCGTGGTTGCCAAGCGGTCGAAACTGCTCGGTATCTCTGAACCCGAGGCGATCCTCATCGAACTGCGCCGCGAGCAAATTGCAAAGCCCAACATCCGAAACCCTATCGGGTTTCGTGCAGCAAGCTGATCGAGGGGTTCCATCTGATGCGGCGCGAACATTTACAGAGCCAGCTCAGCTTGAAGACATGATGAGTTTCCGTCACTCTGCGGGAAATGGATGGAGGGGCGCCAATGCGTTATGGCCGATTGGCAGATCTGGTAAGGCTGGCCATGCAAATGCAGGGCCGCGCCGATGGTCTGTCGCTTGACGACATCGGTCAGACATTCGAGGTGTCGCGCAGGACCGCAGAGCGAATGCGCGATGCGGTCCGCGATGCGTTTCCGCAGACAGAGGAACTGGCTGAACCAGGCGGGCGGAAACGCTGGCGTCTGCCGCCCGGCACCGCAGGCCGCCTTGCCGACCCAACCGTCGATGATATCGCGACTCTGCATCGCGGCGCCGAGCTGGCGCGCCAGTCCGGCGATTTGGTCACTGCGGGTCACCTCAACACGCTCTCCGATCGTCTTCGTGCGCGACTACCAGGCCCGAAACGGGCGCGGTTAGAGCCAGACATAGCCGCACTGCTGGAGGCAGATGGCGTCGCCTTGCGCCCGGGGCCGCGCGAGCGCATTCCGGAGGAGACACTGAACACGCTTCGCGAAGCTATCCTTGCTGGCGTCTGGATCGATGTGGATCATCGTGCACGCGCAAGCGGTCTTTTGAGCCGCAATGCGCGCATCGGCCCGCTGGCCATGCTGCTTGGTGAAGGCCGGCAATACCTTGTCGCGTTCAGCGACTATGCGCAGGACGTGCGCCTGTTTGCCTTGGCCGGCTTCGAACGGGTCGAATTGACCGAGGTGGTGTTCGAGCGCCCCGAAGGCTTCGACCTACAGTCCTGGATGCAGCGCTCCTTCGGGATCTGGCAGGAAGAAATCTACGATGTCATTTGGTGCTTCACGCCCGAAGCAGCGGCCGACGCGCGCCTCTATCTGTTCCATCCCACACAGGTCATGACCGACGAGCCCGATGGGAGTTTGACCGTGTCATTCCGCGCAGGTGGGCTGCGCGAAATGTGCTGGCATCTGTTCCGGTGGGGGCCTTACGTTCAGGTTCTGAACCCTCCTGAACTTCAGTTAGAAATAAAAAAGCAGCTCAAAGCGGCAACCAGAAATTAATCCCCATCACCAAACTCATGCAGGTCTTTCTTTTTCACTACGCCAATCTGATTCAGAAAACTCACTTTATCCCTGACAGAAATTGGATCAAAGGGAGATGGAATTATTTCAACGAAACCCTCTAAATACTGCACCTTGTCGACATCACTGATTGCCTTCCATTTAGCCAAATTCTTTACATCGTCATCTGAAAAATCCATTTTCACAAGGCCAACGCCATACTTTTCAGCATACTGGCGCAATTCACTCTCATGCGAACCACCGGTATCATCCCTATATACGAAATATGAACGCTCAGAAAATCGTTTGTGAGAAACCGCTTCGAAAAAGAAGTATCTCCAATTGTTAAGATTTGGCTTGACTTCGGCCGTTACAACCTCGACATCGAAAAAACCCAAATCCTCAAATGTTGATAACCCAACAACATCTGGATTTGACCAAACACCTCCTCGCTTCAAATTCGCTACTTGATAGCTTGTTCTTACTACATATTTTGCCTTCCTAAGCCAAAGCGACACTATGGGCCACAGGTGTTGCTCTAGAACCTTATCTTGCTTGTTTACCTTTACCTGATCAACGTCAACAGATTGATCAGCAGCACCAGCGGATATAAAGTAACCACCGCCACGCCCCTTTCGGCTGGAAATTCTACTACCTGCATCCTGAGATGCGCTTGAAACGTCCTTGTAAATTAAGTATGTTTTGAAATCTGGATCCAGAATTTTAGCCACGCCTGAAACCAAGTCCTTCACGCTCATCGGAGCGACTTCAGAGGTATCTTTTAGGACGGACAGCGCCACTGTGTAAACATCTTCATTTTTGACGCCAATAGGAATGTATTGGCTTTCTTGCTTTTCCGTCATTTTGCTACCTTTTTTCATTTTCTTTCCTCATCGAGGCATGACACTTCACCCGAAACACGACCCAAATTTACCCAATGCAGCATCACGGATTCTAAATCCAGATGTCGCTGACCAGCAGAAATTGAGTAACTCGCCAAAGGACCATTTTCACCTGCTGAATAATCCAAACAAAGTGCGTTTACGCTTTGAAGCTCAGGCTCACCCGACATCCAGTAATGCCCAAAGAAAACGGGCTTTGCGTCAGCAGGATAAATGCCCGTCAACAAATCATCAGGCAGTGGCGAATCTGGGAGCTGGCTGATGTCAGGAACGGACATCGCGACCTGACGCCAGTTTTGCGCATCACCGTTCCACCACTTTACTCTTACATGGCGCCGAACCTTCTTCCCCTGATCCACGAAAGAATGCGGATGAGGCAAACGTGCCTCAGGGCCCTTTGCGACCGCTTCGGCAAGGTCGTAGAGCGCATCACCTTTTCGGCCTGCCCGGATCAACTGATCCTCGGAGAGAATCCCCTTTGCAGTATGTCGCTTCAGATCATCGATTGCAGACTGAACCCACGCTGCATGGACTGCACGAAACTCCTCTGTCTCAATGAACAGCGGCAGTCCTCGCATCCAATCCAGCACATCCTTGGTCTGCAACGCCTCCAAAGGGAACTCCTTCAGAAAACTTGCATGCTGGGCGAGGTTGTCATCGTGATGCGGACGTAGTGGCGCACCTGTTTCAGGGTCAGCCGTATGGAAGTGAATCGCGTTGAGCTCATGGTTGCCCATGATGGCCTGGGCGCGCCCCGCATCCATCAGTTCGCGCACGATCCGGATGACGGCTCCGTTCTCCGTACCACGGTCAATAAAGTCGCCCAGGAAAACGATCTGGCGATCGGGCTCGGGATGCAGCCACGTCGTGCCATTCCGCCTCCAGCCGAGGTTCTGGAGCGCAACGCGCAGCTTCTCGGCCTGACCATGGATGTCGGGAATAATATCAGTGATGCTCACGGCCCTGCTTTCCTCATTTTCAAAAAGCCACCACGCAGGCGATGCAAAAACACACCCGCCGCCACGGCTTCCCGCCATTCATTTTGGTTCATCCTGGACGAGAGCTTCCAACTCAGTCCGGTCGATCCAGTGGATTGCTACGTCAGTTTTGATTGCCTGAACCTGTTGCGCAAGAACCCCTCCATAGGCATCAAGTTGTGCGAAGTACATGGCGAAACTGCCAACACCGCTCTTGTGGTCAAGGATCAGTTGTTTCCCATCGCCTGTCGCTAGAAGGTCAATGATCCCATTGAATTCCGCACCCGATGGTTCACGATTCTGGATCGGCACCTCACACTCGATCTGAGTATAGCCCTCAGTATTCAGCCATTTTTTGAGGGCATCCGCCTGTGCTTGCAAAATGTCCAAAGTAGCCTCGTCAAAGCCCGTGGCTGCGGACAGCCGCGAACGAAGATCCGGTCGCAGCAGCAGGACGCGCATCGCCTTGTGCAGTGCGCTACCTCGTTCGCTGGCAGTCGCCGCAAGCGCAGCAACCTCTTGCGATACGTCCAACTGAACGATGCGCGTCTGCACCTCAGGCAACGGATCGTGCAGTATCAATGAGGGTCGAACACGCCACGCGGTCTGCTGGGTTTCGAGCATGAACCGCAGTTCACCAAAAGCCAATCTTTCCGAGGCATCTTTCACACCGGACTTGTCCAGCATGCCTGGGGCCTCAGCGCCGCACATCAAGGTGCGCGCAGGGAAACTGACGCCGCCGACTTTCACACTGCCCGCCTCCGGCTCCATGCCCACCTCCAGCACCAGCATTTCAGCGTGGTTCGCGGGCCCCTCGCTTTCGCCGAGCTTCTTCAATGCGAAATCCGGCCATTCCAGGATCAGCCGATCGCGTCCACGGGTCAGCGCAACATAAAGCAGGCGGCGCGCGTCAGCTTCCGACGCTGCGCGGCGATCGGCAATGAAAGCCTCCTTCTTTTCTTTGATGGGCAGGTCAGGCGTCCAGATCAGAAGGGCCCGTTCAAGGATGGCGCTCAGATCACTGAAATCCGTGAACTCGGCCCGCAAGGTGCCGGGCTTTTCGCCGATCTTCTTGTCGAGACCAACAACAACGGTAATCGGCCATTCCCGCCCTTTAGAGGCATGCCAGGTGACAATCTCAACCCCCTGCCCGGCGCTCTGGCCGGGATCTGGATGGCGGTCGAAATCACGCTCTTCACGGCGCGCCTCGAGCCAACCCAGAAAAACCTGCGCACTGGCGCCATAGAAGCCAGCTGCGGCCTTGAAATCACGATGGGCCGAGACGAATTCGCTGACCTCTGCGTGCAGCCGCATTAGGTCAGCATGAGCTTGTGCCGCCTCTGGCATGCGCGCGGCCCAGTCAAGGATGCCGGCAGCTTCGAGCGCATGTGGAAGGAGGGTTTCAAGCGGCATGGCGGGCGCGATTTCGGCCAGCGCGCGCAACTCGGCAAGCTGCGTACAGGTTTCCAACTCCCCATCGGCGAGCAGGGTCATGGCCTGCTGAAGAGGCATCGAAGATGGACCGAGTGTCAGAAGCGCAAGGGCCGCATGGCGGTCTGCTGGGTCAACCGCGAATGCCAGCGCGTTGCGCGCCGCCATAACTGCGGGTGAGTCCAGCCAGCCGGCAGCACTGATCCGGACAGGCACGCCTTGCAGCTTGAGCGCGCTGGCATAGCGCGTCGCCATCGAATGGGTCGGTGCGAGGATGGCAATGTCGCGCGGCTCAACCGGGCGGAATGTCGGAGCCTTGGGATCACTCTCCCGCTCTACAACGGGCCCAGCCTCGGCGAGGATGTCGGCAATGCGCGCTGCCACATGCTCCTCGGGGCGGGATTTCTTCGATCGGCGCCCTTCCGGAATGCGCAGTATCTCTGCGAAGGTCTGGCCTGTTTCCGGCCGCTGCGGTTCAAGCGGCACATAGGCCTCCTTGAAGAGCCCGGCTGAAATCGCGTTCACCATCTGCATCAGCCGCGGATCGGAGCGCCAGTTACCTGTCAGGGGCGAGGCTGCTTCGGGGTTCTGCCGCTCGAGCGCCTCGCTCAGGCGGGGGTCTGCCCCCTGAAAGCCCATGATCGACTGCTTGGTATCGCCCACGATCAGCACGCGCCTGGCAGATTGTGCGATCCGCCACAGAAGCGCGAACTGCACCGGGTTCGTATCCTGGAATTCATCGATGATGACGCAGTCGACCTCAGACAAAAGCGCCACGAGAATTTCCGGGCGCGTCCGGAGCAGCCGCTCGGCATCACAGATCATGTCCGCATAGTCGATGACGCCCGCTTCGCGCTTCATATCGGCGTATTTTGACATCACCTCCTGGGCGCCATGCACAAGCGCTGTGAGATGCGCGCAGGCGTCTTCCAAGGGACCCGGGTGGACCGCGATGTCAGCGGCCGCTGCAATCACATCATCAGACAGAGCATCATAGCCTTCCGGTGTGGGCGCCCCCCGCTTTGATTGACGCAGCTCGCTTAGGGCTTTCCATAGCCCCCAATCCCGCCGCAACTCCCCAGGGCGCCCGGCGCGCTTCATGTTGCGGAAGTCTTTTCCAAAAGCCGTGCGCGCAGCTGCCGAGGTTGCATGGGTGGTCAGGTCATTCGGGAATTCATTTAAAAGGGCATTGATCGCCGCCAGCAGTCGCGCCTCCAATGGCGCACCGTCTGGCACAACTCGACCGTAAAGTTCGCGCAGGCGTATCACACCCGCCCCTGCCAGTTTGGGATCATTGCCGTTGTCGCCAAGCCCCCGCAGCAGATCGATCGTGGTCAGGATCCGGCCGCGGAAGCTGTCCTCCTTACTAGCATTCGAGAAGAAACTCGATCGGTACCCAAAGCGCGGCAGGTCGGCTTTGACGGCATCGAGCGCCTCCGCATGCGCCATGGCCTGACGGATCAACAGATCACGCTCCGCCTCAGCCAGCGCACGAGGTTGGGGAGAAGCGCCCGCAGCGAACGCATGCTCTGACAGGATGCGCAGACCCAGCCCGTGAATGGTCGAGACATAGGCCTGTTCGACAGCCAGGGCCGCTTCAACCATGCCCTCAGCCAAAAGGCTCGCCCGGATACGGCCGCGCAACTCCGCGGCCGCAGCTT
>Ga0163215_101663_pt1 | contig 10939 bp, 12 predicted proteins | sample SynspAceP_FD_185934 | JGI IMG/M metagenome (GOLD analysis project Ga0163215, IMG submission 185934) | Saline lake microbial communities from Ace Lake in Antarctica - Synechococcus sp. Ace-P (Hybrid Assembly) | ecosystem: Environmental > Aquatic > Non-marine Saline and Alkaline > Saline | place... | reverse complement strand
AGGTTGAGTTGAAGATCGTCGTCCCGAAGCAGACCGATCCCGAGTTGCGCGAATTCCTGACCGAGTGGCGCAAAACCCATGCCTTCGACCCGCGCGCTGATCTGTTGAAAGGGGCGGCAGTATGACCGACCAGTTTTCCGAAGATGACATCATCACCACCGTGACGCGGCTGACCCGCAGCCAGCTTGTTCGGTTCGTGGAGTTTGACTTGGTTAAGCCGCAGCAAGCCGATACAGGCTTTGTCTTTCGCCGCATCGACATCGCCCGGCTGGAGCTTCTGTGCGACCTGTCCCAAGACCTCGATCTGGATGAGACGGCGCTTGGTATCGTGATCTCGCTCATTGATCAGTTGCACGCCGCGCGGCAAGATCTCGCGGTTGTTGCACGCGCGATGGACGCCTTGCCCCCAGATCTGCAAAGCCGGATTGGTGCCGCGATGAAACAAACCTGAGCGGGGCGTTAGGCGGTTTTGTTGCGTAGTGTCCAGTCGGGAAACGGCCATAAAAACGTTTAAAAACAAAGTGATAGGATTAATAGATCCTGACCCTAAGCAACCGTTGCATTAATTTCGGCATGCTGGATCGCAGATTGAATGCTGCGCGCTCGGGGAAGTAGTTCGTTTCATGAAACCGAAAATTCTGACGACGCTGGCCACCTATGATCGCAATCAGTTCACCAGTGATCTGATTGCTGGCGTCACGGTGGCAATGGTGGCCTTACCCCTGAGCATCGCAATCGCCATTGCCTCAGGAGCCGGGCCAGAAAAGGGGCTGGTGACAGCCATCGTCGCTGGGTTGCTGATCTCACTTCTCGGGGGCAGCCGCGTGCAGATCGGCGGGCCAACCGGGGCGTTTATCGTTGTGGTCTTTGGCGTCATCGCCGAGCATGGATATGACGGGCTTGTCCTTGCAACCCTCATGGCTGGCCTGATCATGTTGGCCGCCGGGTATTTGCGGGCGGGAAACCTGGTCGCCTATGTGCCTGAGCCGGTGATAAATGGCTTCACCATAGGCATCGGGATCATCATCGCTACAAGCCAGATCAAGGACTTTCTCGGGCTGTCGATGGCGCAGCCGCCCGCAGAGTTCATCGCAAAGGTCGAGGCGCTTTGGGTGGCGCGAGAAACGGTTAACCTGCATGCTCTCGGGGTCGGCCTTTCGGCAATGGCAATGATCGTTGGCTTGCGCCGCATCGCTCCGAAATTTCCGGGGCTGGTTGTCGCTGTCGGTTTATCGTCGGCCGTCGTGGCCTTCGCCATGCTACCGGTTGAAACGATCTTTTCCCGGTTTGGCGCTTTGCCCAGCACGCTGCCCATGCCCGCACTTCCCGACATCAGCCTCGCGCGGATCATCGACCTGCTTCCTTCGGCCCTCGTCATCGCGTTTCTGGCGAGCGTCGAATCGCTGCTGTCGGCGATGGTCGCTGACAAGATGATCGGCGGCCATCACAGGCCAAACGCTGAAGTTCTGGCACAAGGCTTTGCCAATATCGGATCGGCCCTGTTTGGTGGGCTTCCCGCGACCGGAGCCATCGCGCGCACGGCGACGAATATCCGTGCAGGCGGCAAGACGCCTGTGGCGGGTATCGTTCACGCAGTTACCATTCTGCTGGTCATGCTGCTGGCGGCGCCTGTTGCGGGTTATCTCGCCATGCCCGCCCTTGCCGGACTGCTGATCCTGACCGCCTGGAACATGAGCGAGCCGCAGAAATGGCGCGGCTATTTGCAAGCACGCGCTTCGGATCGGTTCCTTCTCGGTCTGACACTGGTTCTGACCGTGTTCGCGGATCTGACCATCGCCATCGGCGTGGGCGTCTCGGTGGGTCTGGCCTTGCGGTTGCGGCGGAACAACTTGGGCACTCAGAAAGACTGGACACCTCCTGATCGCTAACCTGCGTTAGCGCGGATGCAGTCGGTTGGCCGCTAGGCTTAGACTTTGCTCAGAGGATTGGTGCGCATACGACGATGTCTGGGCGTCACCAATTGCGTTGATAGAACGCCCTTTTCCCGAAAGGCCATCAACGTCCCCTCATACACAAATCAAGGCTGCCATAACCAAATGAACTTTGACGATGCGAGCATCCTGAAAGGCATCATCGCGGGCGAGCGCGCAGCAATTGAGACCGTCTATCTGCGCCACAACGCGTCAATGATCCGCGTGGCCTCGGCCATCCTGCACAACCGCGCGTCTGCCGAGGAGATCACGCAGGAAACCTGGATCGCGGTCCTCCGCAATATCGGCGGTTTCGAGGGGCGGTCTTCGTTGGCGGGCTGGATATTCACCATTCTATCAAACAAGGCCAAGACCCGTGCAAAGCGCGACGGGCTCAGCGTATCGCTGGACACATCGGCAAATGACGACAGCATGGACGACGCTTTCGATGGCAAGGGGCGGTGGCGGGATATGCCAGAGCTTTGGGATGAGGTGACACCAGAACGGGTCGTTGGTGGCCGCCAAGTTCTGGCACATGTCAGCGAAGCGATAGACCAACTCCCTCCGGCGCAGCGTGCGGTGCTGGTCTTGCGCGGGCAGCAGGGCTTGGACGCTCATGAGGTCTGCGGAATCCTCGGCCTTACGGACGGCAATATGCGTATTCTGCTGCATCGGGCACGGCTAAGCCTGCGTCAATCGCTTGATCGGATCAGCCGTTGATTGAACAATACTGAGATAAACGAAGTCTTTTTTGGAAACCCTGTAACGAAGTGGATCCTGAGCGGTCATACCTTCGTGAAGCACGACTAAGGATGAAGACTATGCTGAGCTGCCGCGACCTTTCACACCAAGCTGACGCTTTCCTCGACGGAGAGTTGAGTTTTTTGCAAAGGCTGCGGATTCGGATGCATCTATCGATGTGTAACGGATGTTCTGCGTTCATGGCCCAGATGCGCGCCACGCGCAGTCTGGTCGATGCAGAAGCGCAAATAGCAAATGTCGATGAGACTAAGATCGATAGTATTCTTGCCGTGTTTCACACGAAGAAACAGTCCGGTGGCTATGATAGCCCCGCGACCTTTGTGGAGGAGCAAGAAAATGACAAATCTTAAGAACGGCTTTCTCGCCGGTTTTATTGCAACGGCCGTATTATCGGCGATGATGGTGGCCAAAACCATGATGGGCTTGATGCCTGAACTGGACGTTGTGGTGATGCTTAGCATGATGATGGGCGCGCCCGTGATCTTGGGCTGGCTGGCCCATTTCATGATCGGGACATTGGCGTGGGGCGGCGGTTTTGCGGTGCTCTATGACGTGATCCCTGGCGGCACGGCTATCATCAAGGGTATCTTATTCGGCGTGGCCGCATGGCTGGCCATGATGATCATGGTGATGCCGATGGCAGGTGCTGGCCTGTTTGGTATGAACTTTGGCATCATGGCACCGATGATGACACTGGTTCTGCACATCGTCTTTGGTGCGGTGCTGGGCGCGGTCTACGGCGCGCGCGTGCCATCTGCGGTAGCGCACTAACGCAATTTCCCCTGCGGCCTGAAATGGGCGCGGGGGAAACGCTATGTAAGCGGGAGCCGGAGTTGGCATCCGGCTTAGTCAATTGGTGTCTTGAGTTTCTTCATGTCCAACAAACGCATCGCAGCGGATTCGTAGAATGTTTCTGACACACCACTGCGGACTTTATGAAGAAAGTATTTCTCAAACGCGATTTTCGCCAAGTGCACCCATCTGCCCTCGCTCGCCCAGTTGACATTCCGGGGCGGATTTTGCGGCTTGGCCAGAAATGCCACGCCCGTATCACCGAAATCCGCAAGGCAAAATGCGTTCCACGTTGCTTCGCTTTCGGGGTCGCGTCCCCCCAGCAAGGCCGCAATATTACTGGCGGTCGCGGCGACCATGCTCTCGATCATATAGCCGGTTTTGGGAACGCCCGTTGGCACGGGTGTCTTTTCTAGCGGGGCAATCGCAATCGCAACACCAATACCAAAAATGTTGGGGTATTTGGTATTACGCTGGTGCTTATCCACAGTCACAAAACCGCGCGGATTAACAAGACCGTCAATCTCACGAACGGCGGATATGCCCCTAAAGGCAGTCAACATCATTGAATACTTGAACGGCAGTTCATGCTTCTTTTTGTCTTTTCCATCGTCGTCCAATTCAGTGACTGACATGATGTCAGACGCGACCCGGTCAACTCTCGCATTGGTGATCCATTTGATGCTGCGTTCGCGCATTTCATGCTCTAGCATACCTTTTGTATCGCCTACGCCCCCCAAACCGAGATGCCCGACATAGGGTTCTGCGGTGACGAACGTCATTGGCACGCGGTCCCGAATTTCGCGGGTGCGGAGTTCCTTGTCCAGCATCATCGCGTATTCATAGGCTGGACCATAGCACGATGCGCCCTGAACCGCGCCCACGACGATTGGTCCGGGATTGGCGCAGAATGCCTCAAAGGACGTATTCGCCTTGATGGCGTGATCTACGGTGCAAACTGAATGGGTGTTGGCATCCGGCCCCAGTCCGTCAATTTCGTCAAAGGCCAATTCCGGCCCGGTGGCAATCACGAGGTAGTCATAGGAAACGGAGGTGCCATCCTCCATTTCTATCTGGTTTTTCTCAGGCAGAAGCCGCTTGGCAGATTGATGTACAAAACTGACCTTCTTCTTCGCCATCAACGGTGCGAGATCGATTGTAATATCGTCCTTCTCGCGCCAACCGACACCAACCCATGGATTTGAGGGTGTGAACTGGAAATAGGGTGTTTTGCTTATCAGGACAATTTCATGACGCTCACCTAACTCGGCCTTGAGGTCAAACACCATTGAGATGCCGCCCAACCCCGCCCCCAGAACTACAATCTTTTTGGATTCCATAATACTGTCCTAACTGCGTTGGCCGCGCGGATCGCGGAACACTATTCATTTTCCGACCTGAGCCGACAGATCACACGCTACGCCCGTCCAGATCGGGCAGCATTGATCTGTGTTAGCGCAGACGAACCCGTTGAGTGTTTTGCTTGCACAGACGCAATCAAACGGAGTGAGATCATGAAGGACTATGCGAAAATTTCAGACGAGTATCACAGCGGCTTTGGCAGCTTAGCCAAGGACATCCCCGAAACGATATCGGGTTTCCACGACTTGATGACCGCCGCGACCAAAGACGGAGCACTTTCCAACAAAACCAAAGAGCTCATCGCCTTTGCCATCGGCATAACCGTGCGCTGTGATGGCTGTTTGGCGCATCATTCGCAGGCTGTTCTCAAAGCGGGCGCGACCCGTGAGGAAGTGGCCGAGATGATCGGCGTTACACTGTTGATGGGAGGCGGACCATCTTCGGTCTACGGGGTCGAAGCAATGCGGGCGTATGACGAATTTGCCAGCAAGTAACTCTAGGCGGAGGGCGGCTCGACAGTGCCGTCCGAACCTCCACGGGCGCAGTGGCGCGGGCAATGGGCCGCGCTGAATTAGGAGATACAGATGGTTAAAAATGATTTGCACAAGCGCCTCGACGCCCTATCCGAGAAGATCGCAACGACCCAAAAGCACCTGCATGACCAAAGCGCGTGGAGTGATCTCCATAAACTGACGACAGGTGAATTGCATGCGCGATACAGGTTTCTGAAATCAGAACTCGACGGCGAAATCGCGAATCTGGAAGCGCATGATCACCATGTAACAGGCCTTGAGGCCTCAGTTCGCAAATGGTTTGAGAGCCTTGACCTGAAGACGAAATAGCGCAGCGGGGTGTTCTTCGCATTCTATACCCGCGGGTTCAGCCATTCGTGAGCACTAGCCTAAGCCACCCCATCTCAGTTTACTCAGATGGGGTGGGTCAGATCGCATTTTGGCGGGATCAAGTTCTAAGCCCCAACCAATGACCCTGCATTTATAGCGTCAGGATCAGTCGGCTTTCATGTCGATAACCGGCTTCAGCGTGCCCTTGGTGATCATTTCGGCCAGTTTGCTTAGCTGCGCTCCATTTGGCTCCATGAAGAACCAATCAAGAGACATATCGTATGTCTCGGCCAATCCGTCGGTATCCTGCCCCTTGATGGAAACCAAATACCCACCCTACTTCGGCGCCTTGAAGGGTTTTCGCATGGCCTCCCCTCCGGGCATGTCAAAAACCACGTCGTAATCGGCGATGATATCGGTGAAATCTTGATCTTGCATCTTAGCGTCGGTTTGCGGCTGAGCTAGAAAGGGTTCATGCCCCGGCAGGCCGACAATAATATGCAGAGTGGACTACAGAGGCTGGATCGCCTGAGAGCAGCTCGCACGGTTTACGCAATGCATTTGCGCGACGGTTGGGCGAGGCCAACTCCACGACCCTCAACCATATGCTATGGGAGGTGGTGTGTGCCGAGATGAACAACGACCTGTTCGAGATGCGCAGCGGAGCCGATCCGATGGCCGTCAAAGAAGTGGTCCGGGCAGAGCATATCGGGCTGATCTACCGCAACTTGCTCGGCAGCGCCGTGACCTTCGCAGCGCTTCATGAGGGCGGGTTTGAGGGGCTAGAGGGTCGGCTGGAAGCGCTAAACGCGCAAATGGTTCAGGAGGCCAGGGGCAACCCCGAGCGGGTTGCAAAGCAGTTCCAAGACGCCAAGGAACGGTATGTGTTTATGGGAGAAGAGTAGCCCAATGGCGGCTCCATCCGGGACATTCTTCGGTGTTCTTAGATGGGGCCGCTTCCGGCCCATTGCCGACCTTGAGCCTGGCTTCCAGATGCTGCGGGCGCAACTTCCTTTCCGCATTTCGCTGCGAAGCGAAACCTAGATATGCTGCAAGCCCGCCGCTGCCTCTCTGAATTCGAATGGCAACTCTAAACACTTCGCCTCGACGGCACAAAGAAGCTGCCAGATGGATCCCTCGCTGAAGGCGCAAAGAGCGATCCATCGAGGTTCTAGCGTTGATATCTGTAAAGGTTGTCAGCGCTGCGAACTCACTAATCATTAGGTCGAGGATAACAAATCAACCGGTGTTCCGGCCAATCCCATTCATGATCACCGCTATTAAACAACGCATGAATCTCCACTGGGAACGCCAATAGCGTCTCCAGTTCAACGCAACGATAGTGCTCATCATCTTCAAACGAAAAAACTCGCCTTACGAGAGCATCAAAGTGCGTGCTATTTCTCACTGCCAACGAACGCTCAGACGGCAATAGTGCTCTCCAAATCGCTGCCCTGAGTCTAGCTTCGCTATACTTATCCTCACTAGCCACGGTAGCAGTATCTATGACCGGCCTTTTAACACCCCTTCGTTGAGTCCGAATTCTCCAGTTTTGTATGGCGTTGGCTACCACGATACAAAGATCGGCTTCTGACAATTCTGTCTCATCCACCCCTCGCATCAAGATTGCCGACTTCTCTAGACCTTCCGCCGCAGAAATTTGTTCCGCGAAATCATCTGATATCGCGTCGGCAAATAGTGACCCTCCATTGAAGGGAAGCTGATCACCACTATCGAATGTGAAGAACACATTGGGCCCAGATAGGCCCTGACCGAGGCTACTTGACCGCAACAATTCGCGGCGCGCTCCAACCAGCGGATTTGTCTCCAATTCATCTAAATCTAGTTGGTCTTGCTCACGGCACCAGGGACATTGTCTTATACCCCAATTCGGCAAAAAAACGTCTGTTATGACGGATGCGGACGATGGGTATACATATTTCTCAGGAATCTCCCGGTAGTTATGCATCATCTCTTCTTCGGATGGTCGGAGCAAGCCGATGACAAAGTGAATGTTCTCCATTGACATGAGGCTGGTCTTGCGAAGGAACGTTTTAAGGTCGCCAAGCGAACCTCCAGAAATGACAACAGGCACCAAATACAATGACGACTTGTCGCTAGAATTTACGGCATCCAGCAGGTCAGTGTATTCCGCCATTCTTCGCCAGTCGCGCAACACAAACTCTTTAGAACCCCTAAACTGATCCGGCAGTGCTTTTACTAAGGCTTTGTACAGTACTTCAGCGGCCTCACTTCCATCAGAGATGACGTTGGAATAGCTCCCGTTGTGGGCAAATCTGGCCTTGATCTGCTGCAAAAAGTAATCGGTCGAAAAAAGCTTGGCCGCATCAATGTGAAATGCGTGGTGGCGCCCTCCGACCACGTCGTTGAGGTATGAGTTCTTACCATCCCGGTGAACCGAGAATATGCCCTTGCCGACCAAACACTCAAAGAATTCCTTGTCGCGCTCTATATCCCGACGCAAAAACTTGATTTGCTCTGTCTCACGATAGTCGGGGATATACGACGAACGCCCAACGACCAGTTGCTGCAAAGTTGGATCAAACTGACCACCTTTACCACCCAATCCAAGATCAGAAACAAACTGTCCAATGTTGCACAACAGGAGGTCGCAATACTCATAGTCGTCCCGGAGACCATAAATTGCCACAAACTTGGCCGCATCTCGAGTATCAGTCTGTAATAACTCATCGATCAAGGCAGTTTCGAGCGCACCGGAAGAATAAAAGCTCGAAAGGAAAAGCGCCAAACCATCTCGTGAACGAGCGAGAAACGCGGCATCGCTGGCCAACGTCTGGGAGGTCAGGCTCTTAGGGAGGTAGGTTGGAGCAAATGACCAAGATATCCTAGTTCTTTGGACAGCATCCTCAACTTGATATTGTGACAAATAGTCGGCCAAAACCGCCGCTGTAGTCGATATGCTCCATGTATCGCAAAATATATGAACAACATCCCTCAACAGCGGCAGTGTCCAAAAAAACATCGCCATAAAGTATTGTTTTCGAGTCTGAAGGTTGCCCACCCGCAAAAAATAGTCGGAGTATTGGTTTGACGGTAAAAAAAACTGTGCCGCGCCCGCATGTTCGAAGAGCACATCACCCGTTCTTGCAAGTGACAAAAACTCTGATTGACGCAAATCGTCTAGGTCGAACGTGTCAAGAAAAGTTCCAGGTTTGTTCAGGAATTCGTACTGCTGTTCAAAGTTGCTCGTCCAAATGAGGAGCTGTGCGTTTGACTCAAACTTTTGTGCCTCCTGTCTGAGTGCGGTCTTCAAGGCCATAAGCGATTTTGGAAAGACCGACCAATCCAACATGACCGGCAACCGAAAAACAAAAATGGCCTCGATACCCTGTCGTTGCAGACGTAATAGTTTGCGGGCTTCATGTGACGCGGAAACAGCCATCGAGTTTGCAAGGTATTGGAGCTTTTCATCACCAAGTTCCTGCTCGAAAGCGCGCAAATCCAAATCTATAACTGAATACTCCGGCAAAAAGACTTCTCACATTTCTAAAAAAATCGTCGCAGAGGTTCCTCGCGAGAGCTCCGATTTCTCGGAAATTACATCTAGGTTCATGTATCCGTCGTGCAGGTAGGTCGACTGCTGGGTTTCGATCAAGAACTTTGCCCTTACGCCGCTTGACAAACCTCTTATGTCATTCAATCCAAGGCCAGCTTTGAGTTTTGTTCGACCGGCTATCTTTTCATCGATAATCGCCTTTATCCCTAACGACTTTGGCAGAACGCTCGCCTGCGGCGAAAATTCCCGGACGTGCCTCTCGACACCCGGACCGGTGTCGCAATAGGAAAAAGCAACAATGCTTCCACTTCGATTTTTAGCTCGGTCAAGATACTGTGGATCAGATTCAAGAATTAACCTTGAATAAGCATTTACTCTATCGACTATGTTTCGCCGCGATTTGTTCTTTAAATCGAAAAACGAGACTTCCAGAAACGCAACGCTCCCAAAAAGAAAGTCCCCAAAGCCCAACTTAAGGAATTCCTGGAAACGACTTTGGTAATTTTCATTGTGAATAGCGTTGGCTAGTGCGTGCGTGAGCACGTTTTGCATAAACTGTTTGTGCATAAACGCGATAAAGCGCGATCGGTTGATTAGGTGCTCATCAAGCGAGTACGGTGTAACTAGGATGTCCTTGCGGGTCCACGTGGTTGAGATCTGATCTAGTACAGGCCTCAAGAAACTTTGGTCATCAATGGCATCGAATATGTCTCTCCGGTAGGTTCCCTTAGGGCTTCCAGTGCGCCAAACTACACTTTCCAAAGTAGAGAGATCGAACAATAATTCGTCGCTTTGTTCCGACAGTTCGTTCTCACATATCAAGATTTGATCTTTCCCGACGTTCAACGGCCGCTCGAAGTCTCCGTCTGGAAAGAGTGAATGCTGAAGCCAAACCAAGTGGTTGCAAAGCAACGCCAGCTCAGCTTGGGTCGGTGCATCTGTAGCGTTTTCGCTTTGCGCTTGGTATACTCTTAGTAAATTCGCCAGCGTTGCCTTTTCTGGCTTTGACTTGCCGAGAACTTCAACGGCGTCGCAGATACGGTGGATCGAACGCCTGTTCCTAGAGAAAGTTCTCAGGACTGGCGGATATATCTCAACCAAACTAACTGGATGTGCCATTTCAATGATCCCAACGCCACTTAGTAGGTGATAGCAAGCGGCAACAGTTTTGTCGAACTCTGGCTGAGCTAAAGTCCTCAACAAAGGTAACGTCTCTACTTTATGTCCATATGACGAAGTGCAACCGGGAGAAAGTACAGTTCGAATGTCCGCTTCTTAGAACTCTTGAAGCGGATTTCGCTCATGCAGCGAACGTCTCCTTCCCGCCCACACCGCCTAGAAGCACCCCAAGAGCGACAGTTGACCTCGGAGCACCTAGAGCTTCCGAAAGTCTTAACTGTCCGCCAAGTTCGCTGACCCGACCGTAACTAATTCAGCAAAGAGCACGTTGGCCAGCATCCGAGAATCGCTGTTGCATCACCACAACAGCTACGGCTCTAACAGACGCCGCCACACTGCTTCCGTATTGCTTCCGGCAAACCAACAGGCTGCGAAGGCACTTCATGCAAAAGCCCGTAACCTATTGGTTTTAAATGAAACAGTGGTGAGCCGTGCAGGATTCGAACCTGCGGCCAACTGATTAAAAGTCAGTTGCTCTACCAACTGAGCTAACGGCCCACTGAGCGCTGCGTCTACAAAAGCACCCCCGCGCG
>Ga0163215_101661_pt1 | contig 10960 bp, 11 predicted proteins | sample SynspAceP_FD_185934 | JGI IMG/M metagenome (GOLD analysis project Ga0163215, IMG submission 185934) | Saline lake microbial communities from Ace Lake in Antarctica - Synechococcus sp. Ace-P (Hybrid Assembly) | ecosystem: Environmental > Aquatic > Non-marine Saline and Alkaline > Saline | place... | reverse complement strand
ATCATTTCCGATCAGGAGAAGAATTGGATGCTACGCTGCACCGTTATGTCTTGCTCTACAACCAGCAACTCCCACAGTCAGTTCTTCATAGTAGAACGCCCTTGCAAGCCATGAAAGACTGGCACAATCTGAAACCAGATCTTTTTAAGAAAAACCCTTACTACCTCACGGGATATGACACCTAGTCAACAACTTGGCAATGCCGGCCAACCAGCAAGTGTGCCGAATCACTTCAAGTTAAGTGCAAGCAGCTTCCGGATGTTCCTTAAACGTACGAGGGCTGTTGCCCGAGTGAGCCATTGCTAAGTCCGGGCCAGGGTCCCCGGACCCATCAATCGCAAAGCTGCTGTAGCAGCAATTGAGTCCGCTCAATATCGCCCTGCATCAGATCCGCAGCATTTTTTGCATTCTTTGCTCGTATTGCTTCCACAATCGCCTGATGGCCATCCAGGAAAGGTTCATGCAGGCCTTCTTCCAGCCTTGGAGCGGCATGCAAGGACAGCATTCGCATAAAGGGGCCATAGCGCAGCCAAAGTGCGGAAATGAGATGCAAAAGTACAGGAGATTGCGCTGCACGGTAAATCGCGAAATGGAAGTTGTAGTTTTTCTCCAGCATCTCATAGATATCCCTAGTGCCAGAGGTTGCCACGTGATCCTTCTCTAATCGTGCGAGGGCTTCAATATCTGTCGGGGTCGAGCGTTCCACCGCCAGTTCAGTAGCAAGTCGTTCAACTGAGACCCGCGCGCGGCAGATATCATCAAGCGCTTCACGCGTAACCTGGGGGACATAGGCAGATCCATTAGATCTCATTTCCAGGGCACCTTCCGCAGCCAACCGGCGCAATGTCTCGCGTACGGGCATCTGGCTGGTCTGAAAGCTCTCGGCAAGTGATGATATCGTCAAGAGTTGCCCTGGATTAAACCGTCCTAAAATCAGAGCTTGCCGAAGCGAGGCGTGAACGTTGTCCGCGACAGTCATGCGAGTTCGAACTGGCTCCAGACCCGGTTCGACCGGATCAGAAGCAATCGGTTTATTGTCCATAGTGCGCCTCGCTCTTGGCTGATATCAGAAGCTTATAGCTTGTTGAAGAAGTCCTGCAGCTTGTCCATCGCGTCTGAAAGAACTTCTTTTGGTTGTGCGCCGAAACAAATGCGTAGATGGCCTTCACCAGATTTTCCATAGAAGCTGCCGGATTCAACGACTACTCCTGCTTCGCGCATTAACCGCATTGCAACGACGTCGGACTTCAGTCCTGTTGCAGAGATGTCCGGGAAAGCGTAAATTGCACCCTGAGGTAAATTGCATGTCACGCCGGGCATCTGGTTTAAACGCCGGACCACGAGGTCGCGGTTTTGCCGGTCAATATCAACCATATCGGCAAGTGCTTCACCGGGGCCATTGATTGCCGCAATCGCACCGTGCTGGATGAAGGTGTTGACGTGGGTTACTTCCGTAGTTGTGACTTTCATCAGCGGTTCAATGAAGTCGTGCGGTGCTACGAGATAGCCAATTCTCCAACCGTCCATCGCGTATGCTTTGGTAAATGCCTGCATGGTGACTGTGCGGTCTTCCATTCCGGGCAGTGAAGCAATCGAGATATGAGCCGCACCGTCAAATGTTATCCGTTCATAAACTTCGTCGGTCAAAACGACTAAATTATTTTCTATCGCTAGGTCGGCAATAATTTCCAGCTCGTTTCGGGTGTAAACCCGGCCTGTCGGGTTGCATGGGTTTACCAGAACAATCACTTTTGTCCGCGGTGTAATCAGTGGCGCGATCAGTTCCCGCTTTATGCTGAATCCATCGTCCGGGTCCAGCGCAGCGATTACAGGTGTGGCGCCGGCGAACTCGATCTTTCCGATGTGTTGTGGATAGTAAGGGTCGAGTATGATTGCCTCATCGCCATGATCCAGCAGCGCCATGAACGCGGCAAAAGATGCTTGTGTTAAACCATTTGTTACAATGATCTGTGACGCATCAACGTTTAACGCGTTTTGCCGGGAGAGTTTGGATGCAAGCGCTTCGCGTAGTTCAGGGAGGCCCTGCAAGTCGCTGTAATGGACTTCACCTGCCAGCAACGCGTCAATCGTTGCCTGCTTGATATGTTTTGGCGTGTCATGCATCGGGCGGCCAAGTTCGAGGTGGATTAACGGGCCTTTCTCCGCCATGGCGAGCCCTACCATTCCATAACTTTTTTCCGATGTCTCAGTAATGCGACGGGCGAATCTGGTCGTTGACATTCTGTATATTCTCCTGTTTTTCGCTGCTTCAAGCGACGGTATTATGGATTTAGACGGGGTGACTATGGCTGAAGTTCGGACCGGGATGGATCGTCAGATGTCGCTTGATGACGTTAAGGGACTTGATGAGCTGTTTGCCCGCCGCGCGCGCGAAGCCGGGCTGGCCAGCCGTGATTTCGAAGTGCAGCGTGGGGTCCGATATGGCGAAGGACTGGCCGAAAAACTGAATATCTTTCCGGCTGGGCCCATGGCGCCGGTTATAATTTTTATTCACGGCGGGTTCTGGAAGTCCCTTGACGCCGACCTGTTCAGCTTTCTCGCTCCGGGCTTTGTTCCGTTTGGCGGAGCACTTGTAGTCATCGACTACCCCTTGATGCCATCCTCCCGCATGGCTGACATTGTTGTTTCGTGCCAACGCGCTGTGGAATGGGTGCATAATAATGCTGACCGTTTTGGCGGTGACGCCAACAGGATTTTTGTGTCTGGAAACTCGGCTGGTGGTCATCTTGTTGCAGAGATTATGAGCCGACCGGGAGGTCATGTCATAAGAGGGGGAACAGCGATCAGTGGTGTTTTCGATCTTTTGCCTGTAACGCAGTCCTTCCAGAACGAGGATTTGAATCTGACGCCGGAAGAGGTGGATAACTTCTCGCCCCTCAGGAGGGCAGCCACCATCAACGCACCAATGATCGTCGCTGTTGGCGCTGATGAAACGGAAGAATTTTTGCGTCAATCGATTGAATATGCCGATCAGATCGGCACTCAGGCAATGATGATCCAGAACACAAATCACATCACTGTAGTTCTCGATAGTCTGGCGAAACCCATGTCCATGCTCAATCAGGCGGTCAGAAGTCAGATGGGCCTCCAGCTTTGAAAAATACGTCACAGTCATCTGGAGTCTTTTCGGGCGTCAACCCAGTCCCGGATCATGCCTCGTAACAAAACTGCTGACGGCGCGAGTTGTCCCGGACCCCGAAAGGGTAAAGGCACCGGAGCAGCGATTGGCAGGGGGGCGTTATCCGGATTTGCTCCGGAAAGCAGCCAGTCTGCCAGACTGGATCCTAGGACATTGGTGAAAGCCACGCCACGACCATTGCAGCCGGTCGCGCCCCAGATATCAGGCCCCAAATCCACCATTGAAGGTAAGCCGTCGCGTGTGACCGCCGCTGTGCCGCGCCAGACGTATTCAATCGTCGGTACTTGAGAAAGGCGAAGCTCCAATGCCAGCCGTTTCGCGATCCGCTGCGCCATCCGTCTTTCCGCTGCGATTGGCAGCAAAGCCATTCCTCCGGAGATCAGTCTGTTTTCTGCGTCCAGTCGATATGTAAAAATATTGGTGCGGGTGTCCGATACCGGTATACGTCCCGGTGCGATACGCGTCACTGTTTCTGCGTCCAGCGGTTCGGTCGCAATCTGATAGACCTGCAACGGTAGCAGAGTGTATCCCAGTCCGGCCGCAGCTCCATGAATGCCGGAATTAGTCGCAATAATAACCCTATCTGCACGGACTTTGTAACCCTGCGATGTATCAAGTACATTTTCTGTTCCGTTATGATGGACGCTGTTGACGGCCGTGCCGGTATATATTTGCGCACCACCGGTCATTGCCAGCCTGGCAAGACCTCTGACAAAAGCCAAAGGGTTTATAACGCCGCCGGACGAATCCGATAACGCGCCATGATAAATGTCCATACCCGTTTGGGAGGCAATTTCGGCTGCCGAAATCCAACGTACCGGACGTCCACGATTTTTCCAATCTCTGGCGCGAGCCTCCAACGTCTGCGCCATCTGAGATGTATGCGCAGGCTGCAACCACCCGGATTGTTCTGCATGACGGCCAAGGCCCATGCCTTTTGCCTGGTCGAACACATGATCGCCACCACTTTCAACAAGTGCTAGCAACCTCTCTGCCTGGTGGGGGGGCAACGCCTGACGTATCTTGGTCGGATCTGCGCGTGAGAAATGCGGAACGACAAAACCTGCGTTTCTTCCGCTGGCACCCGCGCCAATTTCACCGGCTTCCAACACCACGACACTTACGCCCTTTTCCGCGAGTCTCTGTGCCGTAGAAAGACCGGTAAAGCCAGCGCCAATTATGGCGACATCTGTGCGCAGGTCTTCTTTTAAGGGAGCGCAATCAGGCTCGGCGGGAGATGTCGCGTGCCACAAAGTATCATGCGGAAACTGCCTCATTTCAGTGCAAATCCTTTAGCAAACCGATCAGATTGTATTTTTCGACAACAAGGAAATCTCCAGTATTGACGTAAGTGTGATCACATGATCAAATGATCTGGTCAACAGGAATTTCTGGGAGATAGACATGGAATCTAAGCGATGGACGATTGAAACCGGCTCTAAATTCGAGAAACTGGCAGGCTATTCCCGCGCTGTTGTTGATGGTGAGTGGGTGTTTGTTTCCGGTACCGCAGGGTCCGACGGCGCCACGGGTGAGTTCTCAGATGACCCGGCCGAACAGGCGCGATGTGCACTGCAGCAAATTTCCGACGCGTTGGAGCAGGCGGGTGCGGCTCTTTCGGATATTGTGAGAGTGCGGGTGTATTTGTCTCACGCCGATCATGTTCTGGCTGCTTCGCAGGTGTTGGGAGCCGCCTTCAGCGATCCACGTCCAGCCAACACAACAATAATATGCGGGTTCGCTGTGCCTGAAATTCTCGTTGAGATCGAAGCCACAGCACTCAAGCGTAATCGGGTTGATGATAAGAGTCTTGCCTGATGCCGTCCCCGATCCTTCAGGTTACTGACGCGATCAAGACCTTCGGGATGATGCGTGCTGTGGATGGAGTGTCATTTGATGTGACGGAAGGGTCGATTACAGGCCTGATCGGCCCCAACGGCGCTGGGAAAACAACCCTGTTCAGTGCAATCGCCGGCGAGAGCGCATTGACCTCTGGCAAAGTTATGTTTGATGGCACCGATATTTCAAACCTTGCGGCATCAGACATCTACGCATGCGGGCTTGGCCGGACCTTTCAGATTCCGCGCCCCTTTCCTACGATGACAGTTCTGGAAAACGTCATGCTCGCAGCAACAAATCAGATGGGTGAGCGTTTTTGGAATACATGGTTGAGGCCGGCGCAGGTGAGACGGCAGGAACGCGAAATACGCGACAGGGCCCGGGAGATAATTCAGTTTTGTAACCTTGCTGCGCTTGAGGGACATGTCGCAGGCGCGATTTCAGGTGGTCAGAAAAAGCTGTTGGAGCTGGCGAGAGTTCTGATGTCTGACCCTCGGCTCATTCTTCTTGATGAGCCTGCAGCGGGGGTGAACCCTGCCCTTCTCGACATCCTTGTGGAAAAGATTGTGGAGCTGAATGCACGGGGAAAAACCTTTTTAATTATTGAGCACAATATGGATATGGTGATGTCACTTTGTAATCCGATTGTTGTTCTCGCTCAGGGCAGGGTTCTTTGCGCGGGGACTCCCCAGGAAGTAGCTGAAGATCCTGCTGTGATTGGTGCCTATCTTGGTGAGGTAGCATGACGGATGCAGTGTTGAAAATTGAGGGTCTGACAGCAGGTTATCAGCCCGGTTTGCCAATTATCCGCGATGTTGGGCTGAACGTGTTCCAAGGCGAACTTGTTACGATCATCGGACCAAACGGGGCAGGCAAGTCCACGTTGATAAAGGCTGTAGCCGGGTTGTTGCACATTGAAGCCGGACGGGTTCAGTTGAACGGTCAGGCGATCACCGGCATAGCAACGCACAAAATGTCAACTGCCTCGATTGCCTACGTCCCACAGTCGGAAAATATTTTTACCTCCCTGACAGTCGATGAAAACCTGCGTCTGGGCGCACAGGCGCTTTCAGGAGAAACGGCCCGTCAGAGGGTGAAAGAAGCCTATGAACGGTTTCCGGATCTCACCCGCTTCAGCGGGCAGAAAGCTGGCGTTCTTTCTGGTGGTCAAAGACAGATGCTTGCGGTTGGGCGCGCTTTGCTCACCCATCCCAAAGTTATCATGCTGGATGAACCAAGTGCAGGTTTATCACCTATGATGGTCCAGGAAGTATTTGCGCAGTTGGTCGAGCTCAAGACATCTGGCGTGGCGGTTTTGATGGTCGAACAGAACGCGAGGGCGGCGATGCGTATATCAGACCGCACTTATGTGCTTGCCGAAGGCAAAAACCGTCTGGACGGCCCGTCATCCAGGTTGCTGGATGATCCGGAAGTGTCTCAAATTTATCTTGGAAGAACTGGAAAGAAACAATGATTGCACAGGCTCTGGCCGACGGTCTCTTGACGGGGGCGATCTATGCCCTTGGTGCAATTGGTCTGACGCTGACAATGGGAATACTGCGCTTCGCCAATTTTGCGCACGCCGAAATGATGACGTGGGGGGCATATATGGCATTAGGTGTCCTGACCGTTTTTAGCCTGGAAAGTGCCCCTCTGGGACCTTTGACGTTCGGCTGGCCCCTTATTGGTGCTACCGTTATCGCGGTCTTTCTCACTATTGCGCTGGCTTTGATTATTGACAGACTGGTTTTTTCACGATTACGCGGCCGGGTAGGTCATCTGACACTGGTGTTTGCGTCATTTGGCGTTGCTCTGATTGTCCGCAACCTCATCAGTCTGATATTTGGCGGTGAAGCGACCTACTACACCAACGAACTACAGATGGCGATTGAGCTGGCACCGGGATTACGCGTCATGCCAGATCAGGTTTTTATGTTCTGCCTGTCTCTGGTGCTGGTCGCTGTGGTGCATCTGTTCCTGCAAAAGACGAGGCTTGGACTTGCCATGCGTGCAGTATCCGAAAACCCGGTATTATCAGAGATCAACGGCATTTCCCTGGCCCGCATCGTGCAATGGACTTGGATCATCGGCGGTGCGCTCGCGGCAATAGCGGGGGTGCTTTATGGCGTATCAGTTCAGTTGCGTCCGGAGTTTGGGTTCCAGCTACTCTTACCGCTTTTCGCTGCAGCGATTCTGGGTGGTGTTGGAAATGTGATTGGTGCGGTTATCGGTGGGTTCCTGATCGGAACGATTGAATCGGTATCTGTTCTGATGATCCCAGCCGGTTACAAGGTTGCGATCCCGTTTCTGGTTCTGCTTTTCGTGCTGTATTTCCGCCCCACCGGGCTTTTTTCAGGCACTTCAGGAGGTAAATGATGGTTGGTATCGCGCTTTATCTTGTATTTTTCCTGACCGTTGTCGGAATCTACTCAATCATCGTCATGGGGCTGAATTTGCAGTGGGGATACACGGGATTGTTCAACGCTGGCGTCGTGGCGTTTTTTGCAATCGGCGCTTATAGCACCGCGATCCTCAGTGGCCCGGCCAAAGATCGTCTGATAGGTGGATTTGAACTGAACTACGCAGTCGGCGTGGCAGGGAGCGTGATTTTTGCCGGAATTGCAGGCCTTATCGTGGCACTTGCAACCTTGCGTCTGCGAGAAGAGTACCTCGCTATTGCTACGTTTGGCGTTGCAATTTCTGTCCAGCTGGTAGCACTTAATTTCACATCACTGACCGGAGGTGCGAATGGAATTATCGGTTTAACCCGCCCGTTCTCCGAGATGTTTACGAATAGCAATACTTACAGTGTTTTCTTTCTTTTCTTTGTGCTGTTGATCGCGCTGATAATCTACCTTGCGCTTGAACGGGCTGTACGTTCTCCTTGGGGTCGTGTGCTGCGTGCGATCCGTGAAGACGAAGTTGCCGCTCTTTCGTTAGGGAAGAACCCGACCATGATCCGGCTGCAATCTTTTGTACTTGGATCGGCAATTATGGGTCTCGCCGGTGGAATTTATGTCGGGTTTATAGGCTACGTCAGCCCGATCGACTTTATGCCCATCCTGACATTCCAGATTTGGGCGATGCTCATTGTTGGCGGGTCGGGAAATAATCGCGGTGCAGTGCTTGGTTGCCTGCTGGTTTGGGGCCTCTGGACGGCAAGCGGCTATCTGATCAGCAATCTGGTTTCACCTGGCTTTCAGTCACAGGCGGGAGCAGTCCAGGCAATACTGATCGGATTACTGATCGTCCTCACTCTTCTTTTCAGACCGCGCGGGCTGATCGGAGAGGAGGACGTCATTTCAGCGCATGTGGCAGACGATTCTTCACCGAAGAAGGAAATGTAAGGCTGAAAGTTAAATATTGTCGGTGGCATCGGCCATTATCAATCAACAAACAAAGGGAACCAAAATGTTTAGTAAGCTTAACGTAGCTGTATCGGTGGCATTCATTGCCGCATATGGACTTATCCCGGTGCAGGTCAGGGCACAAGCCAGTGACTGTTCTTACCCGATAGGGGCAGTAGTATCCTTGTCCGGATCAATGGCAGCCATTGGTGGTGCTATTGCGGACGCGGGTCAGCTTGCTGTTGACCACATGAACGAAGCGGGCGGTCTGCTGGGGTGCAAAGCGGAGTATAGGCTGCGGGACGACCAGGGACTGCCTAACGTTGGAATCGACGCCGCAAAATCATTGGTTGCGGTCGAAGGCGCGCAAGTCATCCTCGGGGCGATCCAGACCGGAGTTACCTTGCCAATCCTGACATCGGTTTCGGTCCCCTCAAAGGTCACTCAGATCAGCTGCTGTTCCAGCGCTCCTAGCCTTACTGAACTTGCCCGCGAAGGGGGTACTGACGGCTATTGGTTCCGGACATTGCCTACCGTCCGGCCTCAGGGTTTTGTGATGGCCAGATTAGCCACGGATCGGGGATATAAAAAGATATCCGTAATTTATGTGAACTCAGATTACGGCTTAGCAATGGCTGAAGCCTTCCAGGAAGCGCATATTGCAGCTGGCGGTGAAGTTGAGATGGTCGCATATAATCAGGAACAGGCTTCGTATCGGGCAGAGGTATCACAAGCGCTTCGCGGTGAACCCGATGCCTTGTTTCTTGTCGCTTTCCCTGCGGACGGTGCAACGGCGATGCGCGAATGGCTGTCGTTTGGCGGAACTCAAAACATCCTTCTGAGCAATGCCCTCAGATCAAAGGAGTTTGTCGATGCCGTTGGCGGTAAGTATCTGGCCAAAGCAATCGGTATCGACAATTCTCAGTTTGACGGACCTTCGGTTGATGCATTTAATTCCAGCTGGAAAGATCGTTTTGGTGAAGCGCCTGAAGGTCCCGGATTGCATACGATGTACGATGCCGCCGCGATAGCACTTCTGGCGGCACAGGCTGCTGGTACCTACGACGGCACTGCTATCCGCGATACGATCCGCAAGATTACCGGTCCTGGCGGCGAAGTAATCAATCCCGGCCCAAAAGGCTTTGCTCGCGCTATCGAGGTTTTGGCACAAGGCAAAACTATTTCTTATGTCGGAGCCACGGGACCGATTGAGTTTGACCAGTTCGGTGACGTTTCAGGTCCATTTCTGATCTGGGGCATTACGGAAGAAGGAGAACTGACCAATGTTGAAACCTGGGATGTTGAGCGCGTTAACGCCCTGATGTCGGACAAATAGCGATAAAGGGCATCGCTCGATCTGAATTTTTCGCGCGATGCCGCCGTTACGAATGGATAAGTATATGCTCATTTTGACAGCAAAAGATGTCCGTAGCGTTGTGGACTCAAAAAAGGCCTTTGACGCGGTACATGCAGGTTTTCTGCAGATTGCCGCTGGAAATATCCTTCCCTTCGAAAGGCATCAGCTTAACGCGGGTACCGACCGGGCATTGATGGGTCTTATGCCCGTTTCCGATAATGAGGAAGACGGTCCGTGGGCGCTTAAAGTTGTCCTGGTCGGGCGGGAAAACCGGGCGCAGGGCCTCGACAGTCATCAGGGGTTTCTTCTTCTTGCTGACGGTCGTACCGGTGAACCAATTGCCCTGATCGAAGCTTCGAGTATTACGGCTCTACGTACCGCCGCCGCCAGTGCTGTAGCAACGAAGGCATTGGTGGTATCAGAGCCAAAACGCATAGCAATTCTGGGTGGGGGGACACAGGCGAGGAGCCATGCTGATGCAATGCGCAGCCTTTATCCAGCCGCCGAACTTGTGGTCTGGGCGCGTTCCAATGGAATAGAGATCGCTGAAACGCTCGGGGCCACCTATGCTGCAACAGTCGCAGATGCTGTTAAAAATGCTGAGGTTATCTGCACGGTGACAGGCGCAAATACGCCAATACTCTATGCCGGGCACGTATCGCCGGGCACCCACATCAATGCGGTTGGTGCGAGCCGTCCAACGGCCCGGGAAATTGCAGGGGACCTCGTCGCGATTTCAAAGCTGGTGGTCGACTCTCGGGCGCAGGCTGAAACTGAGTGTGGAGAACTGTTGCTGGCACGATCCGAGAACGCCATCCCGGTAGATCATCCGGCAATCGAACTGCACAGTATCCTATCAAATTCTCACCCTGGTCGAGTGAACGAACAAGACATTACCCTCTTCAAGTCACTCGGGATCGCTGCGGAGGACCTTGCGTTAGGCAAGGAAGTTCTGAAGCAGGCGCGAGAACTTGGCATCGGGGTCAGCGTTGAAACCGGCAATTAGTGCGACACAACAAAGGTGAAGTGGTCAGGCAAATTCGGACAGCGTGCTTAGCTCGACTTTGTACGTCTTTTGGTCAGGTCCAAGGCCAGAAGATACCCTCGTTTGCGATAAACTCGAGGGTTCAGTCGCAAACTTTTTTGACTTTCGCGGGATCACGTGATGCGGCAGTAATCTTGTGGCAGAGGTGGCGGACGAGAGGGGCGGAGCAATGGTTGACTTCAAGGGCGTACATTTCCCAAAGGAAGCGATCT
>Ga0163215_101659_pt1 | contig 10975 bp, 18 predicted proteins | sample SynspAceP_FD_185934 | JGI IMG/M metagenome (GOLD analysis project Ga0163215, IMG submission 185934) | Saline lake microbial communities from Ace Lake in Antarctica - Synechococcus sp. Ace-P (Hybrid Assembly) | ecosystem: Environmental > Aquatic > Non-marine Saline and Alkaline > Saline | place... | reverse complement strand
ACATACCCTGATCCCAAAATGGTGTCTGGCCAGATTGAGGTGTATCCAGGTTCTTCAGGGTTCGGTCGGTCAGGGGCAGGGATGGCATTCTTAGGCTCCGTATAGGCTCAGAAAATGCAGGCGATTGGGTGGTTTGGAGTGTTCTGTTATGTTCAAGAAGTTCGGTAAAATATATGTATAACAGTATGTTGCGTGTGTCTATGTTCAGCTATGGAATCTAGTCGAAAGGGATTGAAAATCCTCGTGTCGGTGGTTCGATTCCGCCCCTGGGCACCACTTAACTCATTGTAGTTAAGGTTTAATCTCGGTTTTGTCATTGTTATGAACCTCATGGTTTGACAGTTTCTGAAAATGGTTTGACAAACTCGCCTCGCCGCGTGTTTTCGCGCTCAAGCGCGTCCACGGTTTCACGGTTCTTGTTCGCAAGGTTTGCCGACCGTGAGTAGTGCCGCGCCATTGAGGGGGTCTTTTGCCCCAATAGGTCTGCGATACGCCTCTCATCCAAGCCAGCTTCCCGCAGAGTGGTCGCCACTGTGTGTCTAAGGCCCTTGAGGGTAAGTCCCGCCTGAATGTGACCCTGCACTTCCAAGTTCGTTTTGAAGCGGTGCCAGACCGTTGAGAAGCCGTTATAGGTCCATGTCTCGCCACGAGAGTTGGCAAGGATAGTTGGCGCATCGTGAACTTGTAGCTCTTCCAAGGCTTGCCTTAGCGTCGAACCGATTGGAATGGCGACATCGTTTCCCGTTTTCCCGCGAACGCTCCATATCGTGTCGCCGTCGAACTGGTCCTTGCGAAGACTCAACGCATCAGAGGGGTCGAGGCCAGTATTCATCATAAGCGCCAGTGCGCCTTTGACGTGAGGCGGAGCGGCATCGAGAACAATCTTGGACTCTTGGGTCGTCCACGGTCGATTCGCGTAAGGGCGGTCCTTTGGGCGAGGCTTAGGTATGACACCCTTGGCATAGTTCTCTTTGATCAGACCCTTGGGAATGGAATGACGAAACACTTCACTCAGTACGGAGCGGACCATATTGGCTCGCCGCCAACCAATCGAAGACGCCGCTTTGTCATGAATGGCGGCCAACAGGGGGGTCGTGATGACATCAACCGGGGTATCAGAAATCGGTTCCAGATAGTCTGTACAGGCCCGATAGTCGCGCTTCGTCGTCGGAGCGAGGTTCTGGAAGTGCTCTGTTTCGAAATAACCCTTGATCAGGCCACCTAAAGTTCCGCGTTTAGGAGTGAGCTGCCTGTTGGCCTCAGACGCCGCGCGTATAGCCTCGCACTCGGCAAGGAACTCGGCGGACCCAATCGGCGCGCGCCCAAGATCGACCTTTCTTCCCGTCTGGCGGTGATAGCATCGCATCTTGCCATGCCGATCTTTGAAGACCTTGAACCCTTTGACGCGCACGTAGGTCATTTGAGCCGTCCAAGAATGTTGTCTTGCGTGAAAGACTGCTCATCAGTTTTTACGGAGTCGATCCAGCCATCGAGGTCGCGCTTGTCCCAAAGCTTAGTTCCGGGCTGCAATTCAACGGGGCGAACCGGGCAGAGAGATTTGAAGTGCTTTGCTGCAACGCCAGTGTAGCTTGCGGCTTCGCCAAGCTTGAGCAGGCGTACTTCGCTGATTGTGATGTTTAAGTTCGCGCTACTCATCGGAACACCGTGTGAAGCAGTGATGTGCGGTATGGCACGAATATGCGTAAGTGCGATCTTGGCCTTGATAGCTGCTCAGCACGTGCTTGAGCACACCAAATGGCAAATTCAGAACTGATTCTGTTGACGAAGCTTGTTGTTTCATTAGAAGCTCACTCAGGTCTGGCAGATTTGCCATGGGATCAAATGATTACATGGCGCACATTTGTGCTCTAAGCAAGGAACTTCTTGTGAGCGAAGACGAAAATCTGTTGGTTTCGATTGGCGCGCGTCTTGCGATCACACGGAACGAACTTGGAATGTCTCAGGCGGCAATGGCGGATGCTCTCGGGCTTTCACGGCGGGCCTACCATAGCTACGAACGCGGAACGCGCTCGATGCCTATTGAGCCGTTGGTCACGATGAACAGCAAATTCGAAGTTGACCTGAACTGGATACTTCTGGGTTCGAAGGCGGCACGAGTTGAGCATGACTTAGCGGCCTTGAAGGAATTTGAGGTCTTGCTCGATAGCCTATTGGTTGAGCGCCAACTGGTTATACGAGGCGAAAAGCGCGGCGCGATTGTTGAGCGCTGGTACAAGTCCTTGATCGAGGGCAACGAAATGCCGCTTGCTGAAATTCGCAACTGGATAGATTTGATGGCTGACTAGGAGGTGTAGATGAAGGCAGACAACGTAACGCAGCGGGAGCGTACTGCCCTTGCTGTTCTCGAAAGAACCCAGCGTCGTTTGAAGCGATTAACGAACCCAATATTTGTGGTTGCCATGGTTGCCGCAGGGTCAACTATGCTTCTTGCCCTTAGTTTGCTTTTCGGCTTGTTCGGAGACGGTCCAAGCCTTTGGCATATCGCGCTAGCTATCGCGGCAACCATAATGGTGACGCTGTTCCCGTTGGTTTGCTACATCGAGAGAATTGAGAAAGCACTGTCCGAGCAGATCGAAGAGATCTCACGTTGAGAAAAGCCTGTTAATCAATTGGTCGTAGGTTCGATCCCTACCGCCGGAGCCAATTTCCCTAATTTTATCTGGCACTTAGGTGGAAATTGCTGCGCCGACGTTTGACTAAGAAGTTCTCCGGAAGCACTACGGAAGCAGTGTGACGCTGGTTAGAGCAGTGGCAAAAGCGCAACTACCGCGTTTAGCCACCAGTCAGACGCAGCGCGACGAAGATTGCTCTACAAAATTGATGGGGTCTAACGCGAACGGCCCATAGCAGCCGTTCGTCAATCACCCCAGATGCTGCGACGCGGCTCACTGTTTTAAACCAGTGGTTGGGGCGGGGCCAACTTGGACGCCGGTACCAGAAAGCGTAAGACAATTGGCATTTGCCGCAATCATATATGGCGTTCGTCCCGCCTTACCGATTGGAGGGCGGGCGCGGCTCTTTAGGGCGCAGATGTCTTAAGCCTGAGCTATCCGTCACGGCCCGTGCATCAGTCCAACTCTACTTGCACCCATTGAAGGAATCAGAGCTGCACGTCCGGCCGTCTATCCACGTCGCACCGCTCAGGTTCACGCCGCTCAGGTTCGCGCCGCTCAGGTTCGCGTCGCTCAGGTTCGCGCCGCTCAGGTCCGTGTTGGTCAGGTTCGCGTTGCTCAGGTTCAAGCCGGGCAGCCACGCGTCGCTCAGGTTCGCGCGGCTCAAATCCGCGCCGATCAGGTTCGCGCCTAGCAGCTTCGCGCCGCCGCTCATGTCCGCGCCGCTCATGTCCGCGCCGCTCAGGTTCGCGTTTCTCAGGTCCGAGCCCCACAGGTTCGCGCCGCTCATGTCCGCGCCGCTCAGGTCCGCGCCTGTCAGTCTCGCGCCCAGCAGGTTCGCACCTTCCAGGTTCGCGCCCCTCAGGAGCGCGCGCATAAAGTGCGTGCCCCGCAGCTCTGCGACTCTCAGGTCCGCGCCGTTCAGGTTCCAGTCAGACTTGTCGCACTGCTTCCAATTAACGAACGGTATAGCTGGGTCCGAGCAGGCTGCGTTAGCGGTTGTTGCGCCGAGTGAGAGCACAACTGTTGCGGCGTATATGCTGGTGCGTTTAAGGACTGTGGTTAAATTCATGAAAGGTAATCCTTTTGTGGGTAATCCCCAGCTCTACCAAAATTGGCGTGCCTGAACCGTTGCTAGCAGTAAATTGGATGTCAGGATATCCAATTCCGTCTTGCGGGATCGCTAGAGTCTGTTTCTGCTTTCGAGAAGTGAGAAAAATCCAAATAGTAATCTTAAGCGCGAAAAAACCGTAATTACCTCTGGTGACACAAGCGTAATATCTTGGCCAATATTTCAGTATAGGTATTTCCACCTCAAGCCTAATCTAGCGAAGCTCCATCCAAGTTTTAGGTTATCAGCAAAAGTCATTGTAATTCGAAAAAATGCCGCGTATGACCCAAAGGGCATAGGGAGAATTCGATGAAGTATTTAAATTTAATTGCTGCAGTAATTGTTTCGCTCGGGGCCACATCCAGTGCTGTCATGGCCTGTGGATTTGCGGACGTTAAAGATTTTCATGGGTGCAACATGAGCGGTGAAGTTATGAAGTCGCTGGACTTGTCAGGAGCTAACCTGTCAGGAGTTAACCTCTCCAACTCGGACTTGCAAGATGCGAACCTGTCCGGGGCCAATCTCTCCGGGGCCAAGCTAGGGGATGCAAACTTGGAAATGGCGAACCTGTCCGGCGCGAACCTTAGCGGCGCGAACCTGTCTGGGACAAACCTGGATGGGACAAACCTGACCAACGCGAACCTGACCGAGGCGAACCTGAACCGGTCAAGTCTGCGACAGGCGCAGATGGATGGGGCAAACCTATCTCGGGCGGTATGGGTTGATGGCTCGGTGTGCGCTGATGTGTCCATCGGCGAGTGCACGCCGCGATAAAACCCGCCAGCCGAGGGAGTCGCTCACCGCTGAGCCGCCGCCTCCCATACCGCGGCGCGCCACTGATCATGGCGCGCCATCGCCTTCGATAAAGGGACGGCCATTCCGGCGTATCCCCAACACAAGGAATCCACCTATGACAGCCAGGACAACTTTGCTGAGAGCAATCTTGATCGGGGGGGCGGCGATGGCCCTGTCGATCATCACCGCAACCGGCGCATCAGCCTCTTGCAACATCGGGTACAACGCCGAAGGGGCAGACCTGAGCGGCGCGGACCTGCAAGATTGCGACTTCAGCGGCAAGAACCTGCACGGGGCGAACCTGAGCAACGCGAACCTGCACGGGGCGAACCTGAGCAATGCTAGACTGAACAATGCTAATCTGAACGGGGCGAACCTGGGCGGTGCAAACCTGCACAACGTGGACTTCGAAGGCGCGAGCCTGATCGGGGCGAGCTTGATCGGGACGAGCCTGCATCAGACAAGCCTGCTCAACGCGAACCTTAGCAGGGCGGACCTGCGCGGGGTGACCATAGGGCCTAACGATCGCTTGCAAACCATGCAAGCGAGTGGGGTGAACTTCAGCGGGGCTAATCTGAGCGGTGCGACACTGCAAAGATTGATTATGACCAGAGCGGACTTCAGCGGGGCTAATCTGACCGGAGCGACAGTGAATAGCGTGACCATGTACTATGCAAACCTATCTCGGGCTATATGGGTGGATGGCTCGGTGTGCGCTGATGCGTCCGTCGGCGAGTGCACGCCGCGATAATCCGCCAGCCGATCGCGTAACAAGACATATTGCTTGAACTGGAGCCCATTACGAAACCCGTTACATTTTTAGCAGCCTCTGTAATGTCCCTGACCCTTGCCCTACCGGCGATGGCCGCCTGCAGCGATCCCGCCCGTCCGGGTGTACGTTGGGAGGATTGTGACCTTTCCAACGCGGTCCTGTCCGGATTAGACCTGAGCGGCGCGGAGCTGGACAGCGCGAACCTGACCGGCGCTACATGGTACGATGTATCGATCTTTCAGACCCCCGCAATCCATGGCTGCCGTTAGTGACACGTTTTGGCGGGTGCCCCCCTTGTCCCGTGCACGGCCTGAAAGGGTCTGCGGGGGACTGCATCGCCCGCCACGCTGACACCCCGACGAGGGTCTCGTCAATAGCGCAAAGGGTAGACGCCCGCGCCCTTCATTGAGACACATTGTGCCGGGTCAGTGGCGATTGCGACGTCTTTGTCCCAATCTCACGACGTAAAACGGAGGCCGGATTTGGCGCGCACAATGCTGACATCGGTGCGCGCCAGTAGCAAAGGTCCGGACCCCGAATGCGCGCCACGCTGGTCATGATGGTAAGACGCTGGCAAACCGCGCCATACTCTATGCAAATGCGCGGGTGCGAAACCCGGGACGATGGTCAGGCAAAACCCGAGACTTGCAACCCGCCGGACCCGTCTGGCTCAGCCCAGAAACCGAAATCAGCGCCGCTGCATGAAATCGGCGGACAACTCCTTTGATAAATACCGATACCCAGCAGTAGCTCAGCCCGCCAAGTACAAGCACCCGGAAGATTCATCGCTCATCTGGAGTGGGCGTGGTAGATAGCCCAATTGGATTAGGGATGAGCTCTCAACGGGAAAATCGTTAGTCGACTTTGCGATCTAAAAATATTTGTTTTTAGCGCGAGTGTGTCTCAACTAGTGGCGTTCAACAAACGGTCCTTTTGGAACCGTTAGCCCCCGACGCAAACCGCCCCCGGGCGAGCAGTGCCGGGAACGGGATGTGACACGTTCGAAGTGTGTCAGAACTTGCAGTCGAAGCCGAGAATTGCGCCATAGCCTTCGTAGTCGGTGCCGAGGCCATCGTAGAAGGTGGTGGCGCTCATGTTTACCCTTTCGACCATGCCGTAGGTCCGGCCAAAGTGGATCCGTCCGCGCCAGTTCTCGTCAGTTGGAGCAGAACAGTTGGCCGGCTGTCCGCCACACCTGGCTGGGCACCGAATTGGTGGAAGACCACTCGCTTATCTGGGTCCACGCCATGTCCAATGTGCCGCATTCGATGACGAGGGTGCCGTCGAAAACCGTCTTGCCGTCGGCATGGATGAGCACCTGCGCCTTGCTGGTGAAGTTGCCGGTTTCCTTGCCCCACCATGCGGTGGAATAGGGGGCTTCCATTGTTTCATCGTAGATGAAGGTAAAGCCGTCGTCGCCAAGCGCGCCAACATCCCAGGCTCGGGCTTCCGTGCCGCCTAGAGCCGCGATCATCAGTGCGCCGATCAAAATACGTTCTGTGAGCATCATTTGTCCCCGTTGTTAATTATTCTAGGTCTCGTCGCGCGGGAAAGCCCCGTTTGGTGCTTCCACCATCTCGCACTCGCTATTTGGATTACCTTTTCAGACAGTAAGATTAACCAAGGTGGATCGCCATGTCTTTTTCGACTTTGGTTCGCTCTGGCAGTTACACAAATGGAGCAATACGTTACCAAGTCGGTCGTCTTGGCGGCTGTCCGCAGGTGGTTGGCCTGATTGTAAGCCAGAGCGTATGCACGCCTAAATTGCCACGCGGCGGAGGAAAGAAAAAGAACACGCCGTCATGACAGATTATTCAGGGGTATGATGCCGGACGCGGCAGATAAGTACGTCAAGACGTCCTAATCCCTTGTTTTAAAGTAGCTTTTTAAGGGAGTAATTTTGTCCGAAAAGTCCAAAATTTGAAGGCCGAAAAACCAATGATATCAATTGGTTATTTTTGCTAGCGCATAATCCTGCCCCGTCCGGCATCAGGCTAATTTACGGGCAGGGGCGCAGGGTGCCGTCGATCCATGTGGTGTTGCAAAAAAGAGTATTGGTAAAGGTTGCGCCCTCAATGTTCAGCGGGTGAATGCGGCTGAGATTGGCCCCGGTCAGGTTGGCGCGGGTCAGGTTGGTGTTGGTCAGATTGGCGTCGCTCAGATTGGCGTCCGTCAGGTTCGCGTCCGTCAAGTTCGCGTTGTAGAACCCGGCCCCAATCAGGTTCGTCCCGGTAAAGTTGGCCCCGCTCAGGTCCTGATTGCTCAGGTTCCTGCCCAATAGATTGGCATAGCTCAGATCACAGCCCGGGCAGCCTTCGCCATTGTTCAGCCGCTGGTCATCGGCATCACTGATGGCAAAGGCCGGGGCGGCGCATGTTAAATAGGCAACAAGCGCCACGGAAAGGAATTTATTCATCTTTATCTCCTGAGGGTTTGCACGGTCACAGGCCGACAAAACGATCTTGGCGCGCATGTCATTCCGGATTGTGCTTGGTGGAAGACAACAGCTAGCGACTGAGGCTAATGTTGAAAATACTGCTTTCTAATCAATATTTTAATAGCATTTCATTCTTTGACAAAATAAGCAATACAGAATCCGATCTGGTGCGAAGAGAGGCAACCCGTTGCCCTTGGCCCGACCATCAGACCCCTAATACAGTCCGCTGGCGCACTGCCAAAAATGGCGCAAGGGTCAATGTGGAGGCTATTTTTGACGCCTAAAAATATGCTTCGCAGACTTCGAAATGTTGATCCTCTGAGCGTTCCAAAGCTTCGCCATTGATCCCGCTAATCACGCACCTTCAGTGCGAAGAGTATAAATAGCTTTGTAAGCTAGTAGTGAACTTTGAATGGCTGCTTTCATACACTTTGGGACGGTTGTTGCACACGCAGCGAATGTCCGCAATCCGGCCTTTCTGAAAATGCGCAGAGCACTGATGTGAGGGACACATCGATACCTGGCAGGCCAAGCAACGTCGGTTAATCGCATCGGGCCTGCTTTGCTTAAGTAATCACCCCAAAGAACCGCCTTGCCCCAGAGGACCTGGCAACGGTCCCCGCGCTCTATAGCTTTCTGGTCATAGCAAACGACCAGTCTCATTTACGCGTCTCGTCCCGTAAACATCGCGCATGATCTCAGCAGCGGCTCTTGCCGTGGCGGGCGGTCCGCGGTCTTCTTTTGGCTCCACAGCTCGACTGACTTCTCGTCCTGATTCATCAAGTGTTTCCTCAAGTGTTCCTCGGAAGCATGCGTCCGCCGTGAGCGGTTTGTTTGAACCTCCCTGACTGGTACCGTTACGCCCCTCAGGGCGGACGCCTTGCTCCGGTCTCACCGGATTGAACATGCCGGTCTCAATCTCCGGCGAAGGCGGAACTTGCTCGCAGATCACAATGTCCTGCAGCACGATCCGGTAACGGTTCGTCAATCGCCCGCCGCGTTTTTCGGTCATGCAGCGCAAGTGATTACACGTCTCAAGTTGTTTTAGCGCTGCGCGTACTGTGCGTGTGCTGCAATTTATCCTCTCAGCTATGGTCGCTTGAGCGGGCCATGCCAGTAGCGTCTTGGAATTAAGCCAAAGAGGCCAAGCCAAGGCAATCCGCAGAGCTGTCGCGGTCAGCGACTTATCTGCGGCAACCTGTATTGCCCAGTCCATCTTAGTCTTGGCAAACTGCGCCGCTGGTGCATTCCCCGCCACTCGGGGATTGCCGCCAGAGCCAATTTGGAAGGAGCCCGGCGGTGATAATTTACCTATGCGGCGCATAGCTCAATTCCTCGGGATATGGGTTACTGTGCAACGGATTGTGAGGTGTTCGCAACAACTCGGCTTTCCACCCATTCCAAAAGATCACGTCGGCGGTAACGCACCGATCGCGCCGAGACCTTTACATACTTCGGGCCACCGCCACGGTGACGCCAGTTCTGCAAGGCACGCACAGAGTAACAAAGGATAGACGCTGCTTCGCGCTCATCCATCAACTGATCCAAATTATTATCAGCCGTCGTTAGGACATTTTGTGCATAAGTCGTTTTCATTTTCATGTTCTCCGCTAAAGGACTGTAAGCCCCTTCGTTTTGCGGAAGGACGGAACCTTAAAATACGCCTATAAATCACACCCGAATTTATAGTTTTTAGGTTTTTTCTTTTTCAGCGTTGAACAGAGGACCCACTGCAATGCGAATTGTGTCATCTGACGGTTTTTCATCATTTGTTTCGATGGTTGGATAATGCGCTGCAAGCCATTGTCTTATTAGGGGGTAGTGCGATGTGAGCCGCTTAGAATAGTCGATCTTGTCTTGAGCGTGCAGTGTCTTGAACGCCTCAACGACTAGTGGCTTCAGGGGCGGCCGCCCAACGGGTTTGGTCGTTGGGTCGGTGAGCATCCTTGCGCCTGTTCCAGCCACATCGCGCCATTTGGCAATCAGGGCAACTGCCTCTGCCTCAGACAGCATTCGGATTTCGATGAACTCTAGCCCTTGATGGTTTGCCGTGCCGAGGTCCCACCGAAAATAGGGATTCTTGATCAAGGTCGATGACTCCAGCTCTACTGGATCATCTTGCACCCTACGCGGTTTTTCGAACGCAAATGCCCTGATGACGCCGGACTCAAGACAGTCAAGAATCGCCGCCTTGCCGCGCTCGATCAAACTGTTTCTGTCGTTAAAAAGAGCAGCTATTGGTGCCGTAACCTCGGTTATCGCCTGCGGACCATCCATACCCGACTTTTTCATCTGCTCTTGTGCGTCCTGTATCAGCGTCCCCAAATTGAATTGGGGCACCTTGTAGTCCGCGCGCTTGGTTCCATCGGGGAAATCACGGTCAGGCAAAAAGGTTAGCGGTGCATTTTGTGTCGGCGTCGCTTTTTCCCAAAGCTTGAGAATTTGAGACTTGGCAACTTTGGGCAACGCTTCACCTTCCGAAATCCGATCCTTGCGAGCACTACAATACGTTACGTAGGGCGGCGCAAGCCAAGGATTGTTCGTAGCGTATGGTTACGTAGGCGTGGCACGCCCCATACGCCCAGAAAGCGTTACTACACTACGTAGCGTAGCATAGGGATTCTCACCCGCCGGAAACCAATCGCAGCGTCGGCTTGTCGGGTCGGTTAGGCGCGCGGCGCAAGGTACCTGCCAACTTACTTGCAACCGACCCCGCCGCTTTTTGAACGGCATGATCCGCAAGGTGGGAATAACGCAGGGTCGTCTGCAGGCTCTTATGGCCTAGGATCTCTTTCAACATAAACGGGTCAACGCCATTCATAACGGCAACCGATGCATATGTATGGCGCAGGTCGTGCATCCGGACGTCCGAAAGACCCGCTTTGCCTTTCACCCGCCCCCATGTCTTCTGCAAGTTGATCAGGTGCTGCCCCTCGACGTCCCCAACAATCACAAACGGGTTGCCGTCGATTTGGGGCAAAGACATGAGTATCTCACGGGCCTCAGGCGGCAGCGGGATGCGCCGCCTGCCAGTCTTGCTTTCTGGCAAATCGAGATGATGCAGCGCAACGTAATCCCAACGCAGTGTTAAGATTTCGCTCAGACGGCAGCCCGTCAACAGCAACAGAAATATCGCAGCCAATGCAAATGGGCTTTCCTCACCATTCTCCAAGGCATCGGCCAGAACGCGCCCTAGAGCGGCTTGTTCATCGTCGCTGAGATATCGC
>Ga0163215_101658_pt1 | contig 10996 bp, 4 predicted proteins | sample SynspAceP_FD_185934 | JGI IMG/M metagenome (GOLD analysis project Ga0163215, IMG submission 185934) | Saline lake microbial communities from Ace Lake in Antarctica - Synechococcus sp. Ace-P (Hybrid Assembly) | ecosystem: Environmental > Aquatic > Non-marine Saline and Alkaline > Saline | place... | reverse complement strand
ATGTATGGCGATAAAAATAAACTAAAACGTATTTTATTAAATTTGGGTAGCAACGCCGTTAAGTTTTCAAATAAAGGAGAAGTTTTAATAGAACTCTCAGCACAACAACAGGGGGCTAAACATATTTGTTTGCAAGTCAAAGTCAAAGATAGTGGTATCGGTATTGATAAAAATAAGCTCAGTTATATTTTCGAAATGTTTACTCAGGCCAATAATGCTGACAATAGGCAATACGGCGGCCTTGGTATTGGGCTAACCATTGCCAGCCAGTACATCAATTTCCTTGGCGGTACGATTGAAGCCAGTAGTGAGCTCAATGAAGGTTCAGAATTTTGCTTTACTGTTTTAATGCAACCCGCCGTGCAGCCTAAAAATACTAAGTTATCCTTTACAAACGAATCCCCCATTAAAGTATTGTTGGTTGATGATAACCATACCAGTTTGAGCATATTGAGTGAAACGATCACTCAACTCGGATGGCAGGTAAAAACAGCCAGTAATGCAAAAGATGCGCTCGGCTTATTTCAGTCAGCACTTGAGCATAATTCCCCCTTTGATTTGGCATTAATTGATTGGGTAATGCCTAATACAGACGGCTGGGCCCTATCTGAGTTAATTAGACAGCAGACACCGGTTGAGATGATGCCTTTGCTTATTATGATCACTGCACATAGCAAAGAAATATTAGTGCAAAATCACCATAAAAATCCCAAGTTATTAAATGGCTTTTTAACCAAACCGATTACTCGAGCGCAATTAATCAATGCATTTTATGATGCAGTTGCCACCACCAAACAAGCGTCTATAAAACAAACATTCGATAAGAATGACAAACCACTGTTAAAAATGCGCGTATTAGTAGTGGAAGATAATCCAACCAATCAAAGTATTGTAAAGCAATTATTGGAGAGCCAAGGGGCCAGTACCACCATCAGTAATAGTGGGCTAGACGCTTTATTTGAATTAGAAAACAGCCTACTGCCTTTTGATGTCGTACTCATGGACATACAAATGCCAGGTATTGATGGTTATGAAACCACCAAACGTATTAGGGAAAATGTAAAATTTACACAATTACCTATATTAGCGATGACTGCCAACGTCATGCCCTCAGATAAAGAGCGTTGCTTTGCTGCAGGTATGAATGGACACATTGGCAAGCCCTTTGAATTGAGTCATGTCGTTAAGCAAATTTTACTCATCACCAATAAATTTGACCACGTGTATAACTCAGCCAAAAGCGAGACTCAAAGTCATCCACAGCAAAGTGCAAACCTCACTGACTTTTGCAAAGAAGCAAAAATTGACATACAACAGGCAATGCAACGATTTAATCAGCTTGAGAGACTATATCTTAAATCTCTAGCGCTATTTAGAGCAGATTTGCAAAATTATATACTTCAACTAGAAGACGAAAATAGTACCTACGACCACTTAAAATTAATTTTTCATACTCTAAAAAGTACAGCGGCTGCACTGGGTTTTACCGAACTGAGCAAACAAGCAAAATCAAAAGATAAAAAACTAATAGACGACGGCATTGAAAATTTCGATATTAAAAAGTACATTGGTTTTGCAGAGGTTTGTCGCACAAATTTATTGACTGTGTCAAGACTGATGGAGTTGCTGCAAGGAGGACTTAGTGAACCTGTACAAGAAGCCGATGCCGACGTTTTTTTAGAGACCTACAAGCAACTAAAGACTGAAGTTGAAAACTTTAATATGCATGCGATTGATTCCTTCCAAAAAATTTCAGGTTCACTCAAATCAGTGTCTACTGAATTGGCCAATGAATTAACAACTGCCTTGAATAAATTAAAATTTAAAACTGCCACTGAGATATTAGTGCGCTTTGATGCGTTAATCGACAAGGAGTAGTATGTCAATTGATAGATTAAATGAAGAGGCTGAGGTTGATTTAGCTCATTCCAAGATTTTGGTAGTTGATGATCAAGCTATCAATATTCAAACTATTTATAATATCTTGGCAGCAGATTATACGATATTGGCCGCAACCAGTGCCCAAGACGCCTTAGAAGTGTGTAAAAAAAACCCGCCTGATTTGATCTTATTAGATTTGTTGATGCCTGGCATGACAGGCTTAGAATTGTGTCACGAACTCAAGCAACGTGCAGACACTAAAAGCATTCCAGTTATATTTGTGACCACTTACAACGAACAACACGAAGAGGATGAGTGTTGGCGCAGTGGTGGTATCGATTTTATTACCAAACCCGTCAACCCAATGACGATTAAAAACCGAGTAAGAGCCCATTTGACGCTAAAATATCAACGGGATTTATTATTAAAAATGGTTTATATAGATGGCCTAACCAGCGTTTTTAATCGACGGTATTTTGATACCCACCTTGAAAAGTTACACAACGAAGTCAAGCGTTCACAACGTGATTCCGCCATATTGATGGTCGATATCGATTACTTTAAGCTTTACAACGATAATTATGGTCATGTTGCGGGTGACGATGCACTCATTCGGGTAGCTCTGACAATACAGACGGCATTAAGTCGTCCAGCAGATTTTGTTAGTCGGTATGGGGGGGAAGAATTTGTAGTGGTATTACCTGATACTGATATAGAAGGCGCCATAGTGGTAGCTGAAAAAATACTACAAAATGTGGCAAGCTTAAAGATAGTACATGCACAGTCCCCGTATAATAGGATCAGCGTCAGTATCGGCATATCGACTTTTTTAAGGAGTGAAAATAATAGTCGAAGCGCCACAGAAGACGCCGACTTGCAACTCTATGCGGCAAAAGAATCTGGCCGCAATAAAGCCTGCTATTAAATTACATACCTAATACCTAACATCAAATACGATTTAAGTCCTCTTTGCTACAACTCTTAATAAGCAAAATTATTATACTTGCTAAGAGTCAAGAACAGCCCCCATATAAACAACACCGTAAGTTATTCTCTTTTGTCTCCTTTGCCATCAGCTTGATTTATGAAATCCGCTAAATGAACGTATAACACCTTGTAGGCTACAAACCAACATTACATTACCAATATTATCTATTGGTAATACAATAATCTACATTTTGGTTGGTAAGATATTGTAAAATTGATTACATTAGTGTTTGAATATTATATCTATAAAGTTACAAAAAGTTTAATTGAACAATAAATCAAGGGGAATTAAATGTTAAATATACAAAAAACACTGTCAGGATGGGTGATGGTCGCAATTTTTTTTGTTGTTCCTTTCACTCATGGCACTACCAGCAACGATGAAAGCACATTACCGGAATCACATAGCACTTTAGCCTCAGGGGTTTTGCTCGGAAATTTAGATAAACTCGATCCGAGCAAAAAACCGAGCGAGAACTTTGACTTGTTAGATTGGAGCCTCACCCTACCAACCGATTTAAATAAAGATAAAAAAGCCGACATTATCTACGAAAGTCCTTTAAGCAAAGGTTTTGAATTAAAACCTCTATTTTATACCGCTGATGATGGGGGAATGGTCTTTGCCTGCCCAAACGTAGGGGCTCGGACTTCTAAAAACACCAAGTATGCACGAACTGAACTGCGTGAAATGTTGCGCCGCGGGAACACCCGGATAAAGACGCAAGGGATCACGGGCAATAATTGGGTATTCAGTTCGGCCCATGGTTCTGACCGCCGGGATGCAGGTGCTGTGGAAGGTAGTCTTGAAGCAACGCTGGCAGTGAACCGTGTTTCTACAACCGGTGATGCAAGTATGGTAGGCCGCGTTATTATTGGCCAGATCCATGCTACCGATGACGAGCCAATCCGGCTTTATTATCGCAAGCTGCCAAACAATTCAAAAGGCTCTATTTATTTCGCCCATGAGATCAATGGGGCGGATGATGAGTGGGTTAACCTGATTGGTTCACGTTCACACACCTTGGCTGATCCACAAGATGGTATCGAATTAAATGAAAAGTTCAGCTACAAGATCACCGTTGAGAACAACATATTATTTGTTACTCTGATTCGACAAGGCAAAGCTAACATCACAGCAACATTTGATATGAGTAAAAGTGGCTATAGCTCAAGCGACCAATATATGTATTTCAAAGCGGGCGTTTACAATCAAAACAATGGTGGCGCTCCAAAAGATTACGTACAAGCTACCTTTTATCATTTAGATAATCAGCACGATGGGTATAAATTTTAATTGAGTTGTAACTTCGCGAATGCTTATCGCTATCCAGTAAAAAATTGACTGACTAATTAAACATCACTCCCTTAATGAAATCCGCTAATACCATTTTGTGTAAGCGGATTTTTTATATTCAATAACTCCCGACATTGGTAATTAAAACTGGTAACTACAGCTGGTAATTAATATTGGTAATAATAAACCCAACAATTGGTTGATCCATCACTTTTAATTGAGTATATTCAAAATAACAAATGCATAACATAAATATAACAGGCAATTCTCAATCACATGCTCGCACAAAAAACAACGGAGAACTCGATATGTCGTTGATATCAGGGAAATATACAAACTTAAGCAATCAGGATGAGCAATTTAGGCTTTCGCCTGTTGCAAAATTGGTAAAAGCTGCAGTCATAGTCTCTTTAGCTAGCTCATTTGCATTTTCAGTGCAAGCGCAAGAAGCCGCCACGCAAAATTCAGCTGATGACTCAGAACTTGAAATCATCGATGTGGTAGGCACACGCAAAACCATTCAAGATCAAATTGCGATTAAGCGTGAAGCAACGTCTGTTGTAGATGGCTTGTCCGCTGAAGATATAGGCGAATTACCCGCATTGTCTATTGGTGAAGCACTTGAGTCGATAACTGGCGCCGCATCTCACCGTGAAAATGGTGGTGCAACTGAAATCACTATTCGTGGTCTTGGTCCGTTTTTGAGCGCAACCCACATTAATGGCCGTGAAGCGACCAATGGTAGTGGTGACCGCTCGGTCAACTTTTCGCAATTTCCATCAGAACTAGTCAAAAAAGTGGCCATCTATAAAACCCAAGATGCCTCCATGATCGAGGGTGGTGTAGCCGGTGTTATTACCCTAGAAACAATACAACCGCTCGATTTTGGTAAACAACGCATCCAGGGCGAAGTTAAAGCCAATTACAACCCAGATGAAAGCAATATTGAAAACTCATTACAAGGTGACTTGGGATTCCGCGGAACCTTTAGTTATGTTGACCAGTTCGAATTCGCCAACGGCCAAGCCTTGGGTATTTCCATTGGTGTACAACGTCAAGACATTAGCCAACCTGAGGCCGAATATAGAAGCTCAAGCCCAAGCGGCACGTCTTTATGGCCCTGTTTAAATGACCCAACTAACAGCAACGAAGGTTTTTACCGCGGCAGTGCTGGTGATTGTGAAGATCAGGTCGTTGGTAGTAGCAACCAAGGATATAATACTTCTATTGATCCTGCCACGGGTAAGGCAGTCAGCGATGGCACACCTTACGCTTGGACTGGCAGCAGTCGCAGCTATCGTCAAAATGAAACCTCAGACGAACGTGATGCGTTTTTCTTTGCCGCCCAGTATCGTCCTTCTGATGTCTGGGATATCAATATTGATGCGCAAATTTCTGATCGAATCCAACAAGAAGCCCGTCACGACTTAATTTTCTTACAAAAACGCGTAACTCCAGGGATCACAGGTCAAAATCTGATTACCAATGACGTGGGTAGTATTCTGCATTGGGAAGGTGAAGAGCGATTTGAATCTGCTGGGGAGCAATTTTCCCGTGAAGAAAATTACCTAGGTTATGGTATTAACATCGAACACTACGCTACCGATGCGTTAACCATTAACCTTGATCTTGCCTACTCTCAAACAAAACGAGAAGAGCTGCAAATATCGAATCGTGGTAGAACGGCCAATCGCCCGTTTTTTACCTGGGATATGGGTGAATATATTCCGTCTATCACAGTCACTGATTTTAATGTGATGGATATCGCAAACTTTACCGATAGCTTAAGAACACGTCTAGACCGCGAAGGTAAGCGTGACAACGAAATTGTTTCTGCGCGTTTAGATTTTGATTATGCCCTCAGTGGTGAAGTATTTACGAGTATCCAGGGTGGCATAAGAGCCTCTGAATTAACCTTCATACAATATGGTGGTAATCAAGGCACGGGCTCTAGAGCAGAGTTCGCCTTAAGTGAATCTGCTCCTGAGGCTCTAGCTATACTAGAAAATTGTCAAATCGACTTCCCTGAAACTGGCTTGTTAAGCAGTGTGTCAGATGGCAATCTAATTACTCATATTGATAGCAGTGGTAATAAAGTTCAAAGCGGAACCGGCTCATCGTGGGCAACCTATGACAATGTGTGTTTCTCACAAGCGGTTGCAGCCGCTCTCGGTGGCGATTTTGCTTATCCAGACGTTGAATACCAAAATGCCGGAACCCAAGATGTAACTGAGAAAACAAATTCTGCTTATGTTATGGCAAACTACAATACCGAGATGTTCGACAAGGTCGTGCGCGGTAACTTTGGTGTTCGTGTGGTTGATACTGAAGTTGCATCTATCGGTTTTAGAAATGCCTTCGAAGTTTTTACCGATGAACTTGGCATTCTGAGTATCGTCAGTGGTGACTCGCTAGAGCAAATCGAAGGTGGCGGTGGTTACACTGAGGTCCTCCCTAGCTTTAACTTAGTTGTTGATTACAGTGATGAAATTTTACTGCGCGCAGGTATTTACCGTGGTATGTCACGTGCCAACCCTGGCAACTTAAGCTATAGCCGTACGTTTAATACCGATGACGATTTAGCGCCTACCACTATTGCAGATTTGTTTGTGGGTGTGAATGGTTCTGGTAATCCCGATACCAAACCTCTGATGTCATGGAACTATGATGTGGCCGCAGAATGGTATCCAAATGAAGATTCCATTGTGGCGGTGAGTTTGTACTACAAACAATTCCAAGGTGGATTCCAACAACAAACCGTATTAGAAGAATTTATTGTTGATGGTCAGAGCGTTACCTTACCCATTACCAACTCTGTCACCACGGATAATGAAAGTGAAATTTTGGGACTTGAAGCCTCATTCGCTTATCGTTGGGATAGTGGCATAGGTATCAAGCTAGGTTATAACTATGCTGATTCTGACTTTGAATTTGAAGACAGTTTATATGGTGATACTTACATCACCGGCGTTGATGGCACAACCACGCAATTAACCGAGGGGATCATCGAACCGGCTGGCGTTCCTGGCTTTTCTGAACACGTATTTAGTGGCCAGTTGTATTATCAAATTGGTGATTTAGATACTGCCATTATCTACAAATATCGCAGCGATTATTTCCAACCTTATACCTCTGACGGCACGCGTTTGCGTTATATCGATGAAGTAGGTGTATGGGAAGCGCGCGCCTCTTACAAAATCAATAACAACATCAGACTGAAAGTAGAAGCCATTAATTTGTTCAGCGCACCTAAATCACAAGATTTCTTTGTACGAGGCAACTTGGGTGAAGTGAATGACTACGGCCCACGTTTGTTTGCAGGCATTAGCGTTAAGTACTAATCGAGCCTAGTGAGTGCTGAGTAATAGCACAAGATTGTAAGGCCTATTTAATTAATATGATGTTCAGATTTACCACTTGTGTTCGGTAACTAGACAATATTTTATACCCCTTATCATTTGAATTGCAGGGCGACGGTGCATAGATACAGCCAACAAATGTGCAGTTTCAAGAATGAAGGGTATAGAACTGAAACTTTCAGGAGTAGAAAACATGATTAAAAAGTCACTAATATCCATCATCGTCGCGACCGCCTTAGTTGGTTGTGGTGGTGGTGATAAAGATGAATTGGACGGCAATAGCAGAGGAAGTATCGCCATCACCGGTGGCGACTTAATCGCTGGTGCCACACTCTCCGCATTGGTTACCGATGCAGACGGCATTAAAAATGACACCTTAGTCTACGCATGGTCAACAGGCGCTACTGGTACGTCATACACCATTACCGAAGCAGATGAAGGCTCTGTAATATCGGTTTCTGCTAGATATACTGATGAAGCAGGTATCACAGAAGGTGTAGGTGCAGCTACTTCAGTTATCCTCCCAACCTTAGATGTTGCGGCTAGCGTGGTAAAAGGGCCAGTAAGTGGAGCAAGCTGCGAAATATTTGCCGTAAATGACAGTGGGGTAGCAGTGACTCCTGCGCAAGCCTCAGCGATGTCTGGTGATACAGGTAGTGTTACATTTACAGCTGTTCATTTTGAAGGTGCAGGTCTAGTTTCCTGTACCGGCGGGACTTATACCGACGAATCTACCGGCGAAACGCTTAATGCTCCAGCGTTAAGAGCTGTGGTAGATGTTGTTGAAGGTGACGCGGACGCACCAACGCCATCCTATGTGGTTTCTCCATTAACTGAAATGGCAGTTCAAGCTGCGGGTAGTGATTTAAATTCTTTTGCCGCTGAGGCTGCCGTTATCAATGCCCGTTTTGGTATTCGTTTTGATACGACAACAGTGTTACCCACAGAGGTGGGTGTTATCGCTCTTGGCGCACAAGGTGCTACAAATGCAGACCGCTATGGCTCTGCGTTAGCGCTGTTATCGCAACTCGATGCTGATAATACTGACAAAGACATGGCTACACTCATAGCAGATGTCGCCACTGATGTTGCCGATGGAACATTTTCAGAGGCCAATTTAGCCGCATTTGAAACGGCCCAAATCAATTTACAAACTACCTCAGCAGTCGCAGGTGATGTAGACCCCTCTTTACTTGATGTTATTGGCTCTGCCATTGGTTACAACAATACGCCAGTTGCCGCCATCATTGAGGGCGTATTAAGCGGTACCGTAAAAAATACGGCAACTAATCCTTTAACCGGCAAAGTGACCGTAATTGATCCAAACTTTGATGAAGATGCAGTCTTGGCGCAAAACGATATAGTAATGGATTTCGGTACCTTCAGTATCAGCGCGCAAGGCTCTTGGTCGTATACTGTTGACCTCGATAATGAAACTGTCGCTAGCCTTGAAGTAGGGAACTCAGTAAACGATATAGTTACCGTCACATCAATTGATGGGACAACGGCTGAAATTAAAATTCGTGTTGCGGCTCTGACACAAGTACTCAAAATTTCCGACCCTGGCAATGACACCGGTGAGATTAGATTTGTCGTCAATAATTTACGTCAAGGCAAGCTCAGTGCATCATTATTAAAAGAGGATGCGCTTGGTAGTGACGGAAGTGTAAAAGATGCCTATATCACGCTATATGGTTCATCTGGAAGTTCGAGTGAGTCACTCATCGATTTGCGTATTCAAGGTAATCAAACTGATGGCGATGGGAATCCCATAGCGCCTCGCTTCCTGGTTCGAAATACTGAAAGTGCCGCCTATCCTGGTAATATCGTTACCGCACCCTTCGTTGAAGATCAATTTTACGAAGTAGAAATTTCTTGGGACTTGGACGCAACTGAGCAACTAACCGTTACTGTTAATGGTGAAGTAATTGGTGGCGGATCGTTCGCTACTGCTGCGGTTGTTGACTCCGATTTCACCGACTTAAGTCAGTGGTTTGCTGATGGCGTTAAATCGATTCAATTCAGATTCGGTGACAACGATAGAACGATCCCTTTTGGCTCTTTCTTTGTTGACAACATTGCTGTTTATTCAGATGTTGCAGGCACGGTAAGTGTATTTGAAGATGACTTTGAAAGTTACGCTGAAGGCGAAACCTTGGACGGCAGTACTAGCGTATATAGCTTAGCTATTTACTCTGAAGTCGTTGTATTTGATGTGGGTGATGGAACTGTGGAGCCTACTCCAGCAGCATTCTTTGACCTAACAGCCTCCATAGCAAGTGATGCACTTGCACCGATAACGGGTACTATAGTAGTAAATGACCCAGATGACGGCGAAGCTTTTATCATTGCAGCGAATATGACTACAATGTTTGGTAACTTCTCGATTTTAGAAGATGGTAGCTGGACGTATACCCTTGATACGACTAACTCAACTATTGCCGCCTTAGTCCAAGGTGTAAGCGAAACGGACACCATATCTGTTATGTCGTTTGACGGCACAAGCACTGATTTAGTGATTAAGATTAATGGTGTAGGTGGTGCAACTACAACGGCTAAAGTTGCGGTAATACGGGATACTGATGCTACCGATACCGGTGAGTTACGCTATGACATAGCGCCAACCTTAGCTGGCCGTTTAGACGTATCATTTACTCGCACGGCAACAGGCCCAACCGCCTACATAGCGTTACTTAACTCCAGTGGTAGCACGAGTTCAGGTCGCTCTATTGTTGATATGAATATAAGCAGTAGCGCTTTCTCGTTCCGTGACCAAACTATTGATATTCCTGCAGGCCTTGTTCCAACGCCAGGCACCCTGCAAAATGTAATCATTACCTGGACAGCAGCGACAGCCACTGACCGTCCTACTGTCAATGTGACTATCGATGGTGTGGCTTTACCTGCCTTTACTTCAGGTGGCAGTGCCTTTGTTGAGAGTGACGCAAACAGTGGTGGCGTAGGTGGTGTTGAGCGAGTTCAGTTCCGTTTTGGTAACAATAGTGGTGTAAGTGATATTACCGATACGTTTAGCATTAATAGCTATGAGGTATTTTCTGATACTGCTGGCACCACATCCATTTTTGCTGATGATTTCTCTAGCTATTCAGTGGGTGATTCATTAGATACTGATAACTCTGCTTCACCCTATAACAGCAGCACCAGCGAAGCAGTAGTTGAGTTATTCGAGTAACGAGTAAATTTAAACTAAAAGTCGAATTAGACTAATAAAAACCAGTGGCTTACCCCACTGGTTTTTTTATGTGCGTTAGGCAGTATGTGGCAACATTTAATATTTGACTTAATATAATTGCAGAATGTCCTATTTTGCCGCAAATTAATAATTGACTTCCAACCCATTGAACGGCTGTTATTTGCTAAATTGGGAGCGTTCAGCAATGGCATCGCGAATAACCGTTTCTGGTAGATGGAGGTCAAGAGCGTTAGCTCTGGTGATTGTTTCTTTCCCGCCTAA
>Ga0163215_101657_pt1 | contig 10999 bp, 10 predicted proteins | sample SynspAceP_FD_185934 | JGI IMG/M metagenome (GOLD analysis project Ga0163215, IMG submission 185934) | Saline lake microbial communities from Ace Lake in Antarctica - Synechococcus sp. Ace-P (Hybrid Assembly) | ecosystem: Environmental > Aquatic > Non-marine Saline and Alkaline > Saline | place... | reverse complement strand
TGAGACCGGCAGAGCCAAACCGCAGAACTCTGCGGATTGGAAATCACAACCTCACAGAAATACTGAAACACCTCACAACCCTGTGTATCGATGTGACAAAGCTGTGTTTGAAAAATAAGGGGAATTCAGCCTGGAAGGGCAGGGAATGATGTCGCGTCATGATGAAAATCGCCGTTTTGTTGCGATTCAAGCAAATAAGAATCAATCAAGTTCAACTGAAAGCCTTGCCAGATAGTCGATCCGCATTTTTGCTCATGATCGCAAGCAGGTGATCTGCAACAATCCTGACCCTGTGTGAGCCAGTGAGATCAGAATGCATGGCAAACCAGATCGGTTGATTGATACCCAGTTCCGCTTTCACAACAACGAGACCTGCTTCCAATGCGAGGAAGTGTGGCAGAACTGCCAGGCCAAGGCCCGACATTGCAGCACTGAGTTGGGCCGACAATGTTGTCGTGGAGATGGCGGCCATGTCCCCCTTCAGGGTTTGGGCTATCCATTGCGCCGCTGAGATATGTGCCTGCTTCTCACTCCAGCCAATATAACGGTTTGATCGTGTGTCGCCTTTTGCAACATATGGGTGTTCTTCCAGATAGCCAACAGATGCATATAATCCCATGCCCAATGTTCCGACACGCCTTATGGTGACATTGCCCCTGTCAGGCCGAACCATTCGGATTGCGATATCGGCTTCGCGGTGGTCCAGATTAACGGTGGCGACATCCGTGATCACATCAACTGACAAAGCAGGATGACGGCGCAGCAATTCGCACAGTGCAGGGATGATGATCGGATTGGCCAGATTCTCCGCCGTCGCAACACGGACCTGTCCCACAGCGCCTGTGCTGTCTTGTGCTTCGACCAAAAGGCCACGCATTGTGTCTTCCAAAGCCACTGCCTTTGGCAGCAGCATCTCGCCTTCATGGGTTAGCCGATAGCCGGTCTGATGGCGCGAGAACAACGGCAGATCAAGAGCCGCTTCAAGCCGTGCAATCCGCCGCGAGACTGTGGCCACGCCAAGGCCAAGCTCCCGCGCCGCGATGGAAACCGCACCCGTGCGGGCTATGGCCAGAAATATACGCGTATCGTCCCAATTAGGTGTGCTCATCATGGCTTTCCGTTTTTGGAATAAGTTCTTCCGATTTCTGACATTTATTTTCCAAATACGGAAGACTAACTTTTGTGTCGAACGTCACAGGAGATACTATGAAACACAGACAATTATCGTCAGGCCTCTCGGTTTCTGCCCTCGGGCTTGGATGTATGGGGATGAGTGAGTTTTACGGCCCGCGTGAAGATACCGAGTCCCTCAAGGTTCTTCACCGTGCTTGCGATATGGGTCTCAATTTTCTTGATACCGCAGATACGTATGGCATTGGTCACAATGAAGAGCTTGTCGGCCGGTTTCTGCGCGAAAGTCAGGCACCGATGGTGATCGCGTCCAAAATTGGAATCGTGCGCGAGCCCGGCGCCTATGAACGCCGGATCGACAACAGCGATGCCTATATAAAGCAAGCCTGCGAAGCCTCACTCTCTCGCTTGGGGGTCGAACATATTGATTTGTACTATGTGCATCGGCTTAACCCGGATCATCCGGTCGAAGACACGATGGAAAGCCTGTCGCGTCTGGTAACGGAAGGTAAGGTGGGGCACATCGGTCTGTGCGAGGTAAGTGCAGATACTCTCAGACGCGCCCACGCCATACACCCTGTAGCGGCAGTTCAGACAGAATATTCATTGTGGACCCGCCATGTGGAGGAGGAGATTCTGCCAACATGCCGCGAGCTTGGTGTTGGCTTTGTGCCTTATTCGCCATTGGGACGCGGTTTCCTCACTGGAACCCTCGTGGCGAATACGGAGTTTGCAGTTGGCGATTTTCGGGCGAACCTGCCACGCTTTCAGGCGGAGAATATGGAGGCCAACCGCCCGATCGTTGACACACTTCATTCCATCGCCCAACAAAAAGGCGCGACCGCTGCCCAGATCGCACTGGCATGGTTGCTTTCAAAGGGCGATGATATTGTCCCAATTCCCGGCACCAAGCGCCTTAAATACCTTGAGGAAAACACGGCCGCAGCCAAGATTGTTTTGACTTTGAACGACATTCAGGAGCTTGATGCTGCTGGTGCGCCGGATTTGGTTGTCGGTGAGAGATATACAGAAGAAGGCATGAAAGGTGTTGAGGTTTAATCCTTCAACGCGCTTGTCCAGAAGTGACAGGTAAATAGCAAAAGGGCGCAAGGTGGTTACCAACATGCGCCTCATTCAATCGCAAACAACGTTGAACACGTCAGAATGTTCGCAATTGTGCATCCTGTCACTAGTTTCAGCAGTCGAATGATTGGTGTCTGCTGCTCTGGGTTTTCGTTTTCTTCAGCAGGCACGTAGACCAGTCAGGTTGGAAAAAATGGAAGGTTTCTGATGACAATCTGAGCGAATTGTTCAGTCATTGTGTGTTGCGCGACCCGGACAGACATTGATCGCGGTGTCTAGTCGCAACGCCAGTGAATTTCAATCATAGATGGTCGTGGCTGCTTGCATTCTCAAGCTGACAAACGTATTAATAAGTGAGCGTAATGCTAAACTCAACTTCACGCGTATTTGACGCGCCGTTCAGACGTGAGAACATATATATCATGCGTAAATTGTACCTGGCTCTACTGACGACACTCGCGGTGTCTGCCGCCCATGCTGATGACAAACTTGCTTGTCAGGAATTTGATATCGGCAGCACTGGCGAATTTCGTGAGCAGCATCTGGTTGATGCTGACATGAGCGGAGCCGAGAGCGCGGGCGACAGGTTGGTTGGTCAGCGCGATCTTGTCGATGCAAGCGGAAACAAGGTTGGTGTTCGCCACTATGTCGGCCTCATCAAGGAAGTCACTGCGGACGGCAAAGAATGGCGACGCACGACTGAATTGATAAATGTATTGCAGAATGGCGCCATCCACGGGACCAAAGAACTGATCAATGGCAAGTTCAAGACCACCGAGATCATCGGCGGAACCGGAGCTTATGTCGGGGTGACCGGCTCGGAAAAATCGTCTGTCAAAGACGGTTTGACGACCTATCATTTCAAGTTGAATTGTAACGAGCCGGATCCATCTTAAAAATCTGAAAAGACGACATTTTGCAGATAATGGACAACACCAGTAGGGACGTACAAACATGAAATCCAAAAAGCTGGTCTTGCTGTCAGGCGCTGCTTCGGTGGCGGCCATGTTTACCCAGTCGACGGCTCAGGCCGAGCAACCCTTTTATGTGTCTCTTGGCGCCGGGATCAATATCCTGTCCGACATCGACCTTAATTCTGACGATTTTGATGCTCCGCAGAATACCAGGCAGCTTGAATTTGAGACTGGATTTGCCGCCCTTGGGGCTGTTGGCTACAGGTTCTCGTCGTATTTCCGCGCAGAAGGGGAAGTTTCCTACAGGCGCAACGGATATGATGACGCAACTGTCCAAAATGAAGGTCCGTCAGGTATCAACGGAGATATCACAGCTTTCGGTGTGATGCTGAATGGCTGGGTGGATATTCCGACCGGGACTGTGATCACGCCTTACTTCGGCGGTGGCATCGGCGGAGCACATGTCTCTTTGGACGCCGACTACGGCCCGTTAGATAGCGGATTTTTCACCATTCAATACGATTTCAACGATTCTGATTTCGTATTCGCCTACCAATTTGGCGGCGGGGTTGCTATCGGCAACCCGGATGGCATCCAGATAACGCTGGACTATCGCTATTTCAACGCTGATGGCATGAGTGTTGATTTCAGTGGCGGATCACCAGGATCCGCGCAATCAAGTGATTACGAGGCCCATAGCGGAACAATCGGTGTGCGGATTCCGTTCGGGTACAGCGGTCCTTAAAATGCCGATCAGGAACATTTGCAGATAAATTCTTCAAATTTCCCGCTAGCGCCGCGCTCCAGCTTGTCACGATAAGAAAATCGGATACCGATTTTTTCCGGAAGGCGTGACAGTATAATGTTGCGAACTGTCTCTTCCTCTACTGCGGTCAATCTGCGTTGGCAGACACATATGGCCTCCAGATCATTCGTGGAATGTTGAATGAATTGGGCCTGTTTGATGGGCGTCACCCGGCTGGCGCTTTTCAGACCAAAGGACGGCCAGAATTTTGCGCCATTTGATCTGACCATCATGTTCCGGTGCCGTCCCATTATTTTGTCCAGAACCGGCAAGCCACGTCCACAACGGCAGGCGTTCCCCACAGTCGCCATATCGCCGATCTCATAGCGGATGAGTGGCTTTGCGTAATTGTGCAATGCGGTGATGACCACGCGGCCAGTTTCACCAACCTCGCAATGCTCATCCTGCTCATTGAGCACTTCGACATAAAGCGCCTCAGATTGAATATGATAATGGTCATGCTCAGGGCACTGGATCGCAATTTCACCGACTTCGGCCGCTGAATAAGTATCGAACAGGTTCGCGCCAAAAGTCCTGCGCACCGTGGCGCGAATGTCTTCCGGTAATGCTTCACCTAAAGTGAGCACATGTTTGATCGAAGGTATTTTGATGCTGTTGTCACGCAAATGTTGGCACAGCGCATCCAGATTACTGGGAAAGGTCAGCAGGATTTTGGGGGCCTGTACTTTTAGCCAATCTATCTGTTGATCAATGGGCGTGGCCACATTCAAACCGGCAACAGGCCCGCTTATGGTGGGAATGGTCAACTCATCTGCCCAGCAATCGCCTGAAAAACCGTTCGGGTAGTTCGCATTGCCCGACACGTATCGACGAATGGCTGCAAGTTTACGGTCCAGCCTGTTTTGTGCCCATAGCCGGGACCGCAAGGTTAAGGCACGGTGCCAGTTGGTGCTGAGACCGGTATGCAGGATTGAAATAGGCTGTGCGGTTGAGCCCGAAGAACTGGATTGGCTGACAGCGCCGTGCTCTTCGGGATAGCTGGAAGCGTTCAGGTCATCTCCTGCATTCTGCAGCATGGAGCGGGTCAAAATCGGAAGTGTTTTCAATCGCTCTGGCGTAACAGGTTGCCCGTGGTCATATCCAGAGAGGCTTTGCGCATAGAATGGAACCTTGTTCGCTGCGTGTTGCAGCAATGGCGTGATGTGCCGCAATTGAATGTCGTGGTGTTGCTCAGCGGTTCTCCATTGGCTTTGTTCCAGTTTCTCCTGAAATTGCCACGCCATTTGCGCGCCGTGAGATCGCAAAACGTTTCGTTTTGCCCAATTGAATCCTGGGGAAGTATATCGCTTCAATGCAGGCATGGATGGATGTGTCCCGGATATTGACCATTTGTGCCTGTGTAACAAAAAAGGCGGCCACTTGGCCGCCTTTTTCAAATCTGTCTGGGTAGTGGACTTTAGAAGTCCATGCCGCCCATGCCGCCCATGCCACCTGGCATGCCGCCACCAGCGCCGCCAGCGCCGTCATTTGAAGGCTTATCAGCAACCATTGCTTCTGTCGTGACCAGCAGGCCTGCAACAGATGCTGCGTCCTGAAGGGCAGTACGAACCACTTTAGTTGGATCGATGATGCCAGCTGCAATCAGATCAACATATTCTTCGGTCTGAGCATCGAAACCAAATGGATCTTTGCCTTCCAGAACTTTGTTGACAACGACTGAACCTTCAACACCGGAGTTTTCAGCAATCTGGCGGATCGGAGACTGCAATGCGCGCAGAACGATCTTGATACCAGCCTGAATGTCAGGATTTTCGGAGGACAGTTCGCCAACAGCAACCGTTGCACGCAGCAGCGCGGCGCCACCACCTGGTACGATGCCTTCTTCAACAGCAGCGCGTGTAGCGTTCAGAGCATCGTCGACGCGATCTTTACGCTCTTTCACTTCAACTTCAGTTGAACCGCCAACGCGGATAACGGCAACGCCGCCAGCCAGTTTAGCAAGACGTTCCTGCAGTTTTTCGCGATCATAGTCAGAAGTTGTGTCTTCGATCTGAGCTTTGATCTGTGCAACGCGTGCTTCAATGCCTTCTTTTTCACCGGCACCATCGACAATAGTTGTGTTCTCTTTGGTGATGGAAATGCGCTTGGCTGTGCCGAGCATTTCCATTTCGATGTTTTCCAGCTTGATGCCGAGATCATCGGAGATCACTTCACCACCGGTCAGGATGGCAATATCTTCCAGCATGGCTTTACGACGGTCGCCAAAGCCAGGTGCCTTAACAGCCGCAACTTTCAAGCCACCGCGCAGCTTGTTGACCACGAGGGTCGCCAGCGCTTCGCCTTCAACGTCTTCAGCAATGATCATCAAAGGACGACCGGACTGAACAACTTTCTCCAGAATTGGAAGCATCGCCTGCAGGTTAGAGAGTTTTTTCTCATGCAGAAGAATGTAGGGGTCTTCCAGCTCGGTGATCATCTTTTCAGAGTTGGTCACGAAGTAAGGAGACAGGTAACCGCGGTCGAACTGCATGCCTTCAACGGTTTCCAGTTCGAACTCAAGAGCTTTGGACTCTTCAACTGTGATAACGCCTTCATTGCCAACAGTCTGCATGGCTTCGGCAATTTTTTCGCCGACAATCTTGTCGCCATTGGCGGAGATTGTGCCAACCTGAGCAACTTCTTCAGAAGTACTGATGGTTTTTGAACGGGCTTCAAGATCGGCAACAGCTGTCTTAACAGCCATTTCGATGCCGCGCTTCAAATCCATTGGGTTCATGCCAGCGGCAACGTATTTGGCGCCTTCCTTGACAATGGACTGAGCCAGTACGGTAGCAGTTGTTGTTCCGTCACCAGCAACGTCGTTGGTTTTGGAAGCAACTTCACGCAGCATCTGTGCGCCCATGTTTTCGAACTTGTCTTCCAGTTCGATTTCCTTGGCAACGGATACACCATCTTTGGTGATGCGCGGTGCGCCAAAGGATTTGTCGAGAACAACGTTACGGCCTTTTGGGCCCAATGTTACTTTTACAGCATTGGCAAGAACGTCGACGCCGCGCAGCATCTTGTCGCGCGCGTCGCTGCCGAATTTTACTTCTTTAGCAGCCATGATTTTGAGATCCTTCTCTCAAGTCGTGAAAATCTAAAATGTGATTAAGGGCAGAGGTGGCTTAGCCAACTACGCCCATAACGTCGGATTCTTTCATGATCAGCAGGTCTTCGCCGTCAAGCTTGACTTCGGTGCCGGACCATTTGCCGAAAAGAACACGGTCGCCAGCTTTGACGTCCAAAGGTTGAACCTTGCCGGTTTCGTCACGTGCGCCTGCGCCCACTGCAACGATTTCGCCTTCTTGTGGCTTTTCCTTAGCGGTATCTGGAATAATGATACCACCGGCGGTCTTTTCCTCGGACTCTACGCGGCGAACTACCACACGGTCGTGGAGAGGACGGAATTTCATCGTCTTCTTTTCCTTCTGCTAGGCATCCCAATTGGATGCGAAACGTTGATCTAAAACTATGTTAGCACTCCTTACAAGAGAGTGCTAACGGACTGCAGGCAGATAATGATTGCAGCGGCCTGTGTCAACAGCAGAATGCGAATTGGGTTCCGAATAAATGTCGAAATCATTCTGTTGTTTTAAAAAAACCGAAGATGGAAGATACGCGTCCTAAGTTGGATGCGGTAGTTTCTTTCGTCCGGCGACAAGGCAGGCCAGGACAACAAGTGCGGCTCCGAACAATGTGCGACTTTCCGGAACTTCTCCAAAAAACAGATATCCGAACACAACTGCCCAGATCAGAGCGGTATATTCTATCGGGCCCAATCGGGACGCCGTCTCTCGTTTCAACGCCCACACGATCATCAAATGGCCGGCTGTTCCCAGAAACCCGATTGCCATAAAGAGCAGGGACAGGCGCCCATCAACAGCGACCCACTCGGTTTGAGGCAGGGGCAACAGACCAAATGGCAGGGCCAACAGAAGGGCAAAGCCAGATTGCAGCATAACCATTTCTTCCGGCGCGGTATGGGCGGTGTGCTTGCGCGACAGCACAATTGACAGCGCATAGAACAGACTTGCCAGTAAGGCGCTGAGCATAGGGATCAAAGCACCGCCCAACGGTTCCAGAAACGCATCGCCAAAAATAACCAGCACGCCACTAAACCCAAGCGCGATGGCAGCCAGGGCGGAAGCGGAAATGGGTTCACCCAGGATCACTCTGGATAGCAAGACCATGAATAGGGGCGCCGTGAAGACAATCGTCACCGCGCGTGCCAGCGGAAGCTCGGACAGGGCGAAAAAGAAACAGCTGGCGGTGAGAACAACAAACACTGCTCGTACCAAGCTGGTGGACAGCAGGTGCCATGAGGCAAGCCGCGTCAGGCGTGTGGGAAGGGATGCCAGCGGCGTCCTGTAAACAAGGAAGATAAATGCGAAGACGACACCAACACCGTAGCGCATGACAACGATTTGCCAGGTTTGCAGATCGAACGACGCTGTCTTGATGCCTGCATCCAGCAGAGACAGCGCAAACAATGCGACCGTCATCGCTGCCAGTGGAGCCAGATCATGTTTGGCGAGTGCAGTATCGGACAAAGCGGGCCTATGATGGAGCCGTTGGTGTGTTGCAGACAAATAGGTGTTCCCAAGTCTGCCCAGCATCTCCCAGATACCGTACAACCGGCTGTTTGGCGAATCCCTGTTTTTCATAAAATCTGTGGCCGCTTGCAAAACGTGTATCGGTCCAAAGCCGCAGTGATTTCAGATTGCGTGCGTTTGCCCATTGTAAAGCTTCTGCATACAGCTCCTGCGCTAACCCTGTCCCCCGCGCGCTTTTCGCAACATACATTTTGTACAACTCAAAAACGCCTGGTTTGCGCGTAGGAACAATCGCAAGGCAGCCGACTATCACGGCGCCTTTGCCTGATGTGTCAGCCGCTCTGGCCACCCAGATTTCGCCGCCCAATCCCCGGTAATGCGTGGAGACCGCATCAAGCTCTCTGAGTTCGTCCTCCACAAAGGGGCAATTTTCATATTCGCTGTAGACCGACGCAATGAGCGTTGCCAGCCCGCGGCCCGATCCATCATCAGCCGTTTCGATTACAAAATTTGTCATGATGAGTTCAGACCCTAATTGCCTTGCTGCGGCAGGGTTCCAAGAATGCCTTTGATGCTGAAGTCTTGCACAAATTGCGCTGCCTGGCCCGATGCCAGATCGCGCAGGGTAAAGGCGGCTTCATAATCTCCGTCCAGCAGGGCAGGTGTCGTCAGATTTATCTCAATCGAAAACTCGGCAACCCGGCCGGAAACTGTTTGGGACACAGAGGCAAAATCCTGCATGCTGGCCAGTACGCGGCCACTGGTATGACGAATATCGACATCAACGGCAAATGAAACGGACAGAGCATCTTCGCTCCCCTCATAGCTGAAACCAGCCAACAAGGTGCTGATTGACAGGACCTCACCGGATCGCAGTATTGCGGTTTGCTGTGGTTCACCGTCGATCAACAATGTGGTTTCAACGATTTTGAGCTGTTGCAGATCCCACAACGCGTCTGCGGCCTGTTGCATGCGCTCCATAGCTGCGGGCATGTTTCCCTGACGTGCAAGGGCTTCGGCTTCTCGCGCCAAATCAGAAGGGCTTGCCGCAATCGCTGTTGAAGCAGACCCTATGGAAAGCAACAGTAAGGCAATTTGGAATACCTCTGAAAACGGCGCGGAAGAATTGCGGCAATACATGATCAGGACCCAATACAAAGCGCCGAAGGTGTCTCACAATCCGGCAGGCCTTATTATCGCATGAAACAAGGCCTGCAACAAAATGATCAAATAAATAACGTTACACGCTCTGGCTCAACCAGGATTGGCGTTTTCGGTAGATGGTTGACGGGCTTATTTCCAACGCCGCAGCTGCGCGGGAAATATTGCCATCATAGCGCGTGACGGCGGCTTCGATAATCGACTGTTCCTGTTGCCAGAATGGCAGACAGTCATGTCCCTTGGAACGGCCTTCAAACGGATCCTTCACACGTGCTTCCGCAATTGTGGTCTTTATGCCTGCGTCCAGAACTTTTGCCGCAACAGAACTGGATCGCATGGAATTCGGCAACATATGCGCTTCGACAGCCTGACCATCATTCATGACAATCGTATGGCGAACCACATTCTGCAATTCCCGTACATTCCCGGGCCAATGATAGTGCTTCAGACAGGCTTCAGATTGAGAAGAAAAGTTTGTGAAGGCTCTTCCCTCTTCTCTGACATAGGACTGCAGAAACCGATTGGCCAATACGAGGACATCTTCCTTGCGCACACGCAAAGGCGGAACAAAAATTGGCAGAACATGCAGGCGATAAAACAGATCTTCCCGAAACCGTCTGTCAGCGACCGCTTTGTAAGGGTCCCTATGGGTCGCGCAGATAATGCGGACATTCACCGAACGCATTTGAACATCGCCAATCCGGCGTACGGTTCCTGTCTGCAGGAAGCGCAACAATTTTGCCTGTAGCGCCATATCCATATCGCCGATTTCATCGAGGAATAACGTTCCCCCGTCAGCCTGCTCGGCGGCTCCTGGATGATCGGCAACAGCGCCTGTGAAGGCACCCTTGCAATGGCCGAACAGCTCGCTCTCCATCAGATCTTTTGGAATGGCGCTGCAATTCAGTGCCACAAAGGGTCTGTCCCCGCGTCCAGACCGGGCATGAAGGGCCTCGGCACACACATCCTTCCCGGTTCCGCTTTCGCCTGTGATGAAGACAGGGGCTGCAGAGGGAGCGACGCGATCAATTTGTTGATAGAGCTCCAGCATGGCGGCAGACCGCCCGCAAAACCCCTCAAAGGCCAGTTCACTGGCCTCCTGGGTTTTCGCCTGCTTTGGGGCAGAAGAAGCCGGACTGATGCTCTCCAGCAAAGCGACTTTTTTCTGTTTGGCTTTCAGACGCCGCTTCAAATCTTTCTGATAGGAGGCCAGAGCCTCTCCAATGCGTTTTTGCAGCGTTGATTTTCCAACGGGTTTGATGAGAAAATCCCAGGCGCCCGCACGCATCGCATCAATGGCCGATGAAAGGGCGCCAAGGCCGGACAGGCTGATCAGCTTTGCATGCGGC
>Ga0163215_101656_pt1 | contig 11000 bp, 7 predicted proteins | sample SynspAceP_FD_185934 | JGI IMG/M metagenome (GOLD analysis project Ga0163215, IMG submission 185934) | Saline lake microbial communities from Ace Lake in Antarctica - Synechococcus sp. Ace-P (Hybrid Assembly) | ecosystem: Environmental > Aquatic > Non-marine Saline and Alkaline > Saline | place... | reverse complement strand
GGAAATAAGTACACCAGTAGTACCAGTATTGGTATTACCCTATTTAGCGCCCATGAATCTGAAGCAGAAGAGCTTTTAAAGCAAGCTGACATCGCTATGTATCAGGCAAAAGCTGATGGACGTAAGGTACTGCGTTTCTTCGATCCTCGCATGCAGTCAACCATCACAGCCCGTGCAGAACTTGAACAAGAATTAAATCAAGCGATAGAGCTACAGCAATTTCAATTGTATTACCAAATACAGGTGGATAGTGCTTTACACACCATTGGCGCAGAAGTCTTAATCCGTTGGATCCACCCAGAGCGAGGCTTAATTCCGCCTTTAGATTTTATTCCACTTGCGGAACAAAATGGGACTATTTTGACAATCGGTCAGTGGGTGCTCGATAGCGCCTGCGCTCAACTTAATGTTTGGCAACAAGATGTGCGCACTCGTGATCTGACCTTATCGGTTAACGTCAGTGCTAAGCAACTTGGTCAGTCTAATTTCATCACGCAAGTTATAGAGAGCATCGAACAGCATAAAATTAATCCTAAGTATCTTAAGTTAGAATTAACCGAAAGCGTATTACAAGATGATATAGAAGACATCATTACTAAAATGAAGGTATTGGCAGATATTGGTGTTCAATTCTCACTGGATGATTTTGGAACTGGCTATTCATCATTGCAATATCTTAAACAATTACCGCTATATCAACTAAAAATCGACAAAACATTTGTCGATGATCTTGTTAGCAATAGCAATGACCAAGCCATTGTTCGTACCATTATTGCTATGGCACATAGTTTGGGATTGAATGTTATTGCCGAAGGTGTAGAAACAAAAGAGCAACAACAACGATTATTGACCGAGGGATGCTCGGATTATCAAGGCTATCTATTTGGTAAACCTTTGCCGATTGAAGAGTTTGAAGCTTTACTTGAAACCTTGACGAACAATCAAACGAGTTACAAAAAATCTGGCGCTTAGATAGCTCTTTCTACCCAGTATTCTTTAACTGCGTTTATCTGTTAAGTAAATGAAAAGACCTAATGCGGTTAAAAGAAATGCCGTACTCATAATGATTGCGACTGGATAGTATAAATTACCAGCTAAATCTAATTGACTATATTTAATAACCATAATCAAACCTTCGAGTGATAAAGCCACGCAAACTGTTCCGATAAACCTAGGGAGTGTTTCTCGTAAGCTAGAGATAGCATCCTTGTCATCGTTTTCAATAGAGCCCGAATATTCTTTATTTATAATAAAGGCTAGCTCAAAAACAGCCAGTGCGATAATGCCGGTATTTATACTTCCTAAAAATACTTGCGTGACATTTTCTTTGCTCAATAATCCTTCTACCACGTTGAAAAGTAGAGAACAAACAATCACAACCGCCAATCCAAAAAAGATCACGGTGAGTATTTTTGCAAAGATTTTTCTTATTAAAGACGTTTTTTGATGATTCATTATATCCCCCAATAATACGTAAAATTATTTTTGACCCATCTATAAAGGTTGAGGACAGTCTCACCAGTTTGTCGAAACGACAACAATACAGCAACATCACTACTTATACTTTGTAAAGGAATTACCATAACGTTATCCAGTAGAACACTCATTTGTGTCGACGACATAGTCTTTTGTTATTTTCTTGAGGTACACAGACATTGATTTACGCTGCGTTATCATTCAGGCCCTTTTTGTTTTAATAAATAACAACTTCTTTGTCACTACCATCTTTACGAGGTGTAACTTCGCCAATCTTGATGACGCCTTCAATATTTGCCAGCTGTGCGCCCACCTCTGGCGATACTGATACCAATAGGCCGCCGTTAGTTTGTGGGTCAAAGAATAAATCAATGACTTGCTTGTTTGCGGTTTTACTCACAGTGCAGCGGTTTTTCAGGGGCAATAACTGAGGAAGTAAACTTGAGGCAATACCCGACTGCGACAGTGCTAGTGCGCCAGCAAGCAAGGGCACTTTATGGCTGTTGATGTTTATTTGGAGGTCTGAGTTGTCGACCATTTCTAGGCAGTGACCAACTAAGCCAAAACCACTGACGTCGGTTGCTGCATGAATGTCATGCTTGCGCAGTACTTGGAAAAAAGCGCGGTTAGAGCTCAGTAAATGTTGCCAAAGTTGCTCAACAATTTCTGCATCGGCCTTACCTTGCATGTCAGCGGCTAAAATGATGCCTGAGCCTAGGGGTCTATTTAGTAATAGCCAATCGCCAGCTTTGAGGTTGTTTTTAGGCCACACGTCACGCTGTTGGCCGTTTACCACAATGGCGAGATGCGTTTCTTTGCCTTCAGTGCTGTGACCACCAACCAGTGTAGTTTGGTGATGAATGAGTGTTTCGCTTATGCCAATCATCAGTTGCTGAAAGTCACGCTTACTCAAGCGCGGGTGGGCGAAGGCAATATTGGCCCAGACTTGTGCACTGGTAGCTTGAATACCCATGGCGTACAAGTCATTAAGCGCATGATGAGTAGTCACAATGCCAAAACGATAGAGGTCATCAGTAAAAGCGCGAAAGCCATCAATGCTCTGAAATACGCTATGTTCTTGGTTGTAAATGGCAAGTGCGGCGTCTTCGGTTTTAGATAAGTTAATTGCTAAGTTTGTTTGCTCGTAAATGGGCAAGCCTTTGAGCGAATCTTCGAGTAATTGCGGCCCAAGTTTGCTGCCGCAACCGGCGCAATGCATGGCTTCATCCATGTCGCTGGCCATATTCGGTAAATCTTGTTGAAACAAATTCATAAAACTTAAATCGATGTGGTCTTTCCAGCGCCAGACCCACTGGCCAGAAAAACTAAAGCCCCACTTTTGCCCGACAGCATTGCGAGCGCCCAGTGAAATAAGAGATAAAAACCCACTTTGTAATTTGGTTGTGGTGAATGCTTTGTGGGTAAAAATAGCCCGTAAGTTTTTTTCTAAAAAAGGCGCTGAACGCACCGCATAAACACCTGCCTTAGGCCGAGGCGAAAAAGTCATACAGGCGACATCACCGGCAGCAAAAACATCAGGATGAGAGGTGCTTTGCAGGTAGGCATTTACTTCAATAAAACCTTGATAATCGGTTGCCAGCCCTGCTTTTTTGGGCCAGCTGGGTGCCGTGGCTGGGGTGCACCAAATCGATTTATCAATGCTCAGGGTTTGTTTGTCGTCTGCGACTAACTGATGTTGCTCAACTTTAGCCACCCTAAAATTATTCACCAAGTTTACCTTGTGATGGGTTAGCGCACTGCGCACGCGCTTTTGTACACCCCGTTGGTAACCTGCCAATAAGTCTGAGCCTGACTGCACTAACGATAAGTGAATAGGTTTATGTTGCTCTGCAAATCGGTGAGCAATCGCCAGTGTTATTTCCACGCCTGCAGCACCGGCTCCAACAATGGCCCAGTGGGGCGTTTTGCCGTGATAATCATGAGCGAGCAATTGCGCCCACGCAGCAGTTAACTGGCTAATTGGTTTCACTCCAACCGCAAATTCTTTAGCACCGGGCAGGGTTAGATTGGGGGTCGAACCGACATCAATGGATACTTTGTCGTATTCAATATCAGGGTGGTTTTCTATTTGGATCCGTTTACGCTCAAGATCAAGGCCGATAACACTGCCATGAATAAAACGAACCTGAGCGGCTCGAGTCAGTTTATTTAAGTCAATATGAGTTTGTGCTTTGGAATAATGTCCACTGATAAAACCCGGTAACATGCCAGAGTAGGGGGTAAGACAAGAGTCTGAAATAAGGGTGAGCCGCACGTTGGGGATGGGCTTCATCGCTAACATTCTTAGCACTAATACATGGGTATGGCCGCCGCCAATAAATACCAAGTCTCTTTCGTTCAAGAAGGTTGCCTCATTAATTGATAAAAACCGATTTACTTATGCTGTTTTGTGCTGTGATAGCCAATCGAGGATCTCCTGATGACTACCTTCAAAAATTTTGAATTTGGCTTTTGCACTTAATTGATATTCATACATTGGATCGTAATAATCACTCAGCAGCACCTCAATTATGTCGTCAAACTTGCTCCAACTGCCCTGATTCGACAATTGTATGACGCCACTGTCCAGTAAAGCACTTAGATTTTTATAACGCTCACCACCGAGACGATTTTTTATCCGTGTTAAAGCACCGCGGATAAAACCATCAAGGTAGGCTAAGGCCACGTCTTCACCTTTACTCAGTTGTGATTGATAGGCATGCACAAAATAGTCTTTGCGAATTCGCTCAATCCGCTCTTGCAAGGGGGCGATGAGTACTATGATCGGTGCCTGCTTACTTAGGGCTAAATACTCTGGCAACAACGCAATATGACCAATCATGCGTGACTCATCTTCAAATAAGACTGGTGTATTGTTTTTATTGGCATGTTTTAACCAGCTCACCGACCAGGCGTTTTCAAAATCAATTTGGCTGGGTTGTTTACTGCCAGTACTGCCAAATGCACTGCCGCGATGATTGGCTAGACCTTCAAAGTCGACTGATTGGGGCCAATCGTGAATCACTTCCGTTTTGCCCGAACCCGTGGGACCTGATAGTACTTGGATATTTCCTTGGCTAATACGTTCATGCAGTTGTGCCAATAAAAACTGACGCATCGCCTTGTAACCGCCTTCGACAAACGGCATGTCGATGCCCGCTTCACCTAGCCATTGTTGGGTCACTCGGGAACGCAGACCACCGCGAAAACAATACAGAAGACCACCGGGGTTTTGCTGATGAAATTGCTGCCAAGCTTCGACCCGTTGCGCCTTAACGTCGCCCTTTACTAGACTGTTGCCTAGGGCAAACGCAGCCTCTTGGCCTTGTTTTTTGTAGCACGTACCAACGGCTTCGCGTTCGGAATCGTTCATTAGCGGATGATTGACAGAATGCGGAAAAGCACCCCTGTTGAATTCAATCGGGGCTCTGACGTCCATCATTGGAATATCATCAAGAAACAAGGCCGTATAGTCGGCGGTGGTTTGCAAGCGCAGTCCTTAAAAGTTTAATTCGAGGCCTAGCTTAGCAGAATTGTAATAACTTTAGTGCTGCCAAGTACAAAAGGGCATAAAAGAAAGGGCTGTCGCAAGGTTCTATTGTGAGCACTTGATTTGCGTGAAAAAGCCCCCAACTCTCTTAATCGAACATTTAGCATGCGCTTGTGCTGGTGCAACTTGAAGTTGGGTGGCACCTACCTGCGCTATGAAACTAACCGATAAAAATGAAAGGACGAGCAAATGATTGCAGCTCAAAAAGTAGTATCGCTAAACTTCACCGTTAAAGACACCGAGGGGCAGATTGTTGATAGCTCTGAAGGTGGCGAGCCGTTAGTTTACCTGCATGGCCAAAACAATATTATCCCAGGTTTAGAAGCCGCACTCGTGGGCAAAGCCCCAGGCGATGAATTTGCAGTAACCGTTGAGCCGACCGAAGGCTACGGTGAATATAATGCCGAAATATTACAAGTCGTGCCTCGTGAAGCCTTTCAAGGCGTTGAAAACATCGAAACAGGCATGGTGTTTACTGCTCAAACCGAGAGCGGGCCGGTGCAGTTAGTCGTCGCTAAAGTAGAAGACGATAATATTACTGTCGATCCTAATCACCCCTTAGCGGGTAAAACACTGAATTTTTCAGGCTCGGTAATTGAAGTGCGAGAAGCGACTGAAGAAGAGCTCGCTCATGGTCACGTGCATGGCGCAGGCGGTCATCAGCACTAAGCTCCGCTCCTGATAAAATAAAAAAGCCAGCACTATTGTGCTGGCTAATTCCTGCATTTAAAAGGTCGCCATAAAATTTAGGCAGCCTGATTTTCTTAATGTCCTAGTACATTCTTGTCCGTTTTCTTTGATTGCTTGGCCGCTTTCTTTTCTTTTGCGTTCAAAAGCGGTTTCTTTTTAGAATCTTTTTTGCTGTCTTGTCCTTTGCTCATAATATTTACCTCTAGCCATCATTTAAATTAACCTAAAGTCAGTTTGAGCCAACCTGAGACTGTTCCTAAAAATTGACATCAATGAAAACGACAATGTCGAAATATAGACGCCTAGTATGAGCCTAATAGGGGGCAACTGAAAGATAATGTTAGCGTGGGTGTTTGAATATTTGCTGGGCCGAGTCGCTTAAAAACTGAAGTGAGTAATACGCGCTGCGATGCTAAACCTCTAAATAAAAACGCCCACCGCTGTGGACGTTTTTATCTCTACGTTAACTGCGCAAGCGGACTGAAATTATCTCGCTACTAAGGGTTGAGTCCACGCCATTTCTTTATCGCCGGTTGCATAAGGGTTCGTTTGGGCTGTCGTCGAAATCACGCGAGCGCGAACATAAATTTCTTTGCCGGTTAGTTTATAACTACCCTTCGGACCTTTGACTCGCTTAAGAACCCGGCCGATATCATTACTGTAGGTATAAACCACTTTGTGGTCATGAGCCTCGTTATCACGATGAGAGTGTGGCATTTTTTTGCCAACTCCCTTCAGGTCAGCGTCTTTTGTGGTGCCGATAAATTCAATAACATAGTCAGTATCGGGTTTGTTGACCACTGAAAGACTAATACCATCGTCAGTGATTTCGAGATTTTTTAATTCGATTCCTGTGGAGTTGTAGAAATCACCTTGTTTAATAGCTGACGTAATGGCGTTAGGGCTTAGATAAGCCGAGCGAACCATAATCCAACCACGGCCCGGATTGGTGCGCCCTAAGCCCCACTCTGTGTATTCATGAGAATCGTCGGTAGCAACGCCATAGATCAGGCCTTTGCCGCGTTCACCAAGCCGTTTGGATAAAACGATATCCCAGAAGCGTTCCATACTCGGATGCAGGTCATCGCCGTAGTTATCGACACCAGAATGGCCGTTGTACATTTCGAAGAAACCGTCACCGGGTTCATGCTCTAGATCGAAAAAGTTCTCGGGAGCAATTGCATAATGGAAGTTTGGATGATTGATATGCGTAAACATGGGCTGGTTGTATTGTCGCTCTTGAGCTGAGACCAGATCGATATTGCGCTGAATGGTGTCAGTTACGCTATAGCCAACAACGGGGGCAATAGGTACAACCAAGTTAATACCATTTAAATGAATGGGTTGTTTATCAAATTTTGAGGTTATTTCTTCGCCCTTAATAAAGATAAAATGCTTGGCTTGTTCAAAGAGAGTGCGGTAATCATCAATTGCTTTGAGCTTGACCTCGCGATTTCCGGGCTCGCCGCGCAATTCAATCCAATCTTTACCAAAACGCTTGAGGTATTTTTCATAGGCCGCTTGCACTTGTTCTGGACGACGGGAGGGCTGGTCTATCGAGTACCACTTTTCTCCTTGTTTCATGATGTTGTGATCACTGATAACAAGGAAGTTATAATCGTTATCTTTATACCATTGTGCGACTAATTCAGGGGGCGCATCTCCGTCACTCCACCAACTGTGGGCATGAGTATTTCCTTTCCACCACTGTGTTTGGGGAGGCGCGGTTTGTGATTGAACTACAGATGTGTAAATAAGGCCGACAGTTGTCAGCATAGTCAGTACTTTTTTCATAATCACTCCAGATAGACTGCTCCGAGGAGCAGCCTTATTTTTAGTTAAATTGATGGCTTACAGCGAATATTCGTATTGGATCCAAACCGAACGAGGTTTGCCGTTCCAGCCGTACTGGTAGTAATACTCAGAATCATAGCGACCAATCTCACCCCTAACCCCGGCCGTTGATAAACGCTTATCAGCCGAGGCGCTGGCGCGCTCGAAGTAGCTTTCGTCAGTAATATTGACTAAGCGCAGCAAGAAACGGTGCTGCAAGTCATCTCCCATGCGGTACTGAATCGAACCGTTGAGTACAAAATAGTTACCAAAATTGAGGTCAGGATTTGTACGCATAGCATTGGCATCAACTAAACGTGCTTGTGTTGTACCTGCGTACGCCCATTCAGGTCCTTGCCATCTTGGGTTAAGTGAGATGGTCCAGCGGTCGGTAGGCGTATAGCTAAGCAGAGCAGACGCAGACCATTCAGGCCGTTCTGACGATTGACGTAGCTCTGAACTGCCTGCCGCTCCTGGGACAATATAACCAAGATTAGCCCCGGTACCCGCTTCTAGTGCTGTTAGGCCATAGATTGGGTTAGGTTCTTCTGAGCTCATGTTGGTAAAAGTTAAGTCGGCCTGCCATTCGGCTATGTCAATTGATGCATCTAATGTAACCCCTTGAATTTCCTGAGTCTGCTGACGGTTAAAGTAGGACGTTTCGTTACCCGTGAGGTTACCAAATTGGTATTCAGCTAGGGCGAAAGCACAAAACGCATCAGGAGGAATGATATTGGCGACAAGGTTATCCTCACCGTTTAGTTTGGCTATTTCGGGACAAACACGGTCAATTGAGGCGCTACCGAACAAATTATCGATCTCAGTATCAAAGCTACTGATTTCGAAGTTATATGTTCCACCCCATATATCCCCATTGATACCCAGACCCAGACTATAGGTCTCGACAGACTGTGTTTGCATAGACGGATTATTGATGTTGCCGTTGCGCGCACCTATTTCAGCCAGTGTAGGGTTGCTGTAAGAGGTGCCACCATTAGAGCGAACATAAATTCCCATAGGGAATTCCTGACGGAAACCGTATTTCCAAATGGTTTCATCTTCGTAGGCGTTGTTGTTGTCAAAACGCCCCGCGATGGAAAACGACGTGCCTTCAATAAAGTCGAGACTGAAACGTAGGTCGCCATATAGGCCAATAGTGCGTACTTTATCATCGCTCATACCATAGGCAGAGTCTGAGTTATCGTAGTAAGTGCTGTACTGTAGACCAAATACCGTTTGAAAATAATCAGTCCAGTCACTTTTGAAACGTCCATTTAAACCTGCATCGATGTAACCCGCTCTGTATTGGTCACCTTCGCCGAAACCTTTGGTAGGAGAGCCATCGCCAAAGCCCGCTGCACTTTGGATCACATAGCCTATTGGTGCTCCGATGGGAAATGGGTTGTCCAAAGTGCCATAAGGAACACCATTGTCATCAACGTAATAACCTTGGCTTGCCGCGACTGCCGCGCCAGGAAACGCCCCATAAGGGTTAGTGACACAGCCCGAGGGCAAACCTTCAATACTGTTAGCAAAATTCTCGAACTCTGTAGCGTTACTAAAACCAGTGATGCCCTGTTCCGCCGCCCTTGCTTGGATGCCAGCAGGAAGGTCACCCAGTCTGGGTAGCTGACAAACTCGTGCATCAACCTCTGTGTTATACAGAATCGGCGCCACATAGTGGCCTTCTAATTCAAACGTGGTGTTATCAACCACTCGAGTATTGAACGACAGATTAAGCATCGGGAATTCGGTATAGTTTGGCTGATAAACTGTCCTATTCGGAAATGAATCCCTGAAATCGACGGTGGCATACTGAGCACCCAAGCGAAAGTTAGTTTCATCGCCAATGGCCCAGTGGTATTTTGTGCCAATCAAGTTATACGAATAAGGGAATTCGTGAAAACCTCCCAGTGCTTGGACTGTGTCGATGTGGGCCTCTCGATCAAATAACACGTTTGATTGTGTCTCGTAAGAGCGCGCAAAAAACATAATTGCGTGATCATCTGAGCCAAACAGCGGCATAGCTATATTGCCGTACATTTCGCGGGTATCGAAGGAACCCGCATAAACGCCAAATTCGCCTTTTATTTGCGCTCCTGCATGGGGTTTTTTGTAGATAGCGTTAACCACACCTAGACCACCATTACCGCCGTAATAGATACTTTGGCCACCACGAAATACTTCGACGCTTTCAATCATACGTGGATCTAAGGAGGTTGCTGGCCAAATACTCTCAAGTGGTGTCCCTCGGTCAAATGTTGGCATACCGTCTAGCAAAAGTAAGGTATCGCGGTCTGTACCACCGTCGATACGTATCGTAAATTCGCCTTCGTCAGGAGAATAGCCTATGTTGGCACCGCGGATAAGACCAGCAGCGAGCTCAGCAAAGTTGGTAAACCCCCCTGTGGCGATTTCGTCTGCAGAAATCAATTGGACCTGTGTTCCGTATTTGGAAAAATCGATGGCTATATCAGAAATAGTCGAATCAATTCTTTTACCTTCAACGATGATTTTCTCCATGCGAGGATCTAATTTTTTTTGTTTTTCATCATCTTGAGCAATAACGGATTGGCTCTGTGTTGCAATAATAACGGATGCACACAATAATTTGCGTGCAAACTTTTTATCCAGATTCATGTGTTCACCTTGATTAAGTTACGTTGATGCGTTCATCGGAAATTAAGCGACGTGACACAACTAAAGCACCGATGAAAATCAACTGGGCAATGGTTGTTAATGTCACGGTACGCAGACTGCCCAGTTTTTGTGTCAAAGGGGTTTCTGTCAGATGAACAAAGGAATATGCTTTTGTTACGTGGCGGTGACACCCTTATTTTCTCTGCTTAAATGAGACAGGGAAGAGAAAATAAAGGGGCAAATTGATGGGAATATCGTTTAGAAACCGATCTGCAGTTAAGCAGTGGACAAGCTTGTGTGGTCTGTTGTCGCAGGGTAATAAATAAGGCCAAGGCTTGTCATTAACCAATAACGTTTGAGCGATGTCGGCCCTCGTGTTTAAGTGCAATGAGCTTGGCAAGGGTGGCTAATTATGCCATTGACCTAAGCCCATTTAACATAAATGTCAGTTCCCCCCCCTATCTTAACTCTCTAGGCTGTAAGCGATATTGATTACAGGCGTGTAGAAGTTGTGTGAACAAATCAATAGCAAATATGTAAATTAATTGATCCTTTTGCGTTAAAAATCATGTAATAGTAGCTGTTCGACTTGGTAGCAAGTGGTAAGAAATCGACATATTAAGCAGTATGAACCGTATTAAATTTAGCCCAATAATGAGAATAAACCTATGCTAAAGAAAAGACCTGATGGAGAAGTTCAACCCGGTTTTAATTGGGGTCCTTTTACGATGCGGATCCCCCTGATTCATTTACGTTTTTCCTTATCTGACATGCTTCAAGGACTAGCCGTTGCCGGTGCTACAGGCATGGC
>Ga0163215_101655_pt1 | contig 11015 bp, 10 predicted proteins | sample SynspAceP_FD_185934 | JGI IMG/M metagenome (GOLD analysis project Ga0163215, IMG submission 185934) | Saline lake microbial communities from Ace Lake in Antarctica - Synechococcus sp. Ace-P (Hybrid Assembly) | ecosystem: Environmental > Aquatic > Non-marine Saline and Alkaline > Saline | place... | reverse complement strand
AAGGACCCAGCCATGATTGACCTGCCCCTCAACTGCCTGTCCGAGGGCGAGACCCTTAGCGATCTTGTCCGCCGCAACTGCGCTGTCGGCTTTGACCTACGCTTTTCCCGTAGCGTTGCCGTCACGCCCGAGGACCGCGACACCATCACCTGCGACCCGTCCGAGGCAGAATTCGCGACGCTCTATGCGCTGACCGATCTGGGCGAGGCCATCGCCATCCATGATGTGGACCTTTCCAGCACAGGAGCGGAGGAGGCGGCAGCCGTCGCCCGCGCGCTGTTTGTCGCCATGATCAATGCGCAGCGCGATCCACCCGACGTGGCGCAGCGGCACGAGGCCGAGCAGGCGGCATTGACCGAGCCTGACCGGATCATCTGACGCGCTGCGTGGAGCGATCATAAAGCCATGATATTGCGATGATTTGCCTACGATAATCAGCTCGGCAGAGCGATTGTTGTCACAAGGAAACGATGCAACTCACCCCCGGAGACCAAGCCATGACCACCTGCCACGCCACCGACAATACCAAACCGCTCGACGCCTTCCTTGCCGCCAAGTTCCAGATCGACGCGATGCTGGAACGGCTGCAGGCCCTCAGGAACGACCATTTTGAAGCGCACCCCGACGAGATCAACTGGGGCGATGTTGGCACCCTGAACCACTACGCCAGCCTGCTGCGCCAGATCACCGACAGCGCCTTCAAGGAGGGCGAGCATGCCGCTTGATCCCGCACAGCAACACCAAATCGAACAGGACCTCGCCATGCCGAAACTCACCGACACACAGACCATCATCCTGAGCGCCGGAGCCCAGCGCCCCGACAACATCGCCCTGCCGCTGCCCAAGGGGCTGCACGGTGCGGCGGCGAAGATGGCCGTCACCAAAATGATCGCACGCGGCTGGCTGCAAGAGGTCGACGCCAACTTGCGTCGCGGCGAACCCCTCTGGCGGGAGACCGGCGATGGTCATGGCACCACGCTAGTCGTGACCGATGCGGGGCTGCTGGCCATCGGGATCGAGCCGGTGGTGGTCAAGACGGTCGTCGCCATCCGCGATCATGCCGCCAAGACGACCGCGCCGAAAGACCCAGCCGCCGCTCAGACGAAACTGCGCGCCGGGACCAAACAGGCCACGCTAATCACCATGCTGTGCGCGCCCGATGGCGCGACGATTGAGGAGATCACGACGGCCACGGGCTGGTTGGCACATACCGCCCGGGGCGCAATGTCGGGTGCCTTGGGAAAAAAGCTGGGGCTGGTCGTGACTTCGGCAAAGGAAGATAGCAGAGGTAGGGTGTATCGAATTGGCCATACCGACTAGAGCGTTGCGCAGTCCTCACAAATTATGAATTGCCGCACCAGTACGTTCAGTCATCTGCGTGGCTCTCTTCGCTTGCCATCGTCCGTAGGAATGGAAGAAGCTGCGGGTGACACACTTTGGAGGTGCTGCATGGATAAAGTTCCGACGAGCATTGTCGGCCTGCTAAGCCAGATATTTCCTGATCGTTACACCCAAGCAGAAATTGACTCTCTGTTTCTCTTCGCGGGCGCTCCAGAACCGATTCCAGACGGAAGCAAAGCAACAAAGGTCCAGGCATGGCTTCGTCAAGTCAACAAACTATCCGACGAACCATTTAAGGTGTTTGGCACAATCCTTGACGATTTCATGGAAAAGCCGATGCCAACGAATACATTCTGGCTTAGTGCTGGCGATGACCACGCCGCAAAACTTGAGCATGAGAAGACCAAGATCAGGGAAACTTTGGCACGCGAAGGTTTGGCTTACGTTCGCGGCGGGAACATCGTTCGGGCTGGCACTACTTCCACCCTTTCACTGGAAGAGGCGGTCAAAAAGCACGGTTTGGCGTCGGTAGATGTTGAGATTCAACGTGCTTTGGCTCAGATCGAAAAAGACCCACATGCGGCCGCACACTACGCCGGGAACGTGCTTGAAGCTGCGCTTAAGGCTTATCTCGACCACAAAGGGAAACCATACGGCAGCGGCGATGCCCTTGCGGAACTTTGGAAATCATCAGCGGAACAAATTGGTCTGCGTCCGGTTGACTGGGACAGCAAAGATCTGAAAAAGATTGCATCGGGCTTGAACAGCATTGTCGATGGAATAATGCACCTTCGAAATACCAAAAGCGGTGCGCATGGGAAGTCAGAAGAGCAAACGCGCAACTTTACCATTAAGCCTCGGCACGCGCGCTTGGCAATCCATGCGTCACACACCGTTGCGGCCTATGTGTTGGAGTTGATCGACGGTTCGTAGCGCAGTCTTCCCGGACGCCATCTTCCAACGCCGCATCGCCACGTCGCAATAGACCGGGTCCAGTTCCATCGCAAAACACCGTCGCCCAGCGCGCTCAGCCGCGACCAACTGGGTGCCAGAACCGCAGAACGGCTCGTAGATCAAATCGCCCGGATCCGAGAACGCGGTCAGTACCGCCTCGACCAGCGCCACCGGGAACACTGCTGGGTGTGATCCGGCAGCGCCGAGCCCGCCCTTGTGGCGCATGATGCGGAAGACGCTGTCAGGGATACGGTGGCTTTGGATCGCGTTGCCGGTGCCGGTCTTGGCGTGGACGGTGCCGTCGGCCCCGCGCAGCCCACCGCCGCCAAGGGTTTCGCCCGCGTGCTTGGATGGGACGGTCTTGTGCGGCTTGCGGGGCGCGCGGTTGAAGTGGAAAATGAACTCGTGCGACGGGGCCAGACGGCCGTTCCAGTCGCCCGGCAAGCCCGGGCCCTGATCCCAGACATACCAGCCAAAGCGTCGCCAGCCAGAGCTGCGCATCCATTCGACCCATCCTTCCCAATAGGGCTGCCATTCGCTGTCGCGATGCACGAGACCGAGGTTGACCAGCAGCTGTGCGTCGGCTGTAACTGGCGCTGCGGCGAACACGCCCTGCATCAGCGCATTCCAATCGCCGACCTTTTCCTTGGCCGCGCCATAGTCGCGCTGCTGGGCGTAGGGCGGCGATGTGAACATCAGCGTCGCTTGTTCACCCTGCATCAGCCTCGCTACGGCGCCCGGATCAGTGGCGTCGCCACAACACAGCCGGTGTTTGCCCAGCGCCCAGATATCGCCCGGCTTGGTGATGGGTTCAGCAGGCGGGTCGGGAATGGCATCGGCGTCGTCATCAGAAATCACCGGGCGGTCGTTGGCGTCAGCCAGCAGCGCGTCCAGTTCATCCTCGGGGATCCCGATCAGGCTGAGGTCGAAATCCTCAGCCAACAAAGCCTGCAATTCTTGCAGTAGCAGCACATCATCCCAGCCGCCCATCTCGGTCAACTTGTTGTCGGCGATCCGGTAAGCCCGGCGCTGCGCCTCGGTCAGATGGCCCAGCACGATCACCGGCGCTTCTGTCAGCCCAAGATGGGCCGCCGCCAGGATACGGCCATGGCCTGCGATCAGCTCGCCGTCATCCGCGACCAGCACTGGCACGGTCCAGCCAAACTCGGCCATGCTGGACGCAATCTTGGCTACCTGATCGGCGTCATGGGTCTTGGCGTTGCGGGCATAGGGCTTCAGCCGGGCCAGCGGCCAGTGCTCAATCCGCCCGGGCAGCAAGGGCGCATTCATGCCGCCGGCCTCTTGGCCTTCAGGTCGGCAAAGGTCTCGCCTGTGTCTGCTAGCACAGCATTGACGCCGGTGAACTGCTGCCAGCGCTCAACGGCCACATCGACATAGGCCGGGTTCAACTCGATCCCAAAGCAGACGCGCCCGGTCGTTTCCGCCGCGATCAGCGTCGTGCCGGATCCCATGAAGGGCTCAAACACCGCCTGGCCCGGGCTGGAGTTGTTCAGGATCGGGCGGCGCATGCATTCGACTGGCTTCTGGGTGCCGTGCACGGTGGCGGCATCCTGGTCCTTGCCGGAGATGTGCCACAGCGTGGTCTGTTTCCGGTCCCCGGCCCAATGGCCTTTGCCGGTCTTCTTGACCGCATACCAGCAGGGCTCATGCTGCCAGTGGTAATCGCCCCGGCTGAGCACCAGCCTGTCCTTCGCCCAGATGATCTGCGACCGCACGTTGAAGCCCGCCGCCATGAGGCTTTCGGCCACCGTCGCCGCATGCAGCGCGCCATGCCAGACGTAAGCCACGTCGCCGGGGAACAGCGCCCATGCCTCGCGCCAGTCCGCCCGATCATCGTTCAGCACCTTGCCGGTGCGTTTGGTCTTCGCCGCACCCGCCTGGTTGCGCCAGGACGGATCGGACTCCACGCCGTAAGGCGGATCGGTCACCATCAGCAAAGGGCGAACATCGCCCAGCAGCCGCCCGACCACATCGGCGGAGGTGCTGTCACCGCAGATCAGCCGGTGCGATCCGAGCTGCCAAAGGTCGCCCGCAACCGACACCGGCGTGACCGGTGGTTCGGGAATGTCGTCTTCGCCCTCGACCGCATCGCCTTCCACCTGATCCGGGTCGCGCAACAGCGCATCAAGATCCTCGTCGGTGATCCCGAGCAGCGACAGATCGAAATCCTCGGCCAGCAGCCCCGCGATCTCGTCGCGCAACATCGCCTCGTCCCATTCGCCCAGCTCGGTCAACTTATTGTCGGCGATGCGATAGGCCCGGCGTTCCGCTTCGTCGAGGTGGCTCAGCCGGATCACCGGCACGTCCTTCAGCCCCAGCATCGCAGCCGCCAGCACCCGTCCATGCCCGGCAATCAGCTCGCCATCGTCGGCCACCATGCAGGGCACGGTCCAGCCGAACTTCGCCATGCTGGCGGCGATCTTTGCCACCTGGTCGGTACCGTGGATCTTGGCGTTGCGGGCATAGGGGCGCAGCCGGTCAATCGGCCAAGTCTCGATCTGGCTCGGTGCGAAGACCAGGTCCATGGGGCGGTTCTCATTTGGGGCAGGGCGGACGTGCCGATGCGCGCGGGCAACATGTCCAGCGACAGGATCGGGGTCAGCGATGTGGGGGAAACCAAAAAACCCGCGAGGGGATACCTGCGGGCGCTATTCTTCGATGATCAATAGGTAGGTCAAGGGGGCTAGAAATGTCAACGCAAAATGTGAATCGGAGTCACATGGTTCTTGACTGGCTTTCGATATGGCTCTTGGCCAGGGTGGCTTCCTCAAACTGGCTAGAGTGGCTTCAAACTGGCTAAGGTGGCTTCCAAAAGGAAGCCACCTTAGCCAGCGAGGTGAGCGGGTAAGCCTCTGTTATTGTGATAAAGTTCTGTCCAGAATGGCGCAGGTGGCTTCCAAGTGGATTCCCCGGTGAAAAAGCCACGCGCTAGCCAAATGGCGCGCTGCGCCCCCCCGTATACGAATAGGGCCGGGGAGGAACCATCGGAGGGGGGGGCTCCCCATTGCGGCCATTTTTGAATACAGACACCGGGAATCTAGCAAGCGCTAGAACAGACTCCATGATTCATGATACGAACCGTGAGAAATCATTTGAATTTTTGCTAAGGAAGCAAACTTGACCATATCGCTTGCCTTGCAGCCTGCTTTCCCCGGCCTCTGTCCTGTGACAGACGCCGTGGAAAAGTTGGCGACAGCTGGCGGAATTGAAGAGCGTGGCGCGATCTTCACGAAGCGGGAAGTCGTCGATTTCATCCTCGATCTGACAGGCTACACCGTGGCCGCAAAGCTTGTTGACTATCGCCTCCTTGAGCCGTCTTTTGGCGACGGAGACTTCCTGCTTCCGGCTGTAGACCGTTTGCTTGCTGCGGCAACCCGGGATGGGAGGCTGACCTTCGATGCGCTTGCTCCAGCAGTTCGCGCCGTCGAACTGCACCGAGTCAGCTATGACTGCACTCGAAGCCAGTTATTAAAAAAGCTCTCACAACGCGGCCTCAGTCACGAAGCCGCTACTGCTCTGTGTGATCTCTGGCTGATACAGGGTGACTTCCTGCTCACCGATCTTCAGCAAGGGTTCACCCATGTTGTCGGCAATCCGCCCTATATCCGGCAGGAAAGCATCCCAGACGTTCTGATGAGCGAGTATAGGAAGCGATTCAAGACGATCTATGATCGTGCCGACATCTACGTGCCATTTATCGAGCGTTCGCTGACATTACTGGACCAAGATGGGCAGCTCGGCTTCATCTGTGCTGACCGATGGATGAAGAATAAGTACGGCAAGAAGTTGAGAGAGCTGGTAAGCAAGAACTACAGCCTGAAAATTTATGTGGATATGGTCGGCACCGATGCGTTTCATTCCGAAGTCAGCGCCTACCCTGCCATCACAGTTATCGACAGGAGCTGTGTCGCGACCACCCGCGTGTTTGCATGTCCCGCCATCGATGTGGGTATGCTCAGATCCCTTGCTGCGGATCTGACAGCAAAACTGCTGCCTACAAAAAGCGCCGCCCGCGAAATCAGGAACGTGGCCTTGGACAGCGAGCCGTGGGTGCTTGACTCCTTTCATGAGCTCGATCTGGTCCGCCGTCTTGAGTCACAGTTTCCAGCAATTGAAAATGCGGGTTGCAAGGTCAGGATCGGCGTTGCGACAGGTGCAGACAAAGCCTTTATCGGTGATTTCCAAAGTCTTGATGTTGAGCCTTCACGTAAGCTGCCGCTGGTGATGACGCGTGATATCAAAGAAGGGCGCGTTGCCTGGCGAGGCAACGGCATCGTCAATCCTTTCGGTGAGGACGGCAAGCTAGTAGATCTCGCAGATTTCCCTAAGCTCCGCGCCTATTTGGAGGAGCGCAAGGATCATATTGCGGGCCGTCATGTCGCCGAAAAAAATCCACGCAGCTGGTATCGTACCATCGACCGCATTTATCCCGAGCTGACCTATCGCGAGAAGCTGCTTATCCCCGACATCAAGGGGGATGCGTCCATCGTGTACGAGCAAGGCAAGCTCTACCCGCACCACAATCTCTATTTCATCACCTCTGACGAATGGGATATTCATGCGCTTCAGGCGGTCATGAGATCCGGAATCGCGCGTCTATTCGTGGCGCTGTACTGTACCCGCATGCGGGGCGGCTATTTGCGCTTTCAGGCACAGTATCTGCGCAAGATCAGGCTTCCTAGCTGGTCGAACGTGAGCGCTGATTTGCGGCAGCGGCTCGCGCAGTATGGCGAAACCAATGATCGCCATGCTCTCAGTGAGATTATTTCCGAGCTTTACGGGTTGAGCCCCGAAGAGCTGAAATTGATTGAAAGGAACGTTGGAAATGAGTCTTGAACTTGCCAACTATGAAGATCAGGCGAGCGAAGCGGTGAAGCTGTTTTGGGGGACCCGCGAAGCCGCGCTCGCGCGGCAGATCGAGTCTGGAAATCAGGATGCCGGTTCGCGCGGGGCAGTCACCGCTGGCAAGAATATGGACGGCTTCCTCGCTATCGCCCAAACTCTGATCAAGGCCAACGGGCTGGGCCATGCAGATATTTGTGTGCAGCAGCGAGTGTTGACGCTGCCGGGTTTCTTTAGGCCGACCAAGCTGTGGGACATGTTGGTCATCCATCGAGGCCAGCTCATTGCTGCCCTCGAATTCAAGTCACAAGTCGGCCCGTCATTTGGCAACAATTTCAACAACCGATCCGAAGAAGCGATCGGCACCGCGCACGACCTATGGACGGCCTACCGCGAGGGCGCCTACGGCACAGATGTTCCGCGTCCCTTTGTTGGCTGGGTCATGCTCGTGGAGGACTGCCCTAAGTCAAATACCCCCGTAACGGACAAGCAGCCGCATTTCCCCGTCGATCCAGCTTTCAAGCAAGCATCCTATACACAGCGATACGATTTACTCTGCAAGCGCCTTGTCCAAGAGGGCCTCTACACCAGCGCCGCATTTCTGACTTCTCCACGCGATGCGTCGGCAGATGGGCGGTATCGGCACTTGAGCGAGCTCACATCGCTCAAGACTTTTGTGACTGACTTCGCGGCTCATATCGCAGCCGTAGCCGCAAGATAGAGGTTTACGAATGCTTGGCCGTATACAGCTTTTGAGGAACGTCGGGCAATTCGATAACGTGAACCCGCCGCAACAGACTTCATTTACACCATTTTCATTGATCTATGGCGAGAACGGGCGCGGCAAGACCACCATAGCCGCGATCTTGCGGTCCCTCGCTATTAATGACCCAGTCTTGGTAGCAGAGCGCCAGCGTCTTGGTTCGCTGCACCCGCCGCATGTCGTTATCAGTCATTCAGCAGGGCAATCGATCTTCCAGAACGGAGCTTGGACGCAACCCCATTCAGACATTGCAATCTTCGACGACGCTTTCGTTTCGGCCAATGTTTGCTCGGGGATCGAACTCCAGTCCGGGCACCGCCAATCATTACACGAACTCATTTTGGGCGCTCAGGGCGTTGATTTAAGCACCACCCTGCGGACCCATGTAAGACGCATCGAAGATCACAATGCCGCGCTTCGTGATGTTGCCGATGCGATCCCCGCCAATGCGCTCGGGCCGTACAAGGTCGACGCGTTCTGTAGTCTTGAGCAGGATGGCGAAATCAATCCGAAGATTCAGGATGCAGAGCGGCGCCTCGCGGCCGCCCATTCGGCGGATGCCATTCGTCAGCGGCCAGGGTTTCAGGCTTTTGGTCTTCCTGACTTTGATATCTACGCCATCAATGAAATCTTGGGTCGTGGTTTGCCCGGTCTTGAAGCTGAAGCAGCTGCGCGTGTGCGAGCGCACATCGCGATGGCCGGTCGCAGCGGCGAAGCATGGGTATCGGACGGTATGTCGCGCATCGAGCAGGTATCTGAGGGTGCAGAGGGAGAAGTATGTCCATTTTGTGCCCAAGACCTTGCCGGTTCCCAGCTTATTGAGCACTACCGCGCCTATTTCTCGCAAGGGTACGAGGATCTAAAAGCGGTAATAATGCAGGTAGGGATAGCTGTCCGCGACGCTCACGGTGGAGACATCCCGTCGGCGTTTGAGCGCGATATCCGCACTGCGGTTCAGGCACATGAATTCTGGAAGGATTTCGCTGAACTGCCGCATATTGAAATCGATACGGCAGCCGTCGCACGAGACTGGAACGCGGCACGCGATGCCGTTCTGGGACAGATGCGAGCTAAGGCTGCCGCACCGCTCGACCTTATGACACTGACGCCAGAGACGCGCCAAGCCATTCTGGACTACCGCGTGCGTATCGGCGAAGTTGCGGCGCTATCTCAGGGGTTCGTCGGTGCAAATGCTCGGCTCGAAATCGTCAAGGAGCAAGCGCAGGCTGACGACCTAGCTGCGTTAACCGACGATCTTGCGAAGCTGAAGGCGCAGAAAGCGCGCTTCGATCCTGCGGTTTCCCCGCACTGTGATGCGTATCTTGCGGAAAAGGCAGAAAAAGTGGCAACCGAAGTGCTGCGCGCGCAAGCGCGTGCCGCCCTCGATCAATATCGCGAGCATATTTTTCCAGCCTATGAGGCGACCATAAACGAATATCTTCGTCGCTTCGCCGCTTCGTTTCGGCTGGGAGAAGTCCAGTCAGTCAACACGCGGTCAGGATCATCCGCGTCGTATTGCGTCGTCATCAACCAGCAGAACGTAGACGTCACCGCTGATGCGGGGCCTTCCTTCCGAAACACGCTCAGTGCTGGCGACAGGAATACACTGGCGCTGGCGTTCTTTTTTGCTTCGCTGGAGCAGGACCCCAATCTAGCGAACAAGATCGTGTTAGTCGACGACCCAATGACGAGTCTTGATGAGCACCGGACACTTCGGACGCGAGAAGAGATTGTATCGATGGCGCGGCGGGTTCAGCAGGTCATTGTGTTGTCTCATTCCAAACCGTTCTTGTGTCATTTGTGGGAACAAGCCGACAGGAACACCTCAATTGCGCTTCGTATTAACCGGGCAGCAGTCGGCTCTGAAATCGCAGTATGGGATGTGCGAAACGATAGTATATCCGAGCACGACAAGCGCCATGAACTCGTTCGGGGTTATTTTGTGGCCGCCGATCCAAACAAGGAGCGTGAAGTTGCAACCGCGCTGCGACATATTCTGGAAGCTTTCATGCGAGTGGGCTATCCGGCTTACTTTCCGCCTGGGACACTCCTAGGACTATTCCTAGGCATCTGCGCGCAGTGCGTTGGTGGGAACAACGAAATTCTGTCGGCCAATGATATTTTGGAATTGCGTGCATTGCTCGCATACGCAAACCGATTTCACCACGATACCAACCCTGCTTGGCAGACAGCAGCGATCAATGACGCTGAACTGACAGACTTCGCAGAGCGAACACTGCTTTTTGCATCGCGGCGATAGTTCCCCGCTAGAAAGCTGTTTAGCTACGCGTCCTTCGAGCGGAGCTGATTTGAAATTGCACAACGGTTTACCCTAGTCATGGGCAACTATCGTTAAGGCAATCAAATTTTTTCCACGGCCGCACCTTCGGCATCGCCGCCGTCACCTTCATATCCCGCAGCATGCGCCCCGCCACCAACCCATCCCGCACCCAATCCAACGCCTGCCACCAATCCTGATAGCCTCGCCGCGCAGCGTCGATCTGCTCGGGATGGGGCCGCCACGTCACTGGGCAGGCCAGCACCTCCACAGTCCGCCATTTTCCACGGGTCAGCACCCGTTCGGTTCCCACCACAATAGTCGTCGCCCGCTCACCATGCTGGTTACGTTTGACCTCGACTGGCACACATCGCGGCACGACGCCGGGCATCCAGTCGGGCGTTATGCCTGCGCGGGCCAGCTCGGCCACGCGGATGGCCATACGGATGCCACCCAGGCTGTCGGGCATTCCGGCGACGGTGGCCGCGATTACCTCGGCATCCGCATGGGTGTAGCTGCCCATCTTGTGCTGGCCACCGTCGACCTTGCAGCCCAGCGCTGCGCGCTGCATCAGGACGTATTCCATGCCAAACCCAAAGCCTTCTTCGACCACATCTTTCGGTAGCGGCAATTCCAGCTGTGCCCTTTCGATCCGGAAGGCCCATTCCAGCAGCGCTTGCACGCCCAGCGCGCGTTTCACCCGTCCGCCGCCCGCGCGACTGATCCGTCCCTGCATGCTCATGGCTGCAATCCTTCAAAGAGGTTCATCTGCGCTGGGCTTTCCGTCCCCTCGCTCGGCCGCCAGATCCACGGGCC